>Ga0315268_10000955_pt1 | contig 33619 bp, 32 predicted proteins | sample C1_top_MG_FD_204535 | JGI IMG/M metagenome (GOLD analysis project Ga0315268, IMG submission 204535) | Sediment microbial communities from Yellowstone Lake, YNP, Wyoming, USA - C1_top | ecosystem: Environmental > Aquatic > Freshwater > Lake > Sediment | place: USA: Wyoming | collected 2017-08-01
GTATCGTTGGCTCATGAGCGGATAATTGAAGAAGCGCTGTGGCTACTGCTTCAAACGTTCTATCTCTCTCAATTTCTGGAGTTAAAAAAAGCTCACGCGCCTTGGACTCTCTGGCGATTTCGGGACCTCTTAGCCATCCTGCGATTCCCAGATGCTTTTTCATAACCATTTTCATTTTGGCATCGCTTATAGTTGATATGCAGGTATCGAAGGCTTCAGTAAATGGGAAATAGGGAACAGCTGCTTCACTTAAGCACCAGCCACAGAGAACTCCTGTCCTCTTTTTCCTTGCAAGGTTCAAAAACTCTGTGACAAGCCTTGTTTTTCCAACTCCAGCCTCTCCACCAATAAACACCGTGGTTCCTTGTCCATTAAAGGCAGAGTCAAGGTGTTGCAACAGCTGTTCAAACTGTTGCTCCCTACCGATCAGAGTTGGCTCCGCCGGGAGCCTAGGCTTCAAGCCACGCCACCATCCAACAACTCCATATGATTGCGGATGGATTTTAGGATTTTTGTTCCTATAAAGAAGAATCCAAGGAAATTATCGGTTGAATCTTGAATCAAAAGAAATTTGCATATGTGGGTGATTAAGATAGTCAAGCAACCAAAAAAGGAGGACTCTGCGGGGAATATCACCAGCTCTACGAGTGTTCAAATCCCACATCCGGCGCCAATCAAAACTGTCTTAGAGCAAACAAGATAAACGGCGGTCATTACTTGAAAATTGTGTTTGGTGAAAGGCTATTGGCAAAAGAAATCTACGATGTCATAATTATCGGTTCTGGCCCCGCTGGTTTAACTGCCGCCATATACAGCAGTAGAGCTAGACTGTCAACGCTAGTCATCGGCGGCGCCGCTTGGGGCGGTCAACTGATGCTCACCAGTGAAGTGGAGAATTTTCCAGGATTCCCAAACGGCGTATTAGGACCTGAATTGATGGCTAAAATGAGAGCACAAGCTGAACGCTTCGGTGCAAAAATAACGTTTGAGGATGTTACAGTCGTCGATTTTTCGTTCCGCCCATTCAAAATCAGCGTGGGTGACAGGTTTTCTGAGGGAAAAACCGTGATTATCGCAACTGGCGCGTCTGCCAAATGGTTAGGCTTGACTTCTGAAGCACGGCTGCGCGGAAGAGGCGTGTCAGCCTGTGCCACCTGTGACGCTCCTTTTTTCAGAGACAAAAAAACCATAGTCGTGGGAGGTGGCGACACCGCTCTTGATGAAGCTCTGGCACTATCAAAGTATGCTCGTGAAGTAACGATTGTTCACAGGCGAAACCAGCTGAGAGCCAGCAAGATTTTGCAGGACCAAGTTTTCAGTAACAAGAAAATCAATTTCGTGTGGAACAGCGTGGTCTCGGATATTTTGGGTAGGGACAGAGTTGAAGGTGTCAGGTTGAAAAACGTGCAGACAGGCGAAGAGTCCACGCTGGCGACAAACGCGGTTTTCGTGGCGATCGGACACAAGCCCAACACTGATGTCTTCAAAGGTCAAGTCGACATGGATGAAAAAGGCTACATCATCGCGCATGATGAAACCAAGACAAGTGTGGAAGGCGTTTTCGTGGCCGGAGACAACCAAGACAAGAGGTATATGCAGGCAGTCACAGCCGCGGGTGCAGGATGCAAAGCCGCCTTAGACGCTCAAAAATACTTGCAAGAGCATCCGATAGAGGGAAGTGCATAACACAGCATGGTTCATCTTTTCTGTCAGAACGGCGACTGCCGAACCCTAATCCATTTAGACGACGCAACACACTGGAACTATAAGGGAAAAATCAAATGCGAAAAATGTGGCACAGCCATTGAAATTGAAGTCACAAACGGCGAAGTCATAAAAGCAAAGAGAACCAATAACGCAAGAATGAACTTGAAGAGCTAATTAACTCCATGCCATCATTGCTCTCCTATTCTCCGCTTTCTTCAGGAAACGTTTTTTAAATGCGCCAACTCGTTTTTCAAAGGAAGACATTGCGGAGTAAGAAAAGCGTATGGCTCAGACAAAGCACATTATTCATTGTCCCAATTGCGGTTTCACATTTGATATAAGCTATGGCAGAACCTTTGCTTGTGGGGGTTGCGCTTCTGTTGTTCAATGCGGCATGGCAAAATGCCCAAAATGTGGACGCGAATTCCCATTACCTGGACAGTATGGAAACGCATACAGAAAATACGTGAAAACCTCAAGATAGCACGGAGAATCTTAAGAACTAAAGGAAACCATGTTCTTGCTTCAGAGGGCAATTCTGTGACCTCAGAAAAAACTCTAATCCAGCCAAAGCCTCGTTTGGTCGTTTTCGACGTTGAAGGAATCTTGATTCCGAAGAGGCGCTACTTGCTCTTTGAAGCATCTCGGCGAATAAGCATCCCCAGTTTTCTGAAAATGTTTTGGGCTGGTCTCCTTTACGAAGCAGGATTAACCTCGCTTGAAGCGGCACTAGGAAAAATTTACCGGCAGTTGCGCGGTTTAACCTTGAGCGACCTTTTTCAACTCTACAGAAAGATGCCTCTACTGCAGGGTGTCAAGGAAGTTTTTGAACAGCTGAAAAAAGCGGGCTGCAAAACCGCATTAATAAGTTCCGGGCTGCCGCAGCCTTTTATCCAAGACCTAGCGTCTCAACTGGGCTGCGACTATGCTTTCGGCTTAGATTTAGAAATTGCTGAAGGGCACTTGACTGGTCAAATCAGCGGAGACGCCATCAAACCCGAGGGAAAAGCGCTCATTTTGAAGAGAATTCAAGAAAAAGAGGGACTGAGACCACAGGACTGTGCCCTCGTAGCCGATGACAGAAACAACCTCCCAATGTTTACGTTGTGTGCCACCAGAGTTGGATACAACCCAGACTTTATGTTAGCCTTCAAAGCAGATGCGGCAGTAAAAGGTGACTTGAGAGAGGTTTTGCCGCTCCTCATGGGAAATCGTGTAGAATCACACTCCATTTCTAGAAGAGACTTGATTCGCGAAACAATTCACATCGCTGGCTTTTTTGTCGCAGCATTCACCATGTATTTGTCACTAAACCGCTACTTTGCAGCTTCACTGATTCTAGTGGTCACGCTACTCTACATTCTGTCAGAACTTGCCCGAATGCTAAACAGGAACATCCCAGTGCTGTCAACTATAACTTGGAAAGCCGCGATCCAACCTGAACTCTATGAGTTTGTCACAGCACCAATATTTTTCGCAGCGGGAATAATACTCTCCCTGCTACTGTTTCCCCCACTTATCAGCTATGCCGCCATTGCAATATTCACACTAGGCGATGGCTTCGCAACACTCTTTGGAAAAACAATTGGCAACCATGTTTTCCCCTACAATAAGGGCAAGAAAATCGAAGGAACAATTTTCGGTTTCCTGCTCGCTTCACTTGGCGCCTCAATGTTTGTGAACCCCTTGAAAGCACTTGTGGGCGCAGCAACAGGAATGATTGTAGAAAGCCTTCCAACACCAATAAACGATAATCTAACAATACCATTGATCGCAGGACTGACAATGCTTCTGTTGCCATAAAGAACAAGACTCCTTCGAGAGCGAGTATCCAATTGGCTTAAGTATTTGATTGCTTTACAAAACCTAGACTCAGGAATCAATCATCAGCCAAATGAGTGTGCGAGAATAAACTTGGAGAAACAACGTTTGACGTCAACAGAAACCCGTTGGAAACGTCTGATCGTAAGATGGACTGGGCGGAAGAACCTCGTGGCTATTCTGTTATTCTTCATCTCAGTCATAGTACTCGAAGCTTTGGTGGTCTACTCTTCTCAAATACTAGGCTTGATTGACCCAAACCCCTTGACTGCAACCATCCTTATTCCATACGCAAACTGGTGCCTCACTCTTTCAATCAGCCCCTTGTTTCATCTCTTGCCCACAGGAGTCATCGTTGTTCTACTCTCAAGCTGGATCTACCTGACAAAGTACACCGCCTTCATTCCGCAACGAGTGGAAGCCCCCAAACGAGGTTTAGCACCAACTCGGCGGGACCTCGAAACTCGCAGGTTCAAATCGATAAGACGCTTCTCAAAACGTATAACTCGAAGACTTCAGCGAATCGGCAGAGCATTAAAGTCAGGAGTTCAGCGGATTCGCGGCGTCTCCTACATTTCAAAGCGGTTGGTTTTCGCTAAGGCAGCGGCTAGAAATGCCGCAATAGTTGTGCTGATTTTTCTCTCCGCAGTTCTCCTATTCTCTTTGATTGAATACCCAAACCTGATTCACAGCTGGACGTTAAATTTCTACAGGGGTTCTCCGGCTTTCCTAAACTTTGTTTCAGGCACGACGCAATGGTTCAGCGGTGTGGGTCAAGCAGTGCCGGCGTTAGGTGGATTTGGTTCCGCTATTAATGATGCGCTGGTTGGAGCAGCCCATGGATTTAGACATTCTCTTACGGATGCGGGAACCTCACTCACGGCATCTATCATTCAGCTGGATGTGCAGAACAAGTATGTCCTGAGCCAGAACGTGGCCGCTTGGTTCTCTGCCCTATTTGCTTTAGCATATGGTTCCTACACTTCTTCACGCCCTTCTCGCAGAACTAAAGGACGCTAAAGACAGACAATACTTAAGTCGAATCCAATTAGAAGGAGTTGGCACATACGGAGTGTAGGTTCACAAGTGGCTGATCATCCAAGGTTTGGTCCCGCAGGCATGCCGCCTAGATTCAAGGAGTTGAAGCAGCCTGTAACAGAAGTGCCAAAGTATCTGCGCAATGAGGGTTTGGACTCTTTTGAGTATCAGATGGTGCGGTGGGGTCCGAAGCCACAGATTAGACAGGAAATGGCTGAAAAACTGGGCAAAAACGCTGCTGAAAACGATGTGTGGCTGACTGCTCACGGCTCCTACTTCGTCAACCTAACCTCACCCAACAAGGAGACACTAGAAGCAAGCAAAAGACGACTGTTGGCTTGTGTCACAGGCGCCAACTGGATGAGAGCACACATCGTAGTTTTTCACCCCGGTTCATACGCTGGCAAACCGCCACAAGAAGTGTTTAAGACGTGTGCCAAAGCAATGGAAGAAGTCATTGAAACAATGCGTTCTCTTGGCATAAACAGAGTTCATTTAGCGCCTGAAATGATGGGCAAATCTTCACAGTTTGGAAGCATAGAAGAAGTGCTAGCACTATGCGAACGTGTTGATTTAACTGAGCCAAACGTCGACTGGGCCCATCTACACGCTCGAGACAGAGGCAGATTCAGAACAACCGATGACATACGCAAAGTGATGGACCAAATCGAGAAGAGGCTGGGCACAAACGCTCTGAAGAACTTGCACTGTCATTACAGTCACATTGAGTTCACAGACAAGGGTGAAAGACGCCACCACAACTTAGACCGAGTGGAATATGGACCAGACTTTAAGTTTCTTGCCAGACTAATAGCCGAACGTGACTTGAAGCCCGTCATAGCTTGTGAAACACCCAACCTCGATTTGGACGCGGTGAAGCTGCGGGATATGGTTCAGGCAGAAATGAGGGCGCTGGAAAAAACTCGAGAAAGCTAAGCGATTCTGTCGCCAAGTTCCACGTCTTCGTCAGGTTTCAAAAGGATTACATCATTGTTACTTGTCACGGCGCCGAGAACCAAGACTTCTGAGACAAAGTTGGCTATTTGCTTAGGTGGAAAATTGACAACCGCCACAACTTGCCGCCCAAGAAGCTGGTCTTTCATGTATCTTTGGGTTACTTGAGCACTGGATTTCTTGATGCCTAGTTTTCCGAAGTCTATGGTTAATTTGTAGGCTGGCTTTTGGGCTTCGGGAAAGTCCTCTACTTTGACTATTCTTCCAACCCGCATCTCAACCTTCAGAAAATCTTCAAATGTGATGCTCTTAACCATGGCTTATCGTTCCTCGCTTCTTAAATCGCTTGAACTCTAGAGTGGTCAAATAAATAGTTTAAATTTTAGTATGTCACCAACTTTGTCTGACTGTTTGTGGCGATAGCATTGGTTAGACTTAAAGGGTTTGAAAAACTCACAAACGTAGACGAAGCGTTATCCGTTTTCTTCAAAGTGCTAAGACCTAAGAACCTCGGAGCCAAACGCACTTCCGTTGAGGAAGCCCTAGGAAGAGTTACTGCCGAAAACATAGTTGCACCTATGAACCTGCCTTCTTTTGACCGTTCAGCAGTGGATGGCTACGCCATTATGGCTGAAGACACGTTCAAAGCTTCACAGTTCAAGCCTAAAACTCTCAAATTCACTCAGAAAAACAGCATTAACAGGGGTCAAGCTAGGCAGGTCTGGACGGGTAATCCACTTCCGAAAGGTGCCGATGCAGCCATCATGCTTGAACACACAAGAACAACAAGAGATGAATTGCAGATCCTAGTCGCCGTCACACCCGGCGAAAATGTTTCAAAAAAGGGTGAAGACATAAACAAAGGCGAAATAGCGGTGAGGACAGGTACGAGGCTGCAGCCACACCACATTGGTTTCTTGGCGGCGTTAGGCATATTGAATGTGAACGTCGTGGAAAGACCCAAAGTGGCGATTCTATCAACTGGTAACGAGCTAATTGAACTGGGCAAGAAACCGAGGCAGAACAAAATAGTCAACTCAAACCGCTTTGTCATTGAAGGTCTATGCAAAGAACTGGGCGCAGAATCTGTGTACTTGGGCATAGCAAAAGACGATGAAAAAGATATAGGCGCAAAAATTCTCGAAGGATTAGAAAACGCCGATGTCGTGGTCACAACTGGTGGAACAAGTGTAGGTGTCGCAGATCTTGTTCCGATAGTCGTGAACAAGATGGGGAAGCCTGGCATTGTGGTGCACGGTGTAGCTCTGCGACCTGGGATGCCGACGGCATTAGGCATTCTTAAGGGCAAACCAGTGTTTGTTTTGTCTGGTAATCCAGTTGCAGCCATTGTGGGGTTTGAAGTGTTTGCTCGATCCACGATTCTAAAACTGCAAGGAATTGAACATGAACCCCGTCCCATGGTCAAGGCACAACTGGCTAAGCGTGTGGCTGGGGTTCTCGGACGCCGGGTTTATCTTCGAGTTCAAGCCTTCAAGAAAGCCGGCGAGTTTGTCGCCGAACCCGTTCACACCAAAGGTTCAAGCCTCTATTCTTCCATGACAAAAGCTAACGGATACGTGATTATCCCAGAAGACCGCGAAGGGCTTGAAGAAGGCGAAGCAGTAAGTGTACATCTCTTCAGCCCATTAGCAGACTAAGGAGAATCCATGGTGTTCAGAAAACTCGCCACTGTGGATGAAGCTAAACGGATTTTGGCACAGAATTTCACGCCTAAGCCGGTGGGAAAAGAATCTGTCCCCCTTAGTGAAGCCTATGACCGTGTTTTAGCCGTTGACATTGTTTCCCCATTTTATATTCCACCATTCAATCGTTCAACCGTGGACGGCTATGCGGTGAAGGCTGCAGATACTTTTGGAGCCGAAGAAAACCATCCTGCATCACTCAAGTTGATTGGTAAGGTCAGTGTGGGTGAAGCGCCTACTATCAAAGTAAGGGAGGAAACCTTGGCGGAAATCGTCACGGGAGCACCCATCCCGCATGGAGCAGATGCCGTAGTTATGGTTGAATACACGGCGCGCAAAGACAAAACCCTCCTTATTCATCAGTCAGTTTCGGCGGGCGAGAACATAATGAAGAAGGGTTCAGACGTCCGTAAAGGCGAAACCGTGTTGAAAAAAGGAACCGTTTTATCGCCTTACGAAATCGGGGTCTTAGCCGCCATCGGTTCAGCCAAAGTTGACGTGTACAAATATCCCAAGGTGGCCATATTTTCAACAGGTGCCGAAGTAATTGAACCAGGGAAGCCTCTAAAAGAGGGAAAAATCTTCGACATTAATGCGCATGCCTTGAGCGCCGCGGTTGCATTGTGGGGCGGACAACCGTTGAACATGGGCATAGTTCAAGATGAGGCTGAACAGATGGAAGCCGCCTTTAAAAAAGCGTTGAACACCGCGGATGTAGTCATTACTTCAGGCGGAGTGTCAGTTGGATCGACAGACATAATTCCCAAGGTTTTGAACACGCTGGGCAAACCAGGTGTAGTGGTTTACGGCATAGCCATTCGACCAGGAAAACCCACAGCCATTGCTATAATCAACAGTAAACCAGTGTTCTCCCTACCAGGGCACCCAGCCTCGGCGCTATTAATCTTCCATCTGTTTGTTCGTTCTGTGCTTATTCGTATGGCTGGAAGAAAGGAAGAACCGCCAGTCATAGTGAATGCCAAGGTTTCCGAGAGACTTTTTCCGTCTCGAGGTCGGCGAACCTACGTTACAGTAACGTTGAAAAAGGATAAGGCTGGAAAGATTGTGGCTTCGCCGGTTGCCACAGGTTTGTCTGGTGCAATAACGACTTTGGCGAAAGCAGACGGCTTCACCGTAATACATGAGAGCCAACAATTTATTGAGAAGGATCAAGCTGTAGAGGTGGAATTGTTTAAACCTAACATCTACTATTCCCTAATAAAGTGAGAGAAACAAGATGAAAGTTGGAGTGATTGGCTGCGGAAGAATAGCAACGGTTGCACACATGCCTTCACTAAAAAGCATTCAGGGCTATGACTTGGTTGCAGCATCCGACGTAAACGCAGCGCGACTCCAAGAAGTTAAGGAAAAGTTTGAGATAGATGAAACCTACGACGACTATCGGCGCATGCTGATTAAGGCAGATGTTGACGCCGTTTTCATCTGCACCCCACCACAAGAGCATTTTCGCATAGTTATGGACGCTATTGAATGGAGCAAACACGTGTTTTGTGAAAAACCTCTCGCCCTAACCGTGGAAGAGGCAGTGACCATCAAGAAAGCATATGAAATGCAACAGAAAACAGCGCCGCAGCCACTCTTTCTCATGCCCGCACACAACTTCATATTCACACCATGTTTCACCGAGGCGCTAAAGCTTGTTGAAAAGGGAGAAATCGGGAAAATCAAGAAGATAGACGCCTGCACCGCCACAAACCTGCAGTTTTACGGAGCCAAAACGGACTTTCGAACTCAAGCCAAAAGCGGCGTACTAGAAGACCAGCTGCCTCATCTGATTTATCTAGTTCACCGCGTTGGTGGACCGCTTGAAAAGGTTTCATGTATTGAACCGCATTTAAAAGGGGGCATAATAAGCGAGGTAAACGTTCAGATCTTTTTGGCGCAAGGCGTCGAAGCCAATCTTGCTGCCAGATGGACTGGTTTGGTGCCCACATTAAAGTTTGACTTGTCTGGAGAACACGGTCAAATAAGCATGGACTTACTACGAGCACCTTACAACATCACTGTGACAAAAGATGGTGTATCTAAAAAAACCTTCATGGGGCGCCGAATACGCCAATACCTTGACACTTTCAGGTTCAAGCATCCCTCGTACACTAACGAGCATCTTCACTTTCTCAACTGTGTTCAAGGCAAGACTCAGCCTCAGGTGTCAGTAGACGATGGCATTGAGTTGGTTCGAACTCTAAGCGGGGTTACAGAGTGCTTCCAAGGCAACGCTTGCCAACCGTTACTCCAAAGCGATACCATCGTTGTCTTGCGCGCAGAAAACAGGGACATTGAGGGCATGGTTCAAAAATCCATCGATATGCTTGGCGGCTTGAACGTCAAAAAAGACGACTTGGTAGTGATAAAACCCAATGTTTGTTTTCCCTCGAATTTTGAAAACATGGTAATAACTGACCCAAGAATTCTGGAAGCCGTCCTGCACATTGCTAAGAAGAAGAGCAAAAACGTATTCGTTGTGGAGTCTGACGCTGCTTCAGGTTCGGCTGAAAAAAGAATGATCAACACGGGCATCATGGACATAATCAAAAAAGGCGATGCTGAATTTCTCAACCTCAGCAAAGACGAGGTGGAGGAGCACAAGGTTGCAGGCTTGACTGTTCAAATTCCCAAAACCGTTCTCAAAGCCGACTACTTGATCAATTTGCCCAAGGTTAAGACAAACAACTTTGTGGTTGTCTCAATAGCAATGAAAAACATGTTCGGAGTGATTGCAAGCAAAAAGAAGAGCCAGTTTCATAGACACCTTGTCGACGTGCTCATCTATCTGAACCAAGCTGTACGCCAAGACCTAATCATAACTGACGGAATAGTAGCCATGGAAGGCTTAGGTCCAATACACGGCAAGAAAGTTGATTTAGGCCTACTCATCTCAGGACGCAACCCAGTCACCGTTGACGCCGCCTGCTGTCACATCGCTGGATTTAACCCCTACGCTGTTGAGACGCTATGGAAGGCGCATCAGCAAGGCATGGGCGAAATCGACCCTCAGAAGATTCAATTCCTAGGCGAAGACATCAACAACATTAAGAACAAATTCAGCCGCCCAATATACTCCAAGGCAAACGTTGTTGAAGCATTGAAGACCGAGTTACATATTCGATTTCATGGATAGGCGCGCAAACCAAAAATGGTAAAGTTCTCGGTTGTTGTTCCTACCTACAACGAGGAGAAATATATCCGCAAGACTCTACAGGCTCTGAAAAAACAGACTTTCACAGACTTTGAAGTCATCGTTAAAGACGGAGGAAGCAAGGATCAAACCTTGAAGATAGCCAAAGGATTTGCTGACAGAATTGTGTCGTTGCCAGACACATCGGTAGCAGACGCCCGAAACCAAGGTGCACGATACGCCGAAGGAGAAAACCTAGTTTTTACCGATGCAGACACGCTTTTGCCCCCTCAGACTCTGGAAAGATTCAACGAATTCATGGGCGATAGACAAGTTGTAGGTTTGAGTTGCCGAAAGATTCCTCAAAGTGGTAATCTTCTAGATCGATTCCTCTATGAATTCGTGAACGCGTCGACATTTGTCTCCTCTAAAATTGGTTTGGGTGGTGCTCACGGCAACTGCATGTTAATCAGAAGGCGTGTTTTTGAGCATATTGGAGGTTTCAACCCAAACATAATCGTTGCCGAGGAGCAGGAGCTTGTTAGACGAGCCTCAAAGTTCGGGAGATATGTTTTTCTCCTCGATTTTTACGTTGTCGAGAACCCACGTCGACTGCACAAATGGGGGCGACGAAGACTCTACATGGCTTGGACGACTGGGATGATCAGGAGCTTCATTGTTGGGAAAAAACAGAGTTATGAAAAAGTGCGCTAGAACCCTTTAAGCAGGCTGAAAGGACTTTCTCTTGGCAGCCAAATAGACGAATGAGACGAATGACAACACAATGAACAAAATGAGTAGGGCGTCAAGCAACAATAAATTGACTGTGGGATACAGTGAATACGCCAAAATTGATGCGTATAAGGTCACAGCGCCAAAAACGAACTGGGGAAAGAACAAGCCTATAACAAGCCAAACCGACCATTTTCTAGCCGTGAACAATCCGTAAGCTGCGATTAGACTCAGAACCGCTAGCGCTCCAGCCATTGGCAGAAAGTTTGACATAGCTAAGACAGCTATTTCGGCGATGCCTACAACGCCGTAGAAGATAGCGAGTAGCAACCCGTCTCGACGTTTGACATTCAATTTAGATTTCAACCTTGCTTGTTCTCCTTTTTAAGACCTATTGCTAATAACATCATTCTAATAAATCTGTTTCGACAGACCGCTCCGATCATCATCTTCGAGAGAATCTGTTTTCATCAAGTTTCTTTTTGCGGAGAAATTCCTTTTCTAAGTCCATGTTGATCGCCATACAGGCTTGCATGAAATAAACATATATGTCCACCAGCTCGTGTCTTAGAGCATTCATATCTAGACCTTGATTATCTCTGAGAAATTGTTTACGTGCTCTAGAGAGTTCCCCCAATTCCTCAACCATCACGACCACAAAGTGTTCCACAAAATCCGCTATCTCCTCAGGGGTTTTGCAGTTTTCATAGGTGTTCCAGCCTCTTTGCCGATCGAATTTCCTTTGAATCTCGAAAATCTGTTTAAGTTCCAAAAATGTCACCGCGTTTACGTCTTTTTCTTTCTTCTTAAGCCTTTACGTCTTCTATTTTTACTTTTCAGCTGTGTCAAAGGGAAAACATTTAGAACCCAATTATTCAATAACAGACGGCATGGGATATCGTGAACTTTACGTTTCGCCTTCTGCACTCTTTAGTGGCTATCAGAAAACATTTGAGGAAGCCAACTACGCGATTCTAGGTGTGCCCTTCGACGTAACAAGCACGTACAGGGTGGACGCACGCTTTGCGCCCCTAGCTATTCGCGAAGCCTCCTTAAACATCGAAACCTACAGTTTTAGGGCTGGAATTGACATCGAAGACCTGAAAATACGTGATTTGGGCGACCTCCATGTGACTGGCGACGCGCCTGAAACGTTGAGGCGGGTTGAACTGGTTGTGAAGGAACTCCTAATGACCAGAAAAATGCCTGTGTTGATGGGTGGAGAACACACAATCACGCTCGGCGCAGTTCGAGCAATCGGCAAAAACGTCGCCGTGCTAGATTTTGACGCTCACCTCGACACCCGCAACGATTACATGAACCTGAAAGTCTCGCACACAACCTTCATGCGCCGAATCAACGAGCAAGTTAAACCGACAAGAATAGTGGAGGTCGGAACCCGAGCAGTGTGCAAGGAGGAACTGGACTACGCGAATAAGGCAGGCATCAACTTCATCACCGCACAAGAAATCCGCAAACACAGCGTGGAACAAACAGCCAAAAAAATAGAAAACCTGCTTAAAGGCGCCAAGAAAATCTACTTAACCGTTGACGTGGACGTGTTAGACCCAGCCTTTGCGCCTGCAGTTCAAAATCCTGAACCAGACGGTCTCTGCGCTCACACACTATACGACCTGTTGCATGAAATCTGCGACGAGCGAATAGCCGCCTTCGACGTAGTTGAGGTTGCCCCCCACTATGACAACGGTGTCACCGCCATACAAGCGGCAAAAACAATGTTCGAAATCCTGTGCAACCTGGAAAAAAGCAGAGGATGATCTGCAGCTCAATAATCTTCTTTTTTCAATTTTGCGACAAAGAATCCGTTGCATTCATGTATGTGCGGATACATTCTTTGGCATTGGCTTTGCCCTCGAAGCCCAGGCAAACCTATTCGCGGCGTGGCTTCGACAAGTTTGAAATCTTGATGCCATTTCAAGAATCGTTCGATTAGTATTTCGTTTTCTTCCAACGATACGCTGCAAGTCGAGTAAACTAAATGTCCACCATCTTTTACCTTTTCTGCGCAATTGCTTAGCATGCTCCATTGAATCTCAGCCATATTGAAGACTGAGCGCTTTGTCAACCGCCATTTTGCTGACGGAGTTTTACCAAAGGCTCCGGTGCTTGTGCACGGTGGATCTAACACCACCAAGTCAGCTTCATCTAATTTTAATGGTAAGGCTCTCTGAGCATCAACCACTATTGGCGTCGCGTTCTTGACGCCCATGCGCTCTAATTCACGTGTCCACACGTTCATTCTTCGCTTTGAATAGTCAATGGAGTAGATTGTGCCTCTATTCTGCATTAGCTGTGCCATGTACGTGGTTTTGGCTCCGGGTGCAGCGCAAACATCTATGACCGTGTCATCCATCTTCGGATTGGCAACCTCAACCGCTAAGCAGCTCGCTTTGTCTTGAATGTAGAATAAACCTTCGCTGAAGCTTTGAGTTCGTTTTAGTGGTCTTTGACTCTTAACCACCCTGTAAGTATGCTTCAGACAGGGTTCTTGCTCAACAATAACGCCTTCTTTTTCGAGTTTTCTCAAACTGCTTTCCTCAGACGATTTCAAAGTGTTAAGTCGCATATATGTTGGCGTGGACACAGAAGCACTTTCAAGAAAGTTGAGCGCCTCACCTCTCCCCAGCATTTTGAAACAATATTTCACAAACCATGTTGGATTGCACGTTTGAAGCGCAACTCGTTCCTCACCGCTGGTCTTCCTCAAGACATCACTCCGTGATACACCAAAAACCTTGCCCAAAGCCTCCTCCACATCATCCAGTTCGCGCCAGCCCAGAACAGCTCGACCAGTGTGAGCGATTGCTGTCGCTGTGTTGTAATCAGCACCTTCAAACATTACTTGATACGTGTACAAGCGCAGAAACGATTGCACACCAAGAGTGAAATCGCTCAGTGAATGAGGCGGTAAAACCATGCTTAGTGTTGCGTCAATCATGTTTAATCGACGCAAGGTCTCAAAAATGAGTTTGTGGGCTAATCCGACAACTCTCGTATCGCTTATTCCCAACTGTTTGGCAGCCTTAGCTAAGGCTAAACGCTCACCTAGGCGCTGTAACTCAACCCAGCTGAGAGTCTCAATAGCGAGCGTCCAAGCGTCCTTCAGCAAACTGCATAGCCCCGTTTGGAAAGATACAACAGACTTGAGAAGATATGGGTTTTGTTAAATGCTAGCGAATGTTTTTAGGCAGTTTGACGACTATTAGTTGGGATTTAGGTTAAAATGAGCAAGGGCAGACTCGACGACTACCTGTTCGCATCGGACAGACCAAAGGCCCAAGTTAAGGCTGCAGAGGAAGCGCCGCCCAAAGAATTCAGGGAAGCCGTCCGCCAAGAAAGAAAAACTCACCGAAGAGATTTCGAGGCGCCCCCAAACCTTCCACCCTCATATTTCGTGTCCGCTATCTACGACGGCGACAAAGCGAAGGCGCTCATCAAACTGTATGAACCAAAATCCCAACGAATCTATTTTTGGCACGATACAACAGGACATAAACCCTACTTGTTCACGAATTTGTCACCTATAGAACTCGAAAAGATTGACCAAGTGATAAAGCATCCAGGTTTTGACCACTTTGAAACCGTCGAGAAATACGACCCATTGCTCTGGCGAAACAGAACCGTAACTAAAGTCGTGGCGAAAGACCCGCTAGCAGTAGGCGGTCGCCCATATGGATGCCTTCGAGACATTATTCCTCAAGAATGGGCCAGAATGGGCATGGAGCAGCCTGCCAAGGCTTGGGAAGCCGCCATCAAATACTATGAATGTTACATCTACGACCGCCAGCTTGCCCCTGGCATGATATTCAAGATAGAAAACGGTGAACTCGTTCCCGCAACGAATGAGCAAGCGGAAGAAAGCATAAAGAAAATTCAAGCCTTATTCACGGATGAGCCTAAAGAGTTCCAGCAGCCCATCGAAAATTGGGCGAGACTACTTGAATACCCGGCGCCCGAATTTCGCAGAGTCGCCCTAGACATTGAAGTTGAAACGCCCACAGTCGAAATTGAAGGCAAATTGACCTTCCGAGTGCCAGATCCAAGAGACGCTGACCATACCGTTTTCTGCACGTCGTTGGTGGGCTCGGACGGTGTGAAACGTGTTTTGCTTCTGAAACGCCCAAACGTTAGAGAAGGAACTGCAAAGATTCCAGCCGATGTAAGCGTTGAATACTATTCTTCTGAAAAAGAGTTGCTCCAAGCCATTTTTGACGCCATGTGGGATTATCCCTTTGTGATCACGTTCAATGGCGACGACTTCGACCTTCACTATCTTTTTAACCGGGCTCAAAAGCTAGGTTTCAGAAGAAGCGAAGTTCCAATAGACCTCGGAAGAAAAACCTGCTTGCTCGATTATGGAGTGCACATTGACCTCTACAAGTTCTTCTTCAACAGATCCATCCAGATCTACGCTTTCGGACAAAAGTATCGTGACGTTACCCTCGACGATGTGGGCGAAGCCTTGGTGGGCATGACCAAAATCGAGTTAACTAAAGGGCTTAATGAGTTAACATACACTGAATTGGCACAATATTGTGTGCGAGACGCCGAGATAACCCTTAGACTCACGGCTTTCGATAATGACTTGGTTATGAAGCTAATTTTAGCCATCACACGCATAAGCCGCATGCCGATGGAAGACGTAAGTCGGCAGGGTGTTTCCCGTTGGATACGCAATTTTCTCCAGTTTGAGCATCGAAGGCTCAACATGTTGATCCCAAACACCGAAGACATCTTGGCGGTTAAGGGCAAAACCGCTACGAAGGCGATTATCAAGGGTAAGAAATACAAGGGCGCAATCGTCGTAGAGCCCGTGCCAGGCGTGCACTTCAACGTTGCAGTCATGGATTTTCCCAGCTTGTATCCATCCTTAATCAAGGTTTACAATTTAGGTTACCAATCGATTTTGTGTCCCCATGAGGAATGCAAGTCCAATAAGGTGCCAGATACTCCGAATTGGGTGTGCACCAAACGCCCAGCGTTAGAAAGCCTCTTAATCGGTTCGCTGCGAGACCTACGCGTTAAATGGTATAAATCAAAGGCGAAAGACAAGACCCTGTCAAGCGACCTGCGAAGCTGGTATAATGTTATTCAGGCCGCGTTGAAGGTGATTTTGAACGCAAGCTACGGCGTCTTCGGCGCCGAGACCTTCGACCTGTACTGTCCACCCGTGGCGGAGGCAACAGCCGCTTTGGGCAGGCATTCTATCACACAGATCATTAATGAAGCTCAGAAACTTGGAATCCCGGTGATTTATGGTGATACCGACAGCATTTTCCTGAAGAACCCTGCAGAGAATCAAATCAACTCGTTGGCCAAATGGTCTGAGAAAGAGCTTCACATGGAACTCGACGTGGACAAAGTGTACCGCTACGCTGTCTTCAGCTCACGCAAAAAGAACTATCTCGGCGTAACGTTGGAAGGCACGGTTGACGTCAAAGGGTTAACGGGCAAGAAGAAGCATATTCCACCTATCATCAAAGAGTCGTTCGACCTTATGAAAAACCGTTTGAGCAAAGTGAAGACGCCCAGCGAGTTCGAAGACGCCAAGAAAGAAATTCAAAACATCATAAGAGACAGTTACCTCCGCCTGAAACGGCGGGAATGGAAACGAATAGACGACCTAGCTTTCAACGTGGTTTTGGGTGAGGCGCCCGATCGCTATTTTAAAACAATACCGCAACATGTGAGGGCGGCCAAAATCCTGCAGGGAAAGAAATACGAGTTGAAAGCTGGTGACTTGATAAGCTTCGTGAAGGTTGTTAAGGAACCTCATGTTAAACCGGTTCAGTTGGCGTCAAACGGCGAAATTGACGTTGAAAAATACGTCGGTTACCTCCACTCAACATTCGATCAGGTTTTAGACGCTTTGGGCTTGGACTTCAATGAGATCATAGGATTAACGAAACTTGAACGTTTCATGTAGCGGTTGGTTTCAATCGTACCCTCTTCAGTATCTGAACTAAGGTGTAACCAAGAATGTTGATGCTTATTATTGAGCCTATCCCGATGCCCAGCCACCAAACCCAAAGTTCCATCTGAGTCAACAATGCCAAGTAAGTTCCAACAATGAAGGTTATCACAGCAGTCGCTGTTAGACAACCGATAAATTCACTTGCAGCGTTGCCTTTCAGTTTCAATCTGCCTATTCTCCAAGCTAACAGGCTGGCAATGAGGTTTGCAATTGAGCCGAATGTGATGTCTGTTAGGACGCTAGGCATTGGACTGGCAACATTAGCGATTGCACCGCCAACCGTAACGCCAACGATTACTGGCCACCCGAAAACGATAGACAATGGAATAAGAGCGTCTGCGATCCTTAACTGGATAAGTTGAAAACTGATTCCAGCCAAAGCCAAAACCAGAACTGCATACAAAGCTGCAAAAACCGCTGTAAGGGCTAAGTTTCTACTGTTGTTTTTCACTTTTTCACCTCCCACTCCGGGGTTTATATGAGCGCGGCGGAACGGGTGGAGATGAGTCCCACTCACCCGCCAAACGCTTAGTTTCATTATTCTGGGTTAAAAGCGTTCCTACAATGAAAAACCCTTTACAAAAGACAATTACCTTCTTATCCGCACTATTCTTGTCGGCGTGACAATCACGTCAACTGGGATATCCCATTCTTGTCTTGGTATGTCTTCAACAACCTGTACGTCATGCACAGTAGTAACTACGAGAGTTTTGGACGAAAGAGCGTTCGCAGTCTTCAGCAAAGCGTATTCTTGGTCAGAATAGCCTGTTCCTTTACCTAACCTTCCACCATTCGATGAGACGGCGACTGATCCAGCCACGAACAGATCGATCTTGATCTCTTTGGGTTCAACAAAACGACCAAATCCGAACGCTCCACGGATTGTTGATGCTTCGAAGATTTGACGCGAAGAAAGACTGCTCGGCTCAATTAAGAGGAAGCCTTGTTTCATTCTCGGTGTAGCCATCGCCAAGGTTTTACTGTCCAGTAACACCATCTCTCGTACTGGTCGCTGTGGCGAGTCAGGGTTGCAGAAAACCACCCTCGCCGATTTGTATTCAGGCAAGTCTCGCAGGTTTTGTGCGGCTTTGTCGGCGCCGATGAAATTTGGGATTCTGTGGTAGATAGGTTTTGGAAACGTATCTATTTTCCTTTCCTCCATGAGGCTCCATACTCGCATTCGGATGTTTTCTTTAGTCAACGCTCAGTCCTCTGTTAGCCCACTTTCCTCTGCAACATCTAAATACTAATGTGCATCAAAATAATGGTAATTCAAAGTACTGAAAAGGGTTCAAGAATGCCAACCATAAAGCGGGAACAATGGAGCCGTCACTTCGGCAAGTGGTTTCGACACGTTCTGATAGACGCGGGCATAATGGACTATCGTTATCCAATAAAGGGTATGGCTGTCTGGTTGCCCTATGGTTTCAAGATTCGCCGAAACCTGCTCCAAGTGATCCGTGACTTGCTTGACAAGACGGGACATCAAGAAATGCGGTTTCCACTGTTGATCCCTGAAACATCGATCGCCAAGGAATCGGAGCATATCAAAAGGCTTGAGGGCGAAATGTTCTGGGTTACGCGAGGCGGCTTCACTCCCCTTGAGATAAAATACGCGTTAAGACCTACCAGCGAAACTGCAATAGCGCCCATGCTCAAGCTTTGGATTCGCTCCCACGCTGACCTGCCGATAAAACTGTACCAAATCGTGAACATTTTCAGATATGAAACCAAAGCAACTCGTCCATTGATCAGAATGAGGGAAGTAGACAATTTTAAGGAAGCACACACGGCTCATGCCACGCAGAAAGAAGCCGAAGAACAAGTGAAGCAAGGAGTTGAAATCTACAAGAAATTCTTTGACACGTTAGGCGTGCCTTATAAGATATCGAAACGTCCAGAATGGGACAAGTTTGCCGGCGCAGAGTATTCAATAGCGTTTGACGTCATAGCGCCCGACGGGAGAACTATTCAGGCTGGAACCGTGCATAATCTGGGACAAAACTTCTCGAAGGCTTTTGACGTTACATACGAAACCGAAAAAGGCAGTAGGGAACACATTTGGCAGACTTGCTACGGGCTTTCTGGTAGACCACTCGTGGCAATGCTTTCGGCACACGGAGACGACAACGGCGCTGTGATACCACCAACAATAGCACCCATTCAAGTTGTAATCATACCTATACCTTTCAAAGAAATGGAAAAAGAGATCAATAGAACATGCGAAGATCTAGCGTCCAAATTGAAGGCGGCAGGTTTAACGGTTGAGCTTGACCGTAGAGCTGAGCTTACTCCGGGCTCAAAATACTTTTACTGGGAACTGCGTGGAGTGCCGATAAGAGTTGAAATCGGTCCCCGAGACATAAAGCAGGGGCAAGCAACAATTGTGCGCAGGGACACGCTGGAGAAACAAACCTGCAAAACAACCGAACTGGTTCACGAGGTAAATAAGACCATCAAAACAATGATGGACAATATGAGGCAGAAAGCTTGGCAATGGATGAATGAGCACGTTTACCGAGTCAACAGTCAAGAAGAAGCTGGAAGCTTGTTGAAGAGGAGAGCAGGCGTCGTCGAAGTTGCGTGGTGCGGTCGAGACGAGTGCGGGCACAAACTAGAAGAGAAATTAGAGGCAAGCGTCTTAGGCATTCCAGCAGATCTAAAAGAAAAAACCAAAGGAAACTGTGTTGTCTGTGGAAAAAAGGCTGAAAGCATTTTGAGAATTGCAATATCATACTAACGAGATCAAATGTAATCGGCAAAAACGTCAGTCTGCCCAAGTTCCTGGCCTGTTCGATCCAGTTTCATCTGACCTACATGTATGGAGGAGACGCCACTCTTCACCCTTGTGAAAACTTTGAGGACGCACCTTTCATAATCTATCTCTTGAAGTACGCCTATGCCTAAGAAATTCTCATCTTTATTATGCAGTGCAACCAGCAGGCCCTCTTCATCGCCTTGCCAAACGATTTTGATTTTTTTCTTCACTATGCCTTCGAGACTTGCTGCGATTTCTTCATCCGCCCACTGCTCCTTGCTCAAGACCATGAAAACTGAGTTCGGATTTTCTTCACAATAGATAGGAGTTGTACCCAGATGTTCAGCTATCTTGTTCATGCGTTCTCGCGATGGCTTTGCACCCGTTCCAAAAGCAACGCCAGAAATTCTAATCCAGCTTAGGAGAAACGACTCCACGGTGGCGCCCTTCAAGTATTTCTTATAAGCCAATTCACGTAAGAGCCTCCGTTCTTCTTGGTCCCGCTTACGCACAGCAGGCGACGATTCGATGGCCAAGTTTTGGGTTTCAATCAACGCCCCAAGCAGGAATGTCAACTCGTTCTTTTCTTGAATTGCCACAACCATGTCTGGCTGGATTTGTTTTGCTAGAGCAACCTTGTATCGGATGGCGTCTTCGCCGTCAATCCAGCCGTCTGTGTTCACGATTAGAAGGCTGGCTCCTCGTTTCATAACCTTCTCTTTCACTTTGGCTATTCCATCGATAACCTTGGGCACCAAGCCGCCTGGGCTGGTAACCCCGATGAAGCAGACGTTCTCTGCACTTATCTCAAATGGGTCCCTGATGGGCTTCGTTATTCGACAGGAACCTATGGTGGATGGTGGCCCCACGTCAGACTGCCCCAAATCCGCATCGATTATAGCCACACTTTTTTTCATTTTCAATGCTTTGTTGGCTAGATAGGCGCTGAAACTGGTCTTGCCCGAGTCAATGCCACCCACAATCATGACTGTAGCAGGCAGGTTTTTCAGCTCTAAAATGGTGTTTGCAGCATCTTCCCATGATTTGGGGATTGTGCTGGCTGGAACTTCGTTGGCGCCAGCTTTTTCGCCGAGCAGTAGGTCAAATTCAGCCTTCTCTCTTATTTCGAATGGGAATCGTTTTCCCTCGCGAATCACGATTTTTGATGCTGTTTGAACTGGGGCGCCTAAGATGTCAGCTGTGCCTGCAAGAAGGGTGACCGACGCTGGGCCATCTACAAGCAATGTCTTCCCTGCTTCCACTGTTCGTTTCAACGTGTTTCCTCCATGTCCTTTCTGGTGTAGAGTTGTCCGCGGCGTTCAGCTATTTTGATGGCTGCCATTGCATGTTTCAGTCCACGCTTGTGAGCGGTTTGACCGATGAAGCGGCTGGTTCCAGCTTCCCTTACGATTTCTATTGTTACATCTTTGGGCAAAACCGAGTCCAACAGTGGAAGGAGTTCAGCGGTGTAGGATGGCGCCCAGTTTCCAACTTTTAGAATGTGAACAGCCGCCCGTTGCTTGCCAAGAATTCCTGAAATAGCGTTAACGGTTTCTGCGATGCTGGAACAAGTCATTGTGTTGAGGACGTTGCCGTCGCTCATTACGGCTATTCCAAACGTTTTGCCTGGATCAACACCAACAACTAAAGTTTCAAAGTCCTTCTTGCCCTCGCTTAGTTTTATGGCTTCGTCGACTATCGCAGATGGACTTGTGTTTTCTTGATAGACCAAAACTTTTGCGTGTTTGACGTGTTCACGCTCAGCCTCGGTTGTAATGACAACATGGACGTTAAGGGGCACGGGTTCGTACGGTGTCAAACTTAAGAAATCGATTCTTCGAGCTCTAAGCTCGTTAACAAGCAGATAGTAGGCTTTTCCCGAAACCGTGGCAACAGCTATTTTAGCTTCCATGCTGGAATCATCTATGTTAGACGTCACGGAAAATTATTAACCTTGACTCTTAACTATTCCGCCTAGCGATGTGAAAGGTTTTGCAGCGCACAGCTCGCATGATTCCCACAGGTTGCGGTTCATTGGACAAACTCTTGAACGGAGGCTTACATCAAGGCGAGGTCACGATGGTTTATGGCGAAGCTGAAACAGGCAAGACTGGTCTTGCTATCCAATGCGCTGTGAACGCCGCACGGTTGAGTCTCAAGTCGATTTTTGTTGATTCTGATGGAGCTTTTTCTCCTCGAAGACTGGCGCAGATTGCCAGCCATGACCTAAACGAGGTTGCGCCTAACATAACTGTGGTTAAGCCCACAACGTTTCAGGAGCAAGCCTTAGCAATAGACCGCCTAGACGAATATTTGACTCCGCAGGTTGGTTTAGTCGTGGTTGACACAGTCACTTCGCTTTATCGCGCCGAAATAGATGAATCGAAACAGAAAACATTCACGTTGAACCGTGAACTGGGACGTCAATTGGCATGTTTGGCGCAGATTGCGAAAACTCGAAAGATTGCCGAGTTAATCACAAGTCAGGTTCGAAATGTTTTCCTAGAGGACTCTGCCGCAGTTGAACCTGTGGGCACGCGAGTTCTGCGGTTTTGGTCTGACACTGTGCTCAGTCTGAAGCCAGCTGATCATAGAAACACGGTGAAGGTGATTCTTGAAAAGCATACCAACCGCAGGTGTCCCATAAACTGTTATGTTTCAATTGAGGAAAGTGGCATCTGTGACCTTCGTTAACTTATATTTCAGAATAACGAAAAATTATGGCTGAAGTAGAAAATGGTTTCGTGGATTTACGAGGTTGCCTATGCTCTGTTTTTCATTTTTCCAGCCTACGTTGCCAATGCTATTCCAGTGATTCTGGGTGGTGGTCGAGCCATAGACGGTGGAAGGAAAATGCGAGATGGAAAGCCTTTTTTTGGTTCTCACAAGACTGTTCGAGGCTTCGTAGCTGGTATCTTGGCTGGAACTCTAGTAGGCGCGACTCAAAACGCAGTATTCCTGTCAGGCGCACTGCAGGATGTTAAGTTTCCCTTTCAATTCAGCATATGGCTGGGTTTTATGATTTCGTTTGGTGCTCTAATAGGCGACTTGGTTCACTCTTTCGTTAAGAGACGAATCGGCATAGCCGAGGGAGCGCCTCTTCCAGTTGCTGACCAACTTGATTTTGTGTTGGGCGCTGTCTTGTTTTCGTTGTTTGTTTCTCCGCCGCCTTTACTTACGATTTTCATAATATTTGTTATTACGGTTCCTGTGCATCTTTTGACTAACCTCTTAGCCCATGTTATAGGCATGAAGAAGACGCCTTGGTAGTTTTGCTCGCTAACGAAAACGTAGGACGATCTGAAATTGTAGGCTAGTCAGCCTCTCATCGGCCAACGGTGAGTTTGGCATAGATGAGGTTTTCAATATTGTAGTACGCGATCAAAATGAACATGGCACCCATCAAGAGCAGGATGAATGCTTGGCGTGGTCGATACGCGTATCTTGTGCTCTGGTAGACCATTAAGAGACCTATGAGTCCGAAGAAGTAGGATATCATGACGAAGAAGCTGTCCAGAATCGTTTGTTCCTGAATTGTGCCCGGGTAGAAAAAGAGCACCGTGCTGCCGATGGGTATAGCTACCAATGGTTTTTCCAGGATGTCGTAGACGCCGCCACCTAGGAAGAAGATTGAGAGTCCAGCGATTACGGTGGCGACTATGAAGACCGACGGCTTCGCTGTGGTCAGTTTTCTGTAGGTTTTGCGCAATGTGAAGCCCATTGAGGTAAATCGTCTTCTCATGTTGCTCATGGTATCTTTCACGTCTCACTGTTAACAGTATAGCCAAATGGATTTCGTGTCATTATGATTTAAACATTCCTTTTCGCCTAAGCCTCTTCTTTGCTTGAAAGTAGGTTTTCAGCCACTTCTTTCGCCCAGATTCCCGTTAACTGATTCTTTGCGATTTCGTTCAGGTAATCTTTCCATTCGATGTTTAAGGCTTTTTGCCATGCCTCAGACTTTTCTTGAATGTTCTCGCATGCCTTCTGGTGCAGCTCGCAGTATTCACTTTGTGGTTGCGTCTTAGCCTCTCTGCTGCAGACCTTGCATTTCAAGGCGTTTCCTCCTCTCCTCTTTTGATGGGCAAGTAGGGTTGAAGCACAAGTTCCACGGACGCCTTCCACTCAGGTATACAAGCAATGTTGACCACCCACAACCCCTGCACATTCTGCCAGTGGGCTTAACCGTGCCTCGTTGTGGAAGCGGAAAAGTCGTCTTGCAACCTGTAGTAAAGTAGTCTGTGCACGCGATGAAGCGTTTCTTGGTTCGTCTCGAGAAAAGTATTGTAAGCTTGCCCGTGTGGCAGTTTGGACACTCGCCTATAATGCGCTCTTGCATCTGAGCCCACTTGAGGGCGTTGCTCAACGCCTCGCCCGTTGTCATTTCGTGTTTTTTCAATTCTGTTAAGACAGGTTTGAGGTGGTTGACGGTTTCTTCGAGTATTCTCTCCCGTTTTTCACTGTTGTTCTGAATGCGCTCCATCTTTTCTTCCAAGTCTCGTGTCAGTTTAACTGAAATCACTTGAGGCGCATGCAGATGTAAGACCTGTATGACGGCCAAGCCCAAGTCGGTTACGGTGATGCGTTCTCCCGTGATGTACTTGCGGTTGTAAAGCGTTCTGATTGTGTCGGCTCTAGTAGCCTTGGTTCCGATTCCTTCTCTTTCCATGCGTTTCAAAAGACTGTTAGGATTATACCGTGGAGGCGGCTGAGTAAACTTGTCTTCACGTGCAATTCGCTTAAGCTGGACCTTTTCTCCCTCTTTGATCGGTGGCAACGTAACCTCTTCAGTGCGTAAATATGGTTTGTAATATTTCATCCAGCCTTCTTTCAGAATTTGTCTTCCATGCAGATAGAAATGGTGTCCATTGACGTTTATGACTGCCTTTAAGCTCTTTTTGAGTCCCGGTTCGCCGAAAACCGCCAAAAAACGCCTAACAACCAAGTCCCAGATTCGCCGCTCAGCCGTGTTCAACGCTCTCTGAGATCTGTTGCCTGTGGGATAGACTGCAGGATGGGCAGCGTCGTCTTTTGCGCCTTCTCTTGGTTTCAGCGCATCTCTTTTGAGAAGTTCTGAAGCCAGTTTGCTGTAAGACGGTTCTCGGCTTAGCCCATCTAGAATTGATTTGTAATTGATGACTGGGGGCAGTTTCTGGCTGCTTGTTCGCGGATAAGAGATCAAGGCGTCAAGGTAAAGACGTTCCGCGATGCTGCTTGTCTGCCAAGGCGTGTAACCGAAGAGGCGGTAGGCTTCGCTTTGTAGGGAGCCTAAGTCAAAGGGAACAGGCGGCGCCACTTGCATCGTTTTCTCTTCGATCTTTTCTATGGTGCCCATTCTGCCTGGGCACGCTTCGACGGCTGCGTCAGCGTCTGCTTTCGTTTCTATGACTTTTTTCTGATAATCAACAAAATACGTCTCGCCTTGGATTTCCACCTGAGCCTGAATGCTCCAGTAGGGTGTGGGCACGAAGCTGTTGATACTGCGTTCGCGTGTGACTAAGAATTTTAGGGTTGGTCCCTGCACTCTGCCCGAACTCAATGTGGCATATTTTCCGCTGTAGCGGTTCGCGGCTACGGTTAAGGCTCTGCTAATGTTGATGCCGTAGAGCCAGTCCACTTCATGTCTGGTCCTGCCCGCTTCAATCATGCCGAAGTCGAGGTGAGGCATCCGTTCTTCGTAGGATTTTTCCAGTTCCGCTTTAGTTAGGGTTGAATATTTCATTCGTGTGGCTATGTTTTCCTTGTTGCCGCACGCATATTTCAAAAGCGAGTAGCCGATTATGGCGCCTTCAACATCGAAGTCGCACGCGTCTATGAAGCCGTCGGCGTTCTCAGCCAGCTTTGAGATGACTTCAATCCACGTTTTGACGTGCCCAGCGCCTTTCTCAGCCAAGTATCGTGGTGCCCACTTGAAGTTGAAAATGGGATAGTGGTTTCTGCTTCCGCCTTCGGGAACAACGGTGTAGAGATGACCCAATGCAGGAACGATTACAAGTGGCTTGTCGCGATCCGCTAAGAAGTAGGGTACGTTTCTTTCCCGAACCTTCTTAGGGCTGCCGTTTTTGTCTAATGCTTCTGCGATTCGCTGGGCAGCGTCAGGTTTCTCGGTGACTATCAGCGTGTATTTTTCCATGATTCGTAGCCATTCCTTCCGTTCACAAAAGCAATGAAATCATTTATGGTTTCCGACGCCTTAAGGATTGAAATCCCTTCCCCGACGCTTTTAACGATTAGGGACGAATCCTTACAATAGATGCTTTTGCCTTTCTTAGGCGGAAGGTTTTTTATGTACTACTGACCTAATGTAGTACAGTGAACAAGTATGGAAAATGAAGTGGTAGTAACACGAAAGGGGCAAACCACTATCCCTGTAAAACTTCGAATGAAATACAAAATTGTGGAAGGAACTAGGCTTGAAGTCGTTGAAACTGGAGAGGGCATACTTTTTAGACCGAAAAAATCAACCATAGATCTTGCTGGGTCCGGAGCAAAATACGCAACTCCAGAAGAAATGAAGAAACGTTTGGATAGGCTCAGGGAAGAAGATGCCTAAGACGGTTTACGACACGAGGTTCTTAATTGAACACTATTACTCTAAGGATGGGGAAGTTCTTCGAAGGACCAAGGAAGAAATAAGAAAAACCAAGGAAAGGTACATTTCCGCCATAGTGATCCATGAAGTCTATCAACTTACACTGGAGCGGGAAGGACGCGAAACTGCAGTTTTGAGAATCAACTTATTGGAAAAAGACTTTAGAATAGTAAATGTGGACTCTAAAATCGCACAGAGTTCAGCTGAGATAAGGCATAAATATAGAACTTCAATGGCTGATAGTGTCATAGCGGCTACAAGCCTTTTCCTAAACGCGGCGTGTATCTCAGATGATCCTCACCTTAAAGTCATAAGAGAAATCAAAACAAAATGGATTTGAAAAGAATCACAAAACGGCCCTCAACCAAAGTGCATGTAGACTTATTAGTGTCGATGTTTTTGTATTCTGTTGTAACCACGGGAGAGAGTGACGAAATGCCCCAGCGAGTTCACTGCGTGAAATGTGGTTTTGTTCTTTTTGAAGGCGTTGAGTTGACTCCGCCGGACGAAATCATTCAGCGTTTTGACGGTAGATGCCCAAAATGTGGAAAGAAACTTACTTTTGAACCGGGAAACGTTAGCGTCAAGCCTATCGACTTTAAGCGGATCAAGTAAAAAACTAATTAACCCACCTTCCATCTTAACAGTAGACTAATTCTCGGAGTGTAGAAGCAATGAGCAAGGTTCAACGTGTAACGCATCTCTATCAATTTCATAAACAGAACGCCAAGATAGTCGAGTTCGCGGGATTCCAAATGCCCATCTGGTATAAGGGAATCATTCCAGAGCACATGGCTGTGCGCACGCATGTGGGCATTTTTGACATCACCCACATGGGAAGAGTCTTCATCACAGGGGCCAAAAGTGAAGCTTTCCTCAACCATGTGATAACAAACGACGTGTCCGTTCTAACACCGTTAAGCGCTCAATACTCTGTCATGTGTAACGAAAATGGTGGAATCAAAGATGACTTCGTTGCGTCCAAGCTGGAGCAAGAAAAGTTTCTGATGGTGTACAACGCAGCCAACCGAGAGAAAGACTACCAATGGCTAGTTCAAAACGCAAAGACGTTTAACGTCAACGTTGAGGACGTGTCAGACAACATTGCCATGTTTGCCGTTCAAGGACCAAACGCGCAGCCGACACTGCAGAAAATAGCAGACGCCGACTTGAGTAAGATTGAGCGGTTTAAATGCGGCTGGACTAAACTGGCGGGAGCCGACGGGTTTGTTTCACGAACAGGTTATACAGGTGAAGACGGGTTCGAAGTGTTTGTTTGGAACACGCCGATTTCTCAGCCTGAAAACGCCGTTAAAGTTTGGAACGCTATTTTGAAGGCGGGTGAAGAATTCGGAATTGAACCGTGCGGGCTGGGTGCCAGAGACACCCTGCGCTTAGAAGCAGGAATGTGCCTGTACGGCAACGACATTGATGAAACAATCACACCGTTAGAGGCTGGTTTGGGGTTCGTGGTAAAACTCAAGAAGGAATCATTCATCGGCAAGGACGCTCTGACTAAACAGAAAACAGAAGGGATCAGGAAGAAACGTATAGGCTTACGAATGCTGGAGAAAGGCCCGAACCCGCGACCGAAACAGGAAGTGTGGAAAGACTCGCAACAAATCGGTTACGTGACCAGTGGAACCTTCTCGCCCTTGTTGGAATGTGGCGTAGCAATGGCTTACGTAGGTATTGAACACGCAACAGAAGGGGAAACCGTCATGGTTAAGGTTAGAGAAGATAAACTCTTAAAGGCAGAAATCGTCAAGTTTCCGCTCTACGATCCGACGAAGTATGGGTATGCGAGGCAGAAATAATGCGCGTGTTGGACTACGAGATTCCAGACAAGCTCTATTATTCCAAGGAGCATGAATGGGTGAGCCTAGAAGGCAAAGAAGCCATTGTGGGCATAACCGACTACGCACAGAAACAACTCCACGAAATAGTCTACGCAGAAGTCCAACACGAAGGCTCAGAGGTCAAACAGTTTCAAACAATGGGCACGGTGGAATCAGTCAAATCTGTCTCAGATGTCTTCTCGCCGGTAACTGGAAAAATAACCAAAGTGAACAAGGAGCTGTCTGACAGCCCAGAACGACTCAACGAAGACCCATACGGCAAAGGATGGCTGGCCAGAATCAACCTCACCGACTTCAAGAAAGACATGGAAAAACTACTCAATGCAGCCCAGTACGCAGACCACATAAAAACAATGGAAACATAGACCCAACCATCAATCCTCTTAGTATTAATTTTACAAAACCCCAAAGCGCATTTTCATACTCAGAGCAAAGGATTGGGCGAAGCCAAACCGATGAAATCAACGGTCAGAACTGATTGCCATTTCCTTCGGAATTTCATTGTGCCCTTTCAGATTGTTTCATCATAAGACCCTGCCATCTCTAAAAGCCTTTAAGTTTTTTCCTGATTTTTTAATTTTGATGTGCCAGTTTGTTTGCCTCATACAGATCTCTAAGGAATTCGAGTCCTTTGAGGAAGTATGTGTTACATATTTTATCAGCAAGTTCTTTCTGCTCTCTAGCGTAGAGTTTTGTAACAATCGATCTTATTTCTTCTTCACGAGTGTAAGTAACCAAATGAGTTGATAGATTCAGGAAGACAGAACCTACTTCTCTTGAGCTTACGTCGCACAGCTTATTCAGATACTCGACAAAGAAAATGCTATCGCTCATATTGACAAATTCTGCTGAAAATTCTAACCAAGGCAGAGTTGTAGCATCTATGCGATCTAGAAAGCAAGAAAGCAACCCCAGGCGCGATAGGATCCTTTTATCATCGTTAGAAAGACTAGTATTGATCCTTAACCTGTCGTATATGTGTAAAGAGAAACCCAAGATTTTTTGCTTATGCGCTATAGCCAGTCTCTCTGAATCTGGGGTTCTACGATCCGTGTCTTCCACGAGGTACTTCCTTTGCATCCAGAAAAATGAGATCATTTCAAGAACATCATCCACAGTCCCCAAGTCCAAGCATTGGCGAATAAGGCTCTTGTTATCACTGATTTCTTCTTCTCCGCGCAGAACTCCAATGCAAATGTGATCGATCAGCCTTTCACGAATCTCTTTTCTGAAGCTTGCTGCTATCGCTTTTTCATAGTGGCCATGGCTTTTTAGCAACCTGAAGAGTTCTGGGTATACTTGGGGCAGAGCTAAGTAACCTTCCATTACTGCTGCCCAATGTTCTTTGATCTCAATGGTAAAGATTTTGTCAACATTTTCTTCCACCCATGCTCTATCCAGATATGCAAGGTTTGGCAGGAATTCTCCCAAAGACACCGACCATTCTAAGCTTGGTTCAAAGCTTCTGTCAAGTCGCTTAGTGAACTCATTCTTGACTTCGCTATCCCACCTCACCAGTTCACCGCCATTTTTCTTTAATCTGGCAACCCTTAGCGCATAATTGACGAAAGCTCTAATTGCTCTCCCTCTCGCAGAATTCAGGTATGCAGTTAAGAGGTCGTCTGGATAACGTATGTCCGATTCGACTTTGTCCAACATTATAAAGACGATTTCTCTAATAACAGGAAGGGTGTCGGGAGGATATGCGTGTACATCATCTTTTGTTCCTTCAACTATTAGGTCGGCAATCTCAGAAACAACGTACATCCTGTACCGGGATTCGGTTGCTCCCCGTTCTTTCCAGAATGTTTCCAGCAAAACGAGTTGCCTGCAATAATCTATAACGTATGTTGGCATGAATTCTCTTTTTTCTTTCCACAAATCAGTAAATGCGCCTACAATTCTACGCTGATAGACTAGTGGCACATCTAAGAATGGACCCATGGCATTACTGAATTTGCCTGGATCGGACTGAATCGCTCTATACAACGACGAGCCTAACCCTTCAATCGTTGGGGCGGCAAAACCTACTTTGTCTTCCTTGAAATTCTTGAGATAATCAGCGATTTCTTCGTTAGTTTTCTGGAGAAGATCTTGAACGCCCAATGGGCTAGCGGGTTCAGATCCAAAAGTCACAGTCATGGCAGGTTCAGGTCGCTCAGGCTCCATTCCGGTTAACTTTGAGTATATCTGGTAAGCCTCGATTGAACTCTTGTAACCAGAAGGAGTAAGCGCTGAAAGCCAATTTTGTTTCCAGTATGCTACATTCCTCTGAAATACTTCTTGGTTTTCCTCATTCCTAGTCCAATTAGGTCCTTGTTCAATCCATTGCAGAAACAGGTCCTTGTTTTTGGTTGGAAATGAAGCATAATGCCTTTCTAGCAACGCGTGGACTTCGTATCTTAGATACGGGTCAATGAGAATCTCTCTGCTGGCAAAATCAAAGAATAGATCAGAACACACGCTCCAATTCCTGGCAATTACTGCAAGAGACAACCTTTTGAAAACTGCAGAGTCTTTTGCTAACAACTCTTTAAGATAGCTTTTTGTGTTTGTAGCGTCCTTGGTCATCGCAGCATCCAGTAGATCCCGCGCAAATATTACAACAGCATTTTGAAAGCGGTCTCGCAAGGGGGCTTCGGTGTCACTATCAACCAAAGAATACGGGGGAACCAGTAATCCAAAACCGTTCTGGGCAACGATTTGCTCAACCTTTGTCACTATCGCTTTTGCTTCATCTAATGGATACAAACTGGAAAGCTCGGTCTTGTTTCTCTCGATCAAGCTGTTGAACCAGTAATCGCTCATTAAGGGTTCAGGTTCTTCTTCAAATGGGCCTTTCACCCATTTTACCGTAGTAGCAATCTCGAGAAGCCAGAGTATTTTTTCTCTATCGTTGTCTCTCAAAAACTTTGGAAGTAGATTCTCTCCAATTGCGGACGCGATCAGCGAAGAATCCCACTCTGAATCGAGAAACTGTCCGATAGTTTCTAAATCTCTGTGCTCTACCTTTGCGGAGGGGAGATTGGACAAAATCTTCGTTAATGCCCAGTTAGTACGGTAGTTGTCAATGAGCTTACCGCCCTCTCTGTATCCTGATATAGAACGAAAAATCTCTACCAGTGCATCCTCAAGTCGCGCATCTTTGTTTGCGGCAACTTGTTCAGACACCTTCAATAAATAGTTAAGGATGTTCCAAGAAGGGATCGTGAAATAGCCTTGCCTTTCAGCAGGGTGTGGCTTGGGATTTTTTGATGGATCAAAGTAGCCCTCTTTTTTTAGCGGGAGGAACCACTCTGCTGATGCAAGTTTTTGGAAGAAATGGTCTTCGAGTGGGCGATCATTCTTTATTAATTGAAGGACAAGTTTTGCATTTTCTGGATCGTAATGATCTATGCTTTTTTCTATTTTTTCAAAGCTATCATGCAGGAATGTTGAAGAAAGGTTGATCTCTTTCTCAAAATTCTCAATAACATAATAAAGTTGTTCGTACCCTTGATCATCGATTGCGTAAGGGATAACCGTTATTCCTAAATCTCCATAATATGATTCCTCAAAAGCTAAAATGTTTTCTTCTCCACGGAACATAGGCAAGAGTATAAAGTGTTTTAGTTCTTTGGTAGTGTAATGGGCCTTGGTGAATAGAAAGTCCATAACTTCAAATTCATCTAGTCCGTAACCAACAAACATAATTGAATATTCTGAAAATAGTCTCTCTAAGAATTCCTTTATGGTTTTCTTGGAATAATGTTCCAGATAGTTTCTTACTGTGAAGATCAGTGAGTTATGATCATTTATTGTTCCATGCAGATGGTATAAATGTTCACGATCAATGATGTTAGCATTAAAATCTTCTGGACGATATATGATTAAATCTTTGAAATATAAATCATCGAAGCATGTATCGACATTTGTTGTAACATAAACAGCTCGAAGTTTATGGAGCTCGCCATAAATGGGGAATTTGTCAGATCTGGCTTTTTCTGATTGAATGGACTTGGATATAACATCATAAAAAAGCGTTCCTGTGTCTTTCCCTAGTATATGCTGGCAAATACTAATCTTCTTTTTCTGATTATCCTCTTGGATAAGCGCCTTTTTTTCTTTGTAATTAATTAGGCCTCTCTGGAAACATACCTTAACTAATTCGTCGGCTGTTTCCGACCATCCTTTGCATCCCAGTATCTTGGATACGCCTGCGCCAATGAAAACAGCAAGCTCACTTCTATTAACAGCCTCTTTTATCCCAGGGGGCAACTTTGGAATGGGTAAAATGCGTTCGATACTAGGATTCTGAGCTTGTTTTTCGGTCATGAGGCTCAACATCTTGGATGCTAATGATCGAGATAATAATCTTGTTCAGAAAGATAAGCTGTGTGTAGGTACCTCAGAACTGTACTTTCAGCTCTTGCCTTTACCGATGTGTCACCTCGGCACGCATGCCATTTGGGTGAAGGGGTTGACTGCGTCTAAAGAGCATTTTTCTCTAATCGAAACCGCCTGCAGAACGGTTCAACTACTTCACAAGCGTGATGATGGCACTATAGCGTTGTTTATCATCAACATGCACACTCATTCCTCCAGCTAACATTTGTCCTTCCAATAAGCCTCAGAGAAGTTGTTGTAGATGAGACCTACGAGACTCTTAACAACAACAGACACGCACACAGCTCCCAGCCTCTCAAGCAGAAGAAGGCATAAACCGTTTGTTCCCTTCTTCTTTTGAAATTTAGTTCCCAGCAAAGCAGCATGTTAGTGTTATCCTAAGGCGTAGTCATCACTAACAAGCACAAAATCTCTTTCTGAAGCCACGAAGTAGTCGTCGCAGAACACTACAGCCACGACGACTACATTCACACAGCCACACGCCCACTTGGAAGTTGTTATGCGCAAACCTATCAGAGTCAACAACAACTTCAAAACAGCCACAGCTCCGTAGCCCACGGCTAAATCAACCCCGAAACCATCCCTAAAAAGTCACGTTTGACAACATTGAAAGTGCCCAAAACAGCGCTCAAACAGAACCAGAAACACCCGTCAAAAACAAAAACACAACCCAAAACGCAAAAAACCATATTTGGATCATATAGTGAACCTAGGGGGTCTACTGTGCGAAAACAAAAAACCCCCTCACACACTTATACTAAGCCTACTTCTAGTCTAACTAATGTATGTGACCCGTTCGTCCTCAGATTTCTTCATCTTCTGAGCATACTTTTCCCTACGCTCCTCAATCTCACGCATCCGAGCCACAATCTCCTTAGACTTCTCAATCTGAACATCAATCTCCTTCAAATCAACCTCCAAACCCAGCATCCTCT
>Ga0315268_10000956_pt1 | contig 33617 bp, 30 predicted proteins | sample C1_top_MG_FD_204535 | JGI IMG/M metagenome (GOLD analysis project Ga0315268, IMG submission 204535) | Sediment microbial communities from Yellowstone Lake, YNP, Wyoming, USA - C1_top | ecosystem: Environmental > Aquatic > Freshwater > Lake > Sediment | place: USA: Wyoming | collected 2017-08-01
ATGCGCCGGATGCACACGTTCAGAAAGCTCCCGACCACCAGTCCGAAGACAAACGCCAGGGCGGCTATCACGCCTGCACGATGCCATAAGCCCCGCGCGGCCTCAAGTCGCGCGCGCCGCAGAGTGCCCGATGCCTAACGGATTGGGGAGCGGTACACGCGGTATTAGTATTGAATGTTTGCAACAGCTAGAATGGCTGACCTTATTATGAGAACTAACTTACCATGACCTTTCGCGAATTCGTGGCCAAATGAATAGCTCCCAGAGCGCACATCCTCCATATTTCGCTGAGGCTGTAGTTCGCTGCTACGAGAAATTCTGCGCTGAACTTGCGGGCAAGGATCTTGTGGATCCGCGCGGTGATGTGATTTCAATTCTGGAGGTCAATTTCCCAAAACTTCTGAACGTGAAACTCCGCGGCAGCTCGACCAAAGCAAAGGCCAGCCTCGTCTTGGCGGATCTGCGGAAGGGAATATTCAGTGCGGCGCTGTACGCTTTTGATCGGGATCGACTTGAAACCTTATTCTGGATTCCCGACGTGATCGAGAGGCCGGATTCGATTCACAAGAACGCGCACCCTAGAGTCGAAGGCGAAGAAGTCTACGTAAAGCAATATCAGAAAATGGGCAGAACAGTTAAGCTTGTGTTTGTCAAGTTCACTTATGCAGGGCAGCGGGTCGTGACGACATCTTTCCTGACAGATCCCGAAAGGATCCCCCTACTCGCGGAGCCTTCGTTCAGGTGGAGAAAAACTTAGGGGGCCCGAAGGCCCCCTAAATGCCCTTTACCCTGGGTCCAGGGTCACACCCGGAATTTCACCGGGCAAATTCTGTATACAACCTAGTCTTTTCACCTACAAATGTCAAGGTCTTTTTTCAACCATAAGTGCACACAATTCAATGGATTGTCGGTCGTGCGTTTGACACATTCCCCCTCCGCGCCATAAGATTTCGGCTTTGCCATCATGAGCTGGTTTGAACAGATGATTCGCCGGTACGAACACCGGCGCTGGACGGTGGACAACAACCGGCGCGTCTTCCCGTTCGAGTGGGGGCTGGAGCACATCGGCGGACCACGCGTCTCGGCCGAAAGGAGTTCTTCCGCGCCAGCGGGTCTGCACTCGATTGCCACTCCTGCCGCTCGACCTGTGACCTCAGTCGATCCGCGCGAATTTCTCGAGAAATTTGCCCAGCGCACCTTGGCCGCGAGCGAGGAATGGTTCGCGACCTCGCCTGCCCGCGATTGCCGCCTCGAAGACAATGTTCTGACTTTTCGCAGCCAGATCGAGTCGCCGTGGGAAGTGAATAACACCGTCTCTGCGCGGTTCTTTCCGGCGCGGAGCTGCGGCCCGGCGGCCATCGTGCTGCCGCAGTGGAACGCCAAACCCGACCAGCAGGTGGACCTGTGCCGCTGGCTAAACACACTGGGGATTTCGGCGTTGCGGATGAGCCTGCCTTATCACGACCGGCGCATGGTTCCCGGGCACGAACGCGCCGATCAGCTCGTCGGGCCGAACATCGGCTTGACGATTCAAGCCAACCGTCAGGCGGTCACCGACATTCGCCGGTGCATTTACTGGCTGCAAAGCCGCGGCTATTCGAAGGTCGGGCTGGTGGGCACCAGCATCGGGTCGGCGCTGGCGTTCATCACCATGTGCCACGAGCCGGCCATTCGCGCCGGGGTATTCCTGCACGTCTCCACCTATTTCGGCGACGTCGTGCGCACTGGCATGACCACGATGCATGTCTGGGAAAGCTTGCGCGCGAAAGTGACGCCGGAAGAGATCCGCCGCTTCTGGGCGCCCGTCAGTCCGTTCCCCTACATTTCACGGCTGCGCGGCACTCGCACCAAAATGATGCTTGTCAGCGGGCGCTACGACCCGACCTTCTGGTGGGAATTCTCCTCGGAGCTGATGGACGAGCTCCGCAGGCACCAAATCCCCTTCGACCCCTTAGTTTTGCCCTGCGGGCACTACTCGCTGGGCGAGCCGCCCTTCAGTTGGATTGTCGGCGGCCGCTTCGCCGGCTTCCTGATGCAAGCCCTCGCCTAACCGCGGGGTTTGCGGCAGGATGCCACGGTAGGACGTGGTGCTCCTTGCGGATCGTAGGGGCGCGGCATGCTGCGCCCCCCGCCGCTCCGCGGTTCGTTCACTGCGTCTTGATCAACTTAATCTGATCCGCCGCAGGGAGGAGTGTGCGTTGGGGATAAAATACTTTCCTATGGAATCGTCGGAAAACAATCCCCAGGAACGGTTCCACCGGCGAAGTGTCCGCCTGCGTGGCTATGACTACGCGGGACGAGGAGTCTACTTCACGACGATTTGCGCCCATCAGAACAAGACCTTGTTCGGTACAGTTCTGGCGGGCGAAATCCGACTCAGCCGGATTGGTCTGATCGTTGAGGAATGCTTGCTGGCGTTACCTTCTCATTTTCCGGGCGTACTGCTGGATTCCTACGTCGTGATGCCCAATCATCTCCACGGCCTGATTGTGATCGGTGTAGGGGCGCAGCATGCTGCGCCCCTACGGCCCCAAGAGGGCGCGGCGCGTCGTGCGGTTCGGGTGCGGTCGCTCGGAGCCATCGTTCGCTCTCTCAAAGCGGCGGTGACGAAACGTGTCAACGAGCTCTATCAGTCTCCAGGGAGAGTCCTTTGGCAGCGGAACTACTACGAACATATCGTGCGTCCCGGAAAAGAAATCGACGTTCTTCGCAGCTACATCTTGGAGAATCCGGCGCGCTGGGCGTGCGACCGGCATAATCCGCAACGAATTACCACAGAAGAAGGCACCTGGCGCGGGCTTGACTGGCTAATCTGATAGAAGAGGGTGGGACCGAGCGGTACGTTCCGCCTGTGGGGTCGTAGGGGCGCAGCATGTTATGCCCCTACCTGATTTCACCTGAGAATCTTCTGGAACTTGCCGGCGGCGATCAACTCCGCAACCGCGGCGATATCGGGGGCGAGCGACCGGTCTTCCTCCACGTGCTTCGAGACGTCCCGCACGGCATCGTAGGCTTTCTGCGCTTCGGTGCCGGTTCGCAGCGGCGCGAGCAAATCAATCCCCTGGCAGGCCGCGAGCAGCTCGATGGCCAGGATGTTTCGCAGGTTTTCGAGCATCGGCTGGAGACGCCGCGCCGCGCTCATCCCCATCGAGACGTAATCTTCCTGATCGCCGGAGGCGGGAATGGAATCCACCGAGTGCGGCGTCGCCAGCGTTTTCAATTCGCTGGCCAGTGCCGCAGCGGTCACCTGCGGCAGCATGAATCCGGAGTTGAGCCCCGCCTTGCTGGTGAGGAACGCCGGCAGCAGGCTGGTGTGCGGGTTGGTCATGTGGTGAATGCGTCGCTCGGAGATCCCCCCGAGGGTGGCCAGCGCCACCGCCAACTGGTCGGCCGCCATCGCCAGCGGCTGGCCGTGGAAGTTGCCGCCGCTGATGACTTCGCCGCTTTCGGCGAAGACCAGCGGGTTGTCGGTGGCGCTGTTCAATTCGATGGCCAGCGTTTTGCCGACCTGCAACAGCGCGTCGCGCACGGCGCCGTGCACCTGCGGAACGCAGCGCAGGCTGTAGGCGTCCTGCACGCGCGGATCTTTCTCCGCCGAGCGGTGCGATTCGCGGATCTGGCTCCCGGCGTTCAGCAGCGCCAGGTGCCGCGCCGTCGTGGCATGGCCCGCGTACGGCCGCGCCTTGGCAATGCGCTCGTCAAATGCGGCGGGCGAGCCGCGCAACGCGTCGAGCGAAAGCGCCGCGGCGACGTCAGCGGTGTCCACCGCGATCTCCGCTGCGCGCAAAGCCAGCACGAGCAAAGCGAGCATCCCCTGCGTGCCGTTCAGCAGCGAGATGCCTTCCTTCGCTTCGAGCACGATGGGCGCGACGCCCGCGCGGCGCATCGCTTCGCCCCCCGCCAGCCATTCGCCGCAGAAGATGGCTTCGCCTTCGCCGATGACCACCTGCGCGAGATGCGCCAGCGGCGCCAAGTCGCCGGAAGCGCCCACCGAGCCCTTCGCTGGAATGACTGGATGCACTCCGGCATTCAGCATCGCGCAGAGCGTTTCCACTACGACAGGCCGCACGCCGCTGAAGCCTTTGGCCAGCGCGTTTGCCCGCAGCAGTATCAACGCGCGGGTTTCCGCCTGGTTCAGCGCCGGGCCGACCCCGCAGGCGTGGCTGCGCACCAGGTTGAGCTGCAACTGGCGGATCTGGTCAACGGAGATACGCACCTCGGCGAGTTCGCCGAAGCCGGTGTTCACGCCGTAGACAATCACGCCCGAAGCCAGCAGCCGCTCGATGACCGCGCGCGAGGCTTCCATCTGCGCGCACGCCGTCGCAGCCAGCGCGACCTGCGCCCCGCCGAGGGCGACCTGCTCGACCTGGTCGAGCGTCAGACTGTTGCCGTTAATTTCGATGGTGGTCATAAACGGTGTCCTGTGGGCGCGGCGCCAGCAGGGAAGAGGGCGCGGTATTTGGCGGGCAGCGCTTTGGGACGCCCATCGGCGCCGCAGATGACGTGAACCGTCTCGCCGGTGGCGAGCACTTCGCCGTTGGCCTCGTTCACCACTTCGTACGCAAATCGCAGCATGCGGCTGCGCGCCTCCGCGACTCGCGTGCGGATCCGCAGCAAATCGTCGTACCGCGCCGGCTTTTTGTAACTGCAACTCGCTTCCGCCACGACGATGTGGCAGTCGTCCTGGTCTTCCATGTCCTTGTAGCGCACGCCGAGCTGCCGCAGCATCTCCACGCGGCCAATTTCGAACCACACAAAGAAATTGGCGTAATAGACCACGCCCATCTGGTCGCTCTCAGCATAGCGCACCCGGACTGACGTCTCGTAGAAGTCTGTCATGGTGGTGGTTCGGGCAAGGATGCCATCGGCCCGGAACCACGAAGTGTACTCGAACCTTCACCTTCTGGATAGATGGCTTTCAGCAAGACGCGAGCCAGGAAGAACCCTCAGGGCAGCTTCTGGGTGACGCGCAGAATTTTCTGCCCCTCCTTGGCGGCGTAGAGGATTTCATTTTCCGAAGAAAACCTCAGGGTGTCTCCGAAGATGATGTCGTAGGGTTTCCCCGGTTCCCCGTTCACCGCGAACAGGGCTTTCCGGTCGCGCGGCTGCACCAAGGGTACGGCCAAGTACTTCCCGTTGGGGCTGAAAATGGGAGCGCCCACCGAGATCGACTCGAACTCAAATTCCTGTGGCGCGTCGCCCTCAACCACCACGCGACGCCGGGCCACCGCGCCAAAATAGCTCAGGGAGGCCGTTTGCTGGTCGTCGGCGCCGACGAAGGTTACAGCCTTGCCGGCCCCGCCCGTATCGATCAGGAAGGCCATCCGTCGGCTGTCGGCGCTGAAGGTTACAGATTTAACGGCGGGATTCTTGAAGGGGATTTCACGCACCACTTTGTGGTCGCGGAGCTCGACCACTGTGTCCTTGACCTTTACGAAGTAAACGACGTGCTGGCTGTCGGGGGTGAACGCCGGATGGGTCATAAAAAACTCATACGTCGGTCCGGGCTGCCCGTCCAGGACGACGGCGAAGTCCTTGCCTTTCGCCAGGGTGTGGGCAAGGTAGGCGACGCGCTTGCCGTCCGGGCTGATCCTCGGCGGGGAGACACCGCAGCCGGGCGCCGAGAGCGATAAAGTCACCGTAGGCGTGTACTGGTAGAAGAAGCCGGTCAGGATCCCCGAGGAGATCAGGAGGCCCTGAAAAACCGGTCCCGGCTGACCGTCGTGAACGATAGTCCCCTGTCCATGCTCTTCTTTGGTGGCTTTCGTGCCCGGGTCGCGGGCGCCCGCATAGGCGTAATGCTGGCCGTCGTCGCTGAAGACCAGCCCGCCGACCAGCGTATAGCGCGGGTCTTCCTTACCGTCGATGACCATTACCCACTCGTCGCCAGTCATTCGGTTGCGGTACTTGCCTGCATAGAAAAGCCGCGCGCTGTCGGCACTGAAGGTGAGCAGGCTGATTTCGTCGTATTCCTTGGAGTGCTCTTGGCCGTCAAGCAGGACCACCCATCTGCCCTGGCGCGACGCGGCGTATGCGAAGCGTTGGCCATCCGGGCTGAACACGGGCAGCCCGACGGCTTCGTAGTCCGGACTCGGCTTCCCGTCGAGGATCATTCGATACTTGTCGGCGGCGGCGGCGACATACGCAATGCGCCCGTCGTTGCTGAAGGCGAGTGCGGGGCCGATCTTCATCGGCGCTTGTTCCACCCCGTCGATCACGAGGACGAATTGGCGACCACGCCGGCCGGAAAAGGCGAAGTGCTGGCTGTCGGGGCTGAATTTCTGCCACTGGAATTCGTCAAAGACTCCGCCTAACTGCTGGCCGTCCAGGAAAAGTGCATACTGTTTGCCGCGCTTGGTCGCCAATGCGGCGCGGCGAAGGTCCGGACTGATCGCGGCAACCCCGAACCCACCGCCCAGCGTCGACAGGTCCACGATCAGCTCTTCTTGAACCGAGCTCGACGCGGAGGGAGTTGGCGGCTCTTGCGCCGGGAGGTTCGAAGCCAGGACCAGCACCGCTGCAGTCCAGAGACACCACGAGCGCGATACCAAATGGATTTGCTTCATAGTGGGATACCTCCGGCGACGGGCACTGCTTGGGGCCGCGGGAGTTTCTGGGCACCTCTCTACACCGGGCCTTCAACCGTGTCAATAATTTCGCGCTAGTCGGAGCCCCACTTCGGCGCGCGCTTCTCTAGAAACGCAGCGAGCCCTTCGCGGAAATCGGCGGTGGCGCGGATGCCGGCGTTTTCCCAGACCGCGAGGTCGAGCTCGCGGTCGAGCTCGGCTTCGGCGCATTTCAGCAGCAGCCGCTTGGTGGCCGCGAGGCTCGAGGGGCTGGCAGCGATGAGCGTCGCGGCCAGCTCCCGCGCGCGGTCCAGCAGGATTTCGTGCGGAACAATCTCGTTCACCAGACCCAGCCGTTGCGCTTCCTCGGCGCCGAAGATGCGTCCGGTGAGCAGCAGGTCGCGCGCCTGTTTTTCGCCGATCTGCCGCCGCAGAAAAACCGACACGATGGCAGGGATGAACCCGATGCGCACTTCGGTGAAGCCGAATTTGGCATCCGGCACCGCCAGGGTGAAATCGCAAAGCGTGGCCAGCGCGCTCCCGCCGGCGATGGCCGGGCCGTTGACCGCGGCGATCAGCGGTTTCGGATAGGTGTAGAGGCGCCGGAACATCCGCGCCATGCGCCGCGAGTCTTCCAGGTTCTGCTCGGTGGAGTGCGACGAAATCGCTCGCAGCGCTTCCAGGTCCATCCCCGCGCAAAACGCCTTGCCCGCGCCGGTCAGAATCACCACGCGCGCCGCAGAGGTTTCCGCTTCTGCCAGAGCGGCCAGCAGTTCTTCGATCATCGCCGTGGAGATGGCGTTGCGCTTTTCCGGCCGGTTCAGGGTAATCAGCGCCAGGTCGTCGGTCTGTTCGAAAAGCAAAGTGGAATAGGCCATCGGTCAATTCACCGTTGCGTACGCGTATTTTTGTGTTCGGCCCGTGTCCATTCAAAAGCCATCGCCGGCGCGCGGCAGTGCGTCGCGACGCTCGACAAAATTCTACGTCATCTTGTCATCGGCCGAGGGGCCGTAGATTCCCGGGACCTTGCCCCCGCTGAGGCGGATATAGAGGCTGAGCTGTCCGCGATGATGAATCGCGTCGAACATCACGTACCAGAACATCTCGCCCAGGGGAGCTTCGTAGCTGGGCCCACCGGCGACGTTGAGCTTCACCGGCCTCTCCCAAGCGGCATCGTCGAGCGCTTTGAGACGCGGCCCCAATTCCGCATGAGCCTTTTCGTAGGCGCTGATGATTTCGTCGAGGCTCTTCGGCGCCGGCGTTTCCTTCCACTCGACGTCCCGGCCGCCGGCCCAGACCACGCACGCCTGTTCTTCGAGAACGAGCAGCCAGACCAGTTCGGCCGCCGAGCGCGAGCGCGGGTGCGGCCGAAAGTCGGGCTGATCCGCTGGCAACGCCCAAAAGACTTTTAGGAAAGTTGGATACTCTTCTTCCCACCGTGCCAGAAAGAACTCCCGCGTGCTCATGGCGCACCTCCTTCTGTTTCACTGGTGCGCGGCCGCGTGGATCAAACCTGCGAGGCGTTAAGCCCCATTTCTCACCACGTGGCCGATTGGCGCCTCGGAAAGCAATTCAGGAAGCTGTCATCCTGAGGCGAACCGACCAGGTTCGCCGAAGGATCTCAGCGTCCACACTGTTCAAGGGGTGATGCGCTGAAATTCTTAGTCCGCTCCTGAATCCCGATGCATCGGGATCGGGAGGCGGACTCAGAATGACGCCTTTCGGTGTGGTGCGCGCCCCAGTGACAGTGTTGCCTCGCGAGAAATCCGGGTTAAGCCTTCTCCGCCGGGACGAAGTAGACGTCGGTTGGCTTGAACTGGGCGAGCCGGCGGAACTTCGCCTTCACGGGCATGCCCACGCGGATGTCCTTCTCGGTTGCGCCGATCAGCCGCGCCAGCAGCAGCGTATTGAAGCCGTCAAATTCGACGAGCGCCAGGTTGAAGGGCGTCTCTTTAAGAAACGCCTCGGAGCCGAAATGGCAGGTCGTCCAGGTGTGCACGCGGCCCTCGCGCGGCAACTCGATCCACTCGGTCGGCGCGCCGCATTCCATGCAGTAGGCGCGCGGCGTCGCGAACTTGTAGTGGCACTTCGTGCACTCGCTGCCCATCAGCTTGCCTTCGGCCAGGCCGCGGAAAAACGGCGAGTCTTCCGCGTAGCTGTGGATGTAGTCGATTTCGTAGTGGTCTTTGACGATCAGCGGGTCGGTGCGAAAGACGGTGGTGCCGATGTCCGTTTCCGCCAGCCGCACCTTGTCGTACACCGGTTTGGGCCCGTGCGCCTGCGACGCCGCTCGTGAGGTTCCGGGATTCGTCTTTCTTGTCGCGCTCTTTCTCGTTTTCTTGGCCATGTGAATCTCCTCCGGCTGATGTGCGCCAGCGTCGCTAGACGCGCGTTCCTTCCATAATGCTGACGGTGACGTAGGTGCCCGTGCCCGCGTGGCTGTGGATGGCGCCGCGCAGACCGCGTTTGCCCTTGCCGCGTTTCTGTTTCACCTGGATGTAGTCGTCGCCGTTGTTGTGTTTGGCGATGTTGCCCTGGCATTGCCAGAACGCGAACACGGCCTGCATCAGGCCCGTCGCGCCGACCGGGTGGCCGCAGGCGATCAGCCCGCCCGAGGGATTCACGGGAATGAAGCCGGTCAGCTCGGGGTGGCCTTGCTCGATGAATTTCCCGCCGTCGCCGTACTTGCACAGCCCCATGTCTTCGTAAGTCTGGATTTCGCTCGAGGTATAGGCATCGTGCAATTCGACGAAGTCAATGTCCTCGCGCGGGTCTTCGATGCCGCACTTTTCATACGCCATTTTCGAGGCCATGCGCCCGGCGCGGAAGCTGTGCACGCCGGGATATTTCAGGTTCTTGTACCACTTGGGGTCCTCGTGCTTGAGCAGGATGACGTCGCCGTGCGGCCGGTCCGCCATGCGCATCGCGTCGGTGCCTTGGCCCACGCCCAGGACGCGCACGGGGTTGTCGCAGAATTTCTCCGCGACCTTCTCGCTGCACAGCACGACCGCCGCCGCGCCGTCCGACATCGTGCAGATATCCAGCACGGTGAGCGGCCAGGCCACCATCGGCGACTTGCGCACGTCTTCGACGGTGATGTCGTAGTGGTGCTGGGCCCACCTGTTGCGCAGCGCGTTGTGGTGGTTTTTCACGCTGACCTTGGCCATTTGCTCGACCGTGGTGCCGAACTCGTGCATGTGCCTCACCACCATCATCGCGTAATAGCCGCTGTAAAAGCCGCCGACGGGGTAGTCGAAATTGGTGTCGCTGGCCAGCGCGATGAACTCGTTGCCTTTCCACGTGTTCACGTGCGACATCGTTTCGAAGCCCATCCCCACCACGCAGTCCATCCAGCCCGAGGCGATGTGCCGCCAGGCTTCCTGGAAGCACAGCCCGCCGGTGGCCCCGCCGCCCTCGACGCGAATCGAGGGCTTGGGCACCATCCCGCACATGTCGCAGGCCATAATCCCGGACATCAACTGCCGGCTGAAATGGTCGCTGAAGTAGCTGAGCACGGTGCCGTCGATGCGGTCGCGCGGCAGCTTGGGGCAATCGCGCATCGCGTAGTCAAAGGCTTCCTTCACCATCTTGCGGAACGATTTGTGCGGATCCGCTTTGGTGAATTTGGTGATGCCTCCGGAAATCATGTAAACAGGTCTCATGGATCACTCCAGACGGGTTTGATAAGGCGGACCCGCCAAAGGTCTGCCGGGCGGGCGCAGCAAAAACAGGCGCAGCATATCGCTTTCGGCGCGGGAAGGGAAGTGGAAGGTTGCGACTGCCTGCGGGGAATGCGAATCCGCAGCCGAACCCGCGCGCTTGAACGCCAGTGCGAATTCCAGAGCCACATTGTTTGTAAGGGAGGAAGGAAAGAATCGCGCCGAGTAAGGATTTCCTGTACCAGTACCGCAGAGTGAGAGTCCAGATTACAAGACCCTGACCATAAGCCGTTCTCTGACAATACGCGACAAGCATCCGCCGTCCCCGACCCCTTGGCTGGAGGCGTGCTATTGAATCCGGCGTTTCCGCAATACTCGAGAGGAGGATTGGGGCCATGGACGAAGCCCAGTATCCCACCTTGGCAGTATTGCACCGCTTCTGGCAACTCGAAGTTGCCGGCTTGCACTCCTGCCAGCGCATCCGGCTTCTCCTCAGTGCCGACCGGTTCCGGTCCATGGGCGCGGCCATGCTGCCCAACGTGAGCGATTCCTCGCACCTGCCTCCGAACGTTCTCGTCTTGGAAGTCGAACCCTCTCAGGCCAGCTCGCAAGTGCCTGCCGGCTTCTACAAGCTGCCGGAAGACTTCGCGCACAAAGACCTGAAAGAAATCACCGATTGGCTGTTGGGTCGTTGAGAGAACAGAACACAGCCCACATCTCTTAGAATGATTGCAGCGCGGCTTCTGGCCGCGCCATTTCGTTCAGGAGGCGCCTGTGACAGTCCTTGTCGATCAGAAGGGCAGCAGTGCCTCCGGGCGTCTCTCGTTCGCCTAGCCAGGGCCGGCCGCGCGCCCCGCGCCGCCGCGAGGCCCGCTGGTAAACGGAGGGACGGTTCCCGTAGGGGCGGGGCCCGCGCCCGCCCCGCGGCCATATGTAGCGGCGGACTTTACGTCCGCCACATTGAGGGCACGAAAGGCCGACTTAAAGTAGGCCTCTACATACATCCACGCGCGGCGGCGCACGCTGCTTCCAGCAGCCGCGTGGGCTCAACGACGCGGTTCACCAGCTTCCATTCGAACGCTTCCTGCGCACTGATCGTGCGGCCGCTGGTCAGCAATTCGAGCGCGCGGCTGCGGCCGACAATTCGTGGCAGGCGCGCCGTTCCGCCCCAGCCAGTGATGAGCCCCAACGCGCCGCCGGGGTGGCCGAAAACCGCGTCCGGCGTCGCGTAGCGCAGGTGGCAGGCCATTGCCAAATCGAAGCCGCCGCCCAGGCAATAGCCGCGAATCGCCGCGACGACCGGCTTGCGCAAATTTTCAATCTGCCGCATCACGCCCTGTCCAAGCGGCGCGAAGCGCGTCGCCTCGACCGCGTCCAGCGCGGCAACTTCTTCCAGGTCGGCGCCCGCGGCGAACGCGGTTTCGCTTCCGGTGAGCACAATGCCGCACACGTCGTCGCGGCGGGCCATAGCGCGAAACAAGTCTGACAGGGTTCGCAGGACGGCGCGGGTCAGGCGGGGGTAATCATCGGGGCTGCGCAGTTGGACGAGCAGGACGCTGTCCAGTCGGCGGGCGGTGACCGAGGAGTCCACTTCGGCCGCTACTTCTTTTGCAGCAGGCGGTCCTGGATGAACCGGACGATGTCCTGCGTGGAAGTGCCCGGCAGAAACACCGCGGCGATGCCCGCGGCTTTCAGCGCCGGGATGTCCGCCTCGGGGATGGTGCCGCCGACGAGCACGATGACGTCGCTCATGCCTTTTTCGCGAAGCAGCTCCATCAGGCGCGGGCAAAGGGTGTTGTGCGCGCCGGAAAGAATCGACAGCCCCACGACGTCCACATCTTCCTGCGCCGCCGCCGAAGCGATCATTTCCGGCGTTTGACGCAGGCCGGTGTAGATGACTTCCATCCCGGCGTCGCGCAGCGCCCGCGCGACCACTTTGGCGCCGCGGTCGTGCCCGTCCAGGCCCACCTTCGCCACGATTACGCGTATCTTCTTCTCAGCCATTCTTCTCTCTGTGTCTGCTGTGCATTAGCGTCACGTCTTAATCTCTGCTATTCTCTGCGCTCTCGGCGTCTCTGCGTTGTCTTTTCTTTCTTCTCCTGGGTGGTAGTTCCACACGAACCTCCTGATTCCGTCTTTGAGTACAGGGACGTGGAAATTAATCAGGAGTCCCAGCGAGCACCCTGAAAGACGCAAGTAGGTTAACATGACCGACTCGTGGATCGGAGCAATAGCCTCGATGGCTTAACCTCGACCACAATCCGTCCATCGACGAGAAGATCCAGCCGATATCTGCAGTCCAGCTTGACGTCCTTGTAGATAAGGGGAATCGGCTTTTGTCGCTCAAAAGGGATTCCTCGAAGTGTAAGCTCGCGAGCGAGACATTCTTCGTAGATCGCCTCAAGGAGACCCGGCCCGAGGGTCCGGTGAATCTCGATCGCAGCGCCTATGATGGCACTCGTCAACGCGGCGTCAGTCCAGCGCTCGCCCATCTCGGCCAAGAGAATACTGCAGGCGAAGACAAAATCCAACGCAGAGACGCAGAGGACGCGGAGTCTGCGCAGAGAAGAAAACGCGAGGTGGCCCGGAGCATAGATAACTCCTACAATACGCAGTGGTTTGAAACGAGGTTGGCAATGCCGAAAAAGAAAAAGAAGGCGGCGAAAGAGAAGCTGGACACGCGGAGGATTACGAAGCGCCTGAAGGGCGTGGCGCGCAAATTGAAAGCGATGCAGGATGACGTCGGCCCCGAAATCACCCGCGACGACGTCGACGCCGCTCGCAACATCGCCACCGAACTCCAGGAACTCAACCGCGGCATCCGCGAGACTCTCAAGCGCATGATGATGGCCGACGGCAAAATCAAGCCCGGACAAACCATCATCGCCGGCAGCCGGCGCGTTTTTCTGAACCTGCGCCCCGGCCGGTCGGAAAAGAGTCTGGACCCCGACGATTACGACCTCGTCTACGAACCCATCAACTGACGCCCCGCACGCTTCGGCACTTCTGTTCCGCTTGTCATCCCGAGGGCCGACGCATTGTGTCGGTCCGAGGGATCTGCATTTGCTTTCAAGAAAGTGCAGATTCCTCCGGCCGCAGACCGGCCGTCGGAATGACATGTTTCAGAGCTATTCTGGTGATCTTGAATTATCCGCGTCTATCCGTGTGAATCCGTGGTTGCTCTGAGGACTATGTGATAGCCACTTCTTCGTAGGTGCCGAAGACTTCGCGCATGGCGTCGCAGATTTCGCCCAGCGTGGCGTAAGCCTTCACCGCCTCGTAGATGTAGGGCATCAGATTCTCGGTGTTTTCGGCGGCCTTGCGTAGCGCGGCCAGACGGCGCCCAACTTCCTCTTTCGACCGCTCCGCGCGCAGCTGCGCCAGCCGTTCGGCTTGGTGCTTCGCGACGCTCTCGTCAATCTTCAGGGTATCGATGGGCTGCTCTTCGGCAACAAACTCGTTCACGCCGACGATGATTTTCTCTTTGCGGTCCACAGCCATCTGGTAGCGGTAAGACGCTTCGGCGATTTCGCGCATCGGGAAGCCGCGCTCGATGGCGGCGACCATCCCGCCCAGGGCGTCGATTTTTTCGAAGTAGTCCCACGCGCCGCGCTCGACTTCGTTGGTCAGCGTCTCGACAAAGTACGACCCGCCGAGCGGGTCCACCGTGCTGGTGACGCCGCTTTCGTAAGCGAGGATCTGCTGCGTGCGCAGCGCAAGGGTGACCGCAAACTCGGTGGGCAGCGCCCAGGCTTCGTCCAGCGAATTGGTGTGCAGCGACTGCGTCCCGCCCAGCACCGCCGCCAGCGCCTGGACGGCCGTGCGGATCACGTTGTTGTAGGGCTGCTGCGCGGTCAGCGAGCACCCGGCGGTCTGCGAATGGAACCGCAGCGCCCACGCCCGCGGATTTTTCGCGTTGTAGCGTTCGCGCATCACCTTGTACCAGATGCGCCGCGCCGCGCGGTACTTGGCGATTTCCTCGAAAAAGTCGTTGTGCGCGTTGAAGAAAAACGAAAGCCGCGGCACGAATTCGTCCACGTCGAGCCCGCGACGTATGCCCCAGTCCACGTACTCGACGCCGTCGCGCAGCGTGAAGGCCAGCTCCTGGATCGCGGTCGACCCCGCCTCGCGGATGTGGTAGCCGCTGATGGAAATCGTATTGAACTTCGGCGTGTGCTTGGTGCCGAACTCGAAGGTATCAATCACCAGCCGCATCGAAGGCTCGGGCGGGTAGATGTATTCCTTCTGCGCGATGTATTCCTTCAGAATATCGTTCTGGATAGTGCCGCCGATGTTTTTCCAGTCCGCGCCCTGCTTTTCCGCGACCGCCAGGTACATCGCCCAGATGACCGCCGCGGGGGAATTGATGGTCATCGAAGTGGTCACGTCGGCGAGCGGAATCTGGTCGAAGAGCACTTCCATATCCGCGAGCGAGCTGATGGCCACGCCGCACTTGCCCACTTCGCCCTGCGAGAGGAGGTGGTCGGAGTCGTAGCCCATCAGGGTAGGCAGGTCGAACGCGACGCTGAGCCCGGTCTGCCCCTGCTCGAGCAGGTAGCGGAACCTCTTGTTGGTGTCCTCCGCGGAGCCGAACCCCGCGAATTGCCGCATCGTCCACAGCCGCCCGCGATGCATCGTTGAGTGGATGCCGCGCGTGTAGGGCGGCTCGCCGGGGAATCCGAGGTCGCGCTCCGCGTCCCAGTCCGCCAAATCGGCGGGCGTGTAGAGCCGCCTAATCGGATAGCCCGACACCGTCGTGAACTCCGCCATGCGCTCCGGCGATTTCGCCAGCGTGGGGTTCAGCGTCTTTTCTTCCCACGCGCGCTCGCGCGCCGACACTTTGCGGCGGTCTTTTTCTTCGACGGCTACTTGCGGGCTGGTCCGCGACGTTTCCTTCATCCCTGGTTCTCCCTGCGTTCCCTGGTTTTGTCGTAGGGGCGGGCCCCCGCGCCTGCCCTTACTTGTCCCGAATTGATTTTGCCCTCTTAGTTTGATGCGAACCGGCATCGTAAGGCAAGCCCCGAGCCGAAACAAGCAATGCACACCACCGTAGAGGCGGGCCCCCGCGCCCGCCCGCTTGTCGTGGGCTTTGTGGGGGCGAACCGTTGTGTCCGCTGCCGACGATTATGCAATGCCCAACGCCCCCGCGCGTCATTCTGAGGGCCGATGTTGTCCATCGGCCCGAAGAATCTCAGCTTCCGTGTGAGCGCGGATGAGATCCTTCGGCCGACTTGGCGGGCCTCAGGATGACACGCATAACGAGCTTTGAGCGACCTTTGGGGCCCGGAGAGCGGGAACTCCCGGCGGGGAAGGGAATAAGGCACGGGCGGCCGCGCATCACATTGACCGCGACCGCACGGCTCCGGCGTTTCTGAGCGAATCGTAGACCCAGGCGGTGGCCAGCCACAGGCCACACAGAAGCACAATCGCGATCGAGAACCACTTTCCGTAGAGACCGTAGGGAGAAAAAATCTCTGTCGCAGCGTGCAGCGCGTCGCTATTGCGGAAGACGCCCGCTTCGGCGAACTCGTGGAACGAATAGACCGCCACCTGGCCCATGAAGAGCAGCAGGTAAATGCTGGTGACTTGGAAAAAGCGTTTCAGGTTGATGCGCGGGCCCAGCCGCGCCCACATCCAGGCAAAAGCGGCGGCGCCAACGACGCCCAGCGCCGCGCCGGCAATCAGATTCGTGTCGCGCAGTTGGTAGAGCATCAGCGCGGTTTCCATCCCTTCGCGGGTAATCATCAGGACGGTGAAGAGAAAGACACCGGCAAAGGCGGCGCCGCTCGTCTCCTTGGCCGCGGCCTGCTCCAGTTCCTGCTCCATGTCCTGTTTCATGCGCGGGGCGGTGCGCCACATATGCACCACCAACGACGCGACCAGCACCACGGTCACGCACCCGAGCACCGCCTCCCACAGCGATTCGTTGACGCCGCGCAGCAGGACGTACCCAAGCGCGCCGCTGGCCACCACCGCCGTGGCAATCGCCCAACGCACCGCCGGAACCAGCCCTTGGCGGCCCGATTTGTGAAGATAGGCCAGGGTGATGGCCACGATCAGGAAGGCTTCAAAGCCTTCGCGCAGAACGATGACAAAGGTCTCCAGCATGGGGTGTCCCGTAGTTGCAAATGAGTTGCATGTACCGCAACACCCTACCCCACCTGCTCCTGCCGCGTCAAGCTCGATTTCCTTGCGGGTTTCGAAGCCCCGCGCACGGGCGGGGTGAGGGGAGGTGCGGGGGAGTGACCCCCGCGGTTGGCGTCAACAACTCACCAGCAGCGACACAATCTCCTCCAGGTTTCTTTCAGTAAATGCGTTGGGCAACCGGTAGAACCCTGCCGGGACCTGGGAGCTGGCTTCGGAAGGTTCCACCTCGAGAACTGTGCAATTCGCGGGCAGATGCCCCTCGTCCATCACGGCCGGAAGACGTTGCGCGCCCATATGTCGAAAATGATCCACATTGAATGGCAATCCAATGCGTTGCCGAGAATGGAATCCGAGGAATTCCTTCGCCATGACGCGATGCAGAATTGCCATAGACTTCGCCTATTTTGCGAGAAGGGGTAAATACCTGCTAGGCTGGACAGACGAACCTTACCACACCGGGGCGGCTGTCAAATAGTACTTTTGTACCGAAAGCACGGCTGTCTGGCTTGACGCTCGAGATAACTTAGCCCCGTAGCATGGCCCCCGCCCACGTGTTCCCTCCGCAAGTGCCAGCACTTTGAAAAGAAAACGCCCGCCCCGATCCCGATCCCGAAGATTCGGGATTCGGGACGGAGCGGGCGTGAGAAGAGAACCCCAGGCAGTTGAGGCTCAGTACAGGCCCTTGCCGACCACCTCGGCCCGGATGGTGCCGGGGATGTTGGGAATCGTTCCGGCCTGGCCGATGCGCGCCCCGTCCAGGTCGATCTTGTTGACGTCGAGGGTGCGGCCCAGCGCGCGGTAGTAGGCCACCTGCGACTCCAGCAGGTCGGCCATCGCGCGGACTTCCGAGCTCTGTGCGGCGGCCAGGTCGCGCTGCGCTTGAATGACCAGGAAGATGGTGGAAGCGCCGAGCTGGTTCTTCTTCTCCTCGGCATCCAGGGTGCGTTCAGCCAGTTCCCGCGCTTTCCCCGCGGCCTCGACGCGCGCCTGGTTCTGCGTGAGAGCAATCTGCGCGTTGCGCACCTCGACGGCGATGGAGTTTTGCAGACGCCGCAGGGCGACTTCCGCCTGCCGCTGGGACAGCCGCGCGCGGTCGCTATCGGCCTGCGCGGCGCGGTTGCGGATGGGGATCTGGAGGTTGAGCGAGAACTGATAATCAGGGAAGTTGACTTTTCGCAGGATGTGGTAGGCGTCGGTTAGCCCGCCTTCCATGTAGCTCGTCGTGCGGTCGAATAGCGACGTGCCGGCGAAGACCGGTACGCCCCCCACCAGGATGGGATTTCCGCTTGCGTCGACCAGAGGCGAAGCCGTATTCGCTGCGAACCCGGTGAAGGTGGAGGTTGTCGTCCGGGTATTGCCGCCCAGACCCGTCGTGCTCCACGCCCCGGAGACGTTCAGCGTGGGCAACAGCGCATTCCGGGCGGCACGCACGTCGATCCCGGCGCTTTCCATCGTGATTTTCTCCGCCTGGACTTCGGGCCGGTTACTCAGGGCTTCTTGCACGGCCTGCTCCAGCGGTTTCGATTCGATGGCGGGCGGCTTGGTGATGGTGTCCGTGGGGACAATCTCGAGATCCCTCATAAACGGGGAGAAGGGGTCTTTGCTGATGGCGTTCTTCAGCAGAATCTGCTGTTGCAGCAGAAGCGTTTGCGAAACGATCAGATCCTGGCGGGTGCGCGCGACTTCGGATTCGGCACGCACGACTTCGATCTGCGCCAGCGTTCCGATTTCCACCTGCCGCACGTTGTCGTTGTAGAGTTTTTGCGCCAGTTCCACGGAGCGCTGTTTTACCTTCACGTCTTCGCGCGCGTACACCAGTTCCCAGTATAGGTTTTCGACCGTGGAGACCGTGGTGATCAGTTGCTGTTCAAACGTTTTATCCGCCACGCGCTTGCTGTTCAGCGCGATCCGCAGGTTGCGCTTATTGGAGACGTACCCGAAACCGTTCAGCAGTGGCTGCGTGAAGCCGACCGAAAGCACCGCGCTGACCGACGGGTTGAACAGGGTCGCCTGTGAAGTGGTCGACTGCTTCGTGTTGTTCAGGTTCACCGTGTAGTACGTGCCGGTGGGGAAGCCCTGGCTGTAACCGAAGTTCAACTGCGTGGTTTGGCTGGTCAGGGCGGTCAGCGCCACCAGCGTGGTGCCGGTACCGGATAGCAGCGGGTTGTTTACGGGCGTGGACCGGCGGTCCCAGTTGAACGTGCTGGTCAGCAACGGGTCGAAGCGTTGCGCGGCCGTGCCGACCCCGGAACGTGCGCGCAGGACGTCGGTTTCCGACAGCCACGTTGAATAGCGCTGCACGGTGACGTCGAGGTTGTTCTCCACCGCCAGGGCGATCGTGTCTTGCAAGCTGAGCGTCAGCTTCCCGTCCTTCGTCAACTGCTCGATGCGCGGTGAGTTGGTCAGGACCGGCTCATCCACCTGCCGGGGGAAGTACGGTCCGAAGATGGTGGGGAGGACATGTTTGCCCTGTGTGTAATCCACAGCGGCTTTTTGCTGGCCGAAAACCGGTGTGCCCAAAATCAGCAGCACCACAACGATTAGTGCCAGCGCACTGCGTTTCTGCCTCACGGTTCTTCTTCTCCTCTCTGGTCTTTGGTTCTCTTGGAAAACGAAGCAATTGCGCCACTTCTATTAAACGTGTGGCCACCCCGATTTGTTTCAAGCGAATTCCCAGCAACCCGGTAACCGCGCCTTCGCCTCGCAAGTGATTGAATCTACGTGAGCCTAATCGGGGGGCCTCCCATTTGCGGGAGCCAGCGTGCGATACCGGACGGCTCGAGGGTTACGGCCCGACAGGATAGCATCGCCGCCATTCCTTGACAACGAGGGAGGTCGTGTTAGGCTACGGCCCGCGCTGGCAACACGGCGAGGGAAGCAGGCAATGCGTCCAGAAGACGTGCACAAAATTCTCGAGGCGGCGGGGGCCATTCGCCACGGCCACTTCGATCTGTCGTCCGGGCTGCACAGTCCGACCTACATTCAGTGCGCGATGGTGCTGCAGCATCCGCAGCACGCCGAGCAGCTCGGCCGCGCCCTGGCGGCGGAGTTCCACGACATGACCGTGGACTGCGTCGTGTCCCCGGCCCTCGGCGGCGTCATCTTGGGGCACGAGGTGGCGCGGGCCATCGGCGTGCGCGCGATGTTTACCGAGCGCGACGCCTCGGGCCAGTTGACCCTGCGACGCGGCTTCGATATGAGCGCCGGCGAGCGCGTTCTGGTCATCGAAGACGTGTGGACCACGGGCGGCTCGACCGCGGCCACGATGCGCGTTGTCGAGGAAGCGGGCGGCCGCGTGGTCGGAGTCGGTGCGCTGATCGATCGCAGCGGCGGGCGGATGGAATTTCCCGTGCGCGCCGAAGCGCTGCTCGAAATGAAAATTCCCACCTACGACGCGAACGAATGCCCGCTGTGCCAGTCCGGCAGCGCCGCGGTGAAGCCCGGCAGCCGGTTCGCGCGCATGGTCAGTCTGCCCGGCGAGTGAGCGCCGAGGTGGCACAGGCTACTAGCCTGTGCCACACTGCCTGAGGCCTATCCGCGATACACTCCGATGCACAACATCAAGCTGACCCTGGCCTACGACGGGACCCATTTCCACGGCTGGCAGTCGCAGCCCGGAAAGCCGACCATCCAGGGCGCGCTGAACGACGTCCTCCGAAAAATCACCCAGGAAAAGGTAATTGTCCACGGCGCAGGCCGCACCGACGCCGGTGTGCACGCCCGCGGCCAAGTGGGGCATTTCCGGACGCATTCAGAGATGACGCCGCAAGAGTTCCAGCGCGCCTTCAACGCGCTCTTGCCGCCTGCCATCCGCGTGCTCGCCGCGGAAGAAGTGGGGCCGGATTTTCACGCGCGCTGGCTCGCGCGGGGGAAAACTTACCATTACCGCATTTTTCGCGGGCGCGTTGTGCCGCCCTTCGATTGGCGCTACGTGCTGCACTATCCGTTCCCGCTCAACGAGGACGCGATGGCCGAAGCGGCGCGCCTGTTCGAGGGCGAGCACGATTTCACTTCCTTCGCCGCCTCCACCGGCTGCGATGACGACGACCGCGAGCGCTCCATGACGCGCGAGATTTTCAGCTCCGAGGTGCTTCGCAGCGCTGGCGCAAGCGGTGAAGAGATTGTCTACGCGGTGCGCGGGCGCTCGTTTCTGCGTTACATGGTGCGCAAGCTGGTGGGCACGTTACTCGATGTTGGAAAGGGCAAGTTCACGCCCGCCGATATCCCGCGGCTCTTTGAGCTGCGCGACCGCGCCGCGTCGGGCTGGACCGTCCCGCCGCAAGGCCTCTGCCTGATCTCGGTGGATTACGCCGAACCCTGGCGAGTGGGCAGTGGTCAGTGAGCGGGGCAGAATGGAACTCACTTCAGAAATGCGCAATTTGCATCTCCCCGGGAGGGCACGGCTTTGCCGTGGCATAGAAGAAATAGAAGAAACGATTCGACGGTTGTGCTAGATCTGCTTCAAAATCGAAGCTGGAGTCCGCCGAAAACCTCGCGGGTCGCCCCCGGCTGGTAGGAGTTGCCGTCCGGGTCGGGCTCGGTGAAGGCGATGTATTTCGTCGCCGTAAGATTTTTCCCGTACACAAAAATTGTTCCGTAGATCCCGCGATGCTGCCAGGATTTGCTCAGGCGGGCATCGAACAGGCCATAGGCGTCAATCCACGTGGCGTTCGTCGGGTCCACGTAGGCGTGGGAATAGGCGATCGTGCTTACGCCCACGGAGAACTGCCGCGGAAAGTCGAAGTTGGCGTCGGCAAAAAATTGGTGCGCGGGGGAATTGGGCAGGCGATTCCCGTTGAGCACGCCCGTGTAGGTGACACTGACGTACCGGCTGTAAATGAAATGGGAATAGGTGTACGCGCCGGTGAAGCTCAGGCGGTGCGTCGGCAGCCACTTCACCGACGATTCCAGGCCGTAGCGGCGGCTCTGCCCCGCGTTGCCGTAAAATGTTTCCAGCGGGCGGCCGGCGATGCGATAGCGCTCAAAATCATTCTTGGTGTCGAGGCGGAAGACAGTGGTGTCGTAGAAGAGATGGTTGCCGACACTCCCTCGTGCGCCGATCTCCGCACCCCAGGACGTTGCCGGCACCAGCGACGTGTTGAATCCGCCCAGCGCGGCCGGGTTCGCGTAGAGCTCTTCGGTCGCCGGCGGCAGAAATCCCTGGCCCCAGGAAGCGTACAGGCCGAACTCTTTCCGCTTGCTCCAGTTCACGCCAACGCGGCCGGTGGCACGTGTAAACGTGCGCTCGCCGGAAAGATCGAGCCCGCCGAAGATGAGGTGGTCGTCCAACTGATTGCGGATGCGGTCCCCGCGCACACTGAGCAGCACGGTCCAGTCGGGGCCCAAGCCCAGCCGCTCGGTCAGATAGCCGGCCACGCGGCTCTGAGTGATGGATTGGTTGGAGAGAAAATCGCTGCCCTCGACCGCATTGCCGAGATTCGGGTGCCGGTATTCGTCAATGGACTGGCGGTCGAGGTCGAGGCCGGTGCTGAGATGGTGTTTGAACCAGCCCGTGCCCTGGTCCAAGTCGTACTGCGCCGACCCGCCGGGCGATACGAGCGTGCGGTGCGCCACCGAAGAGGGAACCGGCTCGAGGTACCCCGTGCGGCGCGCGTAGAACATGAAGGAGACGCGCTGTTTTTCCGTTGCGATCCATTGTCCGGTCAGACCTCCGGTCACTCGCAGCGTCTTCTGGTACTCGTTGAAGGTGAGGGCATCGGGATTGGCCATCCGCCGGTCCTGCGCCAGCCAGACCAGGTTCAGGCCTTCGGCGTTCTGGTTGAAGAAGCCGGTGCCGAACAGCATGGCGTTCAGATGCAGGCGCGACGTGGGGTTGAAGCTGACTTTGCCATAGGCGTTGTTCGCCCAGAAGGCGGTGTGCTCGCGATAGCCGTCGCCGGCCCCGCGCGAGCCGGCAATGAAATAGGCGACACCACGGGCCGTGCCGGAAACTTCGCCCCGCGTTTTGTAGAAGCCATTCGATCCGCCGGAAGTCGAAAAGGCACCGTGCAGCGTGTCGGTGGCCGCGCGCGTCGAAATGTCGATGACGCCGCCCGTCGACCCTCCGCCGTAAAGGAACGCGACCGGCCCGCGCACCACTTCCATTTCCTGCACGCTCGCCCATTCCACGTCGAACAAATCCGGAACGAAGCCGCTCGGGTCATTGAGTGGCAGGCCGTCGAGCAGTACCTGGACGCCGCGGATGCCACGCTCGGTCAAGATGCCCTGGCCGCGGATGGAAAGATGCACCCGCTCGCCGTTGGCCTGGTTGTCCACCTTCACGCCCGGGACGCCTCGAAGCGTTTCGTCCACCGCCATCGCGCGGGGCATGACTTCGAGCGTGTCCAGACCCACCAGGGAGGCAGCCGCTGGGGTCGCGCTAAGTGGGATGTCCAGCCGCGGCGCGACCACCCGCACTTCCTGGCGAATGACCTTTACCGGCGTGAGAGTCACTTCGATTTCGGCCGCCTGCTTCTGGGCATCGAACGCGATGCTCTCGCCGTAGAAGCCCGGCGCTTCGAAAAGCAAACGAATCTCGCCGGCAGACGCCGCCACCTCGAAGGTGAACTCCCCGCTTTCGTCCGAAAACGTTTTCAGGTGAAGGGCCGGCGCCGTCACCGCTACGTCTTTCAAGGGCCGGCCGTCAATATCAGTGATTCGACCGCGCACCTGCTCCGCGCGAGCATCCAGAGCCCCGAGTGCACAAAACGCGAGCAGAACTGCAAAAAATATTGGCCGCAGGGATTTCATGAGAGGTCTCCCCGTGTGAGTGGGTCTTCTGCGCAATGCAGCAGACGGGAGCGGCGAATCGGCATACCGGCGGGGCGTAATCGTCAGGCACCCCACCCGGAGGTCGCGGAGGCAGCGTCGGGCCAGTAGAAGGAGGGACACACAGGTTCAGCTAGAATGATGCGTTCTTCTCCCTGCGGGGCGCGGGAATCACAGCGGGAGACCGAACGTTCGACCTGTCCTCACAACCCCGCACGCAATGATACATCTGCCCGTCGCAAAAGTGTAGAAAGGCGTGTTTCCTTCGCGACACGCCTTCGCCGCCCTGCCGCCGAGTCCTGCAGAGGGTGCGAGAGGCTCCTGGTTGTCCGGATGCGCGGGCCTGACAGAATCTCAGGCCTTGGTGAAACAGTTGTAGAGCCAGCCGAAGATGGCGCCGCCCACGCCGCCGTCCACCACGGCGTAGAGCGTACCGACGATGGCGTCTCCGATTGTTCCCGACGCGTGATAACCGGGGTAGATCGAAGCGCAGACATCGAGTAATGCCTTGCCGTAGGTTGGGTAAACGAGGTTCGCCAGGGCCATCACCAGCACGCAACCTCCCCACAGAATGGCGCCCGCCAGAGCCAGCGATTTGACCGAGAGTCGCATCTCTTTCCTCCCTTTAGAGCTTCGTTGTTTTTCAGTGGAGCCCCACGATCTCTCTACTTTATATGATGGCACAAATGCGCCCCAACGTGGCTTAAAGCTCCTCGGAGTCCCGCCGACCGAAAACCAAAGGGAATTCGTGATTGCAGACAAGGCGATGGGGTAGAATCGCGGCGTTCATGACCAGCACAGCACAGGACGCCCCGGCGAAGTCGCGGGTGACCGCGCATCTCGACTCACTCGACCCCGCCACGGGCGAAGTCATCGGTCGCTTCGAGACCACCCCGCCGGAGATGCTTCCCGAAATCCTCCGGCGCGCCCGCAACGCCCAGCAGGAATGGGCCGCGCGACCTCTGCGCGAACGCTGCGCGTTGTTGCGTCGGCTGCGCGACGTCCTGTTTGCCCGGCGCCAGGAAATCGCCGAAGTCGTCACTCGGGAAACGGGCAAGCCGCGCGTCGAGGCGCTGTTCTCCGATGTGATGGTCTCCATCGACTCGGCCGATTACTACGCGCGGCGCGCGCCACGGCTCCTGCGTCCGGAACGCGTGCCTCACCACAGTCTGGCGGTGAAGGCGAAGAGCGCCTGGATCCAGTACGAGCCGTACGGCGTGTTGGGCATCATCTCCCCGTGGAACTATCCTCTGGTGATTCCCGTGGGAGAGATTGTCGCCGCGGTTGTCGCCGGCAACGCGGTGGTGCTGAAGCCGTCGGAACTCACGCCGTGGTGCGGCGCGCTGATTGGCGAGCTGTGCGAGCAGGCCGGCTTTCTCGACGGCCTCGTGCAGGTGGTGCAGGGCGGCGGCGAAGTTGGCGCGGCGCTCATCGAAGCGCGGCCCGACAAAGTGATTTTCACCGGCAGCGTGGCCACCGGACGAAAGGTCGCGGAAGCTTGCGCGAGACACCTGATCCCGTCCGTGCTCGAACTGGGCGGCAAGGACGCGATGATTGTTCTCGCCGATGCCGATCTCGTCATCGCTTCAAGCGCGGCTGTGTGGGCCAGCTTCACCAACTGTGGCCAGGCCTGCGTTTCGGTGGAGCGCATCTATGTCGAGCGCAGCATAGCCGACAAGTTCACCGAGATGTGCGTCGCCAAGACGCAGCAGCTGAAAATCGGCCCGGGTCTTGATCCCGAGACCGAAGTCGGGCCGATGATCCGCGAATCGCAACTCGCGCGCGTCGAGGAGCAATTGCGCGAGGCGATATCGCGCGGGGCGCGCATCCTGGCCGGCGGGCGGCGTCGCAGCGACCTGGGGGCCTGCTTTTTTGAACCGACTGTCGTGACCGCCGTGGACCCGGCGATGCGCTTGATGCGCGAAGAAACGTTTGGCCCGGTGCTGGTCATTCATCCGGTGGAAAACGCCGACGAAGCTGTGCGCCTGGCCAACGATTCCGACTTCGGGCTGGCGGCGAGCGTATGGACGCGCGACGCGCGGCGCGGCCGGGAAGTGGCCTCGCGCCTGGACACCGGCGCGGTGATGGTGAACGACGCCATGAGCTATTTCTGCATCTGCGAAGCGCCCCACGGCGGGCGCCGCGCGAGCGGCTGGGGACGCACACATTCGCGTCTTGGGCTGCTGGAACTCGTTCAAGTAAAATACGTGGACGTGGATCGGCTGCCGCGCACGCCGAAGTCCTGGTGGTTCGGCTACGACCAGGAATTGGCGGTGGCCGCCGACCGCTTCCTCGAATTTTTGTTTGCGCCGGACTGGCGCCGCCGCGCGGGCAGCCTGCGCGGGGCGCTCGGCGCCGTTTTTCGCAGGGGGCGGATTTAGCGTATTTTTCTCCGACGGTCCCTCAGGCCGGCATGGATTCCGCAACTTGGTTTATAATTTATTCTCGATTCAGGAGAACCGATGGCTGAGACTGATTCCGTGACGACGGCTCCGGCCGACGCGGCCGCGCCGGCAACGCCGAAGATCAAGACGCGCAAGCCGCGGCAGAGGTCCTGCGACGAAAAGGGCGAGAAAGGCAAGCTCTGTTGCGGCCACTTGAAGCGCTGGTACGACTACCCGAAAGAAATTGCCGCTCTGGTCGGCGCCAATGCGGAGATTTATCGCTGCGAGTTCTGCAAGACCCTTTACAGGCCGAACCCGAAGGAATTGCCGCGCAGCTATACGAACCGATTTTGAGTGTTGCGGGATGACCGCGACCCGGGGGTGAGATGAGCCTCAGCGAATGGATTCACGATTGGAACGTGGTGGGCGGCGCCGAGATTGCTCCCGGGCGCACGGTGATGCTGGATGACGAAACTCTTCGTGACGGTCTGCAAAATCCCTCCGTTCACGACCCCACCATCGAACAGAAAATCGAAATCCTGCACTTGATGGAAGCGCTGGGAATCGACAGCGTGAATATCGGGCTGCCCGGCGCCGGTCCGCGCGCTCTGGCGGATACGGAAGCGCTGGCCCGGGAAATCGTCCGCAGCAAGTTGAAAATCCGGCCGAACTGCGCGGCGCGGACCGTGGAACTGGACATCAAGCCCATCGCCGACGTCTCCCAGCGCGTGGGCATGCCCATCGAGGCGGCGACGTTCCTGGGCTCCAGCCCCATCCGGCGATTGGCCGAAGACTGGACGGTCGATCACCTCCTGCGCACCACGGAAAAGGCTGTGAAGTACGCGCGCTCGCTCGGCCTGCCGGTGATGTACGTGACCGAAGACACCGTGCGCACTGACCCCGACACGGTGAAGAAGCTTTACACGACGGCGATCCGCTGCGGCGCGCAGGCGGCGGTGCTCTGCGATACGGTCGGCTATGCCACGCCGCGCGGCGCTTACAACCTGGTGAAGTTCGTCGTCGAAGAGGTGGTGAAGCCATCGGGCGAAAAAATCCGCATCGACTGGCACGGCCATTGCGACCGCGGGCTGGCCGTGGCGAATTCTCTGGCGGCGGTGGCCGCGGGCGCCGACCAGGTGCACGCGGTGGCGAATTCGCTGGGCGAGCGCGTGGGGAATACGCCGATGGAATTGATGCTGGTCAACCTGCGGTTGCTGGGGTTGATCGACCGCGACTTGTCGCGGCTGAAAGAATATTGTGAGCTGGTGGCGCGCGCCACGCACACGCGCATCCCGCCGAATTATCCGGTCATCGGGCGCGATGCCTTCCGCACGGCGACCGGCGTGCACGCCGCGGCCATCATCAAGGCCTTCAAGAAGAACGACGCGATGCTGGCGAACTCGGTCTACAGCGGCGTGCCCTCGCACCTGTTCGGGCTCGAGCAGGTGATTGAAATCGGGCCGATGAGCGGGCGCTCGAACGTGATTTTCTGGCTGGAAAAACGCGGCCTGCCCGCCGACGACGAATTGGTGGATCTGATTTTCAACGCCGCCAAGAAGGCCACCCATACGCTGACCGAGGAAGAAGTGATGGCCATCATCCCGGGGCCGCGGAAGCCGTTGGGGCGTCGGTGAAAGCCGCGCGATGTCGGTTCGCGTTTCCTCGTTGCCACCGAGCCGGAATTCGTTGAAGATGGGTCTGGTGCTTGCCGGAGCGCGGGCTTGCGCTGGTTCCCGCCGCGGGGCTTCGATGGAATGCAGTCGTGCCCGGACGCTGGTGAAGACTCTTCTATCCGGAATCTTGCTGACACTGATGGCCGTCGCCGTTGCATCGTCGATGTTTCCCCAGGCTGGCAAGCCGGTGGAGCAAATTGCTGGTGAGCCGCGTGTCGCGCGCGCGCTGAACTGGGTGCACGAGAACCTCGCCTGGGTGGACGAGCAACACATCCGCATCACCGAAATCCCCGCGCCGACCTTTCAGGAATCCCAGCGTGGCGCCTATATCCGCAAGCTCTTCGAACAAGCAGGCCTCAGGACCCGGATCGACGACGTCGGCAACGTCATCGGGGAACGCAGCGGCGCCGACACGAAGAGTTTCATTTTGCTTTCCGCGCACATGGACACCGTGTTTCCGCAGGGCACCGACGTGCGCGTGCGGCGCAACGGGGAACACTGGCTGGCGCCGGGTGTCACCGACAACAGTTGCGGCCTGGCCGCCCTGGTAACAGTGGCGCGGGCATTGCACGAGGGAAGAGTCCGCACCACGCTGAGCCTGGCCTTCGCGGCGAATGTGGGTGAGGAAGGCGAGGGAAATCTGCGGGGGATGCGGCGGCTCGTGGAGGCCTACGGTACGCGGCTCAAAGGCGTGATTGCCATTGACGGGTCGGCGACCGATCACATCACCACGCGCGCGCTCGGCTCGCGCCGCATCGAAGTCGTGGTGACCGGTCTGGGCGGGCATAGCTGGTCGGACTTTGGTTTGCCCAACCCGATTCATGCCGTCTCGCGAGGCATCGCCAGGTTCGTGCGCGTGCGCGTGCCCGACGATCCGCGCACCACCTTCAACGTCGGGCGGATCGAAGGCGGCACGTCGGTGAACTCCATTCCCGCGCGCGTTTCGATCAAGGTGGACCTGCGCTCGGTGGCCGATGCGGAAATGGACAAGTTGGAAAAGGCGCTGCGCGAGGCCATCCAGGCGGGCATTGACGAGGAAATGGCCGCGGCGCGTGCGCGCGGTGCCAGGCTGGAATCAAAATTCTCGGTCATCGGCATTCGCCCGAGCGGTGAGATCCCACAGGACGCGTCGCTGCTGGCCGCCATCCGCGACGCCGACGGCTTTCTGGGTAACCGCTCGCGCACGGAAGTCTCTTCCACCGATGCGAACGTCCCGCTTTCGCTCGGCATCCCCGCGATTTCCATCGGCGGCGGCGGGCGCGGCGGCGGCGGGCATTCCTTGCATGAGTGGTATGCGCCGGCGGGAAGGGAATTAGGATTGAAACGGATTTTGTTGACGCTACTCGCCACGTCAGGAGTGGAATGATGATGGAAACTCGCGAAGCGAAAGTGCCTCGGCGCTGGGGATTCATTCTTCTTTTCAGTTTTGTTGCCGGCCTTGCACTTCTTTCGGGCCCGGCAAATTCCTTTTCAACGGCCTCCGGAGGGCTCTGCACGTTCCTGCCCTCGAACGGCGGAATGCTGGGCGTTCCGGTGTTTGCCGCACCGCCCGCGGAAGAGCCGGCCGAGCTCGTTCTGAAGAACGGCGTGATTTACACGGGCGACGCGAAAAAGCCGCGCGTCGAAGCGGTGGCCATCCGCAGCGAGCGCATTGTCGCCGCCGGGACCAACGCGGACGTTGAGAAATTCGTCGGACCGAAGACGCGGGTCGTGGACTTGAAAGGCAAGTTCGCGATGCCGGGCTTCAACGACGCCCACATTCATCTCGCGTCCGGCGGGATGGGAAAGCTCAGCGTGGACGTGACCGGCGCGCGCTCGCTGGCGGAATTCCAGCAGCGCATTCGTGGCCGTCTGAAAGACTACAAGCCCGGTGAATGGATCACCGGCGGGCGCTGGGACCACACCCTCTGGCCCGAGCAGCGCTTCCCCACGCGCTACGATCTCGACGCCGTTTCCAAAGACCGTCCGATGATGTTCGGCCGCGTCGATGGTCACGTGGCCGTGGCCAACTCGAAGGCTCTGGAACTTGCAGGCATCACCAGGAACACACCGAACCCGCAGGGTGGGGAAATCGAGCGCGATTCCAAGGGCGAGCCGACGGGGATGCTGAAGGAAGGTGCGGCGCAGGGCCTGGTGCGGCGAAAGATCCCCGGAATGACCCCCGCGCAGCGGCGCCGCGGGATCGAAATGGCCTTTGCCGAAGCGGCCGAGTTCGGCCTGACCTCAATCCAGGACAATTCGAGCTGGGAAGACTTCCTCGTCTATCAGCAATTGCACAAGGAAGGAACGCTGCCCACCCGCGTGACCGAGTGGCTGCCGTTCCAGGCGCCGCTCGCGCGGCTCGAAGAGATGCGCAAAACCGGCGGAACGACCGACCTGTGGGTGCGCACCGGCGCGCTGAAATTCGTCGCCGACGGCGCACTGGGCGGCCGCACCGCCGCGATGCTGGCTCCGTATTCCGACGATCCATCCACCAGCGGCATTCTGATTATGGAGCCGGAAACACTGAAACAGATGGTGGTGGAGCGCGACAAGGCCGGCTACCAGATCGCGATTCACGCCATCGGCGACCGCGCCAATCGTGTTGCGCTCGATGCGTTTGCGGCCGCGCAGGCGGCCAACGGGAAACGCGATTCGCGCCACCGCGTCGAGCACGCGCAGATCGTCTCGCCGCAGGATGTCCCGCGCTTCGCGCAACTCGGCGTCATCGCCTCGATGCAGCCCTGCCACGAAACCACCGACAGCCGTTGGGCGGAAAAGAGAATTGGGCCGGAGCGGTCGAAGGGTGCCTACGCGTGGAATTCATTGCAGAAGACGGGCGCGCGGCTGGCCTTCGGCACCGACTACGCCGTCGAGCCGCTGAACCCCATGCGCGGCCTCTTCGCCTGCGTCACGCGCGAGACCGATGGCCGGCCGGGGTCGAGCTGGCAACCGCAGGAAAAAATTTCCTTGGACGACTGCATCCGCGACTACACACAAGGCTCCGCGTACGCCGAATTCGCGGAAAAGTACAAGGGGCAGATCGCGCTGGGGCAGCTCGGCGACATCGTGGTGCTTTCCGCCGACGTCACCAAAATCCCGCCCGCGCAAATACTGAAAACGCAGGCGCTGATGACCATCGTCGGCGGCCGCGTGGTCTACGAGAAGAAATAGCCGCGCCTACTGCCCGGGGCCCGGCCCTTTGCGGGTGCGGGTGACCGTGATCACAGTCTTGTTTTCGTCCTGTTCGGTGGCCACAGTAATCAAGTAGTCGCTGCCGGCGTGGTTGTTCAGCGCGAAGACCGCGCTGTCGTCTGACGCGACGGATGTCTCGGCTTTCTCGCCGAGTCGGGATTTGTAGAATTCGGTCACCTGGGCCACGGAATCACTCGTCTTGAAGACAAACGTCTGCACCGCGCCTTTTTCGCTCTCCAACGAGAACCCGCCTTGCTCGTGCTCCGCTCCGGGATAGATAGGGATACCGAGCTGTGCCTCGGTGACCTTGGGCGTCTGGCCCATAGTCAGTGAGCCCTTGTCTGTTTTGATGGTCACTTTGCCGGCTCTCTCGTCCACGCTCACGCTTTGGGCCACTTTCCAAACGCCAACGGTGACCACGACCGCGAACAGTACGGCGATAAGCACAAACGCGCCGATGATCCCCAGGACGATCTTAACTGCCGGGCTCATGCCCGTGGCGGGAGCGGGCGCCGCGGCCGTCGGGGAAGGCGCAGGTGTTGCCGGCGCCGCCGCGACCCCCGTGGCGGGCGCGCCGCAACTCGTGCAAAACGTCGCTCCATCTGCGAGTGCAGTACCACACTTGGTGCAGAAGCTAGGCATAGGAACCTCCGCGCGGGTCGGCGACCCGAACTCTACGGCAGAGGAAGTTACAGCGCCCCGCCGCCGGAGTCAATTGCTGCACTGGGAGGCCGCCGCGAGTGCCGCTACAAAGGGAGCTTCATCCGGCGGAGCAGATTCTGGAAGCGCGGATCGGACCGCAGGCTGTCCCAATCCCAGAAAACAGCGAGGCGAATCATCGGAGATTCATGGGCCTGGTAGGCTTTTTCCAGCCATTCGATGGCCCGGTCCTTGTCGCCGGCGTGCGCGAACATCCGGGCGACGCGAATCGCCGGGATGTGGCGGCGCTTGGATTGCGCCACCATGGCTTCTCCCACGCGTCTCATCCCGGTCCGGTAGGCCGCTTCGCTGGCGCCGCTGCCCAGGGCATCTGCAAAGGCTTTCTCGTTGATACTTTCGAAATATCCTCTGGCTGCGGCCAATGCATCGCCGTACATCCCCTTTTTGGAATAGGCTCCCCACAATCCGAGATAGTTGGAACCTTTGTTCGGCCCCGTGGCCAGCAGCTTTTTGAAGATGGGGATCGCTTGGTCGGGGCGATGCAGGTAGTTCAGGTGCCAGCCGTAGAAACTCTCGTTGAATTCATTCAAAGGGTCGAGCTCTCGCGCGCGGTGCATCTCCGCTTCCCACTCTGCGTCACGCTTGGTGCAGACCAGAAAATCTGCGTAGAAGAAGTGGGCGTCGGCCGAGTTGGGGTCCAATTCGATGGCCCGCTTGAACTCTTTTTCCGCGCCCGCCCAGTCCCAATCGACCCCGTTCTTGAAGTTCGCCAGCCACACGTGCACCTCCGCGGAGGTGTCGTCCATGGCCACCGCCTTTTCGAGAAATGCGGTGCCCTTCGGAAACGTTTCGCTGGGCAATTCGAATCCGGCATCTCCTCGCGCCAGCCAGACGGCCCCCAGACCCGCGTAGGCGAGCGCAAAGTTGGGATCCTTCTCCAAGGCAAACTTGTAATACCGCTCGGCGATATCCAGTTCTTCCCGTGTCTGCTCGCGTTCGTGGAAACGGCCCTGGAGGTAGGCCACGTAGGCTTCGGGATTCACCGTCGGCGCGCTGGCTAGTCGGGTCTGCTCTTCCGGCGTCAGTTGCAACTTGATGCCTTGCGTGATCGCCCGGACGATTTCGTTTTCAAGCACTAGCACGTCGCTCATTTCGCGGTCGTAGCGGTCGCTCCACAGTTGCTCTTCCGTGGCTGCATTGATCAAATGAGCCGTCACCTGCACCCGCCCGCCCGACCGCAGCACCGATCCCGTGATGATTGCGTCCACGCCGAGTTCCTGCGCGATCTGCCTCGGCGACAGTTCAGTTTTCTGGAAGCGCATCACGGAGGCGCGCGCAATCACCTTATGAATGCCTGACAGGTGAGCGAGGTCGGTGATCAAGGCTTCCTGCACTCCGCTGGCCAAGTGGTCCTGGTTGGGATCGCCGGAGAGATTTTCAAGCGGCAGCACGGCCAGTGATTCGATCCTCGGTGCTCGGGCACTGCCGGTCATCCGCGTGCGCAATCCGCCCACGTCGAAGGCCACCGCCAGCGCCAACGCCGCCACCAGCGCCACCACCGTCACGGCCCACCGGTGTGACCGGACGCGGTAGCTCAAGCTCGTCCAGGGAGCCACCGTTCCCGTCTGAATTGCTTCGAGTGCCGCGCGAACTTCGCCCGCGTGCTGGTAGCGCTGCCCCGGCTCCTTTGTCAAACAGCGATCGATGACGGCCCGCAGCTCAACGGGAATCTTTGCCGGCAGCGGCTCGGGCCGCTGGTTCATGATCGCCGAACTCAGATCGAATCCCGTCCGGCCCTGAAAGGGCCGCACGCCGGTGACCATCTCGTAGAGGACCACCCCCAGCGCCCAGATGTCGCTGCGGGCGTCGGCCGGCTGGCCGCGCAACTGCTCCGGCGCCATATAGGCCAGTGTGCCCATCACCGCGCCCGGCTGCGTCAGCGACGCCTGCGACCGCGTGACTTCGTCCATCTCCTCCCCGCTGACGCGCTTGGCCAGGCCGAAGTCCAGCACCTTGGCGCGCCCGTCACCGGTGATGACCACGTTGGCGCTTTTCAAGTCGCGATGGACAATCTGGTGTTCGTGCGCGTGCGCCAGCGCGTCGGCGATCTGGCTGCCGTACCGTAGCACTTGCTCGGTAGGGAAGGGCTCTTTGGCGAGCCGCGCGCCAGCCGTGCGGCCTGCCACCAGTTCCATCGCGATGTAGGCTTGGCCTTCGGCTTCGCCCACCTCATGAATCGTGCAGATGTGGGGATGATTGAGCGCCGCCGCCGACCGCGCCTCGCGCAACAGGCGCGCCCGCGCCGCCGGATCGCTGAAGCTTTCGACAGGAAGGACTTTCAGGGCCACGTCGCGGTCGAGTTGCTCGTCGTGGGCCCGGTACACTTCGCCCATGCCGCCCGCCCCTAGCTTCTCCAGAATACGATAGTGGCCGATTGCGCTGGGAATCATTGCGCCATCAATTGCGACCATCTTAGGTTTCGTCGCAGGTGAGGTCAACGGCAATTGCGGTGGCAGGCCGAAGCCAGTAGACTTCGCGGCACGGTGCAAACGCCATTTGCACAAGCGGTGTCATCCTGAGGCCCGG
>Ga0315268_10000957_pt1 | contig 33612 bp, 37 predicted proteins | sample C1_top_MG_FD_204535 | JGI IMG/M metagenome (GOLD analysis project Ga0315268, IMG submission 204535) | Sediment microbial communities from Yellowstone Lake, YNP, Wyoming, USA - C1_top | ecosystem: Environmental > Aquatic > Freshwater > Lake > Sediment | place: USA: Wyoming | collected 2017-08-01
GTCGTCTCTTTCTATCTTTGCGATGGCGTTGTGTTTTGAGGGGTCGAATGGTTTGCCCACGCATTCGATTGGAGAGACTTGTTCGTTTTCGAGTATTTTTTTCAGTTTTTTAAGGGTCATTTCGACGCCTTGTGTTACGTTTTCGGTTGATTTGGAGTTTTGGCCTATTTTCACGGCCATTTCGAGTTCGTCGGTTATTTCTAGGAGTTCGGTTATGAGTGGTTCTGTGCAATATTTTTTGATTTCTGTGAGTTGTCGGGTTGTTCTTTTTTGGAGGTTTTCGAAGTCTGCTTGGATGTATTTGAGGCGGGTTAGGCAGTTTTCTGTGCGTTTCTTTTCGTTTTCGAGGTCCTGTTTTAGTTTTTCGGTTTGGGTGCTGTTTTGCGGTTGTTCTTTTTGTGCTTCGGTCATCGGATCTCTCCGTGTAAAATGCTTGGTTTCTAGTTTGTAAGAACGAAAATATATACGATGCTCTTTGCTTTTCATCTGCGAATTTCTTAATAGGTGCGCGATTTAATCTCAGAGTGGAAATCTTATGGATTCAGAGGGTTTGGTGCCGCTTAGTCGGTTGTGTAATTCGCCGTATGCCGATGTGCTTTGCTATCCCAAACTGACACGAAAAGAATTGCACTTGCGCCTTTGTGAGCTGGAGCAACTTGAAATTATCGCCATCGAATTCGTGGGTGAAACGATGGTGCACAATACACAAGTTTTGGGCAAGGGTTGCGTGGGCATAGTGGTCAAAGCGTTTACACGAACGGGAATCGCCGCGTTGAAGATTCGCCGAACAGACGCTGATCGTGCAGAAATGAAGCACGAGGCAGAAATGCTAAAAATGGCAAACAGCATAAGCGTTGGTCCCAAATTCTTGAGTCTGAGCAAGAATTTTCTTCTTATGGAGTATGTTGAGGGAACGCTTTTTCCCGTGTGGCTCAGAAAAATTAGACGGAAACAAATTGTTCGTAGTGTTCTGCGTGCAGCCTTGGAACAATGCTGGAGGATGGATGAGAAAGGTTTGGACCATGGTGAATTAAGTCACGCTCCAAAGCACGTCATAGTCAAAAACGACAAGCCGTGCATAATGGATTTTGAAACGGCGAGCACGATGAGGAAAGCTTCAAACGTTACCGCGCTTTGTCAATATTTTTTCATGTCAAACCAAATCGCCAGACAAATCGGTAAAAGAATGGGCGAAATCAGCCAAGAAAAGCTCAAACAAGTGTTGAGAAGCTACAAGAGGGAAAAGACGCAGGAGAATTTTGAAGCTGTCCTGCGAGCAGCGGGTTTGGGTTGGTAGTGGAGGGTTGTTTTTCTTTGTGTGTGCACGCGTCTTTCTAGTATAGGTAGTTTTTTCTGTGTGAGTATCTGCTCTGCGCCCCTCTAGACCCTCTTCCATATATGATACTACTAGGATCCAAATATGATTAGGCGCTTTTTGGCACTTTTCAGGCGCCGTGCATAGTAAGAGCTATCACATATAGAATCGATATTCTGGACGTGGAATCACTTCTTCTGGGACATAAGCAAGAATCTTCCCAACTTCACTTGCATATTCAAGGGTTATGGGTCTGCGAATGCAGAAGTCAGCGCTATTCCAATTCATTTTTGTCAGTGCAAATATCTCTTCACAAATTGTCTTTATCGGAGTGTCACCATGATGCTCAACTATTTCAATGGGTGTGGGAACGCGGAGACCTGGGTAGGTGTCAAGATACCCAGAAGACGGAAATTCTTGTAAAGCTGCGCCAGTCCACTCTTTCAGTTTTTGGCAAATCGTATTTTTTATCAGTCTGTGTTCAATCGACTCAGAGCCCAATCCAGTCCTCCCTATCCTTGGAATATTAATCCAAGAACAACGATTTAACTATCACCATCCTTAGTACTATGTTTATAGACTTAAGATCCATGAGACATTTTTTGGCTAGTTCGAGTGGTTTGGTTGTTAGGCGTGATCATATTTGGATCCTATTAGAATAGTCTAGGCTGCGTGCCGAGGACACACACACCGAAAACACTCTGCCTCTAATGCATAAGAGTGGTAGCGGGGGGTCGATTTGAACAACCGATCTCTGGGTTATGAGCCCAGCGGGTTAAACCTGGCTACCCCACCCCGCTTCTTCTTTTGAAAGAAAACGGCTTGACAAGGCTGGTATCGTAGTAGTTTAAACTCGAGCCTTTTAAAAACTTATCGCGCCCCAAACGAAAAACCTATACACCATACTGCCATGTTTAAAGGACGTGAGCGTGCCATCCTTGGATAAAACCTACATTCACGAACTGCACAAACCAAAGCTAGACAAACCCACGCTTATCATCGGACTCCCAGGCTTTGGAAACGTGGGCAAAATAGCAACAAGACTCCTAGTCAAGTTCGTAGGCGCCAAACCCTTCGCAGAATTATACTCACCCTTCTTCCCAGATTACGTGCTCATTAATGCAGAAGGAATCTGCCGTCCCCCACGCTATGAATTCTACGCTTCATCCAGCGAAAAAAGAAACCTAATCATACTAACCGGCGACACACAACCCTCTCTAGACGACGTGTCCGCACATTACGAGCTGTGCAAAGAAATACTAGACTATGCAGTAAACGAATACGGCACACAATTCCTCATCACAATGGGCGGAGTACCCGTACCCACAGCAAAAAAAGAAGTATACGCCGCCGCAACATCACCCGAACTCGCCACCGAAATGATGGAGAAAGGCGCAATCGTTTACGGGAAGGGCAGGATCATGGGCGGCACAGGACTTTTTCTAGGGTTAGCAAAGAAGTACGGGTTGAAAGGTGTCTGCTTATTAGGCGCCACCACGGGAATGAGAGCGGACAAAAGCGCAGGACTCGAGGTTTTCAAGCTTCTCGTGAAGGTTTTAGGAAACGAGGTTAAGGAGGCACTTTAAGGAAAAGCATTAATATCGACCATTCACATTTTGGTTGTGCAATGAAGGGAATCTGATGCTGAAGAACACGCGCTTCTTTAAAAGAATTATGAGCAGCCATTTGAGCAAGGCTTTCTGGGTTCTTTTCTCGGCGGTTCTGATGTTTGCGGGTCCTACCTATTTTGAATATGCTCTGAGAAACCGCATTCCATTTCCATACCTGGAGCTTGCGAGCATTGTGCTTTTTATCGTTGGACTTTATGTTTTTCTTCAGGTTTTTGAAGAAAAGTGAACCATGACGCCTTTGGATACACAACGCTGCAAAAACAAAAAACATAGCCTTAAATAAATCTTTTAAGCTATGGAATAAACTGCAAAAAGTTGTTGAGGCCATGTTATGAGCGACGAAGAGCCTGTTGGAATAAAGATCGGTGAGAAGTTCTTTGGATTGTTGACGATTTTTATTGGGTTTATCGTGTTTTATTTTGCGTTTACTAGTTATTCGACGCTGAGCACAGTTGTGACGGCTTTGCCCTTTATTGTCCCGGGTGTTTTTCTGTGTTTTGGTGCGTTGCTTATGGTTGTTGGCTTCGTGCTCATTTTGGCTAGGCATGATTGATGGGAAAAGTATATTTGTGTGCTTGGCGTGAATCGTAGCGTTGCGGGTGTGTATTCAGCTTGCCCATTACTGATCCGATTAAGAAAGCCATTGCACAGCGACGGAGGCTTTTCGTTAAAATCTGCAGGGATTGCGGTGCGCGTAATGCTGCCACTGCAGTTAAGTGTCGCAAGTGCAGGGGCAAGCATCTGCGGTGGAAGAAACGGGAAATAGTAAAGTAAGAGTTTCTTTCTCTCTGCGCGTGTATCTGCTCAGCAGTTGCCTAGACCCGGTTCACTGTATGATCCAAATATGTTCAGGCTTCTTTGTCACTTTTTGGGCTCTGGATTGACGAGATAAGGTTCAACCTTGTTCAAGAATTTGGCGCTTTCTGGTTATCCTTGATTTTGGAATTCCTGCACCCATTGTTATCTTCTTGATTTCTTGGAGAAACGCGAAGAAAAATTCAGACACTAAAGGAAGCAAGAAAGGGCTTCTTTGAGGATACTTGCGGGAACCAGTAAGCCTAAAACGTGTACGCCTGCTTTAGGTGATTGTGGTGTGAGGAGAGCAATTGTTTAGGAGGTGAAAATGCAATGGATGTTGGTCTACTTGCTCTGTTAGCTTTTATAATAATATTGTTAATTGTGTTTCTGATTGTTGGCAGTGCGTTTATTGTCAAACAATGGGAAAGAACCGCAGTGCTAAGGTTCGGTCAGATAATTAGAATGGAAGACCCAGGATTACACTTTAGAATACCTCTCATCGAGTCGACTTACCCTGTTGACATGCGCATGCAGCCAATTAAGTTAGACAAGCAGTTCACAATTACAAAGGACAACATTTCGGTTGGGATAGACGCTGTCGTGTTTATGAAGGTCGAAGACCCGCAGAAAACCATAGTCGCAATTGAAGATTACAAAGACGGCGTTATGAAATACACTCAAACGTCTATGCGTGACATAATAGGGAAATACAAACTTAATGAACTCTTGGAAAGCCGAGAAGAAGTAGCATCGGCTCTAGAAAAGAAGGTCGATGAATTATCCAAAAGTTGGGGAGTAGACATAACCAAAGCTGAAATACAGGACATAGCATTGCCCGAAGACATGAAAAGAGCCTTCGCTGTTCAGGCTGAAGCTGAAAGAGAGGCTCAAGCGGTTCAAATAAAGGCAGACGCTGAATTCAAAGCATCTGAAAAGCTGAAGCAAGCTGCAGAAAACATGAAAGACCCGAACGCAATGCAATTAAGGATACTGTCAACTGTGAGTGAAGCAAGTAAAGAAGCGGCGAATACGATTATTATGGCGTTGCCCCTTGAGACTTTGAAATACGCAAGAATTGGGGACCTCGGTGCATTGGCTTCAATAAATAGCTCAGCTGCTAGGCGACGTGCTGAGGAAAGGAGACGAAAAGAAGAAGAGACAGAATCTGAGAAAGAGAGAACTTTAGAAGGCGATTAGCAAGCTAGCACGCGCGAGCTAGAAAATCTCCAAGACTAGCCAATAGTAAGGGGAGTCCCTATCTTTTCTTATACTTGCTTGTTTTCACATTAAAAGGGAGAACCCAAATTCCTCAAAATCAGAAGGGTAAACACTTTTATTTGTTAACTGCAGAGTTCTCTACCCTACAGCAGAAGGAGGTTCACCGTGTTTGTTCAAGATTAAAGTAAACGACGCAAAACTGCTACGTGACATGATAACCGCTATTAGCATTTTGGTAGACGAAGCCACCTTTAACTTGGCTCCAGAAGGCGTGAAACTTCGTGCCATGGATCCATCAAGAGTAGCCATGGTAGACTTTGAATGGCCAAAAACCGTTTTCGATGAATACCAATGCGACGCACCTACTAAGATGTGTATAAACATAACCGAAATGCTCAAACTGTTAAAACGTGCGGGCAAAGACGAACCAGTAGAACTCAGCCTAGACGAAAAAACAGGTCGCCTACAAATAGCCATAACAGGCAAATACACCCGTGCTTTTAACATGCCCACTCTCGAAGCCCAAGAAGAAGAAGTCCCTACACCGAAAATCGCCTTCAATGTAACAGCCAAAGCTACCACCCAAGGCTTGAAGGACGCCATAGAAGACGCTACACTCGTAAGCGACCATGTCCGAATCGAAGCCGACCCAGAAAAACTCGTTCTACACGCCACGGGAGACTTGATGGGCGCTAATATTGAACTCAAAAAAGGCAGCGACGCACTACTAGACCTCACGGCAAAGGAAGCAACAAAAGCTACTTTCAGCCTAAGCTACCTAAGCGAAATAATAAAAGCCGCAGTCGCCACGAGCGACATAGCTACACTCGAATTCTCAAACGACATGCCCATAAAACTCGACTTCCAACAGCCAAAAGAAGGAAAGTTAACATTCTACCTCGCGCCAAGAATAGAAGTAGAATAACCCCGCCCACAGTCGGAGCGGAAACAAAGTCCTCACAAAGAGTACGCTCGCAAGATATCCATTTCTCCCAGAAGCCACCGAATACATAAAAACCCTAGACATAAAAATAACCGAACTAACCGACACCGCTTTTTCTCCCATACTTGACAGAGCAGAGAAACGCATAGAAAACACACTAACAGCAGACAACACAGGAATACCATCAATAAAATACGAAGTAGAAATCCCATCCTTTCCAATCGCAGTGATGCTGGTTGCCGCCATAGATGATTCCTACCTCAAAAAAAGATACGCACTTCTAGAAGCCAAACGCATCTCAGAATCGCTTAGGGAAGAACCCGTCGACATTGTTATGAAAATCGCAGCCTTCTTCAAATGGAAAATAAAGCAACAAAAAGAAAACTTCACGCTACAATTCACAGACTACCTCAAAAACGCTGCCGTCTTCCACGAAAAAGAATGGAAACTAGTAAATAGACAACTGACAAAAGGCGAAGTCACACTTACAAAAAATGAAGTCACCCGTCTCCTAGAAGAAGAAGTTAAAAGACACATAGAAAATCGCCTCCAACCCAAAGATTTAACCCTTCCAGACGAACTTGCTGTACGCGCTGAACGCCTAAAACAACTCTTAATGCTCAAAAAAGGAAAACTCAAAGCCGAAGAAATGCCCAAACAAATCGTCATCACCGCTTTTCCACCGTGCGTAAAAGCGCTTTACACAGCCATTCAATCTGGGCATCACCTCTCGCACGTAGGACGCTTCACGCTGACCACATTCTTAGTAAACGTCGGCATGACCCCTGAAGAAGTCATAGCACTCTACCAATCACTATCAGACTACAACGAACGACTAACACGATATCAAGTGGAACACATAGCAGGCGCAAGAGGCTCAGGAACCAAATACATACCACCAAGATGCGACACACTACGCACACACGGAATCTGCGTAGCACCAGACGAATTATGCAAAGCACGTTATCCGATACGACACCCACTGCGCTACTACAAAAGAAAACTCAGACAAGCCCAAACCCAAACCGAAACTGCAGTAGCCCCAGCCACACCAGCTTGAAAACCTATTCTAACTCTATTTTTGCCGCAATCCCTTGCTTAACGAGAACGTTCGCGTTTTCAACGGGCATGGTGCCAATGTCTTCGGACTTAAACGGACCATAAGTCTTCATATCACTACCAATAACCGCAGGCATATCCTTCAAAAACCGAACAAGCACTATCCTCGACCTTTCTTTCGCCACTTCACCCTTCGACGTTCTACCGTGAAGAATGCCCTTCAAAAAATCCTGAAAAGATTCAGCCAAAGGCAACATCTCGCCACACAGTCTCTCCTCCTCAGCTGTAAGTACCTCAGGCGAGATTATTCTCCCCTGAGTAGTAGCCTGAAAAATCTTTTCAAAACGAAGCTGAACAAGCGCCCTAATAAGTCTACGCGCGTTTCTCAATTCACGCTTTATTAGCCTTGCCTTGGCTGTTTTCTCGTCTAACATCCTCGTTTCTTCACGGATTTTCTTCACGTAGCCCGCCAAAAGAACATAAAAATCCTTACTCAGAGGCTGAAGCTCAGAGTTTTCTCGTTCTTTCTTCCAAACATCGTAAACCTCGTTGTACATGCTACGTCGTCACCTCTGCGGCGCCCTTACACAGCAAAAACAACGCCGCCGCCGTTGGTAATTCAACCTTCTTCTCCTTAAAAGCTTCAAACATCAAATCTCCTATTCTAAACTCTGGACTCTCGTGAACAAAAACTTCCACCGTTCCCTTTTCGAAGGCAACCGCCCTATTGAGCGGGTCAAAACCCTCGATCAAACCAGCTGAGACTTCGACTTTTTTCAGACCAGTTTTTCCATGCAACGTGTTATTTAACCTGATTAGACGATGAACATCCGTCGTGACCACCGTGTCAATCTTTGCCGCCTGCAACTCTATTCCTCGCTGAACAATCCTCTTCCAACTCTCAACGCCCACGCCTTTCGTAACGTTCCAAGGACCCTTCTTCTTCCAACTCTCAACAATTTCATCCTTGTGCTCCAAAATAGCGTCAACTACTGGTTTTTTCAGTCCCAAGTTTTCCAGTTCGTTAGACGCTGAGCTTGCAAGAATCTCATAGGTTCCTCGTGCTATCCTTCCGTTCCACCCTGCATCGCTTAAATTTGGACCAGTAAGCTTTCCGCCAATTTCTTTGATTCTGTGAGCATTCTCGTCAAGCCCAATACCAACGATGTAGTCCACGATTTCTTTCCGTGCCAACTGATCAAGTTCACGTACAGTCTCGCTTTCGACGTGTACATGGTAACCCCTGTGCCCGGAAAAGAACACTCTAACTTCACTACTCGAAAATCCAAAATCGTTCATCAGCACTTCCAAGAGCTTCACCGTTTCCTTCTTCGTAGTCTCTAAGCAAACCTCACAAATCCACGTCTTTGCGTCGATTTTCTGTCCTCCACAAGACGGGCATTTCTCAGGCGTCACGCCCTTGCCCGAAAAACCGCAATTGCCGCAAATCCACTGATCGTGAATCTTGCCACATGGCGTGGCAATGTGGTCCGCGTCGATGTCAAAGATTAAATCTGCGCCAAGCCATTTCTTTGCACCCATTTCGGTAGCAGAAGGGTCATCATAGTAGGCACTAGAATAGTAAATGTCAGAAGGGATTAATTCGCACAGAAACGCTTTCAACTCTTCACTTTGCTTAAAGCTCCTATGTCTCACCATCATTTTTTCCTTAAAAAGCAACCCGCCAAACTCTCGACTCTCAAAAGCATTAGGAACCCAGCTTTCTTTAAAAATGTCCCTGTAGTATTCCAGAAATTTTCCTTGGACAAATTGTAGGGTTTGAGGCTGCATCTTTCTCACACAAACATGCTTAACTCTATTATTTTTAGTTTCTCTACCTTTTTCCTATTTATTCGCCATACAAAATGGGCAAGATTTTTATACATTCTTAGTTTACATCATGGACGCTGATTAAAATAGGTGTTAATGAGTGTGATGAACAAATGACTCGAATTCTAGTCACTGGAGGCGGCGGCTTTATCGGTAGCCACTTGGCAAGAGAGCTACATCGACAAGGTAAATTTGTCAGAATTGTCGATGCAAAATTTGACGACTTCATAAATGAAAAATACTATGACGAAAAGTTGCAGCTCGATTTGCGAAATTTTGAGAATTGCTTAACCGCAACTAGAGATGTTGATCTAGTTTACAATCTTGCTGCAAACATGGGAGGCATCGGCTTCATCACAGCTGTTGGTGCTGACGTGATGCATGACAATGTCCTCATTAACGCTAACATGTTGGAAGCATGCAGAAAAGGCAAAGCCAAAAAGTACTTGTTTAGCAGCTCAGCCTGCGTTTATCCAACGTACCTCCAGAAAGATTCTAACGTGAAAGGTCTGAAAGAAGAAGATGCGTACCCTGCTGATCCCGACAACTTTTATGGCTGGGAAAAATTATACTCAGAAAAAATGTGCGAAGCTTATCAACGAGACTATGGGCTAGACGTTAGAATCTTGAGATATCACAACATCTACGGTCCAGAAGGTACCTACAAGGGAGGAAGAGAAAAATCTCCCGCAGCACTCTGCAGAAAAATCGCAGAAGCATCTGACCCTGGGACAATCACCATTTGGGGTGATGGACTGCAAACAAGGAGTTATTGTTACGTAGATGATGCTGTTAGAGGTACCATCATGCTTATGGAGTCAAACTACGCTAAACCAATAAATATAGGCTCGGAAAGACTGATCACAATCAATGAACTTGCTGACATAATAATAAAAATCTCAGGAAAAAGGATAACGAAGGCATATGACCCCTCTGCCCCGCAAGGTGTGAGAGGAAGAAACGCTGACATAACACTGACTTGGAAAACTTTGAGGTGGAAACCAAAAGTTAGCCTCGAAGAGGGATTAACTAAAACTTACACGTGGATAAAAATGAAACTTGAAGAAGACCAAAAAATAGTTGCCTGAACCAATTAACTACTACTGCCATCTCAGATTGGAAATCAACCATGCTTCGTTCTGTATCCTGAAGAGTAAATTTGCAATGCACGTGTGATTGGGCTGTTTCTCAGGAAGGGAACATAGTCAAACACTATGACCCACATGAAATGAGTAGTGAAGTTTACAAAGCCCATCTTCTTAGCTCTTCTCCCAGATACAAAAACCGCAACTCTAGAAAGCATCTTAACCTTCCTTTTCTTTCCTAAATTATTAAAGAATATAGTGTCCGCACAAAATTCATCCACAAAACCGCCTACTTCGTGAAAATCTTTCTTTTTTGCCGCCATAAAGTTTGTACTTCCATGAAAGTCTTTTGTAACCATTGACCAAATACGCAGCGCTCTCCAAAAGGCAAAATACTCAATTTTCATCCATAAGGGAGCACCAAAAGGCATTCCCATGCCGCATATTCCAGATACATCATTTCTTTTAAAAATATTCACTAGGTACTCGAGGATGTCTACGGGCAAAAAAACATCGGCACTCAAGAACAACAGAACATCCCCATTTGCAATGTCGGCTCCAATGTTCCGCGACGGGAATTCTTTGCATTTTTCTTTTACGAATACCTTTGCTGAGAACCGGTTTGCAATGTCAACAGTTTTGTCTTTACTGCCGCCATCAACGATTATGACTTCAAAATCTTTGAACGTTTGTTTCTGTAGAGATTTCAATAATCTTTCCAGTCGAGGTTCTTCATTAAGCGTTGGGATTATGACCGAGATGTATGGCTTGTGTGTTTTATCTAATGTAGTTTCAGTATTTTGCATCGGTGACGCCGTTCCTTGAATTTAGAAATCTTCAGCAAGCGAAACTTAAAGTTTGCCATATCAAGGAGTTAGAGTTCTGTAAACTCCTATCGTTCTCCTTGCGCACTCATACCAGTCAAATCTCAAGCTTCTCTTTAACGCCTCGGTCACCATCTTCTGCTGTTGGTCTTCACTGGTTATCACTCGATTAATGTGTTCACTCAATGTTTCTATATCAAACGGCGAACACAGGAGCCCCGCGTTGCCAACAATTTCTGGAATTGATGAACTATTCCCTGCTATAACTGGAAGCCCTGAAGCCATAGCTTCGAGTACTGGCAAGCCGAAACCTTCATAATAGGACGGAAATGCTAGAACATCAGCGGCGTTATAATATAGAGCTACTTCTGGCACTTTTTCGTAATGAATCACCGAATGCTCTAAATTAAGCGCGAAAATCAACTTTTGAGTTTCAGAGCGCATGCCCCCAATCCGTACGAGCAATACATTAGGGAAACTCTTCTTGACTTTATGAAGGGCTTTTAGTAGTGTTCTTATATTCTTTCTCGGCTCGTCAACTCCTACATGCAATACAATTTTTTTGTCAAGTGGAAGATTGAGTCTTTGTCGCGTTTTTGTTTTGTCTCTTAAATAAAACCTACCTCTGTCTACTCCTGGGTAAATTACATTTATTCGAGAAGCGTCTACGTGCAGTAAAGAAACAAGGTCTTTCTTAGTATATTGCGACACGGCAATAATTCTTTCTGCAAGCTTCACAAACCTCATGTTAAGTTTCATTGCGAACAGAATCATTGAATCCAAGCCGCGTGAATGGGTGGTAAAGTCATGAGTTGCCATCGATGTGAAGGGGTATAAATCGTGTACAGTTACCACGATTGGGTGGCATTTTGTTATTACTATGCCTAAGTTTGGGTTGAGCAGATGATACGCGTCATAGTGCAGGGATATTTTTCGAAGAAATAACACGTGATCCAACAGTCGTCTAGTCTTCTGTGAAAAATTTTTCACAGCACCACCATAATTATCTTCTGCAACAGTGGACAAATTAACAAAATCGAAATCTATTTGCCCACTCTCTTCTAAATGCCTAACCAGTTGATGGCTGTAACGACCAATTCCTGTTAACGGCGACTTGTTACTGATTAGTAAGATTTTGCCCACGATTAGTCACTTCGAATCACTGAGTAAACACCCTTTTCAGGCTATACTATCCATGAACTTGATCGGACGTGATAATAGCTGAAAAGCGTGTATTTGTTATTTGTGTTTGCCCTAAATACAACGGTCTCAGTGTTGATGCCACTTGAAAGATAACCGATACATTTAAGAGATTTTTTCGCCAAAATCATGACAAACCGCTTTGAGTGAAATTATTTAGGAAGAATCAAGGGGTTATTCATGGTTAGACTTGTTGCGACCTTTGCCTGCAAAATAAGGAACAAAATAAAAACTATTAGCCAAACGAGTGAGGAAAAATTAGAGAAGTGGCTGAATTCAAGAAAGGCTGGAATAGAAGTAAGCACGCTTCTTGTTTACCTGATGATTTTCGCATATACCGCCGTCTTCTCGATTACTACTATTCTAAAGTATTACGCATTCAGAACTTATGCATGGGATTTAGGCATTAACCTTCAGGCATTGTCGACCACCCTAAATGAAGGAAAATTTCTTTACTACACCCCAGAACTCTTCGTCATACCAAGCGGAAATTATTTTGGTTTACATTTCAGCCCAATTATGCTGCTGCTCTTGCCCATCTATGGCTTGTATCAAAACCCTGTGAATCTTCTGGCGTTTCAGTCATTTATCCTAGCTTTGGGGGCCCTCCCCCTTTATTGGTTCGCCCGAAATGCACTTGGCAGCAAAGTTGCGGCTGTTGGTTTTGCATTATGCTATCTGATCTATGCCCCCCTTCACGGCGCAAACTGGTTTGACTTCCATGTGCAAGCTTTCTTGCCTCTTTTCTTTTTCTTGGCTATGTATTATTTTGAACAGGAAAAATGGTCAAAATACTTCATTTTTGTTATGCTGGCTCTCACTATCGCAGAAAGTGTGAGCATAACAGTTGCATTCGTGGGAATTTATGGAGTTCTAAAGTATAGAAAGGTTTTCTTTGAAACTCTAAAACGAAAAACCTTGCAAGACAAAAGAATTTTAATCCCGCTGGCTACCGTAGCGATAGCGGTAGTCTGGTATCTCCTCAGCAGATCGGTACAAAACACATACTTTCCTATAAACTCAAGATTCCTAGACTTTTACAGAGCCGTGAACTATTGGTCTGTTCTTGGTGTGCCCGACCCAATCGGGATGCCAATTTACATTATCTTAAACCCAAGCAGAGTGGTTGAGGCGTTAATGTATGATGCCTACCTAAAACTTCTTTTTATTCTCCTGCTCTTTGGTTCTTTACTCTTTCTATCCTTAAGAAGCAGTATCATTATAATCGCCTTTTCATGGCTTGTACCTGCTCTTCTTTCTAACGAAGCGAAGTTTTACATTTTGGGCAATCACTACGTACTGTATTTAATCCCATTTTTGTTTTTAGCCGCAGTTGATGGAATGAAGAAACAAAGGCGTTCGGTAAATTTGGCTAAATTCGGCGGTCAAATTAAGAATTTATTGATTTTGGGAATAGTTTTTGCTGTTTTCATGAGTCCCTTAAGCCCCCTGATGCAAACAACCCAATTTTCGATCCCGTATTTTTCCAGTTACACCTTGCCAATCATAGGCGAACATGAGATTGCCCTTCAAAAAATGGTGAACCTTGTCCCTAAGAACGCCTCTATTTTGACGGAAAACAACATTTTCCCCCACTTCGCAGACAGAAGCAACGCGTATGTGTGGCCGCTTCCCGCAGCATTCCAATACGCGCCAAACGAAATGAATAGATATGCTAACCAGCTTATCATGAAGTCAGATTACATTTTGGTTGATTTAGTGTATGACAGTGAAACGGCAAATGCGATTCTTCAAAGACTGCAGGTCTTTAACGCCACATTCAGCGTTCTTCGGTCTGAAGACGGCATTTATTTATATGCTCGACATGGTTAACCGCTGCTGCCTAAGGTCGACAATTAGCCAAAATTTCATTGGAAGCTTCTATGCCTGTTTGTAAAGCGGTACCAATGTAACGGTCTCTGGGGTAGGTCCTTGAAATGCCGCCAATATACAAGTTTTCTATGGGAGACTTTATTTCAGGCATGAACTTGCTATAGTTAGGAGTAAACAACGGTGTTGAGTATTCAGCCCTATGAAGCCGCCACCATAACAAAAACTCCTTTACATCGCAGTTGAAAATCCTATTCAACCCTAACAGAAACTCTTCTACAATTTCTTGGTCAGACTTTCGCCAGAATCCATCGGTTGCATTTAGATATTTAACAACGAACATCACGCTGGGACATTCCAGTTCAGCGTTTAAATGCCCATGTTCAAAGACGCCCACAAACGGGTATTTCCCCAGATCCATCACGTTTAGCCAGTAGAACGGGCTTACTCTTTTTGATAAAGCAACTGCTGCGCAAAGCGAGGCTTTGTATCTTATGTTTGACAATTGCATTCGGTACTCGTCTGGAAGATCTTCAGCAACGTTCAGTAACACAGGTGTGGGTAATGTACTGACAACAATATCTGGCTTTTTCTCAATTAGTTTCCCATTTTCAATATACTCTATTTTCTCAACTTTCTCTTTTTTAACAATGATGTTTGTGACCTTAGCATTTGTCTTTATAGCACCTTTCTTTGTACATTGTTCTGCGAGACCCTTGACGATTTGCTCTATGCCGCCTCTTAAGTATCCAAATTGATCGCTTACTGATTTTGATTCATGCCCAAAACGACTCATTAACCACGCCGCAGACACGTTGTTCGGAGGCTCGGCGAACTTCGCTTGAACAATATAGTCAATTAGTTTATACGCATCTCTTCCTGCAGTATTGAGGCAGTATTCTTCAACACTCGTTCCGTCTAATTGCCGCCAATTTGATTTGCGCCTCGCCCTTAAAACAAGTAACCCAAATTTTACCCGACCCCACAGACTTATCGGCTTGAATTTCAATATGGAAACTGACGAAGAAAAATCATAAAAATTACCCTTTGAATAGAAACCGACCTTTAATTTTCGCCAATATAAATTCTTCTCCAAATTTAAATCGCGAATTACACCTAAAGTTACTTTATCTCCATACATAACATGATGATAAGTCTTAGGAATATATTTCCCGTCAATAAGATAGCTTGCCGCCAAACCACCCAATGTTTCATCTTTTTCAAGCAGAAGGGGTTCTATTCCATTTTTGGCAAGTACCGAGGCTGCAGCCAAGCCTGATAAGCCACCTCCAAGAACGACCGCTTTTGTCATCGCGAAACCTCTAATTACCCACGAATTTTACCAGTTCGCTACCATACCAACTATTTGCGACTTCTTGCACATACTTTATTCCTTCTCGCCTATAATACCAGAAACTGTTGTACTTTGTAGCTATCCATGAAAATACTCCAAACAATGGCGTATCAAATATTATAGGCTTCAAAGCGGTTTTTCGCAGTGTCATTTCCCAGTAGAAGATCGGTTGTTTGTTTGGATTTGGTAAAAGAAATGGGTTTGGTCTAAAATCGTCACCGCTCAACTTATAATCGAGTTTGCCTACCCCGCGTTTAGATGCAGCAACCACATGCTCAGGTATTGGAATTCCCATATATCTTGCAGCCACAGCATCTAACGCCACCGAGTCTGCGGATGCTATTATTACATTGCATATTTTTGGTTTCCCAGTGCGAGGGGCATCCCCTTCCATGCAAATGGTGCCATCCACAACTGTGTATGCAAGTTTAGGTTTCAGAAAACTCGTTATATCCGCTATTGCATCGTTTACAACCAAGTGATACTGATGTCGCACTCTGGGCACTACACCCCAAAAATGCTTAAGCGCACATGTTAAGCCTGTAAGACAATGTGTTTTCATCACCGGCAAACTTATAATATGATCAGCATCAAGCACACATCGCGGAATGTCAAGTGTTTTGAAAACCTTACCATTTAACTTAACCCTGACCAATTTATCCCTCGAAAGATTTTGAAACTTCACCCCGAATTTTTCAGCTAACTTTTCATGACCCCAAACTTTCGCAGCCTTGTCACATTGACGTGCAGCAGCGAGGTCAGCATCGCCAAAAGTGACTTCATAACCTTTTTCTGTAAGTTCCTTCAACACTTCGCTTAGAACCATAGGCGACGTGCACTGACCTGGAACGAATTCCGACGATATCAAATTAACTTTAACGAAAATCTTCTTCCCATTAAGCAGATGATTCTTCCACAAGGGGTGCATAGCGATCCTTACTGCTTTCTGTACTCCGTTTGGTACCTGTTGTACTTTGACAAACAGCACTTCGCTTGCTTCTGGGTGATGCTCAATAGAACGATGTTTACTTGAAATGTATATGCCGTTAGAAGCTTTCTTTAGTATACTCGCCATCGTAATACCTTCGCTGCCATTGATGGAATATTATTTCTTTCCATGTATCTATAAAATGTTTTGGAACTCCCTTGGTGCGAATCTTAGATAGCTAGCTAGAAGCACCTGACCCGTCTGTAGAGGTCAATTACCCTTTCTGTTCGTTCATCTAGGTTGGGCACATTAGAAAACATATTGGTTCGCACATTTTCAGTTTCTGATGCTACTGTGACACCAAACTTGGCTTTTATGATGTAGGCAAGAAAACCTTTGAACTCTCCTTTTGTAAGCTTTGATTTTCCACGTTTTCTATTACTAAAAACTATTGGGACTTCATTCACGGTGAATTTTCTGATCCATGCCTGTTTTACTGTTTCTATTTGTATCTCGTAGGTTTGGCTGTGAAGGTTGTTTATTACATCTCTTACGTACTCTTTAGAGTAGCATCGGAATCCACTGGTGCAGTCTTGTATTCTCATGCCTACCATCATTGTGGCTATTAAGTTGGCTACATGGCTGATTAGTCGTCTTGCAATGGGCCATCCGATGGTTTTGCCTCCTTGTATGTATCTGCTGCCTATCACAAGGTCGTGACCTTGCATTGCAGAATTGACAAGTCGCGGTATATCTTTAGGGTTGTGCGAGTAATCGGAATCCATGGCTATTATGTAATCAGGCGGGTTTTCTAGAGAAAGTAATAAGTGGAAACCAGCGGTTATCGCCGTTCCTAGCCCGAGCTTGGTGGGTCGAACAAAGAGTATGATGTTATCGTATTCTTTTTGGAGCTGGCGGACGATGTCGGCGGTTCCGTCGGGGCTTGAGTCGTCGATGATGATGATTGAGCTGTTTAGGTTTAGTTTTTGTATGTCTCGGATGAGATTTTCGATGTTTTGTGCTTCGCGGTATGTGGGGAGCATGATGGCTACGGATGGTTGATCTTTGATTTTCAACTTGGCAGTTTGGTTTAGGGTGACGCCTAAGGCAATTTGAGCGGGAATACTCTTTTCTTCTATAGCTTCGCGTGGAAGTGTTTCGTTCACCCATTTTTCACCTTGGAGAATACTTACGCTTGAACTATTTTTTAGTCTCAAATATTCTTGATTTTGTTATATAAGCCTATGTGCTAGTTTTTGCGTTAAAACAGTGAGATAAGGCGCTTGAATTTTGTCCAGTTTCTGGAATGTCGCTGGAATTGGTGTTTTGTTTGAGGGAAAAAAAGTATAATAGGCAGCGGTGTTGTGTGTTGTAGTGCTAAACTGCGAAATGTGTGATTGCGATGAAGGCGCCCAAGGAAATTACCACCTATTGTCCGAAGTGTAAGGTACATCAGGAGCATGCGGTTACGCTTTATAAGGCTGGTAAGCGGCGAGCTTTGGCTGTGGGTGCGCGTCGGCATGAGCGTGAGAAGAAGGGTTATGGTGGGCAGAAGTATCCTTTGCAGAAGAAGTTTGCGAAGACCACGAAGAAGTTGAGTTTGAAGTTGAAGTGTAAGGTTTGTGGTTTTCAGCGGCAGATGCCTGGGATGCGTTTGAGGAAGTTAACTATTGAGTGAGGTTATGGCTTGTGAGTGAATGGGATAAGTTGATTCCGAAGCCTCGGAGTAAGTTCTTGCGTGTGAAGTGTCCTGATTGTGGTAATGAGCAGGTTGTTTTTAACAGCGCTAACTTGCAGGTGAATTGTAACGTGTGTGGTGCTGTTTTGGCTGAGCCTTCTGGTGGTAAGGTGAAGGTTCATGGTGAGGTTGTGGCTGAGTTAGAGTGAGCGTGAGTGTATGTTGAAGAAGCCTGAGTGGCCTGAAGTGGGCGATTTGGTGATTGTTACTGTTAATCGTATCACTGATTATGGTGCTTATGTGACGCTTGATGAATATGGTAAAGAGGGTTTGTTGCATGTCTCTGAGGTGGCTTCTTCTTGGGTGCGGAATATTCGGGATTTTGTTCGTGAAGGGCAGAAAACGGTTTTGAAGGTTTTAAGGGTTGATACGGAGAAGGGGCATGTTGATCTTTCGCTTAGGCGAGTTACGAAGCGGGAAAGAATAGAAAAAGTTATGGCTTTTAAGCGTGAGCGTAAGGGTGAAACACTGATGCGCAGCGCTGGGGAGAAGTTGGGTTTGTCTTTGGATGATGTTTATGCGAAGGCGGGGGTTTTGATTGAGAAGGAGTTTGGTGACGTTTACGAGGGTTTAGAAAGAGCAGCGCGTGAAGGTCCGAAGGTTTTGGTGAATGTTGGTGTGCCTGAGGATTTGGCTGCGGGATTGGAGAGTATTGCGCGTGAGAAGATTCGTTTGCCGTTGGTTAAGCTTAAAGGCGTGTTGGAATTGAGCTGTCGTAAGCCTGATGGTGTTCGGTTGGTCCGTGAGGCTTTGTTGAGTGCCAAGAAGGTTGAAGAAGCCAAAGAGGGCATTGTGCACGTTTATGTTGTTGCTCCTCCGAAGTATGCGCTTGAAGCTGAAGCTGAGGATTACAAGCGGGCGGATAAAGTGTTGCAGCGCGCGAGTGAAGAAGTGATTAAAGCTATTACGAAGGCGGGTGGCGAGGGCGTTTTTAAGCGGGAGAAGTAGATGGTTTGGCTTTTACGTAAGTGCGAGAAGTGTCTCAAGTATACGCTTAGGCGGGATGTGTGCCCGTATTGTGGTGGTGTTGTGCATGTACCGCATCCTGCAAAGTTTTCGCCAGATGATAAATATGCCAAATATAGGCGTCGTGTGAAGGAGGCTTAATGCGTTATGGAGAAAACTGAGATTGTTGAAGTTGTCGAAGCAGCGGAGTTGAAGAATCCTATTTTGATTGAGGGTTTGCCTGGTTTGGGTATGGTGGGCAGGATTGCTGTGCGTTTTTTGGCGAAGCAGTTAGGTGCTGAGCGTTGGGCGTTTTTGTATTCGCCGCATTTTCCGTATTATGTGGTTGTGAATAAGAAGGGTGATGCGCGGCTTTTACGCGGAGAGTTTAGGTTTTGGCGTAATAACAAGGGTGGTGAGAGTGATGTGGTTTTTTTGAGTGGTGATAGTCAAGCGCAAACGATTGAGGGGCAGTATGAAGTGGCCGATGCGATTTTGGAGTTCTGTAAGATGCATGGGATTAAGACGATTGTTAGTTTGGGTGGTTTTCGTGTGGAAACCGAGAATACGCCGCGTGTGATGTGTGCTGCTACTAATCAGGTGCTTTTAGATAAAGCCATTAGTGCTGGTGCGGAGGTTAGTAAAGCGGGAAGTCCGATTGTTGGTACTGCGGGTTTGCTTTTGGGTATGGCGCATTTTAAGCATGTTGAAGCCATGTGCCTTTTGAGTGAGACGCGGGGTTATTTGCCTGATCCGCTTAGTGCTAAGAGTATGCTTACGATTTTAATCAAGCTGTTGGGTGTGGATGTGGATTTGGCGGGTTTGGACAAGGAGATTGCCAAGGCGGAGCAGATTGTTGACAGGATGAAGCAGATAGAAAAACGCAGAGAAGAACAACAGCAGAAGCTCAAGGAGCAGGAAGAAAGCAAAGCCAAATACATAAGCTGAAGTGAAGAATCTGCGCACACGCTCTTCTCTAGTATAGGTAGTTTTTCAGTGTGAGAATCTGTGCGCAACGCCCCCTACCCCTCTTCACTATATGACCCAAATATGCTGCAAATATGAACAGAGAACTCGTGGTTCACTTTGCGAGTGTGGGCACTAAAAATTATTCTTTTTCTTCGGTGATTTTTCTTGTCTTTATTACGAAGTTGTGTTCCTTTCCCGCGATGACGCGTAACTCTTCTTTCAGCTCGGTTCTGTGCAGGAATTTTCGCAGAAGCGTTCTCACGTAGGGTTTTGTGTGCTTTTCCGTTTCGATGGAGAGTTCGTCGCCCGAAGCCTCGACGTCGATTTTTAGTCGTTCCTTCAAAAACGTTGCTAGGTCTTCGACTGCCTCGTTACCGCTGTTGCTTCTCAGGTCGTGTGTGTCTATGACGAATTTTGGCATATGCACAACTCCTATTATCGGTTTATCTTCGCACTATAATAACTCTTACTTGGTCGCACGCGTCTTCGCAGCTGTCGGCTACTGTTTCTAGCGCCTCAAAAAGCTGTCCTACTAAGACCGCAATGCCAGCATGTAAAGATTTTTCTGTAGCCAACAGTCGTCGAGCGTTCTCGTGGATCTCGTCAACTTTTTCTTCTTCCCTTTCAACCATGTCCGCGGCTTTTAGGGCTTCTTGCGGGTCATCTTTCATCTTCTCTATACTTTTTCCCAAAGCGACTGCGCATTGTATGTCGCCGTCGACCATTTTCATGCACGCGTTTCGGATGCTTTCCGGGACCTCTTTCATTGGGATTACGTTCAACAGGCGTGTTGCTTCTCGGCTCCAGTCCGCGACCATGTCCACGAGTTTCATAAGATGCATGAGGTCTTCCCTATCTGCTGGTAGGAGTTCGCCTCTGCTGAGTTCGTCCATAAAATTCCTGCGCAATGCGTCGGCTTCTTTCTCGCCGCTGGTGATACGACTTACGTACTTTTCTTTTTCCTTGAGGTCTTCTTTCACGGCGGCGTCTACGGCGTTATGCAAGTCTTTAACAACGGTCAAGGTTATTGTTAAGTGTCGCTGCATAATTTCCAGCGCGCGTGTTTCTCTTCTTTTTTCGAACCAACGCCTCAGTTCGCTCAAGCTTTGTTCTCCTAAAGTTGGCTTGATACTATCCTTTTTGGAGGTTTGTTATATTATTATTGCTTTAAAAGGTGTCAGTTCGCCCGTCGAGAGTTCTATCACAGCATTGCTCATACTCTCGTGCTCATCATCCAACCATAAACTAAACGCCGTCTTGTTTAAGGATTTTGCGCTACGAATTCTATTCTTTCCACACCCTTGCCCTTAGCTGCTCTGCCCAGAACCTTAATCAACCCTAATTCGAGTGTGCTTTTTACGTGCGTTCCTCCGCAGGCGCAGGCGTGCCAGTCCTTAATCTCGACGATACGCACGCTTTCCACCGAAGGTGGTAATGTTTTGAGGCTCTCATGAAACCTTTCCACGTATTTCTCCGCTTCTTCTCTAGGCATTGTTCTAATAATTACTGGGCGGTCTTCGACCACTACTCTGTTGGTTATTTCTTCAACCTTCGAGAACAACTCTCGCAGAGAACCTTCATGCCCTAAATCCAGCCTCGATTTGTCAACGTTTATGGCAGAACCAACGATTTCCAACGGGTTGCCCACGGCTTGACGAATTGCAGGAGAAATCAAATGCGCCGCCGTGTGGTTTCGCATCAACGACCACCTGCGGTTCCAGTCAATCTCGCCCAAAACATTATGCTGTTCTTTGACTTCGCCTTTAACCTCGCCTAAAACATGAACTGGCACACCATCACGCCACTGCACATCGACAACCTGCGCCTCCCAATTTCCGCTCTTGAGCGTACCGTTGTCAGCAGGCTGCCCACCACCCATCGGGTAAAACGCTGTTTGATCCAAAACCAATCCCTGCTGGCCGTTAACTTGAACGATTTGGACAACCTTAGCCTCGAACTGTCTGATGTAAGCGTCTTCGTAATAGAGAAGTCGTACAACCGTTTTCTTTCCCGACATGCCATCAAGCTCTCATTAGGATTCTGTGAGACTAGAAGACGGAGAATAACGCCTTCCTTTTTAGGTTTCTCTCTATTAGCCTAAGGGTCACTGCGCCTATGCCCACGTAGAAGACGCCTAAAAGCACCAGCATCCCTAGGTTGTACGTCGCATCTAAACTTCCAACACCGAACAAGGACGCCCTCATAAGACGAATCCCATAAGCCAAGGGCAAAACTGTGGAAACCCACTGCGCCCACTGAGGCATCAATTCCACTGGGCAGACGATGCCGCTGAAAACCATGAACACCGTCATGAGCGTGTTGGCTGTCGTGGTTCTGTCTCGGAAGGTTAACGTTATGGCGTTGGTTATCAACCCTATTCCGAACAGGGCGAAGGCTGTTAACAGCAAACTGGAGATGAGTATGGGCACGTTGAAGGAAGAAGCCTGAAAACCGAAGACTATGCCTATAAGGAACACTGCAACAAAATCCACAGCGGAATTAATTCCCGCTGCCACCATAACTCCCGTCATGTAAGCCAAACGGCTCATGGGCGTCATAAACGTGGCTTCAATAGTGCCCTGCACGCGTTCCCAAAACATAACCCTGCCCACCACAAACGATGCGCCGAAAACAAAGACGTAAAACGCGTTGCCCACGGTGATGAAAGACAGATAACTGGACGTACCCATCGCGCTCCCGAAAGCCGACGATGTTGCCTCGTGGTAGACAAGGTTAAACAGCACCCACGCGGCACCTATGGTCATTATGGGCGAAAAAAACCTCAAGGCAAAACCTGACAGGCTAAAAAATCGCCAGGACAAGATTAGATTGAATTTGGTCGAAGCCGCAACAACCCTGAGACTGTGCAATGTCATTTTCAAATCACCTCAAAACTGGGTCAACGTAGCTTTCCGCTTGGCGCTCTTCTCAGCATACCCAATCAGCCACGTTGCAAGTGCAGAAAAGACAACTACCATAGCCGCTAAGACGCTCAAAGGCACGGCGACGTCCCACATCGACGCGCCTCCAAGCATGGTAAGCCTGACCGAAATCAAACCGAACGTCAGGGGCAAGAGATAACTGAGCGGCAAGAGTGCGCTGGGCATCGACTGAAGCGGGAAAATCAGCCCTGATAAGAACATTATAGGCTCCTGCAGCGCGGTCGCGTACATTATGCCTCTTCGTGAGTGGAAGAAGAAAGCCTCAAAGCACATGCCTAAGGCTACCAACGAAAGATACGAAAGAACGATGGACAACACAAGCGCCAAAGGGTCAGCTACGATTATACCTGCGTTCAGAAACACCACCCAAGATATCGCCACGCCTAGCAGTAGCCAAACGTAATTAAAAGCGCCTGCCAAGGCTCCGCCCAGAAGCACAGCCATTCGGTTGGCCGGGGTCAACAGGACAGCCTCTAGATTGCCTTCTTCTCTTTCTCTCACAAACGTGTTACCCGCCAAGAGCATCATAGTAAAAAACGAATACAACAACTGCCCGATCAAAGTGAACCCCACAAGGTCTAGCGAGAAGGTTGCACTGTTAAATTCTAGATTAACCGACCTTGCAGCAAAGGGCAGATAGAAGAAGTACAAGTAGAGCCCGTTTCCAAGCGGCAAGGTCAACGTCCAGAACAATGTTCGCGCGCTGAAGAAGAATATCTTGACCTCTTTCTCCACCTCAGCCAGCACTGCGCGTAGAAACACGCTACTTTTCCCCCGTGAAGTACATGAACAAATCCTCCAAAGTGGGTCCGCGTATGTTAAGAGAAACCACTCGGCACTCTCTGGAAGCCATAAAATTTAGCACCTCGGGCGCGGCTTGGTCGCTTTCAACGTTAATAATCAAACGGTCAACTTTCTCGCCTTCAGCCTCGCCTTCATAATCGGTGATTATCGCCTTTTTCACCGCCTTAAGCCTTTGCAAGTCTTCGAAGGCTTCTTGCGACAAACGCGTCACTAACACTTCCATAGAAAAGCCCGATGGCATCCTGCGTTTAAGCTCCTCCGCACTGCCTACAGCGACGAGTTTACCTTTGCTCAGAAAGCCAACACGGTCACACATTTCCTCGGCTTCGTACATGTAATGCGTCGTCAACAAAACCGTTTTGCCCTGCTCTCTGACAATCTTTTCACAAATAAATTTGCGAATGTCTTTAGCAATGTTTACGTCCAAGCCTAAAGTGGGCTCGTCTAGGAACAGTACTTGAGGGTCGTTGATGAGCCCTCGGCACACTTGCAGTCGCTGTCGCATGCCCTTGCTGTATTTTTCAACCTCATCATCTGCTCTTTCCGATAAGCCTACCAGTTCGAGCAGCGTGTTTATTCTGGAGTTTACTTCTTTCTTGGGCACATCGTAGAGCTCGGCGAAATACTTCAGGTTCTCTCTACCCGTGAGCCTAAAGTAGAGCATGCGCTCGCCTCCGGCTACCATGTTAACGATTTTTCTCACTTCACCCGCGTTATTCACCACATCATAGCCCTTAACCAAAGCATACCCATCAGTGGGCTCGAGTAGTGTGCATAAAATCTTCACTGTGGTGGTCTTGCCCGCTCCGTTCGGTCCGAGCAGTCCGAAGAGTTCGCCCTCTTGGATTTCGAAATCAACACGGTCAAGGGCTTTGATTACGGTAGTTATCTTCTTCCCGACTAGGTGACTGCGCCTGGTTGAGACATAGTCACGTGAAAGCTGACGCGCCTCCACAGCAAAACTCGAGCCCCTCAACAGTTTTCCCAGTTAAGACATGTTTCTTCAGAAGTTAACCTTTTCCAAATGGGAACTACAGGCTTACAGGAATTCGAACAGGCTTCTCTGCTTCTTAACTATCTTTGGTTTTTCTTGTTTCTCCGCGGGTTTCTCGCTTTCGGAGAACACGGGCTGCCCGTAGACGCCGTCGTAGCCGGGGATTATGTGTATCTTTCCCTCTCTCACGTTTACCACGGCATCCGCAATTCGCGGTTCCACGATTTTTGCCATGTCTGCTCGTTCGGCGTCTATGAGCACGGTGTACTCGTCCCTGAAGTTTTCTATTAACTTGTTGTAGACGCTCCAAACACCCTGCACACTCGGGTTAGACATGCCAATAACCGCTGCGATAATCTCTGAAAGCGGCAACAAGTGCATGAAACCAATGGCATCTTGGGGCTTATACCCGGCTGGTCTGTCGGCTAATTCTTCGACGCGTTGCTCTACACCTTCAGTTAGTCTTCTGCCGCAGACTGGACAGATGTTGCCGAGTTTTATGGCTTCCTGCGGCGGCATGGAAACGTTACAGTTGCGGTGTCCTGTCCAGTGGTATTTGCCATACGCGGGGTCGGTTTCGATGGTGAATTTGAACCGCTTTGAATCTTTGTGCCTTATAGTATCCACTATTTCGTGATAAGTTATCTTTTCTAGCTCGAATGCGTTTGCCTCCCTTCCCATGCGCCACGGCCAATGACTGTGGCTGTCGCTATTGGAAACCAACGTGAACCTGTCCAAGGCGCTCAGTCGCCAATTCATGGGCGGGTCGCTGGACAAGCCAGTTTCCAGCGCATGAATATGCTTAGTCATGTCCTGATAACAGTCTTCCATGCGGTCAAACCCGCTGAAGGCACCGAAGACGCTGAACCACGGCGTCCAGGCATGTGCGGGAAAAACCATGTTCTCGGACGAAACCTGCATAACTTCTTCAACAAGCTGCGGCGCTGTCATGCTTAGCATGGGTCTGCCGTCTATGGCTAAATCCCCATAGCGCACGAGTCGGTCGTTTATCTGTGCCGCGGTTTCCAAATTTGGCGTTAAAATGACGTGATGGACTTTTTTGGCTTTGCCTTCGAAAGTGAAGATTGTGCTGACCTCGTTTGTGACCATGAAGTGCACGGGTGATTCTGGCTCGTTGAGGGGTTTGTAGAGGCTTGTGCCCTCCACTTGGGTTAGGTCTTGGGTCAATTCTTTCAGCCATCTTGGATGTGTAAAATCGCCTGTTCCTACAACGCTTAACCCCTTAATCCTCGCGAAGCGGGCGATTTCTTTCACGTTCATTTTAGCGCTTGTGGCTCTGCTGAAGCGGCTGTGCATGTGCAAATCAGTGATTACTCTCATCTTTCTTCTCCACGTATTTGTAATAGATTTTCTCCCAATCCAACTTAAGCATGACGACCAAAATTATGATTAACAATACAATCGCAACAACCGCAGTTAGAATGGTTGCAGCGAGGTCACTTTGTTCTCCGAAGACACTGCGAATAATATCGTAAATAACGCCTTTCGTAAATCGACCGCTGTAGGCAAGAATCAAGTTCATGCCAATCTTGCCTGCCAGAGCCGCGGCAAATGCTTTGATGATGCTGTATCTCACCATGCCCAACGGGATGAAAAGCAAGTCGTCAGGCAAAGGTGTCAGGGCAAAGATGAAAATGGTCAATGGCCCCCACTTGTTGAAGACTTTGACCATAAACTCCATTTTGCGTCTTCGCTCTGTACTAATAACTTTGGCTCCATAGGCGCCCAACATGTAGCCTGAAAATTCACCTAACGCAGCGCCCAAGCCTGCAACCAAGGCCATAAGAATGGGGTCAAAAGAACCACCGAGAGTGAAGATGACCACAGTGTAAGGAACAGGGATGAAAATTGACAAGGCACCGATGAAGGCTATGAAAAATATCCCCACATAGCCATACTGCAGTACCAGTTGTTCCATCCAGTTCGAGGTTTGTGTGACTAATTGCCAAAAGTTCACGCGCACACGCTCTTCTGGATGAATGCGTATCGTCAGGATTTAACCCTAACTATCCGTGACTTACTTCTCGTCAACTCGTGCAAACCGCTAAATTATGTGCAGTTCTCTTCCTATTTTCTCGAAGGCGGTTATGGCAAAATCTAAGTCTTGTCTAGTCAAGGCGGCATTCATAATTGTCCTTATGCGCGCTTTGTCTCTGGCGACCATCGGGTACACTATAGGCAAGGCGAACACCCCTTCCTCAAACAAACGTTGACTCAGCTTTTTGGCTGTTCCACTCTCGCCAACCATGACTGGCGTAATCGGAGTCTGACTGTTGCCGATGTCAAAGCCTAGGTCTTTCATGGTTTGCTTAAAGTATCGAGTGTGCTCCCACAAGGTCTGCACGTGCTGCGGCTCGTTCTCTAACACATCAATAGCGGCTATACACGCCGCCGCAACCGCAGGCGGATGCGACCCGCTAAGCAACCATGTGCGAGACTTGTTGTAGGCAAAATTAACCAAATCCTGCGAACCCGAAACGTGACCGCCAACCACGCCGAACGCCTTTGAGAAAGTGCCCATTTCCACGTGAACCTTGTCGCGACCGAGTTTAAAGTGTGAAACAATGCCTCTTCCGCCGTCACCCAGCACGCCTTCACCATGAGCATCATCCACGAACACCATGGCACCATGCTCTGCGCCTACTTTAGCGACTTGGTCCAATGGCGCGATGTCGCCGTCCATCGAGAACACGCCATCGGTGATTATCAAGATCCGCCTGTAGACGGGCGTGTGCTTCTCTGCCTCGTCCAAGACACGTGCCAAGTCCGCAGGATCGGAATGCTTGTAAACAGCCCGTTCCGCGTGCGACAATCGGACACCGTCGATTATGCTTCCGTGGTTTAGCTCGTCACTGATAATAAGGTCGCCCTTGCCAGCCAACTGAGGAATCAACCCCGCGTTGGCAGCGAAGCCTGTCTGATAAACCAGCGACGCCTCCGCGTCCTTGAATCTTGCCAGTCGTTTCTCCAGTTCCATGTGAATATCCATGGTTCCAGCGATGGGACGAACGGAACCCGAACCAGCACCGTGTGTTTGGACGGCTTTTATAGCCGCCTCCTTTAGCTTGGGATGATTGCTCAGGCCAAGATAGTTGTTTGAACAGAACATCAAGACTCTTTTGCCGTCAACCATGCACCAAGGTGTGCTTGGACCCTGCAGAATTCGGAGTTTCCAGTCAAGCTCGCTTTTCACCAAATCCTCATACTCTTCGCGCAGGAAGGCAGTTGGATTGCGCATCTTAATCATGCCTCGTCATCTTTTTGGTGCGTGCTTTCTCTTAACTCTTTTTCCACTACGCCTAAAAGGAATGTTTTTGAACCCCCACGCGTCATTTGAAAGGAGGAGATTAGAGTGCTGAAGGCTGTTCTCTTCGATTTAGGCGAAACGCTCGTCAGAATAGCAGACATCGCCGAGATTCATCGAAGAATACTCGACGCTCACGGAATCCAACGCACACGGGAAGAAATCGTCGCGGCAAACAGAACAGCCGAAAAACAGCTAGGTCTGGAATTAATGAAAACCATGTCTGACGCTTTCTGGGTAAAGAGAAACAACCTTTTCCTTGAGCAGTTGGACGTGTTCGGCAGAGAAGACCTCGCGAGGTTTATCTCAGAACGCTGGTGGGACTACTCCGACGTTGCATTGTATCCTGACGCAGAAGAAACACTATCCCTGCTCAAGCAGAAAGGACTGAAGGTTGGAATAATAACCAATGGATTACAAAGCGACATCAGAAAGATTATGTCAAAGATTAGACTCGATCCGAGTTTTTTCGACGTCATAGTCACGGTTAGCACAATGAACCGGATGAAGCCTGAGCAAGAAATTTTTTGCCATGCGCTTAGCGCTTTAAACATAGCTCCTAATGAGGCGCTCTTTGTGGGCGACACCGTAGAATACGATTACGAAGGTGCAAAAAAGGCAGGGCTAAAGGCGCTCATAATCGATAGGCAAGACAGAATCGCTGGAGATTACGAGAAAATACGCGATTTAAGGGAAATTTTGACTTTTGTCTAGAGTTTGCCTTCTCGGTAGCGACGTGTGAGTTTTTCTATCATGGCTTCAGTCATGGCTGCGAGGTCGTACTTTGGTTTCCAACTCCATTCTCTGCGTGCCGCACTGTCGTCTAAAGACATAGGCCACGAATCTGCAATCTTCTGTCTAAAGTCGGGTTTGTACTCACACACGAACTCTGGAATGTGCTTCTTAATCTCAGCCGCCAACTTGCCGGCAGAAAAACTCATCCCATTGATGTTATAGCTCGTCCTGGTTCGTATTTTAGCCGCGTCAGCCTCCATCAAATCTATCGTGGCTTTGATGCAATCGGGCATGAACATCATGGGCAAAACCGTGTCCGCTCGCACGAAGCATGTGTAACGCTTCTTCTTAATAGCTTCATAAAAGATTTCCACCGCATAATCCGTGGTGCCACCGCCCGGAAGCGTCTCACTGCCAATAATACCAGGATAACGCAAGCTCCGCACGTCCAAACCGTACTTGAAGAAGTAATAATTGCACAGTAGCTCGCCTGCGACTTTTGTTACGCCGTACATTGAACGCGGAATCAAAGAAGCCTCCTGAGGCGTGTTAACACGGGGCACGTTTGGACCGAACGCCGCGATGGAGCTGGGCCAGAAGATTCTGTGCAGTTTATGCTCTCTGGCGACTTCGAGCACGTTATAGAGTCCATCCATGTTTACGTGCCAAGCGAGTTGAGGGTTTTCTTCGCCCACGGCTGAGAGAACGGCGGCTAAATGATAAATCGTGTCAACATCATAATCCTTAACTACTCTTTCAACACTCGCCTTGTCGGTAGTGTCAACGTACTCGAACGGTCCAGATTCCGAGAGTTGTTCGTTTGGCTTTCGCCTGTGTCCAGCAGCGACCACGTTATCTTTGCCGTATTTTTTTCTGAGCTCCAAGGTGAGCTCTGAGCCTATTTGCCCAGTGGCACCTGTTACCAGAATGTGTTTCATGACCTTTGGCATTTGTCAGTCCTCGTTAACCGAGAGAAAAAGATGATTAAGCCTACACTAGATAATAAGAATTTTTCAGGCAAAACTTTTCAGACGCGTCAATTCTTATCTTACCCTGAAACTAAGTAATGCGAGAGTAAACCTATTGCGACTCGGCTTCCTCATCAATCCCGTTGCGGGCATGGGTGGAAACGTAGGGTTAAAAGGCACGGATAATGTCGTGAAAAACGCCGTAAAATTGGGTGCAAAACCCATAGCCTCAACGAGAGCCAGAGAGTTTCTTACAAGCCTGAAAAATGTGAATTTCAAGGATGAGTTAAAAATTGTGACATGCCCTGTTCCGATGGGCGAAGTCGAGGTTGAAGACACGGGGTTTTCTGCAGAGATTTTGCCTTTAAATTTGGCTACCGAGACTTCAGCGGAAGACACCAAAAACGCCGTCAGACTTATGGCAGGAAGAAAGGTTGACCTTATAGTTTTCGTGGGCGGCGACGGCACTGCGCGAGACATTTTGGATGCCTTGCATTCTATCAATGCTGATGTGCCTGCTTTAGGGGTACCTTCTGGTGTTAAAATGTACAGTGGCATTTTCTCTGTTAATCCTGCAGACGCCGCCGCTATTGTGAAAGCCTTTCATAGAAAAGAGACGGAAGTCGCAGAATTCGAGATTATGGACACGGATGAAGCCGCTATAAGAGAAGACCAGTTCAACCCGCGTCTTTATGGCTTCCTGCGTGGACCCTTTCTTCCCATGCGCATTCAGGGGAGCAAGCAGATTTCACCAGAGACTTTGGACGAGCACGAGAATCAGTTGGCTGTGGCGCAGTTTATCGTGGAAAACATGGATGTGAATGGCGTGTACATTCTCGGTCCTGGCACCACGCTGAAGTGTGTTGCGGATTTGCTGGGCATAGAGAAGACCCTGCTGGGCGTGGACGTGTACAAGAAAGGCAAAATAGCTAAAGATGTGAACGAAGCCAAATTGCTACGAACTATTAAAGATTGGCAGAACACGTGGATTATACTGTCGCCCATAGGAAGGCAAGGCATACTGCTAGGGCGGGGAAATCAGCAGATAAGCCCAGAAATCATCAAACGCGTCGGCAAAGAAAAAATCATCGTAGGCGCCACTAAAAGCAAACTGCAAAGCATTGAAGGCGGCGTTTTACGTGTGGACACTGGCGATACCGAAGTGGACAACATACTCCGTGGCTACATTAGAGTAATAACCGACTATAAGGAATGGCGACTCGTTCCCGTTCAATGATTAGCAAAGATAATGAAATAAACCACTTAATCGCTAATAGACAACATTTTCCGAGGAAGCGAAAGCATTGAAGAAACTATTAATCGACGGTGAAAGTCTCACCATAGAAGACGTTGCCGCGGTTGCACGCGGAAACAGTGAAGTAGCACTATCAGGAAAAGCCATTGAAAAAGTTCGAAAGAGCCGAGAAACACTGGAAAAATTCGTCAAGACTAAAAAAGTGCTCTATGGTGTGACAACAGGGTTCGGCGCGTTGGGCAACGTTAACATTTCTTCCAAGGACGTTAAAAAGCTGCAGGTCAACTTGATTCGTAGTCACTCCGCAGATGTTGGAAAACCGCTCGAAAAAGAAATCGTGCGGGCTTTGATGTTGTTACGCGCTAATACGTTGGCAAAAGGCAACTCAGGTATTCGCTTAGAAACTCTGGAGACACTCGTTCAAATGTTGAACAGTGGCGTGCATCCCATTATTCCTGAGAAGGGCTCGGTGGGCGCAAGCGGCGACCTTGGGCCACTGTCGCACATGACGTTGGTTATGATTGGCGAGGGAGAAGCTGAGTACAAAGGCAAGATTCTGAGCGGGAAAGAAGCGCTAAAACAGGCTGGGATTCGTCCAGTTCTGCTTGACTTTAAGGAAGGCGTCGCACTAAACAACGGAACACAGATGATGACCGCCATTGCTGCATTAGCAGTGTTTGATGCAGAAAAGCTAGTTAAAACTGCAGAAATCGCCGCGGCGTTGAGCCTTGAAGCCCTCGAAGGAATTTCAGATGCTTTCGACACAAGAATCCACAACGCACGACCGCACAAGGGACAAATTACAACCGCACGGAACATACGCCTGCTGATTAACAGTAGTCGTTTGATTCTCTCAAGCGAAGAAGCCGTAAAGAAAGGATTGCATCCGCAGGATCCATATTCTTTGCGTTGCATTCCGCAGGTGCTGGGTACAGTGCGAGATGCGCTTGCCTATGTTAAAAACGTAGTGAAAGTCGAGATTAACTCTGCCACAGACAATCCGCTCGTCTTTTCGCAAGATGACGCCTGCCTATCTGGTGGTAACTTTCACGGTCAACCCATCTCTGTTGCAATGGACTTTTTGGCTACAGCGCTAACTGTGGCTGGCAACATTTCCGAGCGAAGAACGGCGAGACTTATTGACGAAAACCTCAACAAGGGCTTGCCCCAATTTCTCGTTAGTAAAAGTGTAGAGAAGGGGTTGCACAATGGTTTGATGTATGCGCAGTATGTAGCTGCTGCGTTGGCTTCGGAAAACAAGACGCTGGCGCATCCTGCGAGCGTGGACTCGATTCCCACGTCGGCTAATTTTGAGGATTTTGTCAGCATGGGTCCGATTGCAGCGCGAAAAGTCAGCGCCGTACTGGAAAATGTAGAGTACATCGTGGCTGTTGAATTGTTGTGTGCTGCGCAGGCGGTTGATTTTCGCGGTGCAGAGAAACTGGGTAAAGGCACTAAAGCTGCTTACGAACTGCTGCGAAAACACGTATCTGTTTTGAAAGAAGACCGTGTTCTAAGCAAGGACATTGAAGCCTTGAAAAAAACTGTTCATGAAGGCGATTTCATAAGGGCTGTGGAAAAGTTGCTGGGCGTTTGTCGTAGCGCTTAAGCGGCTGTTTCTTTTTCAATTTCCTTTAGCGCCCTTAGTCTTTTAATGATGTTTGGGTGTGTCGAGAGCGCCTCTTGGATTCTGTCTAGCGAGGTTATTCGCCTTTGTATTATCTTTTCGACCAGTTCACTGTCTCCCAAGTGGGCGAGTTGCCGTGCGTCGACTGCAGCTGTGTCGGGGTCAGAGATGAACAAAGCCTTGAACGAGTTTAGGCTACCCGTACTTCGTACTGCTTGTGAGTGGCGTTTTCTTTCGGTTGCGTTTACTATTTTTGCCAAGCCTTCGCGTAGCTTGCGTGGACCATCTTCGACGATGGCGGCGCTGTGACGGTCGGCGTAGTATTCTCTCGTTCGGCTCAGTTGAAGCGTGAAGAGCGTGAGTATCCAGTAAAGTCCTATGGCGACTATGCCTATGGCTGCGCCTCCGCCGTTGTTTTTGTCGTTTCTTTGGAACATGGAAGAGAGTAGCATACTGTAGCCTATGTAGTAGAATATGGCTGGTAGAATGGAAACGAACATCATCACTTGTACGTCGCGATGCTTCAAATGTCCTAGTTCATGGCCGATTACGGCTTCAACCTGTTCGTCGTCCAGAGTGTTCAGGAGCTCAGATGTAACCGCGAGTCTTTTGCCAGCTATTGGTGAACCATAAGCGAAAGCGTTCGGCATGGGCATGTTGGCTATCATCAATCGAGGCGCTGCTATGCCGCTTTTTCTGCTGAGGTTTTCGACCATGCCTTGGAGCTTCGGGTTTTCGCCGGGTTTGACCTCCTTTACTCTGTAAAGCGCATCGATTAAGTACGGCGCGATTAACCACTGAACAAGGTTGAAGCCTATAACAAAAATCATCACGGTTGCAATGTCAAAGGTGCCGAGAAGAGTCAATATCACGGCAAAGAACAACGTGGAAAGACCGATAATAACGGCTAAGGTGCCGATGGCAGAAGCCCTTAACTTCCAAACACTCATTAAACTTTACCTCAAAACTTCATGGCAATTACACAGAAACTTATAAACGTTTACAATCCATCAACTGATTTTTGACTTCTGAGACTTTTTGCTGAATCATCCTTGCCAGTTTCTCGGAAATATGCTCTCTACTGATCGCTTTTTCCAGTTTCTCCTCGTCCAAGACTTTTAATGTGCCGTCTGGCAACACGCAGATGTCCACTTCTAAGTCAACGTATCTTACAGCGTGCGGGTACAGTTCCAAGGGTGTGTTAAAATTGACGTAGCAACCCTTGTACACGCCGTCTTTGGAGTAGTATTTGGTTTGAAAGTGCCATTCACCCAGCTTTGCTTCTGTCTCCGCAA
>Ga0315268_10000958_pt1 | contig 33608 bp, 31 predicted proteins | sample C1_top_MG_FD_204535 | JGI IMG/M metagenome (GOLD analysis project Ga0315268, IMG submission 204535) | Sediment microbial communities from Yellowstone Lake, YNP, Wyoming, USA - C1_top | ecosystem: Environmental > Aquatic > Freshwater > Lake > Sediment | place: USA: Wyoming | collected 2017-08-01
TCGGCGGGGATCCTCCAACCCCGAGCGAAGTACGGCACAAGCTTCGGGCGATGGGGGCGATCTGATGGAGCTGTTCGAGTTCTACCGGAGGGACCGATGGCCCCATGTGTTCTGTCCTGGGTGCGGTAACGGCACGGTGATGAACTGTTTCTACAGGGCGTTCAGCGAGCTCAACCTGCCTCTGGACAGGACGGCCTTCGTCGGCGGGATCGGCTGCTCTTCTAGAATTCCACTCTACATCAACTCTGATGCGCTTCACACAACCCACGGGAGGGCAATTGCCTTCGCCACCGGCCTGAAGCTCTCAAAACCAGAACTGAAGATTGTGATATTCACGGGCGACGGCGACTTGGGCGCCATCGGTGGCAACCATTTCATCAACGGCTGCAGACGCAACTTGGACATGACCGTGATCTGCATAAACAACAACATCTACGGAATGACAGGGGGGCAAGCATCGATAACGACTCCACACGATTTCCAATCAACGACAACGCCGTTCGGGAACAAAGAGTATCCATTCGATCTGGCGGAGATTGCAGTTGCCGCGGGGGCGAACTACGTGGCCCGATGGACTACGAGGCATGTCCACGAGCTTACCAAGTCGATGAAGACCGCGCTACAGAAGAAGGGCTTCGCCTTAGTCGAGGTCGTCTCCCAGTGTCCCACCAACTTCGGCAGGCGGAACAAGATGGCCGACCCAACACAGATGCTGGAATGGTTCAAGGAGAGCTCCGTCAGGAGAGACAAGGCGAGGCTTGCTGCCGTCGACCATGTAGACCTCAATCTGGCGGGACAGATCACAGTCGGAGAGTTCGTGGACAGGAACCGGGAATGCTACGAGGAACTCATCGGGGTCGAGAAGCATGGATAGGCAGATCAGGTTCTCCGGATTCGGTGGCCAAGGCGTCATCCTCATGGGCATCGTCCTCGGACGCGCCGCCGCTCTCTATGACAGGCCACTGGGGGAAGACGGAAAACCCGCGAGAAGAACCGCCATCCAGACTCAATCCTACGGTCCTTCGGCCCGGGGTGGCCATTCCAAATGCGACGTCAAGATCTCGGACAAGGAAATGCTCTATCCGTTCGTTGAGATACCGGATTACCTCGTCATCATGTCCCAACAGGCTTATTCAAAATACATCCATGAGAGGAAACCCGATACAAGGATCCTGATCGATCCAGACCTCGTCCTCGAAAGGCCGAATGGGGACGTCTTCTATGTGCCTGCGACGAAGGCGGCCGAGAACATAGGAACGAGGATTGTTGCCAACGTCGTGATGCTGGGAGCTCTCAGAGAGATATCAGACATCGTCTCATATGACGCGCTGGAAAGAGCCTTGTTCGATACGCTTCCGAAACCCACGCACGATCTGAATAGATCCGCTTTGGCGGTCGGTGCCAAACTGGGAAGAGAGGCGTTCGAGAGCAAGAGCAAGGATTAAACAATATGACAACATTCGTATCGACGGAGCGGGGAACTTGATAATCGAAGCCGTGCTGAAGGAAGGCCGGAAATCACTCGCAGAGAACGAGGTCAAGGAGCTTCTGAGAGAGTCCGGTATCCCCACGACGGATTTTCAGGTAATACGGAAATTCGAGGACATCGATCAGAAGAAACTGAAGTTCCCTGCGGTGCTCAAAGTCTGCTCACCGAACATACTCCACAAGACCGACGTCGGTGGCGTCATCCTCGACGTTGCCAAGGATCAACTCGAGCACGAATTCGCGAAGATGAGAGAGAAGTTCCCCAATGAGCAAATCCTCGTGGAGTCGCATCAGGACAGGAGAGTCGAGGTCATCGTCGGCCTGATCAACGACCCGACCTTCGGCCTGACCGTGATGTTTGGGCTCGGTGGGATCTACACGGAGGTCTACAAGGATGTCACGTTCAGGGTCGTCCCGATCAAGAGAGAGGATGCCGAGGAGATGCTGAGGGAGATCAAGGCGGCACCGATCCTGGAAGGTTTTAGGAAGATCAAGGTCGACAGGGAAGCGATTATCAACATCCTGATGAAGGTGTCCGCGCTCGGGGAGAAGTACATGGACAAGCTCGACCAGATGGACCTCAACCCCGTGTTCGTGAAGGAGAAGGGCGCCGTTGTGGTCGATGCAAAACTGCTCTTGAAGTGATGATTGTTTGTGAGTGGGGTCTATCTGTCACGAGGTGTCTGCGATGATTGCTAGGGGTGGTCGTGGCCTGGTCGGGCTGAGCGCCCTGGCGACCGCTGCTGCTCTCCCGTTCCAGCTCTATGTGGCAGCAGGATTCGCTGGTCTGACGATATTCCTCGTCTGCGTCTTCAGAGACCCCAGAAGAACCATCGGGGACGGCGTTGTCTCCCCGGCAGATGGAACGGTCAGAGCCATTGACCACGAGAAGGGCCTGGTTTCCATCTACCTTGCACTCAGGAACGTTCACGTTACGAGGGCGCCCCTTGAGGGAGTCTTGGAGAACTTCGTCTACACAAATGGAAGACACCGGCCTGCATTTTCGAAGGGGACGCCGAGCAACGAAAGACTTGAGTTGTCGCTCGTGACGCGGATCGGCAGGATCTCGATAGTCGAGATGACGGGCGCGATCGCTAGACGCATCGTGCCCTATGTCAAGCAGGGCCAGCAACTTGGGAAGGGAACGAAGATCAGTCTCATTCGGTTCGGCTCCAGGGTGGACCTCTACCTTCCGCCATCAAGTGTTCGGATAGTCGTTGAAAAGGGCCGGAAACTGCGCGCGGGAGTCACATGCATCGCGGAGGTCTGTGATGGCCGCGTGGAATAGGGTCTCTTTCGGAGACCTCTTCACGCTTGCGAACGGAGTCCTCGGATTCATCGCCATCACCTACATCCTCGATAGGAAATTCCTGGCCGCAACGAGCCTTCTGTTCCTCTCGATGATCATGGACGGCCTTGACGGCATTATCGCAAGGCGCTTCGGAAGTAAACACTCGATGGGACAGGTGCTCGATTCGATCTCGGATTCGATATCGTTCGCATTCGCTCCTGCGCTTCTAGTGTACGCTGAGTTCCACACGACTCTTGGCTTCGGTCTGGAGAATGCTGTCGTGCTGGCATGCGCAGTCGCCATCCTCGCCACGGGCCTGTTCAGGCTTGCGAGATTCAGCGCGGGCGGATACCAGCTCCCGCATTTCGTAGGAATGCCAGCGCCGGCTGCCGCGCTCCTGATAGTCCTCGTGTGCCTGCTATTCGGTGCGACGAAAGGCCTCGAGCACAGCAGGTACTACTTCACCATTGAAGAGCTGCCTTGGCTGGTCATGGGGTTCGGCTTCTTGGCGAGCTATCTCATGGCATCCGAGATCCCCTATCCGAAAGTCCACGGCAAGATGGCCGTCGCGACGGGGTTCGCACTGCTCCTGGCAGTACTCCCTTCGGCCACTGGCCTCCTCCTGGTCGCCAACCAATCATTATATACAACATTCTCACGTACCGCCACTGGCATTGCACTGGCACTGACTCTTGTCTACGTTTTCGGGGGGCCCATCTATGAAAGGATCGAGAGAAGCAAAAGCGGATAGCTACTTCTCGTGCTCTGACTCCGAGAGGGCGGCCTTTGAGGCTGGAGTCAAGATGGGCACCATATATCATCAGTTCGTCGGCGTGCCGCTCAGCGTCGAGAACGTGGAAACCCTCGAGAAAGCCATCGAGGCAGGAAGCAAGGTCCAGCCGTTCGTTGAGCGCGTCAGCGTGAGAATCGACAGGTCGAAGCTCAAGAGCAAGCGAGGGCAGTATGATTACGTATCCCTCACCGGAGATATGCTGGACGTGACCCTCGTGGTGAAGTACAAGAGCGCGAGAGTCAAAGCCTCGATGAAGCTGATCAAGGAGATGAATTACCCCCTGATGTTCATAGAGGAAATCGGGAAGAGATGAAGGACTCTCCCAGTCGCTTGCTCGGATCTAGTGTGAAGATTTATGACATTCATCATATATTTGAAAGACCATACAGATAGCGTTTATCTGGGTGCCTGGTGACACAATGACGAGGGGGATAAAGGTAGGTATCACCGGACTTCCGGGGGCGGGAAAGACGCAGGCCCTCGTCAAAGTGATTGAGATGCTCGAGGAGGAGAGCCTCACCGTCGGTGGCATGGTCACTGAGCCGATAATTGAGAATGGCAAGAGGGTCGGATTCTACGTCATGGACTGGAAATCCAAGCGAAAAGCCATCTTCGCCCATATCGAGACCGAGTCGAAGTTCTATGTCGGGAAGTACGGCGTGAACCTCGAAAGCCTGGATACAGTCGGTGTCGAGGCGCTTGTTGACGCGAGCAAGAACTCAGACGTGATCGTGATCGACGAGGTCGGCAAGATGGAGGTCGAATCTGAGAAGTTCGTGAAAGCGGTCAAGGATGCCATGGAGGTCGACAAACCGATCATATTGACGCTTCACAAGAAATCCAGGAACCCCCTCCTTCAGGACATCAGAAGAAGGGACGACGTCCGGATACTTGAGGTAACGCCCATAAATCGTAACCTCCTACCTTACAAGATCATCAAGCTGATGAAGGGCGAGTACGTTTGATGCTTTCCGGTCTTGCTCAGGTGAGAGAGGGAACGACTGATCTTCTCGTTCCCGAGGGCTACTGCAAGAAAGGACCTGGAACGAAGACTGGCGAGGTATTCTACAACAAGCAGATGGAGTTCGGGAGAGACATCTCCGTCATGTTTGGTCGCGTGATCTTCAGCGAGGGACAACGCATTCTCGACGGGTTGGCGGCAACTGGCGCGAGAGGACTCAGGCTGGCAAACGAGTGCGGAGTGCGCGCGGATTTCGAGCTGAACGACAGAGACATCAGAGCGGCTGTGCTGATGAAGCAGAATGCAGAGCTCAACAGCCTTGGTCATGTTCGGGTGAACTGTAGAGACCTCAGAAGCCTGCTCTCTGAGGAACAGTACGATTACATCGATATCGATCCTTTTGGAACACCTGTGGATTTCATCGATTCAGCTGTACAGAGCTGCAAGAACAACGGAGTGATCGCTATCACGGCGACGGACACGGCGCCACTGTACGGGACCTACCCGAAGACGTGCTATCGAAGATATGGATCGACCTCAGCGAGGTCACCTTTCGCCCACGAGACCGGCCTTAGAATCCTGATTGGATTCGTGGTAAGGGAGGCCGCCAAGCACGATCGTGCGGCTGAACCACTATTGTGCTATCACGCTGACCACTACTTCAGATGCAATCTCAGGATTCGCAACGGGGCTGCTCGGGCCGACGCGGCAATGAAGAAACTCGGGTACATCGGCTTCTCGAGGACTACTCTGTCCCGGACCGCTGACGCTGCAAGAGCGAGCGACAAGGACGCTGGACCGCTCTGGCTTCATGAGCTCTCATCGAAGGAAGTGCTGAAGGGCATGAAGGCGACCGGCGATCTTGGGACTTCCGTCCGGTGTGGAAAGATGCTCGATGTCTGGAAAGACGAGGTAGGCATGCCCCCGCTGTACTACGGTATGGACGAGCTCGCGAGGAAGACGAAGCTTGCACCGCCAAAACTGGCGGAGTTCATAGAGTATTTGAGAGACAGAGGAGCGAGAGCTTCGAAGACTCACTTCGATCCGAAAGGGTTGAGAACAGATCTCGATGCATCCGAGCTGCTGGACCACTACAAGAAGTACCACAAGAAGAGATGATTGCTGACCATCAAACGTTTTATTAGGCGGGCTAGGATTGCTTGTATCGATAAGATGCCGTCATTGGTGGTCATCGGCTCTCAGTGGGGAGATGAGGGCAAAGGAAAGATCGTAGATTTCTTGGCGAACGAAGCCTACATGGTCGTGCGGTTCCAGGGCGGGAACAATGCGGGACACAGCGTCAAGGTCGGCGAGGAACTATTCGCGCTTCATCATGTTCCATCAGGCATTCTCAGGCCTGGCAAGATTGCGGTCATCGGGAACGGTGTGGTCATCGACCCCGGCGTCCTCATCAAAGAGCTCGAGAACCTAGAATCGCGGGGAGTGAGCGTGAAGAATCTGAGGATCAGCGACCGAGCGAATGTCATCATGCCCTACCACCGACTGCTTGACGGTGCAGAGGAGAGGATGAGGAAAGGCGGGAAGGTCGGAACGACCGGACGCGGGATAGGCCCCTCCTATTCGGACAAGGCAGCGAGGCTGGGCGTTCGCATGGGCGACCTCACGGACGAAAGCGTCCTCTCCGAGAAACTCGAATTCCTCGTGCCGCTGAAGCAGAAGATCCTTGCAGCATATGGCGACTCGAGCATATTGGATCTCGATTCAATCAGAAGCGAGTACGCGGGATACGGAAGGAGACTGAAGCATCACGTCGTCGACACGGGCGCACTCGTCGATGACTCATTGCGTAGGGGCAAGAGAATTCTCTTCGAGGGCGCTCAGGGGACAATGCTGGATATCGATCACGGGACATATCCCTTTGTCACTTCGTCAACGACGGTCGCGGGTAACGCTGCGTCTGGTTCTGGCATTTCTCCTCTGGCACTGGATGAAGTATACGGTGTCGTCAAGGCCTACACTACGAGGGTCGGAGAAGGCCCGTTCCCGTCCGAACTCATTGATGGAATTGGAAAGCGCATCGCAGAGAAGGGAGGGGAGTTCGGAACGACGACCGGAAGAGCTAGAAGATGCGGATGGCTCGACCTCGTGGTAACGATGTACTCCAGCTCACTTTCAGGATTCACCGGACTCGCGATGACGAAGATCGACGTCCTCGGAGGCTTCGACGAACTGAAGATCTGCACCCACTATGTTCTTGACGGCAAGAAGGTGTCGAGAATCCCCGCAGACCTTAGGCTGCTGCAGAGATGCGAGCCCAAGTACGCAACCCTCGATGGATGGGATGAAATCGGCGACGCTACCATGAAGAGAATAATCTCGAAGGGCTATCCTGAGCTCCCCGCGAACATGAAGAAGTACATCAAGTTCGTTGAGAAGCAGATGGGGGTGCCCGTTGCGCTCCTTGGACTTGGCCGAAGAAGGAACGAGATCCTCGACCTCAGAAAGAGGAAGTGGGGAAGTCGCAGGAAGTAGCTGCAGTCTCCTGCCAGATCTTCGATCTGGCAATGCGAGAAGCTCCTCCCATCATCATTAAATAAGCCCCCAATCATCCAAGCACGAATGCGCCGGCTCATCATCAGCGAGAAGAATCTCGCCGCGCGGAGGATTGCACTCATACTCTCCGACAACACGCAGAAGAGTCGTTCCGTCGCAGGCGTTCCTGTTCTGACATTCGCCAAAGGACCCGATGAGTACTTCGTGTTGGGACTCAGAGGACACATCATAATCCTGGACTATCCAGACAAGTACAACAACTGGGATGCAATCCCGCCGAAGGACCTAGTCTATGCGAAACCCGAGAAGACGGTGGATCCGACCGCGAAGAAGATAATGAACGCTCTGAAAGACCTGTCCAAGTCGGCGGACGAGGTAATCGTCGCAACCGACTACGACCGAGAAGGGGAGCTGATTGGAGTTGAGGCGCTCGAAGAGGCTCAGGTCGACAAGCCGAAGCGAAGGGCGAAATTCAGCGCTCTGACGAAGGCCGAGATCGAGAGAGCATTTTCGGAGTTGGCCGAGATTGACTATCGCCTTGCGTCCGCAGCTGAAACCCGGCAGCTAATCGATCTGGCTTGGGGGGCTTCGTTGACAAGATTCATCTCGCTAGCTTCGGGTCAACTGGGGAAGGATTTCCTCTCAGTGGGGCGCGTTCAGAGCCCGACGCTCGCACTCATCGTTGACAGGGAACGGGAAATCAAAGCGTTCGTGCCAATTCCATATTGGCTGGTCACTGCGGACCTGAAGAAGGAATCGGAATTCAAAGCATCTCACAAGAATGGGAAATTCCTCGACAAGGATGCGGCGCAGGCAGCGTTCGGGAGAGCGAAGTCAGCGAAGAACGCCTCTGTCAAGGAATTCAAAGAAGAGGAGAACAACGAATGGGCCCCTTGGCCGTTCAGCACCACGATCTTCCTCATGGAGGCGAACAAACTCGGCCTCTCGCCATCTCAGGCAATGAAGATCGCAGAAGACCTCTACACCGACGGTTACATCTCGTACCCGAGGACGGACAACACCGTCTACCCACCTTCGCTCAGCCTGAGAACGATACTCGAGAAGCTCAGAAGATCTGAGTTCGAGAAAGAGGCCGAGGAGATACTCTCCCAGGAGAGTCTGCGACCATCTAGAGGGAAGAAGAGCACGACTGACCACCCGCCAATTCACCCCGTGGAAGCGGCGAAGAAGGGCGAACTCAAGGGGCACCACTGGGACGTCTACGAACTCGTCGTGAGAAGATTCCTTGCCACACTCGCACCTCCCTGCAAATCATTGACGACTTCTGTTGAGCTGGACATAGGCGGAGAGCCTTTCACGTCGGAAGGCTACAGAATCATCTCGCCTGGTTGGAGGAAGTACTATCCGTATTACAGGGTGACCGAGGTCAATCTACCTGAGCTGAAAGGCGGGGACACAGCCGAGGTTCTGAAGGTACACTCCACCGAGAAGAAGACGACACCACCAGACAGATACTCCCAGGGCTCCCTGATCAAGAAGATGGAGGACCTCGGCCTCGGAACAAAGAGCACGAGGCACGAGACTATCCAAAAACTGTATGACCGTAGGTTCGCGAAGGGTGCTAGAATCATCGAGCCGACAGAGAGCGGCGTTGCAGTCATCTCCGCGTTGGAAGAGCACGCCAACGACATCACGAGCGCAAAGATGACATCACATCTCGAGAGCGACATGGACATGATAGCTGCTGGCGAGCTCCAGCAGGATGAGGTCGTCGAGGAGAGCCAAGCCATGCTCGAGGACATAATGAACGTCCTTGAGAAGCACAAGAAGGAGATAGGCGAGCATATTAGAAAGGCCCTCAGAGAGCAACACACTCTTGGAATCTGTCCGAAATGCGGGACCGGCCAATTGCTACAAATCAGGGTGAAGAATGGAGGAACGTTCGCTGGGTGCTCCGGCTATCCAGTATGCAGAAACACCTATCCATTGCCAAGTGGAATGTTGATCCTCGCCACTGGGGTCAAGTGCTCGGTCTGCGGTGCACCCAAAGTGAAGACCGTCGCCAGAGGACAGGCACCGGTGACAGTCTGCATAGACCCGAAATGTGCCGGAGCGCTCAAGGAGCGGTTTGTCGGCAAGTGCCCCACTTGTGGAGGAGATCTTAGAGTCATCCAGTCCAGAATGGGTAAGAGATTCGCAGGATGCTCCAACTACCCAAACTGCAAGGTGATGTACCCGCTTCCGCAGCAGGGTAGAGTAGTTCCTACGGGGCAGGTCTGCGAAGCATGCGGTTCCCCGACCATCCAGATTCTCATGCAGAATAGGGGGAGATGGACCCTCTGCCTCAACATGAGCTGCCCAAAGAAAGCTGAGAAGGCAGCAAAGAAGGCTGCAAAGGAAGACGCCGCCAAAGTAGACGACGTCTCAAGGAAGGGCTAGACCTCACTCCTTGGGAGGAGGCGGCACCTCTTCTTCGACGACTTCCTCCAGGCCGCTGTCGACATCCGATGACTGGGAGAATTCCTTTGGCTGGGCAATTCCCAATTTCCTATCGATTGCATCGAGGCGCTTGGCCAAATCCATGAGCGTGAACCGATGCTCGGAGAAGCTGAGGGCAATTATGAGAGCCGCGTCGACGAACAACCAGAGCACTAGAACCCACAACAGGATTGTCAACAAATCCCAAGTTCCGGTAAAGGCGACATCGAAATTGGCCTCCTGCATAACTGATTGGAGGTCATTGACCAACTTGTCCGCATAGAGCATTATCACGATTCCAAGGATCACGAGGAAGACCGCTTTCACCCATCTGCTAGCCATCATTGGTGTTACCTTGATAATACCACCAATGGTCAGTATGCGCTGGATGGTTTTTATATATTGCTCTTGAATGTTTATGCAAGACCGTCAAGAGCGCATCAAATGCCGAACGGCGGGACCGAATTCAAAAGTCCTGAGTTCCGTCGACCTCTCAAGCGGAAACAGCATGATGTTGGGCGTCTCATCCAACGCTTTGGCCTTGTGGTACCAAGCGAGTATGCCCTGTAGTTGGTCAGAGTATTCAGAGTACCTGGCGATTATGTAGTTAGCAACCCCCTCATCGGCCTTCGAAAGCGTGTAGAACGACAGGTCCACGACTTCCTTCGGCTGGCTCTTCAATCTCTTTTCCCATGGTATTTCCATGTTGAACTTGGGGTGAGCGATGGCACATATCTCGAAGCCCCACTTGTAGAGACTCGGCAGGCATACGGGATTGCACACGCCTTCTTCGAGCAGCTTGTTTCGGATCCGGGTTATCGCCTGTCTTGATAGGCCTACGATTGCCGCAATCTCCCTGTCTGATGCGCGTGGATTCTCGACCAATGCCACGAGAGTGGCTTGCTCGGTCTTGCTGAGATCCGGAGACTCCACCTCAGCCGAGACCGGGGCAGAGGATTTCGGCGGCGGAACATCCAACTGGAAGAATCTGTGAACAATTGGCGCGAAATTAGGAACCAGATTGACCTTGGTCAGAGCGAATGGGAAGACCGAACTGACCATCCTTGCTTTGGACTCGCGTCTAGGTCCGCTGAAGAACTTGTTATGGTTCTGGACGACCGTATCGTATTCGGTTGCGTTCCTGAGCGCTGTATAGAATACGACTGAGCTCCCGCCAATCAAACCATGGAACAGCTGTGGTGTCTTGTTGGAGAAGTCGATATAGTTGTTTGCCCTTGCATCGACTCGCTCGGTAGGTTCGGCAGTGCCCATGTGAAACCCGATCATCTCACAGCCGAGTTTGTTGAAAGCTGGCACGTTCACGAATGTGATGGCGCCAGCATCGAGGAGTCTTCGACGGATCGACGCAACAGTCCCCTTCTTCAGGTTGTAGATGTCGGCGATCTGAGCATCGGTTCTGGTCGCATCTTCCGCGAGGCCAAGAATCACTAGCATTTCGGATTCGAGGAACTTCCACATGCAAGGAGGTAGAATGGCATAATTCAAATAAAGATATCCTTTTTGGAGAATTGCTCACGTTTAGGGCGTTCAGTTGGCAGTAGTGTAGCAATCTGGCTTCTGACAGTCAAAAGGGTTATGATTGGTAGAACGAATTGGGGGGCGCCATTTTGGCAAACACTCTCTTTTGAAGGAAGAGGAGAGGTGTGACCAAAGGGTGATGCCCAACTGCGGTGGAGATACCTCCACCCCCCTTTTTTTCTTCTCGCACTCTTGAGCGCGCCCGCCCTGCGAGTTGATGTGTTCGAACAATCATGAGGACGCTAGCGATCTAGGCTTTCTTCGTTTCTCGAGTCTTTATCCTGAGGCCTTTGTAGCCACACTTCCTGCAACGTGTCGCCCTTATGGCGTTTCGAGCATTGCAGTTCATGCAGATCTTCTTGACCAGGTTGCGCGCCTCGGCCTCCGGGAACCTTGCCATTGTCGGTCCTCTTGCGCCTCAAACAGACATACTGTATATAACTGTTGTGCACCAGCAGTTCACTTCGGTTTCTTGCCCTCGTGCGCAAAGTGTGCGAGAAGAGCCTCCAACTGGATCCTCTCGCTTGCACCTGACACCATCCGGAATTCGGCCTCGCCGACTCGATCGATTAATCGTATCTTGGCATCCTCGCTGACACCTAGTTCGAATACGGCCCGATGAATCCCCGCCACTATGTCCTCTCCAGACAGACCATGTCTCGCAATGAGCTCGTCAAGTCTGGATCTAGCGGCAGTGAAATTGCCGCTGAGAGCGGTTGAGAGAAGTTCCTGGATCTCGGAGGGCCTGATGTTCTCGGTCGATTCGAAGACTGAATCCTGGTCGACGCGCTTTCCGAGCGATGCTGCGACCTGAAGGATGTTGGCAGCTTTCCTGAGGTCGCCCCCTGCGAGACCGCATATGGCGAGCGTGCCGTCATCGGTGATGTCGACATGTTCCCCGTGAGCGATTCTCTTGAGGAATGACTTCACGTCGGATTCGCTCAGCGGCCTGAACCTGAAGACTGCACATCGAGATTGGATTGGCTCGATTATTTTCGATGAATAGTTGCACGACAGAATGAACCTGCATGTCTGAGTGTTGCGTTCCATTGTGCGTCGCAATGCTGCCTGGGCGTCAGATGTCAATGAGTCCGCCTCGTCGAGGAAGATGATCTTGAAATCCGCTCGGCCGAGCGAAGCGGAGCGTGCGAAATCCTTGATCTTCCCTCGCACAATGTCGATGCCCCTCTCATCGGAGGCGTTGAGCTCGATGAGGTTGTCGCGCCACTGGTCACCGTACAGTTCGCGAGCGAGAGCGATAGCGCAAGTTGTTTTGCCGGACCCCGCAGGGCCAGCAAACAGCATATGCGGCATGCTTCTCGTCTTGACGTAAGCAGAAAGCCTCTCCACTATGCTCTTCTGCCCGATCACGTCGGAGAGCTTCTTTGGCCTATACTTCTCCACCCAGACATCCTGCATTTTGTCTCATTCTCTCGAATGCGCTATCCTTACAAATACCTATGCCACAGCATCCAGAAAGAACCAATAAATATCTCATGTCGGCATCTGGCCGACGTGGTCAGCTGCGACAAGTGCAGACGAAAGTCAGTAGTGTTGATACGATATAGTGGGGCTCATCTCTGTGGCGATCATTTCTGCGATCTCGTCGAGAGGAAGACCAAGCATGAGCTGCGAAGGCAGATAGACCTCAATGGGAGAGGTGCAAGGATAGCCGTCGCGGTTTCGGGAGGCAAGGATAGCACGGTCGCGCTCTACTTGATGCACAAGATCCTCGGCGAGAGAAAAGATCTGGACCTGTGCGCATTGACCGTAGACGAAGGCATCGATGGCTATAGGAATTCCAGTCTACCCATCGTCGCGAGCTGCTGTAAGAAGCTCGGCATTGAACACGTGGTTGTTACATTCAAGGATCTCTTCGGGACGACCATGGACGAAATCGCAGGGTCCTCAAGGAAGCTGGCGACTTGCAGCTACTGTGGGGTCCTCAGGAGGGCAGCCATGAATCGAGCGGCAAAGGACTGGGAGGCAACCCATCTGGCCACCGGTCTGAACCTTGACGATACTGCGCAGTCCATACTGATGAATTTCTCAAGAGGAGATGTCGAGAGGCTCGCCCGCCTAGGACCGCACAAGAGGGTCCAGAACTACCTGGTCCCTAGAATCCAACCCTTGAGAACGGTCCCGGAAAGTGAGACACTTCTGTACGCCGTCGTGAACAAGCTGGAATTCCACGACCTGGAATGTCCATACGCACCGGAAGCGTTGCGCAATTCCTACAGATCCGTTCTATCCCAACTCGAGGACAAATACCCGGGAACGAGGCATTCAATCTTGAGGAGCTACGAAGAGATCCTCCCTGCTCTCGAGAAGCTCTATCCTCCAGCGGAGCTCAGACGATGCTCGTGCGGTGAACCGACCATGTCTGAGAAGTGCAAGGCCTGCGAGTTGCTGGAATCTCTGCCTATAGGGCGGCCTACCTGATTGTGTCTTTAGGAAACCAAGCCCCGCAATGCTTGCATGTCATTTCCTTAGGCGATGCCTTCGCACCGCATATCGGGCACTCCTTGAATGCGAGGACTCTCTGGAAGGGCTTCGGCTCAGAGGGTGGCGGAGGTGGAGGTGCATATCCCACAGAATCATCGTGTGAGACCTCGAAGGCCATCTTGGACATGGTCGAGAACGCGGGTCCCGACGGTTTTCGCCGCGGGATTGGCCTCGGTCGCGCGGAGGCCTTCTCCGCTGCCCGCTCCTGTCTCTGCACGCGCTCTTGCTCATCCAGGTAGTGCTTGTGGGTCGAGAACGTCGTATACACCAGGAGCCCCTTGAGAGAGACCCCCAGAAGCATGATGTAGACGATCTTGCTCATATCGAACCGAACGAAGTAGGGTCCGTAAGTGAACTGAGACACTCCTCCGCCAAGGACGACGAAGAGCCACATGCACACAAAGGCGAGTGCGGTGAGACCGAACAGGAGCCTCTTCCAGGTCCCGGGCTTGTTCGAGACTTCCAACGTGCTCGCAGCCGTGATCATCCCGCCGAAGAAGATGATGTACAACTCAATCTCTGGCAAGAAGGCCGTTGTCAGTTGTGGATAGTTCCTTGTGACTTGATCCACGATGACCAACGGCACGACTACGAACCGAAGGGCGTCGGTGAATGCTGTCCAGGTCGCATCAGACAGCCTGCTTCTGGGCGTCACGGGGGCATCTCCCCCTGGAATGGAACAATGCCAGACCACACGAAATCCGCCACTCGCAAATCGTAGCGTAAGGCGTAGGGCAGATCCGTGTACACCAAGAACGAGCTTGAGTCGAAAACCACAATGCCGTGATTATCGCCGCCTAGCGGGATGGTCGTGCTCCCGCTCACCAAATCGCCTGTCGTGTTCCCGATCAAGGTCAAGGTTACATGTGCGGGTGGGAGACCAGCAAGAATATCGGAAGTGTTCAACCAGTATTCAACAGAATAAGGAGGCAGATTCATTATTGGAGGGATCGAATCGGGAAGATGCGACCCGCTCCAATCGGGTTCATAGCTCCGAATCAGCGCATCCCATGGCACGCTCACCTGGTAGCTAGCCTCGAACTTCACCAGCTTCATCGTGTAGGAGCAGGACACGTCGACTACGAACTTTAGGAGGTCATCGGAGAACACCATCCCCAGAGCGCCGTCATTGAACAGCCTCAGGAGATCGAACTGGAATTGTATTGAGGAGCTCGTGACGCGCCCCGCAGGAATGTCGCCTATCGGAATCATCTGATTGGCAAGTGAGTATCCGGAGAAATTCGTCACGGCATAATGTAGAGTCAGGTTGCTGACATCATAGTAACCACCATTGTCTATCGAGAACGGAGCCGTGACCTGGACAACTCCGTCGGAGTAGCTCCAGGTAATCTCACTGGCCGAAGGGAGATCGACCTTGAAATCCCCGTGGGGAAACGGCCATACGCTTGTGAAAGCTAGAGCGACTATGGCGATGTTCACCGTGGCAATGGCAATCTGAAGCAATCTGATCCGAGCAGCCATCTCTTTCTACGTGACGCTAATCAGGGTGTGCTCTAATAAAAGTAGAGTAGCCGCTATCACTTCAGGTCGCCATCGAAGGCGGGGTAGTCGTAGGCCTCTTCGCCCTCGAAGAAACAGTAATGAACCTTCGTGAACTGACGCTTGAAATCGACGACGTCTGACTTGACCTTCTCCGGCATCTCCCCCTTCACCACGACCCGGGCGACAAGCTCCGCAACCTCTGCCATATCCTTCTCTTTCATCCCCAGTCTCGTGAGTTCCTGAGATCCGATGCGGATGCCGCAAGGCCTCACCGGATTGGAATCCCATGGCAGCAGGTTCTTGTTCAATATGATATTCGCGGCCTCGAGGTCCTTAGCGACCTTTGCGCCACCTTGGAACTGCTCGACATCCACCACGATCGTGTGGGACTCCGTGAAACCAAGGTGCTCGCAGAGGACCTCCATACCCCTCTCGAACAGTCCCTGCCCCAGCGCCTTGGCGTTCCTAATGACCTGGTCCGCATAGGCCTCGCCGAACTCCCTTGTCTCGGCCAGGGTCACAGCCAAAGCAGCGACTGAGTGCAGGTGGTGATTGCTTGTCACCCCCGGGAACACGCCCCTCCTGAGCGATGTGTCGAGACCCTCCTTTGTCAGGTCGGACAAGATTATGCCATGCTGAGGACCTGGCAGGGTCTTGTGAGTGCTTCCAGATATCACGTCGATCCCTTCTCTAAGCGGGTCCTGGAACTTCCTTCCTGCCATGAGGCCCAGCACATGTGCGGCATCGTACCATGTGGAACATCCGACTTCAGAGAAGACGTCTTTCATCTCGTCCAGAGGAGTCGGGAAGAGGAAGACGGACTGGCCGAACAAAGCTACCTTTGGCTTGACCTCGCGGATGAGCCTCTTGGCGCCTTGAACATCTATGTTCATGTTCTTCTCGTCAAACGGATAGTTGTAGGTCTTGATCCCTCGCATCCCAGTCGCGCCTATCTTGGCATGGGATATGTGACCCCCGTCGGAGAGCGCGACCGTCGTCATCTTGTCGCGGGTCTTTGTCAGCGCCATCAAGACGGCCATGTTGGATACCGTGCCCGAGGTGGACCGGACATCAGCGAACTTGCACGCGAAGACCTCACGGGCCAGGTCCTCGCAGATCGTCTCGATCTGGTCGACGTAGATGTTGCCCTGGTAGTATCTCTTGCCGGGCAAGCCCTCAGCGTATCGGTTGTTGAGATCGGAGTTGAGGACCTCCCTCGCGGCGGGGCTCATGACGTTCTCGGACGCGATCAGAGGGATAGAATCCTTGAACCAAGCACTGTGCTTGCGCGTGAGCTCCCTGACAGACTGAGCCAAATCCTTCGCTGAAGGCACAATCGTGGGGAATCAATCGAAGACTAAAAAATGTATGCACGAAAAATCGACGCACCTCTGATATCATCTTCGAGAAGTCCAGGGTGGCAAACGACCGGAAGAACGTCGCTTTTGCAGTCGCTGCAGTGGAAACGGTGGTCGATAACTTCCTAGATATCTATTTATAGAATGTATGACAATCTGTCATACAAGGCACCGCGATATCAATGACTACGAAGAGCGCACGACTCAACATACGACTGCCGGAAGACGATCTCCGGGAACTCGAAGCGATTCGCGAGCGCACAGGCCTCCAGAGCGTTTCGGACGTTGTCAGAGAGGCGATCCAGGCATATCTCCACGACGAGATTTCCACCTGGAACGCCGACAAGATCAGCGCAATGCTGCCTGCCGCTCTGATGGAGGATGTGGAGATGTTCATCGCCAGCGGCGATGCGACTGACATCTCCCAGGCCGCGACGCTCGCACTTGCAGGATGGGTCGAGGAGAAGAAACGCTACTACCTCGAGGGCAAGGAAGCGCTTCGCCAGAAGGTGTCAGAGGCGGTCGAGGAGCGCGGCACGAGGAAAGGGATGGGTCGTACCGCAGCTCGAATGAGAGTTCAATGATTGCTGTCTACAGGACGGATGCCTTGATCCGCAGTTGCGGACGCCGACGCGCCCGCCGTTTAACGAACTAAGGGAAGGAAGGGCTAGTAACAAGCTCCGATGGGATGGGAAAACGCAGAGAGGGCAAGCGCCCTCTCGAAGCACTTTTTTAACTACATATTCATTAGAACGACACTATCTGGGGCCAAAGGCGTGCTCACTTTTTTGACATAACCGCTTTGAGCTCGTCGATGGGTTCGTTGGACGATGGATCCTCCCCTCGCAACAGACCCAAGTAGGCGCTTGTGTAATCGCCCATAATGACCAAGGAAAACATCTTGGCGAGCGGGCTAAGACCGATTGCGTCAACGGAATAGACGGATGATACCCTCCCAATCATGTCCTTCGTCGCCTGAATCCGCTTCTGCATCTGTACTTGTCGATCGTCATGCTGGAGGAACACCGCTGCGAACCCCTTGCTCCTGGCATCCTTCACCCAGCCTACGATCTCGTTGTGGTCCAACTCCGGAAGTTCAGAGCTGTAGGCTATGCTCTTGCCGTTCTCATTGAGTTGGTTGGCCCATCTCTTTGCAACAGGCTGTGACAGACCATATCCGATGACCAGCGGCACGCACGTGAAGAGTTCGTGGGCTATCATCTTCGCAGGATTGTCGCTCGTCGGAACTGACTGTTTGCAGTAGGCCGTCATCTTGCCCATGATCCTCACCGCTTCTTCGACTTGCTTGTCCTGCACGACGACTCCGGACCGCTCCAGAACACCAAGCATCGCCCCGAACATGTAGCCAAGGGATGCCCTGGGCAAGAGGCCCGAAGGGAGCTTGGCGAACGGGACTGATACCGCTTCGCTCATCTTGGCAAGCTGACCACCAGAAGACAACGCGACGATCTTCGATCGCTTCTTCCCGGCGTCCTCGAACATGCTCAGGCTTTCCTCTGTGTTGCCGGAGTAGCTCGCGACTATCACGAGGGAATCTCTGCCTACATGACCAGGGAGGATGTATGATCTGTAGACCTCGCACGGGACCTCTGAGGACACCTCGAGCCATGCCTTCAGAAGATCGCCGCCTATGGCCGATCCTCCCATGCCGCATACTACAATCTCCTTCGGCACGAACCTCGGCAACCCAGACATCCGCCCGCGTCTGAGGCCATCAGCCAGATGCTTCGGGAGCGCCTCTATGGACCCGAGCATGTCTTTCTGGTCAAGCGCTCGGACTCTCTCCTTCGAATCCAACATCGAACGCTTGTATTGGCGTGCAGATATAAATGGGTGCCCGGATAGCCCACGAGGACGTCTGCCGGATGGCCTGCGAAAACCTCTAATAAGAACTAGCGAATCCATTGCGGTCGCGCGCATTCGTATGCATTGTCCGGACGAGGGGAGGGACAGCGATGGAAAGGAAAGATGAAAGCATGACCAGAGTGGGGCAGGAACGCGGGTCAGAAGGCATCATCGTCGCCAAAGGAGTGAAGAAGGTTTACGATTCTGGCAAGGTGAAGGTGGCGGCGTTGAGGGGAGTCGACCTCGCAGTCAGAGAGGGCGAGATGATATCCGTCATGGGACCCTCCGGCTGCGGCAAGACCACGCTGCTCAACTGCATATCCGGTCTGGATGACATATCCGAAGGTGAGGTCCTGATTAGAGGTCAACCATTGTCAAAGATGACCGACCGCACGCGGACGAGGTACAGAGCCGAGAAGATTGGGTTCATCTTCCAGGCGTACAACCTGCTCCCTGTACTCACGTCGGTCGAGAACGTCGAGCTCCCGCTCCTGATATCGGGTACTCCCCCCAAAGATGCCCGGACCAAGGCGTTGCAGGCGCTGAAGGCTGTCGGACTCGAAGACTGGCAATCGCACAAGCCGACGGAACTGTCCGGTGGCCAACAGCAGAGGGTTACAATTGCTAGGTCACTCGTGAACAAGCCGGAGATCGTGTTCGGAGACGAACCGACCGGCAACCTTGACAGCGAATCGTCCAAGGAGATTATGGTCCTGCTCAGGAAGCTGAACAAGGAGAACAAGCAGACGTTCATCATAGTCACTCATGACTACAACATCGGCAAGATGGCGGATAGGATCGTTATGATGAAGGATGGCCTCGTTGAGAAGGAATTCGCGCCTGCGCCATTCTGAGGTGGTCTGAGTTGAACGGTCTCGGCCAGCTTCTGATCCTTGTCTTCATAGCATTCGCCGTCGTCGGGTTGCTGATGGTCAGAAGGAAGACACTCGCCAAGATGTCTATGAGAAACATCGTGAGAAAGAGGAGGTACACAATCCTCGTCGTGGCTGGACTGCTGATTTCAACTGCGATGATCTCGGGTTCCCTCGTCGTCGCCGACACTCTCGACTACATCATCAAGAAGGGAACCTACGACTCGACTGGCAATATCGACGAGGTGGTGTCGATCCTGGACGACGCAGGCAGGAGCACTTATTTCAACCAGTCCATTGCCTACGACCTCATTTCGCTCGTGGACTCCGGCGGCATGAGATACGTCGACGGGGCTGCCCCTGCAATAAGAGAAGGCGTGACTGTAATCAATTCAGCCTCTGGAGCATCGGCACCGACTGGCATGCTCTTCGGATTCGATCCGGACCACCACCTGGATCCGCTCCTGAAGGCAAACGGCTCACAGATCTCCGAGTTTGAAATCAGCGGAAGCATGGCCGTCATCAACAAGAGGATGGCGGACAAGGTGGAAGCGGGGGTCGGCGACACGATGCTCGTGATCCCGCAATCTGGCATTCCGATTCATCTGCAGGTGTCTGCCATCGCGAAGGATTCGGGAATGGCATTGAGGCAGCAGACGGAGATTCTGTTCGTGGACATCTCGTTCGCTCAGTCCTTGTACTCGCAACCTGGGATGATCAACACCCTGGACGTCTCGAACGCAGGTGGAATCGAATCCGGGTACAAGGTGACGGACCAGGCTATCCAGGAGCTGAAAGAGAAGCTGCCATCAGGCTACGATTTCGACTACTGGTCCATCAAAGCGGACGGGATCGAAGGCGCTCAGCAGACATCCGACCAGGTCTCCCAGATATTCATAATAATGAGCTCGTTCGCAATCATTGCTGGCGTCGCGCTGATCATCAACATCTTCGTGATGCTGGCCGAGGAGAGGAAGCCTGAGATGGGCATCTCCAGGGCCATAGGAATGCAGAGGAACGATCTCACTCAGAGCTTCATGTTCGAGGGCGTCGTCTACGCCGTGCTCGCGTCCGTCGCGGGCGCATTCGCTGGCCTGGCCATCGCGAGCCTGATGATCGTTCTGTTCTCGTCGGTCTTCACAGGATCAGGAATGAGTTGGACCCTTCACTTCACCTGGGGGAGCCTCGTTGTGTCGGCCTGCGCAGGTTTCCTGATAACGCTCCTGACGGTTGTGGTGGCTTCATGGCGCGTGAGTAAGCTCAACATCGTGAGGGCCATCAGGGACATTCCTGAGCCGATGCTGACCAAGTCTGAGAAGAGGTATGTCGTCCCGGGAATCGCCTTGGCTGTGCTCGGCATGTTGCTGACCCTCCAAGGAGCCGCGTCGAAGCAGGTCGCACTGACCACGCTTGGCCCGTGTCTTATTGCGTTGGGGGGCGCCATGGTGTCCCTCAGGTTCGTGGGACCGCGCGTGCCGTTCTCCATCGTCGGTGCCTTCATGATCTTTTGGCAGACGGACCCGCTCGACATCAACGGATTGATATTCGGCGAGCTGTCAGGGGGAATGGAGATGTTCATCGTCTCCGGTCTTGTGCTCGTGACTGGCGGGGTCCTGTTGGCCATGTTCAACAGCGACCTCATGTTGGCGGGCCTGGTGGCGCTCTTCGGCAGACGGAAATCGCTTCTACCGGTATTCAGAACGGCCATCAGTTATCCCATGAACAAGAGGTTCAGGACCGCGCTCACTCTGTTCATCTTCTCGTTGATCATGTTCACAGTCGTCGTCATCGCGATGATAGCGTCCTTCCAAAGGGAGAGCGTGGACACAATCTCTCAGAAGTACTCGGGAGGCTTCGAGATCATAGGATACTCGATGAGGGATATACCCGTGGACAACGTCAGTGCAGGAATGGACGGCGCGAACGCGGCCTTGGGACAGAACGCTGTGACTGACATCGAGACTGCGACTACGGCTCCGATCGACCTCATGAAGGTCGGCGACAACGAATCGAACCCATCGACTCTGATCGGGTTTGACGCGTCGCTGCTTTCAGAAGGCGGGTTCTCACTTCAAGAGAGGGCCGCGGGATACGACACTGATGGCGACGTCTGGATGGCACTTTCCTCGGATCCGACCCTAGCCGTCATGGACGGGAGCGTGGTGCCCCAGATGTACGGACCGCAGTACGGCACGTTCTTCGTGAATGTGGGCGACCGGATTACCGTGGAGTTCCAGAACGGGAACTCGACAGAGTTGACCGTTGTCGGTATCATGGACCAGATTTTCCTCCAGGGGGTGTTCACGTCGGCATCGTTCGTGACATCAGGTGCGGTCGAGGTGCACACGAACATCTTCTATGTCGCCACATCTCAAACCTCGTCACTGACCGACGCCGAGGTCGCCAAGCAGCTGGAGAAGCAGTTCGTGGAATACGGATTCATGACCTTCGTGATCAAGGACACTGTCGAGGAGTTCATGAGCACTGTCTCATCCATAATGCAGCTGATGGAGGTGTTCCTGGGGATAGGCCTCGTCGTTGGAATCGCTGGCCTGGGGATCATAACGATAAGGAACGTCACCGAGAGGCGTCAGGAGATAGGCGTCATGCGCGCTATCGGTTTCCAACGTCGGATGATACTCGAGGTGTTCCTGCTGGAGACGTCATTCGTCTCGCTTCTCGGAATCTTCCTCGGGGTTGTCCTCGGGCTCGTCCTCTCATGGAGGATGTACGACTGGGGAGGATTCTCTGAGAACGCTCCGTTCGTGATACCATGGGGAGAGATACTGATGCTGGTAGCCATAGCGTTCGCGATCACGATGGCGTCTACGCTCCCACCATCCCGGAAGGCCTCGAGACTGGCCCCGGCCGAGGCTTTAAGAAAGATAGACTGATACCTTCTGGTTGGTAACTGCAACACCGCTAATATTCTCGGCCTTCATGCGCGAGTTGATGGCTTCAACTGCCGTGCCAAAGGCAATCCAGGAGCTCCGGCAAGGCCGATTCGTGCTTGTCTATGATGCGGACGGTCGCGAGGAAGAGACGGACATGGTCGTCGCGTCGGAGCATGTCGATCCCTCGGTCATAAGGACCCTGCGGAAGGATGCCGGAGGATTGATCTGCACGACCGCAGACACTCAGATCCAGGGAGCCTTGGGCCTTCCGTTTCTCAGCGAGCTGTTCATGGGGATGGCCGAACACTATCCCGTGATGAGCAACCTGATACCGAACGACATCCCGTACGACGTGAAATCCGCCTTCGGAATCACGATAAACCACAGAAAGACATTCACAGGCATCACGGACAACGACAGGGCGATGACTGTCAAAGAATTCGCAGAGCTATCAAGGAGAGCTTTGACATCAGAGGATGGCTGGGCCAAGAAGGAATTCGGAAGGAACTTCCGCGCACCAGGTCACATCCATCTGCTCAACACGTCCGCGAAGATACTCGAGACCAGATTCGGGCACACTGAGCTCGCGACAGCGCTCGTGGTAATGGCAGGGCTCGTCCCGTCCGCTACCGTGTGCGAGATGATGGGCGACGACGGCAGAGCGCTTTCGAAGCAGAAGGCGAAGGCCTACGCGAGGAGACATAAGTACGTGTTCCTTGAAGGCGCTGAGGTCGTAGAGGCCTGGAAGACATACGGGAACAGGTGAGCGCCCATGGTTCGCGTAATGGCCACAGGAGTTTTCGACATCCTCCATTTGGGCCATCTTCACTACCTAGAAGAATCGAAGAAGCTCGGCGACGAGCTCGTCGTGGTCGTCGCAACAGACACCACCGTCAGAAAGAGAAAGCACGAGCCCATCACGCCTGAGAAGATGAGATGCGAGCTCGTGGCCTCTCTGAAACCAGTGGACAAGGCAGTACTGGGCAGAGAGGGAGGAGATATCTTCGAAATCGTCAGGGATCTCAAACCAGACATCATCACACTGGGATACGACCAACCATTTGACCAGCAGAACCTGGAGAAGGAATTGGGGAAGCGGGGATTGAAGGTCAAGGTCGTGCGGATGCCGCACCTGGACCACGACCTCGATGGCACTCGCAAGATAATCAGCAAGATCATAGAGTTCCAGACGGCCGACCAGAAGCTCAAGGAGGTCGAGAGGCGATGAAGCGGATCGGGATCGCAGACACGACCTTCGCGAGAGTCGACATGGGCAGCTTCGCGATTGATGAGCTGAAGAAGACCGGGACCGGTTTCAGAGTGGAGAGATACACCGTTCCAGGAGTGAAGGACCTGCCCGTAGCGGCCAAGAAACTGTTCGACGAGAGAGAGTGCGATATCGTCATCGCGCTGGGAATGCCGGGCGCGAACGATATCGACAAGGTCTGCGCCCACGAGGCATCGACCGGCCTGATTCATGTCCAACTGCTGGCGAACAAGCATGTCATCGAGGTGTTCGTTCATGAGGATGAGGCGAAGACCGCGGAAGAACTCGCTTGGCTCGCGGAACGAAGGTCGAGGGAGCACGCTGTCAACGCATACAACCTTCTGTTCAGGCCCGAAAGGCTGTCGAAGAACGCTGGCAAAGGGCTGAGGCAAGGGTTCGAGGACGTTGGACCGATCAGTTGAGGATCAAGAAAGGAGGTAATGAAATGGCAGGAAAGATGAGAATAGGAATCGTCTGCAGCGAGTACAATTTCGACATCACGCAGATGATGCTGGAGAGGGCAAAGGAGCATGCGAAGTTCTTGGACGTGGAAGTGGTCAGGGTCGTAATGACGCCAGGCGTTTTCGACATTCCACTGGCCGTGAAGACGCTCGTGAAGGACAAGACCATCGATGGCGTCGTAACAATCGGCGCAGTCATCGAGGGCGAGACCGAGCACGACCAGATTGTAATCGGCCAAGCAGCGAGAAAGATAACGGACCTCGCTGTCGAGTACGAGAAGCCCATCGGACTCGGAATATCTGGCCCGGGAATGAGCCGGCTTCAGGCAGAGGACAGGATCGAGAGGGCCAAGGACGCCGTCGAATCCGTCGTGAAGCAGTGGAAGAGACTGAAGTAGGCCGTCGGGCGGATAGTCTATAATGAAGCTGTTCTCTCCGGAGTCCCGTGGGCGCAATCATACTTGGCAAAATCCACCTGCGCTGGTGCGACAAGTGCAACTTGCCTGTGCTCGAACAGAATGTATGCGGAATCTGCGCTGGGAGGACGAGAGAGGTCAAGATAACCCCTCCAGGTGACGCAAGGCCCGCTTTCGATTCGGACATAGAGAGAATCAGATCCCTTATCGACTCACAGTTCGGACGCGGAGCCGGCAGTCTCGTCATCCCGGAAGGTCGAATAGTCCTGCTTAACAAGGCTCCCGACATCGACCGTATGGACGAAGTGATCTTAGACGGTGAGGTCGTCGGAGCAGTAAGGTTCACCCTCATGGGTGAGGACAAGTTCCTCCTGAGGCCACCGAGCGCGACGGTGTTGGCCAAGCATGCCGTGAGGGGCTGGGTCAAGGTAGACCCAGTCGCAGCAGAAGCCGTGAGGAAGAAGAGTGCAAGCACGCTCGCGGTGGGCATCTTGGATTGTGATCCCGATATCAAGCCGGGCACGGAAGTGCTTGTCGTTGAAAACGATGGCAAGCCGGTCTCAGTCGGGGTCTCAAAGATGACATCGGCCGAGATGATGGAACACAAGCGCGGAACCGCTGTGAAGACCCGCTGGATCGTGGATGAGGATCGGAACCAATCGAGTGCCAAGTCGGCCACCTGGGATGATGTCGTCGCCGCGAATCGAGAGGTGATCTCACGACGAGTTGCGGAGGCGAGGCAATTCATCAACAAGATGGTGGCAGAGAATTCGCTGCCGGTCGTTGTCTCCTACAGCGGCGGCAAAGACAGTCTCGCCACACTCTTGCTGGTTCTCGATGCGGGAGTCAAACCTAAGCTCATGTTCGTCGACACGGGCCTCGAGTTCGAAGAGACGAAGAGGAACGTTGCGCAGACTGCTAGGGATTTCTCGCTTGATCTCATCGTCGAGAGTGCTGGAGAGGCGTTCTGGAAGAATCTGGCCTACTTTGGCCCTCCGGCAAAGGATTTCAGATGGTGCTGCAAGACATGCAAGCTCGGCCCGGCGACTCAGCTGATCCAGAAGAACTTCCCGGAAGGTGTACTATCGTTCATAGGTCAGCGAGCCTACGAGTCACAGCAGAGAGCGGAGAAAGGAAAGGTCTGGAGGAATCCGTGGACTCCCAACCAGCTGGCGGCCTCGCCCATACAGAAGTGGTCTGCGCTGCATGTCTGGACATACCTGTTCTCAAAAGGAGCCAATGTGAACCCTCTCTACAGACAAGGGCTGGAGAGGATTGGATGCTTCATGTGCCCCGCGACGGACTTGGCAGAGCTCAGGAAGGTCAGGAAGATCAGTTCAGAGTACGATCGATACCAGAGATTCCTTGAAGAGCACGCCGCGAAGACCGGCAAAGCGGATGCATGGCTCAAATACGATTTGTGGCGCTGGAAGCACGTGCCGAAGTCGGTGCAGGAAGAACTCGGTTCCGAATGGAAAGATGAGGTGGTGCCAACATCGGAGAAAGCTGATCCATCGAGTCTTGAGTTCAGAAGCACAAGCGGCTACAGCCCATGTGTCGAGGGGCTCAGCATGGAGGGTATCTTCAGCAGGACCCTCCCGATGCGAATGGTTTCGAACATGCTGAACATCATTGGAGAGGTCACAACATCCCCGGACGGGAACATCGCAGAGGTCCGTTCAATCACGGTCTTCGCCGAAGGCCCTGTGATGATAAAGGCCAAAGACGAGAAGGAGTTGCGCGAGAAGGCTGCGATGCTGAAGGAGATCGTGTTCAGAGCTGTGGACTGCGCCGGGTGCGGCATTTGTCTTGGCAGGTGTAGGAATGGTGCCCTGGAACTGGATGGACGAATCAGAATCATCGTGTCGAAATGCACACATTGCGGAGAATGTTTGGGTCCTTGTCCAGCTGTGAAATTCCGTGAAGAGGAATTGAGCATCTAGCGCAGGATTGCTCTAAGCGCTGCCGTCACCTCGGATGTACGGGCGCCCCAGGGGACAATCCCCACATCACCCTTCTTCTCGAATCCCTCTCTAATCTTGCAACACTTGATCAGAAGAGGGCCCTTCACGCCTATCTCCTGGGCCAAATCTTGGGGACACATGTTGATCATCCGAGGCTCGACCCCATAAACTGCCTTGAAGATCCTAGCAGACAAGCTGCATCCAACCAACGTGACGTCCTCGATCTCCGCCGCGGTAAGTTCTGGGGTCTCATCCAAATAGAGAACCCTCTTCCCAGATATGAGTCCCGACGCCTTGCATGGGAACATAGTGATCCCAGATTCCGAATTCTTCGAGAGCGAGTTCAAATCGACTTCCAAGACTTTGAAGCGCACATACACGTCCTGAAGATCGGTCTCTAGTGCAGTACGAACAAGTCCTACCAACTTGGACGGCAAAGGCGGTACGACATCGAATATGGTAAGCTCATAGGGTGGCTCCTCGATGAAGAAGGATATGTGCTCGGCCTTGCCTCTGACGACAACGCATTTAGTACCTGCCGATTCCCTGAGAGCGCCCATGGAGCTTGCGGACAGAACATCCGATTCCGGGTCCATCACGAACGTCGTGTCCTTGGGCAGCGACAGGATGTGGACAGAGGCGATATCCTGGAGTATGTCATTCGCTGGCTTCCTGACTATCAAGGCAACTGCCCACTCGTTTCCAGAGTTGAAGACATAATACCTCGTTCTGATGTAGGCTTTCTTGCCTTTGAGAAATCGCTTTATGTTATCCTCGGTCAGCTGGAACTCAACTGTCTTCACGCTAACCTCTTTGCAGTACGAAGGGAACATATCGAAGCCTTGATGGCTGAGGGAACTAGAGCCTTTAAAACCCGATGGTCTGCCGGGAGCGATCCGACATCAAATGTCCAAGACGAGATATTTGAGAAGAAATGAGTCTGAAAAACCACAACAAGCTTCTTTAACCCCTCTCGGGATATCCGAAAGGTCGTGTGAATGAAGGGCTTCCTAGTCCTCGAGGATGGGACGATTTATGAGGGGGAGGCCTTCGGCGCTTGTAGAGAAATCCTCGGAGAAGTTGTTTTCGCCACTGGGATGACTGGGTACCAAGAGTCCCTCACAGATCCTTCCTATTGTGGCCAGATTCTGGTCAGCTCATACCCGCTTATTGGCAATTATGGTGTGAACTCGCACGACTTCCAGTCGAAGAAAGTGCAAGTCTGGGGCCATGCGATCAAGGAGAAATGCGATTATCCCAGCCACCGAGACTGCACGAAGACGATAGACCAGTTCCTCGGTGAGAACGAAGTCCCCGGCATATGTGGGATTGACACGCGTTCGCTGATCCGCCAACTGCGAACCCATGGGACCATGAGAGGCGGAATCACAACCGAGGAACCGAAGGAGTTCATCGAGCGTGTCAGAGCGATGAGGCATCCGGAGGAATCGAACCTAGTCTCGAGAGTGAGCACGAAGAGAATCATCAGGTTCGATGAGAAGAAGCCGAAGACTGTCGCTCTCTTCGACTGCGGTTTGAAGTCCAATATCGTTGAGGAGCTGAGATCAAGGTTCAATGTGGTCCAGTTGCCGTACAACACAGAGGAGAATGACATCAGAGAGATCGGGCCCGACGGCATATTCATATCGAACGGCCCCGGCAATCCAGCTCATCCGGAAATGTTGTCCACAATCGTGTCCACGCTAGCCAAATTGAAAGACGACTATCCGATGATGGGCATATGCCTTGGTCACCAGCTTCTATCCTTGACCTTTGGGGCAAGAACCTACAAGCTGAAGTTTGGCCACAGGGGCATCAATCAGCCAGTCATGCTCGAAGGAAGAGCGTACATAACATCCCAGAACCACGGGTTCGCAGTCGATGCCGAATCAGCCCAAGACGCGGGCCTCGAGATAACAGTCACGAACCTCAACGATGGCACCGTCGAAGGTATGAGGCACCGCGACCTCCCGATATTCTCTGTTCAGTTTCATCCCGAAGCCCATCCAGGACCCATGGACACTGGTTTCCTGTTCGACCGATTCAAGAGAATGCTGGAGGGAACCTGATGCCAAAGAGGACCGACCTGAAGAAGCTGATGGTCATAGGATCAGGACCAATTGTCATCGGTCAAGCAGCCGAATTCGATTTCTCCGGTTCGCAAGCATGCCGATCCCTGCGGGAGGAGGGATACACGACGGTCCTCGTGAACTCTAACCCAGCGACAATCCAGACCGACCTGGAGATGGCAGACATCGTCTATGTCGAGCCTTTGAATGTGGAGACAGTCACCAAAATCATCGAGAAGGAGAAGGTCCAGGGCATTCTTTCCGGAATGGGCGGACAGACCGCCCTCAACCTATGCTCGGAACTTGCAGAGAACGGGACTCTGGCGAGGCTGGGAGTCCAGCTTCTCGGTAGCCAACCAAAGGCGATCGCGCTCTCAGAGGACAGAGAATTGTTCAGAAAGTTGATGCTCGACCTCAACGAACCGATTCCGAAGAGCAAAACGACAAACTCAGTTGAAGGAGCGAAAAAGGCCGTTAAAGAGATTGGCGGCTATCCAGTCCTCGTCAGACCAGCCTTCACGCTCGGCGGCACTGGTGGAGGGATTGCGTACAATGAGGAGGATTTGGTCAACATTGCCGGACGCGGTCTGGCATATTCCAGGATTCATCAGGTTCTGATCGAGGAGAGCGTCATTGGCTGGAAGGAGTTCGAGTACGAGGTGATGCGCGACTCCAGGGACAACTGCATCATCGTCTGTAACATGGAGAACCTGGACGCCATGGGCATCCACACCGGCGAAAGCATTGTTGTGGCACCCGCCCAGACGCTGAGCGACCAGGACCATCAGATGCTCAGAAGGGCAACCATCAAGATCATCAGAGCGCTGGGAATCGAGGGCGGAGCAAACATCCAGTTCGCGGTGCATCCGAAGACCGGAGAATACAGAGTGATCGAGGTGAATCCTAGGGTCTCCAGGAGCAGCGCGCTTGCGTCCAAGGCGACAGGATACCCCATCGCAAGAGTCGCGGCCAAAATAGCTGTCGGAAGGACTCTCGACGAGATACCGAATGCAATCACAGGAAAGACTTGCGCCGCATTCGAGCCGTCAATCGATTACGCTGTGATGAAGATCCCGAGATGGCCTTTCGACAAGTTCAGGACTGTCGAGAGAAGGCTCGGAACTCAGATGAAGAGCACGGGGGAAGTAATGGCCATCGGTAGGAACATCCAGGAGGCGCTCCTGAAGGCAGTGAGATCGCTGGAGATAGACCGATTGGGGCTCGAGCCCGAGAAATGGACTGACGAGGAGATCGAGGGAGAACTCTCGTCTGCCACTGATGCAAGGCTCTACATGATTGCTGAAGCTCTCCGGCGAGGCATGAATATCGGACGGGTCTGCGAACTCACAAACTGGGACTCCTTCTTCGTCAAGAAGGTGCAGGAGATAATTGAGATCGAAAACAAACTCAAGAAGAAGCTGGACGATGATATCCTGAAGCATGCAAAGATGCTAGGATTCAGTGACGAGTACATCGGGCTTCTCACCGACAAGGACGAACGAACCATCCGCAACATGCGCACAGCGAAGAATTTGAAACCTGTGTTCAAGATGGTGGACACCTGCGCAGCCGAATTCGAAGCTGCGACGCCTTACTTCTACTCGACCTACGAGTCAGAATGCGAGGCGAGGCCGTCAACAAACAAGAAAGTCATTGTCGTGGGAGCTGGACCGATCCGGATAGGCCAAGGGATAGAGTTCGACTACTGCTGTGTTCACGGCGCCCTCGCGCTCAAAGAAGAAGGCATGGATGCGATCATCGTAAACAACAATCCAGAGACGGTGTCCACGGACTTCGACATATCCACAAGGCTATACTTCGAACCGATCACCGTCGAAGATATGCTGAACATAGTAGACAAGGAAGATGCAGACGGAATCATACTTCAGTTCGGAGGGCAGACTTCAATAAACCTTGCGCTTCCATTGCAGAGAGAACTCAGGGGAAGAAAGACGAAGATCCTAGGCACCTCTCCTGATTCAATCGACCTCGCAGAGGACAGGAAGAAGTTTTCCAAACTGATGGATGAGCTCGGCATCCGACAGCCGAAATCCGGGACCGGGTTTTCCTTCGAGGAGGTCAAGAACCTCGCACAAGAGATCCAGTACCCAGTACTCATCAGACCTAGCTATGTCCTTGGCGGAAGAGCGATGGAGATAGTCTACAACGAATCCGAGTTGGAGACCTACATGAAGAGCGCTGCCAAGGTCTCGAAAAGACATCCAATCCTCGTGGACAAATACCTGACACATGCGATTGAGATCGACGTCGACGCGGTATGTGATGGGAGCGACGTCTACATAGGAGGGATTCTGGAGCATATCGAAGAGGCTGGGGTGCATTCGGGAGATGCTACAATGGTACTGCCCCCTCAGACTCTCGGCCCTGAAATTCTCAAGGAGATAAGGAGAATAACCAGGGATGTGGCATTGGCCTTGAAAACTGTCGGACTGATGAACCTCCAGCTCGCGTACAAGGATGGGGAGGTGTACATGCTTGAGGCCAACCCGAGAGCGAGCAGGACTGTCCCTATCATCTCCAAGGCTACCGGTGTTCCCCTGGCCAAGGTGGCAACCAAGATCATGCTAGGTAGGAAGCTCAAAGATCTCGGCCTGCACGGAGAGGCGAACATCAAGCACGTCGCGGTGAAGTCCTCTGTTTTCCCGTTCCTCAAGCTTCCCGGGGTGGACAGCATTCTCGGACCTGAGATGAAATCCACCGGCGAAGTGATGGGGATTGATTTGACGTACCCGGCCGCAGTATGGAAGGCTTTGGTCGCTTCTGGACAGCGACTGCCGAAGAATGGAAAGGTCTACATCAGTGTGGCTGATGAGGACAAGCGGTCTGTGGTCGACCTTGCGATGAGGCTCTCCTCAATTGGATTCCACATCTACGCAACGAGAGGAACGGCAGATGTCCTCAGATCAAGAGGAATCGAGCCCACAGCAGTGTTCCGCATCTCCGAGCACGGATCGCCCGATGCGCTCTCCCTGATGAGGGAAGGAGATGTACAGCTGATCATTAACACGCCGACCGAGGCTTCGGGCGCGAGAAGAGACGGGTACATGATGCGAAGGTTGGCGGTGGAACTCGAGATCCCGATCTTCACGACGATCCAAGGGGCACGGGCAGCCGTCATGGCAATGGAGCACGCAATCAAGAATGAGATGACTGTGAATGATCTAGCGTTCTTCCACGGTCATGGTTGACCTTGTCAAGAGATCACCAAGAAATGACTGGTTTCCTGCCAAGAGAGGCCAGCATCTTGGAATGCTTTTTGCAGAACTTCCCATCCAGGACCTGAGACTTCATGAGGTCCTCTTGCCAATGTGCGTTGAAGAGTCTGCAGCTACGGTTCTTGCAGAACGGGTCTATAGTGAGATGATACAGAACTGCTTGAAGTGCGAGTCCCTTCAAGACTTCGAACAACTCAGGATCGTCATAGTCCACAAACCTGCCCCTGAAAGATGACTTGAGCTGCTGCAACAGAAGCTCGCCAGCGCCCTCAAGTTCCATTCTCTGCTTCAGGAGGTAGTACTCTCTCGGTTTTGCGGGTGCCTCAACGACTCCAGGAAGGGATACGACGCTCGGAAAACCGCAAATCACCGTCCTCAAGTGGTGGCGCATATCGTCCCTCGAGTAGGTCGAAACCAACCTATCCGTGAACACAATGGAAGCAGTCGGAAACGATGCTCTTCTTCCCAACAATCTGACGAATTCTTCTTGGAGTCTTCTGCCATCATACACGACGCCGCCCACTTTGGACTTGCCAAGAATCGCACGCCGTTCGTAGTCGATTTCACCGAACATCGGTTCGAACGTTTGCTGTGCAGATGATGGATCCTTCATCCTTGCCGAAGCCAAAGCCTCCGCAGAACCATCCACTTCCCTCTTGGGAACAGTTCTGAAAATGGTCGGTCGGACGCTGATCCTGACACTCGGGAAGACCGTTTCAAGATAAGACTTGACCTCTGTGAACTCCTTCGCAGAACGATTCTCAGAGGAGTATAGGTTCACGCATCGTAGTCTCTTCTCAACGACCCTTGAGGTGCTCATATGCGACCTTGGCCCCCTTTCTACCAGAGAGCAGCATCGAACCGAAGGTCGGTCCCATGCGAGGCAGGCCGAATGTGGTTGACACCGCCATGCCCGTCACAATGAGACCTGGGTGGCAGAATCCGCTGTGCTCCACAACAGCATCCTCGCTCTTCTCGATCCACATGGCTCCGAACCCTGGAGTCTTGATCAGACCGCGCTCTTCGAGCTTCTTCACAACCATGGCATCATGGCCCGTCGCATCTATTACCAGTTTGGATTCGAGAGCAACTGGATCTACGCAGGTGATCTGCCTCGGAAGCGCGCCGACCGGAGTCCAGTTCACGACAGCGCCCGCGACTCTGTTCTTCTCGCGAAGCACAACGTCGTCGAAAGACACCATGTTCAATATGCTGACGCCGGCCTCGCACGCCGAGGAGATGAGCTTCGAGCAGGCAAGCGGCCCGGGCGTCATGTAGAGACCCTTCTCGTACATCTTGTATTTCACGCCGAGCTCGTCGAGAACCTTCTGAGCAGGTGCCCGGACAGTGATGGTATTCATCAGGAATCCGCCAATCCAAAAGCCGCCGCCTAGGTAGTTGTTCCTCTCGACCACGAGCACTCTGACTTTCTTCAAGGCGAGGTCGCGTGCAGCCATCAGTCCGCTGGGTCCGCCCCCAATGACTATCACGTCTGTATCTGCGAAGCCATCCATTTCCTTCGCGAACTGGGATATTATCGCTCTCGTCACGGAGCTTTCTGAGGATTTCTCGAATATCGGCATATGCGTTCACCAGACTGTGGACTGCGCATACCAGCTTCCCGAATATAAGCGTTGTCCTTTGACAGGGGAGTCGACAAATCCAGTTTCTACGACGGAGTAAGGCACAAGGAATATCACCCTATCCGACGTAGTCCCCATAGCGGAGCGGAGCTGGAATCTTATCAATGCCCCGCGAACGAGAAGACCTGGCTCCGCTCCCACCAAGAATCAAGGAGACAAGAATGACATGGCAGTAGATCCGATATGCAAGATGGATGTAGATCCGAAGACGGCAAAGTGGAAATCCACATATGACGGAAAAGAATACTTCTTCTGCGCTCCGGGCTGCAAGAAGGCGTTCGACAAAGATCCGAAGAAGTACGCGTAAGGGCTCACGCCGGGCTCAATGTTCGTGTAGCGAATGAGCCTGGACCATGGGTTTCAGAGCTCCGGCGGACTTCTTCAGCCTTTCATACTTCTCTCTGTACAGTCTCTCGCACACGGTGCAACAGAGATAGTGGTACTTGCCATCGAGCTTGATCTTGACTCCCTCATCCTTCATCATGTGACCACAGTAGTAGCACCTGATCAGGAGACCTGCCTCGTCTGT
>Ga0315268_10000959_pt1 | contig 33604 bp, 24 predicted proteins | sample C1_top_MG_FD_204535 | JGI IMG/M metagenome (GOLD analysis project Ga0315268, IMG submission 204535) | Sediment microbial communities from Yellowstone Lake, YNP, Wyoming, USA - C1_top | ecosystem: Environmental > Aquatic > Freshwater > Lake > Sediment | place: USA: Wyoming | collected 2017-08-01
TACTCAAAGCGGATCTGAACTTTCTTGCCGGCATACTTGCTCAGATCAATCTTTTCCTGGATCCACTTGGCCAAAGTCTTTTTATCGGCCGGCGGCACGCCGCTCTTGCCGGTGTAACCGTTACCATAGTTCGCACCGTTCGGGTCCTCGTTCGTCGTGCTCTGGCCGGGCAGCGTCTCCCAATGCTTGCCGTCCGTGGAGGCTTCCACGTAAGCGTAATCAAAGTCCTTCTCGATATCGTACCACGTCCAGAACGTCATCGTGGCAGATTTGACGCCGGTCAAGTCGAACTCGCGCGTGAGCATGGTATCGCTCGAGTTCGCGCGCTCACCCCACCACAGGTATTTACCGCTGTGCGGATTCGTGTCCGCCAGGCCCACCACGGTCGCCCCGGCAAAGTCCATTTGCATATCGCCTTCCCCGCGCAGCTCGATGTAATCCGTGCCATACTGGCTGACCGTGGTTTCTTTCTGCCCGGGGAGATCGCTCCGGCGCGCCTTCATCGTCGGCTTGAACTGGGGCGGCGTGATCGTCTTGTAGGCATACTGGCCCTGGCCAACGTTGGGATCGTTGATATAGTTGGCGACGACCCAGTCGCCGAATACGTCCTCGAACGTCAGTCCGCTGTTGGTCTTGCTCAAGACGTCACCCACCGCGGCATAGCTGTACAACGGGTCGGCGACGAGCGCCTGCATCGCCTGCTTGCCAAAGCGGTCGACAAAGTACGACATAAACAGATAGCTTGCACCATAGTTGGGTCCCGCGTCGCCTGTCTCGTCCGGCCACGAATCGAGCTGCGTATCGGGTTTGTCGGCAAACGCGTACATCTGCCCGCCCGTCTGCAGACCGTTGATCTGGCAGGCCAGCTCGCTCATGCCTTCGCTGATCCAGTTGTCTTGGTTGCTGTGGTGATACCAATGGATCATGTGCTGGAACTCGTGTGCCAGCACGCAGTCAAAGAACGGCGTACCGAGCTCGCCGTTCTCGGCGCTGATATAAAACATCTCCATCTCGTTCGAATACTTGTGCACCAGGTGGCTGTACTCGTCCATGCTGCTATAGTAACCAGCCACATTTTTGCCGAGCTTGTCGGAGATGAGCAGGCTCAGGTGAACGTCAGCGTCAACGCCGTATGTCCACTCGCCGCCAAAGAATTCGCGGTCGGTGGCATAGGTCTTGTTTTCAAAGCGGTCGGCGGCTGTCTGGAGTTTGGTCTGATCCATCTCGACGCCGTCTTCCACCCAAATGTACGTGTGCGGCGTCAGGTAAGCCAGCGTTGCGGTGATCCAGAATTCCTTGTGATCGTCCTCGCGTGACACCCAAAAACTGTGCTTGTCGCCGATCTTGAAATTCCAGGGCCCGGTGCGTGTGATCTCTGGTATCGGCACGCCCGGGTCGGCTAGCCGAATTGTCACGTCGCGCAAATTCCGTTCTGGGATATTCACCGACTCTAAGAGCTTGTCTGTTTCCACAGCTTCTGGCGGCACGGACGCGCGGGGCAGGTCAGAGGGTATCTTGAAGTCGGTAAACGGCATAGCCGCCGGTGCACGAGAGGTCGGCGTGATAGGAGGGCTCGCTGTAGGGAGGCTTTCTGTAGGGGTAGGTTCAGGCGTGCGCGTTACAAGGGCAGCGCGCGTCGGCTCTGGCGTTCTGCTCGAGAGCACGCCCCAACTGTATACTGCCACAGCGGCGATGCACAAGCAGCACGCCAAGATTGCGATTCCGGCCCAAATGGCAATCGGGCCGGTCCGCTTATGCGATTCTTCCACAGTCAACTCCTTGTCTAAAGTGCGCGTATTATACCACCGTGTGCAATTGGAAACCCGTGTTCCCGTGGCCCCGCCAAAGATAAGTAGGGCCCGCGGGAACACGGGTTTTTTGTTCGCCGGTTACTCTGCCAGTGGCAGCCAGACAGTGAACTGAGTCCCCTCCCCTGGCTCGCTCTGCACATCAATCCGCCCCCCGTGCGCCTGGACGATCCATTGCACAATCGCCAGTCCCAAGCCGGTGCCGCCGGCGACTCGACTTCGCGCCTTGTCCACGCGGTAGAATCGCTCAAAGATGTGCGGCAGGTCTTGCGCCGGGATCCCGATGCCAGTATCGGCCACCGACAGTACTGCCCATCCTTCGGCGCGACGCAACCCCATGGTCACTCTGCCGCCCGTGGGAGTGTATTTCCTTGCATTGTCCACCAGGTTAAGGATCAGTTGCTTGAGGCGGTCGGGGTCGCCCAAGACAGTCGCCTGATCTTCTTCGCCGATCGAGAGCTCAATCCCCTCGGCCAATAGGCGAACCTGGCGAAACACCTCCAGCATCACCGTGTCCAGTTCGACGCGCTCGCGACGGATAGGCTGGCCAGCGTCCGCTTGGGCCAGCAGTAGCAAGTCTCCCACCATCCGGGTCATCCGTTCCGTCTCGGCCTGGATCGCGTCGAGCGATGGCTTGTCCACGCTGTTCATGCGTCGCAGCAAATCCACATTGCCGCGTATCGTCGTCAGCGGTGAGCGCAGCTCGTGGCTGATGTCGGCGATAAAGCGCTGCTGCGCGCGGAACAGGCCTTCCAGCCGGTCGAGCATGATGTTGAAGGTGGCCGCCAGCCGCCCTACCTCGTCCTGCGGCCCCACCTGCAGGATGCGTTTGTCCAAGTCGTCGGCCCGGCTGATCGCCAGCGCCGTTTGCGTGATTGTGTCAATCGGGCGGAGCGCCTGAGTTGCCAGCACTCGCCCGACTACCGCAGAAGCCAGAATGGCGCCCAGTCCACCCAGGACGAGCACGACGAGTAACTGGCGCAGCGCATTGTCGACCGGCTCGCGCGGTGTGCCGACCTGCAGGTATCCGGCCAGTTGGCTGTCAACCTGGAGCGGCACAGTCAACACGCGCAAGTGTGCTCCCCCAGTGCGCACATCGCGCGTGAGCGGCTGACGCGCACTCTCCACCTGCTGCAGGCCGGCGTCGTCTAACGGCTGCGAGAAGCGCTGCAGATTGGCCGATTTGCGAACGACATCCTTATCCAGGTCAACCACTTCGATGTAAACGCTGGAGCCGAAAACATCCAGCTCTGGAATGGTAATGACCTGGATGTTGAGAAAGGGCTGAACGCGGGCTGTGCTCACCACTTGATTGGCCGTATCGCGCAGTGTGCGGTCAAGCCCTGCCGTGAGGTTGAGGGCAAGCACGGCGTAGACTATGGCTCCCAGCCCGACGATAAAGATCGTCAGGACCGCCGTGTACCACAAAGTCAGTCGGACGCGAATGGACATTTCGATTTTGGACTTTGGACTGCGAGTTTCGGTGTGTACACCGAATTATCGGTCCGAAGGATTAACAGGAGATGAAAACGCAGTGAGCGATAGGTGAGGGCAAACTGATCACGGATCACCAGCGACCGGTCACTCCTCTCTCAGCGCATATCCCACACCTCGCATCGTTTGGAGGAGCCGTGGCTCGCCAGCAGCCTCCAGCTTTTGACGCAGATAACGCACATACACCTCGATAATGTTGCTCTCTCCGCCAAAGTCATAGTTCCAGATGCGGTCATAGATCATGTCGCGCGTCAACACTTGGCGCGGGTGTCGCATAAAAAGCTCCAGCAGATCGTATTCTTTGCTGGTCAGGTCCAGCTTGCGGTCGCCCCGCCTCACCTCGCGGGTGCTGGTATCCATGCTCAGGTCGGCAAACCGGAACACCTCGGTAGCCTGTGGGTGAGTGCGGCGGAACTGGGCGCGGATGCGGGCAAGCAGCTCGTCAAACGCGAAGGGCTTGACCACGTAATCGTCCGCCCCGGCGTTCAGCCCGGTCACCCGGTCGGGCACCGACTCTTTGGCCGTCAGCATGATGATCGGTACTGTGCTCGCGGCCCGCAGCCGCTTGCAGACCTCTAGCCCGTCCAGGCCGGGCAGCATCCAATCGAGCAGCACCAGGTCGGGCGGGTCGTCGCGGGCCGTCGCCAGGGCCGCCAGGCCGTCGCCGGCTACGCTGACCCTAAAGCCCTCGTAGGTCAGTCCGCGCCGCAAAAAATCTGCGATCCGCTGTTCGTCTTCGATGACGAGAATGTGTTCAGCCATACGTTCTGACCTCCGACTTTGAGCCTCCGGCATCACTTTTTTCGCGGCGCAACCTGCGTCGTCTCCGCCCCCGGATCCAGCGGCAGCGTCACAATGAACCGCGACCCTATTCCAAGGGCGCTTTCGGCTTTGATCGTGCCATAATGCGCCTCGACGATCTGCTTCACAATCGCCAGGCCCAGCCCCAGTCCGCCGCCGCGCTGGCGAGACTTGTCCACCTGGTAGAACCGCTCAAAGATGCGCCCCAGGTCTTCCGGCGGGATGCCGCTGCCAGTGTCGGCCACTCTCACTTCCACGCCGGCCGGCCACGTCTTGCCACGCCGGACGATAGACGAGCCGGCTAGTGACCGGGCGACGACAGTGACTTGGCCGCCTTCAGGCGTGTGCTTGAGCGCATTGTCAATCAGGTTGGTGAACACCTGCGCCAACCGGTCGCCGTCGCCGGTGATAACAGGCAGATCGTCCGGGACATGGACATGCAGCGTCATGCCGGCCTGCTGCGCGCGCAGCGCCAGCTTGTCCGTGCAGTCGTGCAGCACAGCGCCCAATTGAACCGGCTCGCGCTGCATCACAACCTGCCCCGACTCGATGCGCGCAATGTCGAGCAGCTCGCTGACCATCCGCGCCATCCGCTGCGCCTCGTCCTGGATGACGCCCGCCGACCGGCGGATGCTCTCCGCATTCCCTGCCGCGCCATCGCTGATGGCCTGTGCAAAGCCTTGGATCGAAGTCAGCGGCGTCTTGAGCTCGTGCGAGACGTTAGCCAGCAGGTCACGCTGGCTCTGCTGACTCGCCCGCACCTGCTCGGCCATTGAGTTGAAATTCCGTGCCAGCTCGTGGACTTCGGTCGGACCCTGGATAGGTACGGTCTGGTCATAGTCACCCTCGGCGATCGCGTTAGCCGCCTTGGTCAGCCGGCGCAGTGGTCTCGATACAGATTCGGCGATCAACAGTGCCAGCAGCACCGAGAGTAGTCCGCCGATGCAGCCCGAAAGCGCCAACTGCCGGAGCATCTGAGTGTAAATCGGCGAACGGAGGGTAACCCCCAGCGGCGCCTGTGCCACCAGAATGCCGGTGTTGCGTGCTCCGACGCCTGGTCGAGCCATATACGTCCAGGGCTGTTTGTCACCGACGTTAATATTACCCGTGATTGACCCATCTGGCAACCGCGCCGAGAAACCGGTCGTGATTTCAGAGAGGTCGTGGCCTGTCAAGGTGTCTCCGCTGTCGGCCAGGATGCGCCGGTTAAGGCCGGTAAACAACAGTACGCGCGTTTGCAGAGTGTCGAAGCGTGCGCGCAGGTCGGCCATCACCTGTTCTGGCGGCATCCCGTCTCGCAGGTCTTTTTGGATCAATCGCGTCACGTTGTTCAGCGTCAGGACCAGCCGTTCCTGCGTAAGCTCCCGGCTGAGCGGGTTGCCGCGCCCGATCAGCGTCAGTGCCACGGCAATGATCGCCAGGCAGACTGCGATGATGACGGTGTAAGAAACAATCAAGCGAAAACGCAGGCTGTTGAACATTTCAATGTGTGGCACCCCAGATCAGTAGCCCGCTGTCTTATCCACTACATTCAGCAGCGGCTGGCCGGCGATGTAGCGGCGCAAATTCTCGCAAAAAATGTCAACCGCCCGCTGCTCGTAATTCGGGCTATAGCCTGCGATGTGCGGGGTGAGGATGACGTTCGGCAGCGTCCATAGAGGGCTTTTTTCCGACAGCGGCTCTTGCATGAACACGTCCAGCCCGGCGCCCGCGATCCACTTTTCCTTCAGCGCATGGACAAGTGCCGCTTCGTCGCATACCTCGCCGCGCGAAATGTTCACCAGGTACGCTGCGGGCTTCATCGCGCGCAGTTCCGCTTCTCCAATCATCCCGCGCGTCTCGCGCGTCAGCGGCACCGCCAGCACCACATAGTCGCACTGCGCCAGCATCTCGTGCAACTGCTTGGGGCCGTACATTGCGTCCGGCAGCGTACCCCAGGGGTCGCCTAATACGGGGATCTCGTATGCGCCGCGTTCCTCCGGCGTTTGCATACGCCGCTTGACGGCCAGCACTTTCATCCCGAACGCTTTTGCCAGCCGGCCCACCTCGCGTCCGATGCTGCCATACCCCACAATGCCCAGCGTCGCGCCGCGCAGTTCAAGGGGCGCATAGCGCATCCAGCGGTCGTCAAGCCATACCGTCTTGCGTTGCAGGTCAAACATCTCGGGCAAGCGGCGCGCCCACGCCAGGATCGAGGCAAAGACATACTCGCCGATGTTGATTGCATGCAGCCCACTGGAAGTCGTGAATATCACTTCCGAGGCAAACAGTGGATGCTTGAGTGCGTGATTGGCCCCGGCGCTGTTGAGCGCCACCCAGCGCAGGCGCGGAGCTTGGTAAGGGTGCGGCAACGCATTGTAGGTATAGAGTACCTCAGCCTTGTCGAACGCTTCGGTTGGAACGTGCGCCGCGTCCGGCGACGAGCGCTGCGTCACAACAATTCGCTCAGATACACCGCGGATTCGTGACAGCAGCGCTCGGTCGAACTTCATGGTCGAGAGTACGCGTATAGGTTCCATTTCATTGCTCCGCCTTTTTTACGGTTTCAGAAGATGGATGCTCCGTTTCCGTGGAAGGCTGCGTGGGCGCCGGAGGCAGCCGGTTGAGCGAGCGGTGCGCGATGACGAGCGCAGCCAGCGCAAACGCAACCGCTTGCAGCCCACATACGGCCACCATCAGCTCGCGCGGCGCAGAACCATAAGGCCCGGCCTGGACCGTCGGCGTGACGCGCGGTCGCGGCGTGGCGCGGGGCGTGCTGGGCAGGGGCGCGGGCGTAGCCGCCGGCAGTGTCTCGGGTGCGCCGACGGCTGGGGTCGCGGAGGGGCCGCCTGCAAATGTGGGGATGGGCGTACGTGTCGGCGGCGACGTTCCAGTGGGCCTGGGTGTGTTCGAGGGCAGCGGCGTGATGGAGGGCGGCGGCGTCCATGTGAATGTGGGTGTAGGTGTAAACGTCGCCGTCGGCGGCACGTTCGTCAGGATCACGCCGATCGAGTAAGGAGCAGTGCGCCCCTGTGCATCTCGGTACAGCACATAGATTTTTTGCTGGGCCCTGGGCAGCAGCTTGAATGGAACCTGTGACGCCCACGGCTGCCAGTCCGCGCCCGTGAACGAATCGTCGGACGCGACGCGAATCTGCATCGGCTGGCCAATGGTCGTCGTGCCCTCCCCGGCCGGCACAGCCCCCTCGGTTGTAAGCGTCAGCGTCACTGTCATCACGTCCACGCTGGTCACGCCGTTGTTGACAAACGCCGGCAGCACGTTGGGCTGCGCACCCAGGTCGAGCGTCCAATAGGTCCAGCCGTTGGGCGCTGTCACCGCGCCGATGCCGACTTCTCGAAAGCGCGAGCTATGGATGCGGGCCTTGTCGGCCTCTGTGCTCATCCACCAATCGAACACCCCTTGCACGCCGCCGGTGCCGCCATAGATGGCCTCGTCCACCACCGGACCAATTGACCACTGGCCGTATCCAGCCGCCAGGATGCGGCTCTTAGGCGTCGAGCCATCCGACCCCGTGCGGTCCACCCGGCCAGTGGCGGCCATATCCTTGCTGTGAGCCTGTGCGGCAGCGCCGAGCTTGTCGTTGAGCGCGTAGGGCGGCAGTCCCTGCGCCACGCGCGCCGCGTTGATGCGCACCAGTAGCTCGGCGGCCGGGTCAGCTTGCGCAACGGATGGAGTGACCGAAAAGCGGAGGAGCATAGTCGCGCACGCCAGGCCCAGAAGGTACCGAATGGTCAATAGTCGGCGGTGGTTCATGGTGGACTAGAGTATACCACACCTACAGAGCGTATGCATATAGGAGACGGAGGACGACCACAATCGGAGAGGCAGCCAGCAACCAAGAGATCAGATTCATCGGCTATGGTGCAATATTCATCTTTTCTAATATGACGTGATCATCATCTCCCGCGATGGGGAGCCGCGCGCCGGTCTCGGCCTGGTACAGGCCCACCTCCAGCGTGTATTCGCCGGGTGGCAAATCGGGCGGAACCGGGATCGTGTGGACATCTGTCACAAACTCGCCGGGCTGCCAGAGCGTCGTCGGATATGTACTGTTCATCGGCTCGCCGTCTTGCTGGCCGCGCACGGTTCCGTTCCCATCCACCAGATGCACAAACACAGTGTAGCTCTCATCCATCTTGCGCAATGCCTGCCAATACAACGTGAGCGCCACCTCTTGAGATTTGACATTTGACATTGGATATTTGACCTCGTAACCCGTCAAGGCAACCTGCGATCCAAATGTCACAGACATCGGATGCGGACTCGCCGGCAGCGTCCAATGTCGCTCGATGGCCTGCACTTTATACTGCCCGAGCGGCTGTACGGCCATGTCGTCCACTTGCGCTTCAAGTGTGTAGGTCCCGGGCGGCGTATCCGGCGGGATGCGCAGCGCCAGCCGGTCTGCAATGAACTCACCCGCCGCCCACTGAGACGTTGGGTACGCCCCGTGTGCGGGCCCGCTGTGCGCAAGAACCATGGCGCGCTTATCGGCCCCGCGCATCTGAAGCGTTATCTGCCGGTCGGGCAGGGGGGCAATGCCCGCCTTCCAATAGAGCGTGACGAACTCGGATTCACCTTGCCGCACAGAATTGGGCCACTGGTCGAATCCCAAGAGCTTGAGCCCGGCAAAATCCGTCTCCAGCCGGTTAGAGATGTTAATAGCGTTCAAATCGAGCGCGCGGATGCGCCGCGTCACCGTGATAGGGCTCATCGTCACGGTCGTCCCGGCAAATCCCCCTTGCGCGTCCAGCGCCGGCAGCCGCTCCCTGGTCGAGGCCGACCACCAGCCAAGCTTGAGGGTATAGTTGGCGGGCGGTGTGCCGTCTTCTGTCTGAACCCGGACTCGTTCGGCAATGAGCTCGCCCGGCGCCCACTGCTCGGAAGGATACGCAAACGATCCCGCCTGCGCCCATTGCATCCCCCAGGCGTCCTCGAGTGTGATAAACTCGCTATAGTCACCTCGATCCGGTTTGCGGAGGACTCGCCAGTATACCGCCACGTCGGTCTTGCCACCGGATGGCCGGTCTCGCAGCACGTCATATCCGATAGCCTGGATCACTCCACCGAACGTCGCACTCAGCGGATGAGTTGGAGAGAGGGCAGGCGCCTTGTCGCGCGTGTAAGCCACATAAGCTAGCAATCCATCCGGCCCAATACCTTGCGCCAGGCGCGATTCGGGCGGAAAGAACGGCGCAAGCCATAGGTCATCCGGCATGGTAGCTTGCGGCCAGGCGTAAATCGCCGGGCCGGGCGGGAACACAAACAACTCGCCGCCTTGCACCCACTTGATCCGGCCATAGCTCTGCGCCAGTGCCGCCACAGTCGGATGCCGATAATCCGGCGCGCCCACGTATATGGCCCGCCCATCGTCCGGGAGCGTGTTCAGGTAACGGGCCATGTCTGCAATGTCTCCATCGTTCTCGTAATAGAGGCGCGGGTCAGGCCCCCAGCGATTAAAGTAACCCTGATATGTGACGATCGCGCCTGCGCCCAGCGTGACCGCAAACAATACAACCGCGAGCGTCGTCGTCGCGCGCTCACTTCGCACCGCACGGTGAATCAATCCCACGAGAGCGACAAGTCCCAACGCCGGGACGAAAAACACCAGCGGCATGATGCCGATAGCGCGCAGGCTGTGCGGCACCTTGGCCGGGTCTGAAAGGATCGTGGGCAGCAGCATCACCAGCGGCCAGAGAATCAACAGCACATAGCGAACCCTCCCCAGGAATCCTCTCCCGCGCACCAACCGCAAAATGACCACAGTCAGTCCCACGTAAAACGCAAGCGCCAACACTCCCTGGAACATGGGTTGGTGTGCGAGGTTGAGGCGCAAGTCAGGGTCGCCGCGCAAAGTAAAGACCTGGAGCGCGCGCAGCGTGTTGCGGACCACTGCCGGCTGCCACGCGCCGCCTTCCGAGGGAATCGAAACCTGTTCTGTCCGCGAGGTAAAGGTCTCTGGGTGCCTGAGGAAAAAGATGCCCAGCGGTGCAAATACGGCCAGCGCGACGAGAGTAAATATCACCAGTTGCGTCAGCCGCAGCCGCCACCTCCGGCGTTCCGCGACGAGCGCCATCGGCGCCGCAATCGCCAGCGCCACCGGCACGATCCGGCCGGCCAGATACGTGTAGGCAGTCAGCCCGCAGAACACGCCTGCCGCGATGATCCATTTCCAATTGTTGCGGCGTAGCCCTCGCCACAGCGCCAAAAGCATCAAGGACTGCACCAGCGGCAGCGTGATCGCGCGGAACCCATACCGGCTCACCGAGACGTGCCAGAACGACGTCGCCAAGAGTGCAGCAGCAAATAGCCCTACCCAGCCGGCCCAGTTCGCTTTCGGCTCGTCGTCAAACATCTCGCGCGCCAGCAGATAGGTGACCATCACCGTGGCTACCCCGACCAGCGCCGAGGTCAGGCGCAGCGCCAAGACAGTCGCGCCTGCCAGCCGCATCACTATGGCAGTCAGATAATAGAACAAGACTTCGTGGCCGGTAAAAGAGGTGATAAAGATTGGCAAATAGTGCCCGCTGGCCACCTGCCCGGCCAGGATGGCGGCAGCCGCTTCGTCATAGTACGGCCCAGGTGGAAAGCGGTCCAGCTCATAGGTCCGCAAGAACAGCGCGACGAGTAAGGCGCCTACCAGGAGTGACCCGGCGAGGAATCGGGGCAGGTTGGGCGCTCTCTCAGGCATGAACGTTACCTGCGACGACTGTGCTCAAAAAAGCGTCCAGGTGCGCATCCACCTCGGCCAGGTCCGAATACGTGGACACGCGGAGCCGGGGCGCCGGGTTGCCGGTGATCATCTTGGAGACAGGCGCCCCCCGCCGGTAGAGGCATAGGATGGGCAGCCCGCATTGCACGCCGTGGGCCACTTCGTAGCCCACCCCCAGCGAGGGCGTAGATACTTCTGCCACCATCGCGTCGCTCTGCTCGATCCAGCGGATGTCGCGTTCGCAGACCTCGCGGGGAGATACAGCCGACTCGTGCGAAAGGACAGCCGGGTCGGCCACGTGCGCCGAGGGCACCTCGTGCCCGGCGGCTTGCAACCGCGCCACAATGTGCTGGTAGACTGGCAGGTTTTCGCGCCCGCCCATGATAGCGCCGGAAAAGTAGATTCTCATGAGCGCGATTATAGCATAGGAGCTTGTTCTGAGGCACTGACGATTCACTATCCAGCGGGCCGTCGGCGCCCCCGCTGGCTGCCCGCTGGAGGCGACGGCCCGAGCAGTTTTCTGTGATTGCCGGGCGGGGCAGGGGAGTAGTACCCTAGTCCCATTTGTCACCTGCGTAGGGAAATCGTAGGTTTTGCGTTGTGTCAAGTTGTAGCAGTTGTGGTAATCTATAAACGTCAGGGCAGCGGGCGGGTATTTCTTCTTCTCCTCCTTTAAACGAGAGCCGGGGGTCGGCGTCCCCGGCTCTCTCGATTTAAGCGCCTGCCCTGCCCGCCTCCTTGCCGTCGTATTGTCGTCCACAACCTGCTTGCCCGCTCCGAGTCCGAAGGATTCTTGAATACCCTGGGGGTCTGATAGCTCCACGCACAGGTATTAGGACCAACTGCTGTCGCTCGGCAGACCCGGACAAAATCGCCAAATGTCCCGGTGTCCAAAGGTTGCGTTTCGTCCTGCGGCGAGTTTATGAAAAGTATCTCATCCCAGCCTGTACCAGCATGGTGGAGCGCACGGCTGCTTTGTAGGGTTTCCAGGAACCCTTCGGGTCTGTGGCTCTTATTCGGTGAGGTAATCTCTCAGCTTACGGCTGCGATAGGGGTGGCGGAGCTTGCGCAGCGCCTTGGCTTCGATCTGCCGGATGCGCTCGCGCGTGACGCCAAAGAATTGCCCGACCTCTTCGAGCGTGTGCGCCTGGCCATCGCGCAGGCCAAAGCGCATCTCGAGCACTTCACGCTCCCGGTCGGAAAGCGAGCCGAGGATGCTGCGCACTTGTTCTTTGAGGAGCTGCTTGGAGGCGGCGTCTACCGGGCCGGGGATGGTCTCGTCTTCGATAAAGTCGCCCAGGAGCGACGACTCTTCGGCGCCGACTGGCATCTCCAGGCTCATCGGCTCCTGGCTGATGCGGACGATGCGCCGGACTTTGCCGGCGGCGCGGCGCAGCTTGCGGTCGAGCCCGGTTTCGAGTGGCTGGTCGTGCGCCCAGGCCTCGCGGATGGCCTGGATCTCTTGGGGCTCGAGCAGGTCCATCTCGACGGCAATCTCTTCCGAGGTCGGCTCGCGCCCCAGCTCCTGGATCAGGTCGCGCTGGATGCGCGTCAGCCGGCTGATCGTCTCCACCATGTGGACAGGGATACGGATGGTGCGGGCTTGGTCGGCGATGGCGCGCGAGATGGCCTGGCGAATCCACCAGGTGGCATACGTGCTGAACTTGTAGCCTTTGGTGTGATCGAACTTTTCCACAGCGCGCAAGAGGCCAATGTTGCCTTCCTGGATCAGGTCGAGGAACGAGATGCCCCGCCCGACGTAGCGCTTGGCCACAGACACGACGAGCCGCAAGTTGGCGCGGATGAGTGACTGCTTGGCCGAAGTGGCCTGGACCGGCACCTGGTCGAGCGTTTCCATGATCCGTTTGCGGTCTGGCAAGGCTTTGCAGAGCGCGGTTGGAGTGGGGAGCTTGTGTCCCTTGGGGGCGAGCCTGCGTGAGGCGGCCTGCAGAGCTTTGCCGGCCAGGCCCCGCGCCTTTCCGCCCAACTTGCGCTTGGGCGACAGTTGGTCGGCCAGCCACCCCAACATTTCCGGCGGCAGCAAATAGAGCGAGACGTATGTCTCGAACAGCGCGCCGAGGAGCTCGGCGGGCACGGGAGCCTGGTCGTCGCGCCCGTTGCTGAGGAACGAGCGCAGATTGGACTCGATTTCCAGCGGTGTGCCCTGCCGGAGCGCTTGGGCTTCGCGCACCAGCCCGGTCAGGTTGGGCGCTTTCGCGTGCGCTTTGTGGCACGACTTGAGAACCTGGTCCCAGGCGACGAGGAAATTCTTGTAGGTCTCGACCATGATCTCGTCAGGCTTGGGTTGGCGGTGGAGCTGCGCGACGAGCTGATTCTTGAGAGTGACCAGCCGCTCTTGCGCGCTCATCTGCGTGGCGAGCCACATCTCCTGGTCGGGGTCGAGCAGCCGTACCTGGCTGATCTCTTTGAGATACATACGGACGGGATCGTCGCCGAGCTCTGCACTCCATTCCAGCAGGTCTTCTTCCTCTTCCTCGACTTCGATCTCTTCCAGGTCGGCTTCGTCGGGCTCCTCGATTTCCAATGCTTCTTCTTCGAGGGTCACGTCGAGCAGCGCATCCGGCTCGACTTCGTCGGCCAAAACGTCCAGGTCACTCGCGGTATTCAGTTTAAGTTCCGGGTCGAGGACATCCTCGCCCAGCGCATCGGAAGATGGATCGGGCATTCTCTCACTATATCAAGCTGCGGGCCGGCGCCATGGGTCGGCTGTGCTCAGTCGAGCGATCTCGCCGGGCCAGCGAGCTTTCTGCAATTGATTGACGGCGATGGCGTTGCGGTGTCCCTGCTCACCCAACTCGCGCGCCGCGTCGGTTTCGCCTCGCTCGAGCGCCTCTTGCGCCAGCACGTCGAGTTCCTGCTGTATACGCTTGAGGTTGCGCTCGCGCAGGCGCAATGCACTCTGCATCGCCTCGCGTTCCCAATCCGGCGCTTCGGCCGAAGCGGGCAGCCGTGCGCTGGCTTCTGAGAGCGCGGCCAGGTATGGCCAAAGCGTCTCGTCCAGTGTGTCCAGTGACCGAATAGGTCTCTCCAGGCCGGTCAGGTCTTGTATCCCGCGCATCGCCGCCAGTATTTCGCGGTGTGCTGCGCTATCAAAATCGTCTTCACCCAGCCTGCCCAGTCCTGCTGCGCTCAATGCCTCGTCCACTTGCAAAAGAGCTGTCGGCGATTGCAGCAGCGCCGTCAGGCAATGCGCTTCCAGGTCAGACTCTGGGCGTTCGGCGGCCGGGACCGGCTTCGCAGCCCGGCGCGCCTTGGGTGATGCCGCGCCGCCGAATTGCTCGAGCACTGCGCGCTCGTCCACGCGCAGCATCCGCGCCAATCGCTGGGCATAGTGCACGCGCTCCACCGGGTCAGCCACATCCCGAATCACCGGCACGACCTGACGAGAAAAAGCCGCTTTGCCTTTCGGGTCGTTCAGATCGTGTCCGGCCGCCAGCGTCTGGATGACATATTCTACTACAGGTAGAGCATTTTCGACCAACCGCGGCCAACCCGCCGGGTCATTGCGAATCACCTCGTCGGGGTCGAGGCCGCCGGGCATCACCAGCACTCGAATATCTACCTGCAGGTGGCCTTCAAAGTGAATCAGCCCGCGCGCATCAAACACGGGCGCCGCGTCCCGGTCGAGCGTCTCGCGCGCCACGTCCAGCCCACGTAGCATGGCCTGCACGCCCGCCGTGTCCGGGTCGAGCGCCAGGATGAATTTCTTGCACAACCGGGCAAGCTGGCGGAACTGGGCTTCGGTCAACGCTGTGCCCATCGAGGCGACGACATTCGCATATCCGGCCTGGTGCGCGCCGAGCGCGTCCATGTAGCCTTCGACGACGATGGCGTGTCCCGCGCTGCGAATCGCGCTGCGCGCCAGATCAATGCCAAAAAGGACGTGGCTTTTGTCAAAGAGCGGCGACTGCGGCGAGTTGAGGTACTTGGGCTCTTCGCCCGTCAGCGTTCGCGCGCCAAAGCCTATAGTGCTGCCTTTGACGTCGCGAATGGGAATCATCAGCCGCCCGCGAAAGCGGTCGAACACGGTGCCGTCATCGCGTTGAACCAGCAGTCCTGCCGAGACAAGCTCCTCGCGCGTATAGCCGCGATTCCTCAAATAGCTTTCCAGCGCGTGCCACTCGTCCAGGCTGTAGCCGAGTTGAAACCTTACGATGGTTTCGTCGGCGATGCCGCGCTGGGCCAGGTGATCGCGCGCGATGTGTCCCTGCGGCGACGTGCGCAACAGGTTGTGAAAGTACGTTGTGGCTGTGGCGAGCGCCTCGCGCAGCCGCTCGTTCTGCTTGTCTTCGGCCAGGGCCTCTTGCGTGCGCGGCTCGAGCTCTACGCCAGCTTTGCGGGCCAGCAGCTCCAGCGCTTCGCGGAATTCCAGCCCGTCGCGCTTCATCACGTAGGTGAAGATATCGCCGCCGGTGTTGCACGCGCCAAAGCATTTCCAGGTGCCTGTCTCCGGCCAGACGACAAACGACGGCGTGCGCGTGTTGGAATGGAACGGGCAAAAGCCGGTAAAGCTGTGCCCCGACTTTTTAAGTTTGACCGTCTCGGAGACGAGGTCAACAATATCAATCCGGCTTTTGATCTCGTCTATGACACTCATAACGCGGCTTTCTGCCGTTGCTCAATTCATCCACCAAGAACACGAAGGAACACCAAGAATCCTTTCTGATCCTTCGTGCCCCTCGTGGAAATATTGTGGTAGATGGCCGTCCGTCGTTCCTCTTCAGGCGGCCATCTGCCAGGATTGTGCAGCTCGACGCCGCCTACTTCTCCCAGAAAAATTGCCATTCGCCGACGGCTTGGCCGTTCTTGAGGGTCGTGGCGAGCTGATAGGCATCAATGGCGCCGACTATATTCAGTATCACGCCGAGACCGAAAGCGCAATACAAAAGTACCGTGACGACGATGATCACGATGCCCTTGGTCGTCTGGCCCAGGTAAATCTGTCCCGCGCCGCCTGCAAGGATCAAACTGAGGATCAGGGCGATAATCGGGTCTTTGGGTGGAGTGGCGGGCTGAATCTGCGTCTTGCTCTGAATTAGCGGCATGGTATTCTCCTTTTCTGTCTGCTATGGACTAGATTTGACCGACGCTCCGCCGGCCGTAACCCCTTGCGAAGGTTTCCGGACCTTCGCAAGGGTTGGGTTACCGTTGCTATTTGTCACGCGTGGCAGCGCCGAGCGCGGCCTGGGCCGCTGCCAGTCTCGCCACCGGCACGCGATACGGGCTGCACGACACATAGTTCAGCCCACTGTTGTGGCAGAACTCGATGGACGACGGGTCGCCGCCGTGCTCGCCGCAGATGCCGATTTCAAGGTCAGGACGTGTCTGGCGGCCTTCCGTCACTGCGATCTTGACCAGTTGCCCCACGCCCTCACGGTCAAGCACCTGGAACGGGTTCTCCGGCAGCACCTTGTCTTCCACGTAGCGCAGCAGGAACTTGCCCTCGGCATCGTCGCGGCTATAGCCGAACGTCGTCTGCGTCAGGTCGTTGGTGCCGAAGGAAAAGAACTGGGCGTACTGGGCGATCTGCCCCGCGGTGAGCGCGCCGCGCGGCACTTCGATCATCGTCCCGAACTTGAACTCGACCTGGGCGCCTTGCTCTTCCATCACCTTCTTGGCGACGGCCTCCAGGTAGGTCTGGCTGATCTTTAGTTCGTTATAGTGACCGGTGAGTGGGATCATGACTTCGGGCTTGACGACGATGCCCTTCTTGGCCTGGATGCACGCTGCCTCAAAGATTGCGCGCACCTGCATCTCGGTGATGGCCGGGTAGGTTATCCCTAAACGGATGCCGCGCAGGCCCAGCATCGGGTTGGCTTCGCGCATCGCATTGACGGCCTTGAGCATGACCTCTTTTTCTTCCAGCTCGGCCTTCATCTGCTTGAGCGGCTTCTGGCCCTTCTTGGGTCTCCACCCCTTGACGGAAGCGACCATGTCAATCCGGGCGCGCAGGTCAGTGACCTCTTCCAGCAGCGACTCGAAGCTGGGCAGGAACTCGTGAAGGGGTGGATCAATCAGGCGGATGATGACCGGCAGCCCGTCCATTGCCTCAAAGATGCCCTCGAAATCGTGACGCTGGAACGGCAGCAGCCTGGACAGCGCTTTTTCATACGCCTTGACCGCGGCATTCTTCTTGGCCACCTTTTTAGCGTCTTGGACAACCTTGAGCACCTTGGGATCATCTGACCGGCGAGCCAGCTCGGCCTCGGCGCGCTTGATCTTGTTAAAGTACGACTGCGCCTCGGACGCATTCAGGATCATTTGCTGTACCCAGGGCAGGCGCTCTTGCTCAAAGAACATGTGCTCGGTGCGGCACAGGCCGATGCCCTTGGCGCCGAACTTGCGTGCCACACGCGCGTCACGCGGATAGTCGGCGTTGGCCCACACGTACAAGCCACGCGTCGGCGAGGAACCATAGACCGGGCGGCAGTCTCGCGCGCTGATCTCGTCGGCCCAGGTCAAGAGCTCGACCAGGTCAGTCTCCTTGTCAAAGTCCGGGGCAACCGTTTCAATCGTCCCTTCAAAGACCTGGCCCTCGGTTCCGTCAATGGAGATAGGGTCGCCTTCCTTGATGACCTTGCTCTCGGCGACGAACTGCTTCTTTTCGCTGTCTACTCGGATGGCCTCGCAGCCCGCCACGCACGGCTTGCCCAGGCCGCGCGCCACCACCGCCGCGTGCGAGGTCGCGCCGCCGCGCTGCGTCAGAATGCCTTTGGCAACAATCATGCCGTGCACGTCGTCCGGGCTGGTTTCCTGGCGGACGAGGATGACGGCCTTGCCTGCGTGTCCCCACTCCTCGGCAGTGTCCGGGTCGAACACGGCCACGCCTGTTGCCGCGCCGGGCGAAGCGTTAAGGCCCTGGGCCAACAGCTTGCCCTCTTTGGCTGCTTTTTGCTTGGCAGCGGGGACAAAGCGCGGCAACAGCAGCAAGTTCACCTGGCTGGCCTCGACGCGCTGGATGGCTTCCTCCTTTGTGATGAGGCCCTCGCGCACCATGTCCACCGCGATCTTGACAGCAGCCTGCGCGGTGCGCTTGCCGGCGCGGGTCTGGAGCATATAGAGCTTGCCGCGCTCGATGGTAAACTCCATATCCTGAACGTCGCGATAGTGCTTTTCGAGCATCTGGCAGATTTGCACAAATTGCTCGAACGCTTCCGGCATCTCTTCCTTTAGCTCGGCGATCTTGCGCGGCGTACGGACGCCTGCCACCACGTCTTCGCCCTGCGCGTTCATCAGGTACTCGCCATAGAGTGCCTTTTCGCCGGTGGACGGGTCGCGCGTAAAAGCGACGCCGGTGCCCGAATTGGCGCCCATGTTGCCGAATACCATCGTCACAACGTTGACCGCCGTGCCCAGGTTGTGCGGAATCTTGTTATAGTTGCGATAGTCCACTGCACGCTTGCCGAACCAGGAAGCGAACACGGCTTCGACAGCCTGGCACAGTTGCTCGTACGGGTCATCGGGGAAAGCCTGCCCCAGTTCCTTTTCATAGAGCGCCTTGTAATCGGCGACGACCTTTTTGAGCATTTCGGTCGTCAGGTCGGTGTCTTTTTTGCCGGTTGTCTTGGCCTTGAATCTGTCCAAGACATGCTCGAATTTTTCGCCTTCGATGCCCTTGACGATGCGTCCGAACATCTGGATCAGGCGGCGGTAGGCGTCATAGGCGAAGCGCTTGTCGCCGGTCAGTTTCGCCAGACCTTGCAAGGTGGTCGGGTTGAGTCCGACGTTGAGCACGGTATCCATCATGCCGGGCATAGAGAACTTGGCTCCCGACCGGACGGACACCAGCAAGGGATTGTTAGGATCGCCGAATTTTTTGCCGGTCTGCTCTTCAACCTTTTTGAGTGCTTCGAGCGTCTGATCCCACATACCCTGAGGTAATTGCTTGCCGGCATCAAAGTAAGCGTTACAGGCTTCGGTGGTGATGATAAAACCGGGCGGCACCGGCAACCCGGCGTGCGACATCTCGGCCAGCCCGGCGCCTTTGCCGCCGAGCAGGTCGCGCATATCCTTGTTGCCTTCACTAAAGAGATAGACCCACTTGGTCATGATTGTAGCTCCTAATTGATCTTGCGGATTGTGTATGTGCAAGACTGGTTCTCGATGCTGATAGCGGCCCACATTATAGTCGCGTCACCCCATGCGCGCAACTCAGAATCCTTCCACCTTGCTCAAATCCACAATGCCCTTGGGCAGCGCGGCGATGTGTTGGAGCAGCGCGAGGCGTGTCTGGCGCACAGAGGCATCTTCTGCCATCACCAGCACGTCCACAAAGAACTTGGCGATGGTCGGTACCAGCGGCGCAAACGCGCTCAAGAACTTGTCTACGCTGCTGTGCAGCGAGACCTGCGCCGCGCACGCCTGATAGGCATCGTACAGTGCGTGCGACATCGGCTCCGGGTCGTGCCTGATGTCGAGCGGGAACAGCTCGACAAACTCGCGCGTGATGCGGACGCAGCGGGCATAGTTGGAGAGAATGTCGTTCCAGTCCGGGCGTGCGGCCCAGTGTGCGAGGGCCTGGACGGCAACCCGCGCCCGGTACGGCACATCGCTTTGCTCGGCCAGCACCGCATCCACCAGATCGTAGCGGTAGCCCTGATCCAGCAACAGCCCGCGCAAGCGACCGACGACGAAGGCGTGAATATCGGCCAGCAGTGCAGCGTGGTTGGCGATCACGCCGGGCGGTTGAACCTCGGCCGCCGCCTCGAGTGCGCGCCGGAGCGAAAACGGCGCAACGTTTTCCACCAGCACCAGCACCACGCCCAGCGCCGCGCGCCGCAGCGCCCACGGGTCGGCCGAGCCGGTTGGAGCCAGTCCGACGGCGAACAGCCCGACCAGGCTATCGAGCCGGTCTGCCAGGCCAACGGCAGTGCCCGGCAGTGCGTCCGGCAACTGGTCGCCTGCATAACGCGGCAGATAGTGCTCCCGAATCGCCTGCGCTACCTCGGGCGGCTCGCCTTGCCGGAGAGCATACTCGCGGCCCATTACACCCTGGAGTGACGTGAGTTCGACGACCATCTGGGTGGCCAGGTCGGCCTTGCACAGATGCGCAGCGCGGTTGGCGGCCTGTGCTTCTTGCTCCGAAAGCCCTAGCATTTCGGCGATGCGCGGTGTGAGCTGCTCGATGCGATGCACCTTGTCCAGCACCGATCCCAGCTTTTCCTGGAAAGTCAAGGTGCCCAGACGCGGCAAAAAGTCGTCCAGGCGCTTGGCGGTATCGTGATGGAAAAAGAATTCGGCATCGGCAAAGCGGGCGCGCAAGACCTCTTCGTTCCCATGCGTGACGATACTCAGGTGGCCCTTGCCGCCGTTCCGCACGGCCACAAAGTAGGGCATCAGTTGTCTGTCTTTTTGCACCGGAAAGTATTGCTGGTGTTTGCGCATCACCGTCACCAGCACGTCGCGCGGGAGTGCGAGATATTGATCTTCAAAGCGGCCCAACAGCGCGGTGGGCTGTTCGACCATATTTGTCACTTCGTCCAGCAGGCCGGGCATCTCGGGGATTTCGCCCTCGACGGACTCGGCGAGCCTGGCGATCTGTTTCTGAATGATGGCGCGGCGCTCGTCCGTGTCGGCCAAAATGTGCTGGTCGCAGAGCACGTCAATATAGTCCCCCGCGCGCTTGATTTTGATGGGGGGCGATCCGTCGCCACGTGCGCCGACCGTCGTGCGGCCACTCGATACGCCTGCGTATTCGAAGGGAATGACCGCATCGCCCAGCAGAGCGACGAGCCACCGGACCGGCCGGCTGAATGCGATGTTGGTATTGTTCCAGCGCATGGTCTTGTCGAACTTGATCTGAGCGATGAGGTTCAGTAGACGCTCTGGTAGAACGCTGGCGGCTGGCTGGCCTTCGTCGCGCTTGACGGCGACGACATACTTGCCGCCTTCGAGGTCTTCTACCTTCAGCTCGGCCACATCTATCCCTTGACCGCGCGCGAATCCTTCGGCGGCTTTGGTCGGCTTGCCTTCCGCGTCGAACGCGGCTTTGGCGGGCGGGCCTTTGACCTTGCGCTCGATGAATTGCTGACGTGGACCACAATCATCTACCAGCACCGCCAGGCGGCGTGGCGTGCCGTAGACCTTGATCGTGCCGTGTTCCAGCCGTGCCTCGTCCAGCATCTTGGGCACTAGTTCTTGCAGTTGCGAGATAGCTGCACCCAAGTCGCCAGCAGGTAGTTCCTCGACGCCGATTTCAAGCAGGAGCGTCTCAGGAGCATCAGGGGCTGGAAGCCGCAAGTCGGAAGTGGGAGACTGGATCGCTCCACGCTCCACGTTCCACGTTCCACTTTTCAGGAGGGGATGTCCTTCCCGCTCCCGCTGCGCCACGTACGCAGCAGCCACCTGGCGGGAAAGGTCGCGCATCTTGGCAAAGTATCCAGCGCGCTCCGTCACGCCGATAGCTCCGCGCGCGTCGAGCACGTTGAAGGTGTGGCTGCACCGCAGCACATAGTCGTGCGCTGGGATGACCAGGGGCGGCTCGTGGCTCAGGCAAGCGCGTGCCTCGGCTTCGTACAGTTTGTACATCTCGGTCAACCTCTGGACATTTGCCGTTTCAAAGTCGTAGGTGCAATGTTCGACCTCGGGTGTTTTGAGCACGTCGCTGTAGGCGCGGCCTGCGCCCCAGTCAATGTCCCACACGCTGCGCTTGTCTTGCAGAACGAGCACAATGCGTTCCAGTCCATAGGTCAGCTCAACCGGCACCGGATCGAGCGTCTGGCCGCCCGATTGCTGAAAATACGTGAACTGGCTGATCTCTTGCCCATCGCACCAGACCTGCCAGCCCAATCCCCAAGCGCCAAAAGCGGGCGCTTCCCAGTTGTCCTCGACAAAGCGGATGTCGTGCTTGCGCCCGTCAATGCCGATGGCCTCCAAGCTGCCCAGGTAGAGTTCCTGCGGGTTGCCAGGGTCCGGCTTGAGGATGACCTGAAGCTGCGTGTGCATCTGCATCCGGTTTGGGTTTTCGGCGTAGCGACCATCGTCGGGCCGGTAACTGGGCTCCACATAGCAGATGTTCCAGGGTTCCGGCCCCAGCACGCGCAGAGTGGTGGCCGGGTTGAGTGTGCCAGCTCCGACTTTTTCGCTATAGGGCTGCCAGATGAGGCAGCCGTACTCGGCCCAATAGTCTTGCAGGCGAAGGATGACTTGTTGGAAAGAAAGTGGTTTAGGCATTTGAATCCTTGTCAACCAGAATGTCTATCAGCTTGTCATCTCCAACCGCAGCGTCCGCAAAAACTCGACCGACTGCAAGTTGCGTTCCAGGATGTAGGTAATGTACCGCTGCATGGTCTGCTCGACTTCGCGCGCGACTAGCGGACGCAGCTTGAGTGACGCGAACGCGGGCCATTCGACACGCGCGGTGTGGCGTAGCACCTTGAGCGCCGCAAGCGAGAGCGGCAGTGCATCTGCAAACTGGGGCGCACACCTGTCACACAAGACGCCGCCCTGGGCGCAGTCAAAGGCATAGGGCGGCGCCTCGCTTTCGATCTCGCGTAACACCTGACCGCAGTGCACGCAGTCAAACAGCCTCGGTTGGTAGCCTGCCAGTGTCAGCAGTCGCAGCTCATAGAAACGCGCTACAAGCGCCGGGTTCTCTGCGTTACACAGACGCGCGAGCGTATCGGCCAATAAGTCGTACAGCTCGACGCTTTCCTCTTCGTCGCGTGTAAAGCGGTCGAGCAGTTCGACAATGTAATGCGCGTAGGTCGAGCGCAGCAGATCCTCTCGCAGCGCCCGATACGCTTCGACTGTCTCGGCTTGGCTGACGATATCCAGGTTGCGCGCTTTGGCAATAAGCAGCGTGCTGCGGGTGAATAACTCGACGTGGCCGCTTTTACGGCTGGCCGGCTTGCGTGCGCCTTTGGCGACGACGCGCAGCTTGCCGCGCCGGGGCGTGAAAACCGTCAGCAGCCGGTCGGCCTCGCTAAAGTCGGCCCGACGCAGAATAATCGCTTCGGTGCGGTACAGTCGTTCCAGTCGCATCATTCACCGCGCAAACAATAGACAAGATTATACCATCCCGCTATGGCTTGCGCTAGTGTTGCGCCGGACGAGGCATTCTCTATTCTTGGACTTCCGGCTTTTTCCTGGCCGAATCGAGCCAACCTTGTGCGCTATCGAGTGTCTCTTTGGCCGATTGCAGAATGTTGATGAGCGAGTGGACGGGCGCCGAGCCGCTGCCGATCACCAGGCCTGTGATGATCACGTCAATTCTCGGATTGCCCACTTTGATGCCCATCAAGGCGAACATCTGCAGCGAGCTGGCCGAGGCAACGACCAACCCTAACAGCAGACCAAGGAAAATGCTGCCGGCTCGTTTGGCGTTCCTGTAGCCGTCCGAAACTGTCACCTGGCTCAACTGGTCTTCCGCAGTCTTGAGACGCTGTTCCGCCAGGCTCATCAGTTTCTTGGCGTCGTCCAGTTTCGTTTTAGCCTGTTGAAAGAATTGTTCGGCCTGCGGGATAGGCGCCGCGCCCTCTGCCGGAGCGGTGGACTGGGGCGCTTCACTGCTGGCCGAGAACTGGGGCAAATCTGCGAGTTGGCGGTTGTACTCGGCCGAGACATTGACCAGCCAGCCTCGTGCACTTTCCACTTCCACCTCGGCATTTTGTAGCCAACGCAGCCCGCGTCCCAGATAAGCGACCAAGGTCCGCCAATTCCCCTCAATGACCCCGAACAACGTTTCCAGGGACCGTTCGATGCCGGCTGCTGCCGCCAACACCGGCGCAAGTACCACGGTCAGGTTCACGCCCGCCGCCAGTGGCCGGACTTCGGCCGGCTTGACGTCCTGAATGGCGACCCAGTAAATTACCAAGGCGGTGATAGCGACGACCAGCGCCACGAATAGATACAGACGAAGCCGTGTCTCGAAGAACGTGACCTTGGTATCCCATTGGGCTCCGGGGGGCTTGGCGCGTATGCTGAGCGCTATTCTTTGAAAGAGTGTGAGCTTTTGGGTGCTGCTCTGCGTAGCAGCTTGACTGGAGGGTTGTGACTGGCTCATGTGTGACTCCTTTCGCAAAGAGATCGGTGGATCTGCGCCAACTTGTACCAAGACAGCGAGTGGGCAGCCCGCTGACAACTTTCAAGAGCCGATTCACCTCCAAAAGTGTTGTCGAGTCGTGGAAGCGCTATTCCAATGATTCCGGCCCGAACGAATCTGGCAAGAGCTGGTCGAGCGTGAACTGCCGGACATGGCCGGCGTCGTCGGCCAGCAGAACGCGCAGATGCGGAGCAAATTCGCGCATCACCTGGCGACAGGCTCCGCACGGGCTGCCGCCGTTGCGCGTGGCGATGGCGATGGCGGCGAATTCGCGCTGACCTTCGGACACGGCCTTGACAATGGCGGTGCGCTCGGCACACATCGCCATCGGATACACGGCGTTTTCCACGTTACAGCCTGTGAACACCCGGCCGGATGCGGTCAGCAGCGCTGCACCTACATCATAATGCGAGTAAGGTGCGTAGGCGTTCTTGCGTGCCACCTGCGCCAACTGGACAAGTTCCCGGTCCTCCATTATCACTCCTGGGGAGTAGGGGGCTCGCGCCTGACGCGCACCTGGCCGATGCGCTGCCCGGAAACATTGAGCACTTCTATGACGAGCCCGTTGAATCGCAACTGCTCGCCGGCAGCCGGCACATGGCCGAGTTGGGTGTAGAGAAAGCCACCCAGCGTGTCGTAGGATTCGGCTGAAAGCTGCACGCCCAGCAGTTGATTCACGTCGTCAAGGTTGGTTCGCGCGTCGAAAATATAGACCCCCTCTGCCTCTTGATGGAACATGGGTTCTTCGGTGTCGTATTCATCCTGGATTTCGCCGACGATCTCTTCCAGGATGTCCTCGATAGTCACCAGTCCGGCCACGCCGCCATACTCGTCCACCACAATCGCAATGTGGACGCGGCGCTTTTGCAGTTCCTCAAGGAGTTCGTCCGCTTTTTTCGCTTCTGGCACAAAGTAAGCCGGGCGGACGATTTGCGCCAGCGGGACGGACAGATCCCCCGCGCGCAACACGCGCAGCAAATCCTTCGCGTAGAGCACTCCGATCACGTTGTCAATCGTGTCCTGGTATACGGGCACGCGGCTGTGGGTAGCCTGGATGACTAGGTCGGCAGCTTCAGGCAATGGGGTGGCCGAATCTATTGCCACCACGTCAATACGGGGCACCATCACTTCGCGTGTCAGTGTATCACCCAGCTCAAAGATCGAATAGATCATCTCCTTTTCTTCTTCTTCGAGCACACCGCCTTCTTCGCCGGCATCCACCACCGTCTTGATCTCTTCCTCGGTGACGAGGCCCATTCCTGCTCGTGACGCGCCGCCAAGTGGCTCGGCGATGAGGTTGGCGAGTCCGACCAATGCCTTGACCACCGGAGTGAGCAGCGAGGCGGCTGCGTCGAGTGGACGGGCGACAAAGAGTGCGATGGGTTCGGCGTGACGCGCCGCCAGTGACTTGGGGACAAGCTCGCCCAGCACAAGCATCGCCAACCCGAGCAGGAACGTGACAATCAAGACCGCCAGCAGTAGGGTATATGGCCCCAGCCACGCGGCGCGCGCCAGCTCTCCCGCTAGCCTCGGCGCAAGTGTTACTGCGGCGGTGCCGGCAGCCAGAAAGCTGGCCAGCGTCGTGCCCAGTTGCAGCGTGGCGAGCGTCCGGCTGGAATCTTCCGCCAGCCGCTCCAATGCCTTGACGGCAGCGTGTTTCTGCTCGATCAGTTTCGCCAGGCGCGACTTGCGCATTTCCGCAATTGCCACTTCGGAGGCGGCGAGAAATGCGTTCAGCAGCACCAGCGCCAGGAGCAGAACAAATTCTACAATCATGCTCATGCGACTCAGGCTATTTTACCGGACGTGAGATGCTGGCTACATACGCGTCCATCAGCTTGGTTTGCATCCTTTTTTAAAGTGTAGCTAGTTCCTAAGTTGCTCGGACTCTGCTTTTATTCGTCTTTCGTCTTGGCCAGGCGAGCAGGCACGCCATATACCACCGCGTCGTCCGGCACGTCGTGTGTGACGACGCTGCCTGCGCCAGTTTTAGCGCCCTTGCCAACATTGACAGGCGCGACCAGCATAGTATCGCTGCCAATGAACGCGCCTTCGCCGATGACGGTCTTGAACTTGTGCACGCCGTCATAGTTGCAGGTGATCGTCCCGCAGCCGATGTTGACGTTCGCGCCCGCGTCGGCATCGCCCAGGTAGCTAAAGTGGCCCATCTTGGCGCCGGGGCCGAGCCGCGAGTTTTTCACTTCGCCAAAGTTGCCCATGTGGACACCATGGCACAAGTATGCGCCCTTGCGCAGATGTGCAAACGGCCCCACGTCTACGTCGTCTTCCAAGGTCGCGCTTTCAAATACTGAGGCCTTGACTTCACATCGGTCGCCGATGGTGGAATCGCTGATAATGGCGTTGGGGCCAATCGAGCATTCGTGCCCGATGACGGTTTTGCCACGCAGGTGTGTATTCGGGTGAATGACCGTGTCCGCGCCGATGCTGACACCTGCTTCGATGTAGGTCGTCGCCGGGTCAATCATCGTCACGCCGGAGAGCATCAACTGCTCGTTGATGCGCGCGCGCATCTTGGCTTCTGCCCAGGCCAAACGTGCGCGGTCGTCAATTCCCATGACTTGGTCAGGGTCGACCTCCAACGCGGCGACGGTTCTGCCCTCGACCACGGCCATCTCTACAAGATCCGTCAGATATCGCTCCACGTGCTTGACCGGCAAGTTGGCGATGTGAGACCATAGCCAGCCGGCCTGGAAGCACAAGATGCCGCTGTTGACTTCGCGGATGCCAACCTGCTCCGGCGTGGCTTCCTTGAACTCGACGATGGCGCGCACATGGCCAGCTTTGTCGCGGACGATGCGCCCCAGCCGCAGTGGGTCGGCGGGCCGAAAGGTGAGGATTGTGGCCGTGGCTTGTTCGCGCGCATGGTGCTCTAACATGGCCCGGAGAGTTTCGACCGTGATGAACGGTGTATCGCCGTAGAGCACGAGCACAGTATCGGCTTTGCCATCCAGCTTGGCCTGCGTCTGCATCACTGCGTGGCCGGTGCCCAGTTGCGGCTCTTGCACAACAAACTCGGCCATGTCACCCAATGCCTGGCGCACCAGGTCTGCGCGGTAGCCGACGACGACCAGAGGCTGTGCCCCGGCCAGTTCACGTGCGACATCCACGACGTAGGCTGCCATCGGGCGACCGCACACGCGATGCAACACCTTGGGCAGATCGGATTTCATCCGCGTGCCCATCCCTGCGGCGAGAATTACAGCGGCAAGTGACATTTCATGCTCCCTGAAACCAAAAACGGTTCCCGTGTGGACGATTACCACGCGAGGAACCGCTGTGGTCAAGCTTGTGTTGAAAGGTCAGTCTGACCAGTGACGTGCATTGCATCTACGTTTGAGGCGGCACAGGTGTGGCCTTGCGCCGCCGCCGAGATCGCGCGAAGCGGACAACGAGAAAAGTAGGCGCGCCGAGCAGCAACCCGATCGGCAGCACGCAGATGACCGTCCAGATGAGGATTTTGCCAATGGTCTGGAGCGCCCAGAATAATGCCTGGAGCGCGTCACGCGCGGTGCCTTCCGGTCGCCAGTTGCCAATGCGGACGGGTTGCGCCAGTGCGTCCGGCGTCAGGGTGATGTTAACTGTGGCAAGCTTGACGTTCTCCTTCAGCTTCAACTGCTGGCCGGTCAGCCGGTTGATCCGCCCTTGGACGTCATCGAGCCGCGCCTGGATGCTGAGAATATCCTCCATCTTGGTCGCGCGGTCGAGCAGTTTGCGATACGAGTCGCGCTGAGCGGTGAGGTTGTCAATCTCGGCTTGATTGTCGGTATATTGGTCAGTCACGTCCTGACCATTGAGGTCTTCTTTTTCCACCTGCAATGCCAGCTCTTTGACCTTCGACAGTGTCGCTTTGAGTTGGGCCAGATCCTCGCCGGGGATTCGGACAGTCATTGTAGCCCGGGTATACCCGGCATCTTCGTATGTGCTCGATGCGGTGACGAATCCACCGGCGCCCTGGACGATTTGAGTGATCTGATCCACGGCGGCGCGCGCATCTTTGACCACCAGCGATAACTGGCCGGAATAGACAATCATCCGTTCGGCGCCGGCAACGTTGGCCGCCTGGGGCTGATTGCCGGCGTCAGCCTGGCCAATGGCTTCTGGAGCCTGCGGTTGTGCAGGGGGCATCGCGCCGGGGGCGAGGCCACGCGACGCCTGAGGCGCAGGCGTAGCCGCAGAGGCACATCCGACGGTCAACAGTACGATCACAAGCAGAGATAAAAAGACTTTTCGGTTCATCTTGGCACTCCTTTCGCAGAAACGATTCTGCGCTTAGGACGCCTCTTCCAACTACCGAGTTCCCCATCTACTGGTTTTGTCGAGTGTCCCTCAACTCGCGAGAAGATAAACTCTAGTGTCCGATGGCCAACCGCTCGATCAGGCGATTGGGTAACTTGGCTGCGCGCATCTTGTCCTGTGTTTCCTCAATGGGATACTCGGCGCGCCGATGCTCCAGCGTGTTCTCGTCCAGGTTGAGGATCACATAAGAAGCGTCTGGGTTGCCGTCGCGTGGTTGGCCGACGCTGCCCGGGTTGATGATCCAGCGTCCGGTCGCCAGCGAGACGGTCTCGCGATAGCGCGGCGGGCGCAGATCGCACAGATGATCGTCGCTGGGCTCCGGCAGGTAAAAGCTCACTGGCACGTGGGTGTGCCCAACCAGGCAGATTTGTGTCTCGAAGGCGGTAAAGTTCAATTCGGCAGTTAACGGATCGAGGATGTATTCCCAAATGGGCTGGCGCGGGCTGCCGTGCGCCAGTGTATAGCCTTGTTCCACGCGCAGCGGCGGCAAGTTTTGCAGGTAGGCCCGCGCGGCCGGGCTGAGCACGCCTTGAGTCCACTGGTTAGCGATGCGCGCATCAGCATTAAAGCCACGGATGTCCAGCTTGCCGAGCACAGCCCAGTCATGGTTACCGGCGAGGCACAAATGCGGGTATTCGCGCAGTCGCGCAATACACTCGTTTGGCTCCGGACCATAACCCACCATATCACCCAGGCACCATATCAAATCGAACTGACCCGCGTCGAGGAGTACTGCTTCGAGGGCGGCGAGGTTGGCATGAATATCGGAAATCACTAGACAGCGCATGAAGAAAAGGCTCTGTTTTTCAAGATGGCGCTAGTGTATCACGGATTTCGCAGGATGCAAGAGGCAGGGTCAAGTTGCAAGATGGAGGATGCAGAGTGAGTCGCAGGGCGTAGGGCGCAAGAAGGCAACGTTTGACAGATGGCTCGCGCCCTGTGACCCGCGATTTGTCGCGTCGCACACACAGAGGTATAATCGCAAACGCTATGCCGATTCTCGATGATCGCACGCTAGAATTCACGAGCCGCAGCCCGGAGCAGACGCGCCGCCTGGGCATGCGGCTGGGTGAATTGCTGCAAGGCGGCGAGTGCGTCTGCCTGGAGGGCGAGTTGGGCGCAGGCAAGACTTGCCTGGCGCAAGGTATCGCGGCTGGATGGGGTGTGACCGGTCCGGTGCGCAGCCCATCGTTCACCCTCATCAACGAATTTCGCCGCCCCGGCGCCCGGCACAAATTCTACCATGCTGACCTGTACCGCATCGCCAACACATCCGAGGCATGGGCATTGGGGCTGGACGACGTGTGGGCGAGCGGGGGTGTGAGCGTCATTGAGTGGCCTGAGCACGCCGAAACCATTTTGCCTGCCGAAAGATTATGGGTTAGCCTTACTGCCCTTGATGAAACACGGCGGATGTTGCGGTTCAGCGCCCAGGGTAACCGGTACCAAGCATTGCTGGAGAAATTTAGGCGCGCAGCTTTTGGGGGATGATGCAGTCTTGCGTGTAGCGTGAACCGAATACGCAGGACGTGATGTCTACCGTTAGAGACACGGATCATCTATGTCGTCTTTGCTCTTAGCCATTGACACTGCTACCCGCGCCGCCAGCCTGGCGCTGCACGATGGTGCACGCGTGCGTGTGGAGCTTTCGTGGGAGTCGCCGGATCACCACACCATTGAGTTGGCGCCGCGCATCGCCGGAATGCTCGCGCAACTGCAAGTGACGGTGAACGAATTAGTGGGCATCGCCGTCTCGCTGGGACCGGGATCGTTCACGGGCTTGCGTGTGGGCCTGGCAGCAGCCAAAGGGCTGGCGATCTCTCGCGGGCTCAAGCTGATCGGTGTGCCCACGCTCGACATTGTGGCATATGCGATGCGGGGTACGCAACTACCGCTCGTCGCAGTGCTCTCGGCGGGGCGGGGTCGGTTGTGCGCCGCGCGATATCGCCTGGGCAACGGCAGCTACGACCCAGACGGACCGGTGTGGTTGACAACTGCGCAGGAGTTAGGCGCGGATTGGAACGAGGTGACATACGTGTGCGGCGAGCTTGCGGCTGAGGAGCGGCATGCGCTGCAGACCCGGCTGGGAGCACGCGTCGAGTTAGCGGCGCCAGCAGCGTCTTTGCGACGCGCCGGGTACCTGGCCGAGCTGGGATGGACCAGGTTGCATGTGGGACAGACCGATGATCCAGCTACCCTCATTCCGATCTATCTCCAAACGCCTTCCGGGAGTCCAGCCCGATGAGCGACGGCCAGCTTCCTTACCTCATTCGCTCCATGCGCTGGGACGATGTATCGGTGGTTATGGCGATTGAGCACGAATCGTTTCCGCTCCCCTGGTCGAGTTATACCTACCGCCATGAGCTGACCGAGAACACGCACTCGCACTATATTGTCATGCAGACCAGGGCCGCCGGCCCGGATGCGCGATCATGGTGGCTGCGAATGCTGCGTCCGGCCTCGCCGCCCATCATTGGCTATGCCGGCTATTGGCTGATTACCGACGAGGCACATATCAGTACGATTGCTGTTACCACCCGGTGGCGCAGGCACGGACTGGGCGAATTGTTGCTCTTGACGATGATCGAGCAAGCGCTGGGCATGGATGCAGTGATGGTCACGTTGGAAGTGCGTGTGAGCAACCAGGTAGCGCAGAATCTCTATCAAAAGTACGGCTTTGTCATGACCGGAACCCGACCACGCTACTACCGGGACAATGACGAGGACGCTTACATCATGACAGTCGAGGCAGTGAACGGCAGCGAGTATCAGCGTCGGCTCGCCGAGATGAAGGCAGCGCTGTGGACGCGGCTGCGCGCCGAGGCTATCCCTCAGGCTGGACAAAAGGTAGCAGCCAGACTATAATCCTGCCCTGTTTCACATCAAGGAGGAACGATGGCACTGATCCAATTCACCAAGAATCACTCTGATCATAGCACTGACCGTGGATTCCAGTTCGAGTTCTTTTGTGACAAGTGCGGCAACGGATATATGACGCGGTTCCAACCGGCTGCCAGTGGACTCGTCACCGACGCGTTGGACGTGGCGTCGGGATTATTCGGCGGGATTTTCGGCAGCGCCGCCAATGCCGCCCAGCGCGTGCACTCTGCAGCGTGGTCCAAGGCGCACGACGACGCCTTTAATGCAGCTGTCCAAGAAGCCAAGCCTCACTTTAACCAGTGCAAGCGATGCGGCAATTGGGTCTGCCGCGAGGTGTGTTGGAACGACGAGCGGGGACTGTGCAAGGATTGCGCGCCCGACCTCGAAGCCGAATACGCTGTCGCACAGGAAGAGGCCGCTATCCAGCAGGCGCGCGAGGTAGCGCGCGAGGCAACCTATGTGACGAAAGAAAAGTTTGACAAGAAGGTCGTCGGTACATGCCCCCACTGTGGCGCCAAGCTGACCGGCGGCAAATTCTGCCCGGAATGTGGCAAACCTGTCGCGGCTGAAAAACATTGTACTGAATGCGGCACGGCCATGCCTAGCTCGGCCAAGTTCTGTCCATCCTGCGGGGCCAAGCAAGCATAGAGAAAACCTTGTGAAGGTTCGAACCTTTGCAAGAATCTCTCAATCAAGGATAATACATGTCAGAATTGTCTGAACTGGCCTCAGAAATCTCTGTTTGCACCAAGTGCATCTTGAGCAAGTCGCGGACGAAAGCGGTGCCGGGTGAGGGTCCGGAGAACGCTCAGATCATGTTTGTGGGCGAGGGACCGGGCTTTCACGAAGACAAGCAGGGGCGCCCTTTTGTCGGCGCGGCTGGGCAGTTCCTGGAAGAATTATTGGCCAGCATCGGGATGAAACGGGAGCAGGTATTCATTGCCAACGTGGTCAAGTGCCGGCCTCCCGGCAACCGTGATCCCCTCCCTAACGAGATTGAAGCCTGCCGGCCCTACCTGGATCGGCAAATCGAGCTGATCAATCCCAAGGTTATCGTGACGCTCGGGCGCTATTCGATGGCACGCTGGTTCCCGAATGCCAAGATCAGCGCAATCCATGGGCAGCCTCGCAAGGTGGAAGGTCGCTTGATCGTGCCCATGTTCCACCCGGCCGCGGCGCTGCACCAGCCGTCGTTAAGACGGGACGTGGAGGCGGATTTTCGCAAACTGCCGGAAATCCTGGCGCAGTTTGAGCAACTGGAGGACAGCGAGTCGCGTCCGCCGGACGCTAAGCAGCTCAGTCTGTTTTAGCGCAAAAACCCGTTTTCTTCAAGAAAACGGGTTTTTCTCACGAACGGCGCGACATCCATTCCGTCACCGCGCGCTCCAGTTCGGCTCGCGAGCCACGTCGCACGGTACATTCGGGCAGTGATTTGAGAAAGGTCTGCCCGTAAGTCTTGGTCAGCAATCGCTTGTCGAATACGGCGACTACGCCCCGGTCGGTGGCCGTGCGGATGAGGCGGCCAAAGCCCTGGCGGAAACGCAAGATGGCGTCTGGCACCGAGTATTCGGTAAAAGCCTGGTCGAACGTCTCGCTGCGCGCAGCAAAGATCGGGTCGGTGGGGACGGCGAACGGCAGCCGCACCATGGCCAGGCACGAGAGCGCCTCGCCGGGCACGTCCACACCCTCCCAGAACGAGCGCGTGCCCAAAAGCACCCCCCGGTCTGCGTTCTTAAAGTTTTCCAGCAATTGACGGCGCGAAGAACCATCGCTCTGCTCGTAGACAGTGATATTCTCACGCGCTAACACTGGGATGACGACCTTGGCCGTTGTGCGCAGTTGGCTATAAGAGGTGAACAGGACGAGCGTCTTGCCGCCCATTGCGCGACACAGCGCGATCAGCCCCTGCTCCAAAGCGCGTTGGTAGCCTTGCTCACCCGGCTCTGGCATATCGGACACCAGGTAAAGCATCGTCGAGCTCTTGAAGTCGAATGGCGAGCCGACGGCTAGCTCATCGGCATCCCAGGCATGCAGCCGTTCCCGAATGAAACCAAAGTCCCCGCCGGTTTGCAACGTGGCCGAAGTCATCACCACCGACGCTTTAGTCTTGAAGAGGTGTTGTTCGACCAGCGGCCCCACGTGCAGTGGTGCAGCGTGCAGGGACACCACGCGGTTGCCGTTGCGCCGCGCCGCGTTCTGCTCCGAAGCCAACTCGGCCCAGTAGATGCCGGAGGCTTGGGGTTTGGAAATAATCGCCTCCAATTGCTCGCGCGCTTCGGCGATCTCGCGCCGCGCACCCAATGCACGCGCCAGCAGATCGTCGCGGTCGGGAATGTCGTACTCGTCTAGGTCGTTGAGTGTTTCAGCCAACCGTGCCAGGCTGTCGGCGATGGCGAACAGCCCTTTGCTGAGGTTATCCCACCCGATCTCGATGGACGACCACATAGGTTGCGTGCGGATTGCCGGGACAATCCTTAAACGAAAAGAGTATTCGCTGGAATTCTCACCCCGTTGGCTTTCAACGAACTGCAC
>Ga0315268_10000960_pt1 | contig 33561 bp, 30 predicted proteins | sample C1_top_MG_FD_204535 | JGI IMG/M metagenome (GOLD analysis project Ga0315268, IMG submission 204535) | Sediment microbial communities from Yellowstone Lake, YNP, Wyoming, USA - C1_top | ecosystem: Environmental > Aquatic > Freshwater > Lake > Sediment | place: USA: Wyoming | collected 2017-08-01
GCTGCTTTCTCCATCGTGGTGACCACCTGATCGTGCATCGTACGCAGGATACGGATGCTACGTGAGACATGTTCGTTGCGATCAATATATCCCATTTCTTCCAGTTGCTTGAGGTAATAATCAACCAACGATGTGGATTGCACGCCTATGCTTTCGCCCACTTCTCGAATTGAAGGCGAATAGCCGTTCACATTCTGAAAGCGGGTTAAAAAATCCATAATTTTATAGTGTCTCTCACCTAAACCAGCACTTTTTCTAGCCATTTCCCAACTCCTTTCGGGAATATATATCGATCATTTGTACTATTTATTTATACACGAACATTCGTTCTGTGTCAAGCGGTTTTGGCCACTTTTTTGGGGTTTTCATGGTCATTTGTTCGATTTTCCTCGGTAAAAGGCTTCGGCGAAGTCAGAGTTTATTCTGAAAACCAGGTCCAGCCTGCCTGAAACCCCTTATAGGATGTTTCTTCTGGATGATGGATGTGTCAGCGAGTTGTCAAACAGGGGTGATAGAATAGGTTTGTTATATAATTGGTACATCCCTAATTGCGATTATTCTTATTCTAGATCGGGTCCGGATAACGAGTGTAGATATGGGCGGTAGAAAATTCTTAGTCATTATTGCATTGAGTATTATGCTTGGATTGGCGTCTATGACACTATCTCTGTCGTTGCTTGTGCCATCTCCAGAGATTGCCACACAATTCCGTACCGTTACTGCCAGCATAACCCCCTCTAACCGAGTCACCGAAGTAACGGAGGTTTTGAATATCCATCAGACCGTCGAGGCCAATTGTGTTTTTCCTATCACGGCCTGGAGAAATGGCATTACGGTAGGAAAGCTGGAAAGCTACAAAGTTGGCGACAAAATGTACCTTAAAGAAGATATGGCCGGAATACTCAATCAAGAGGACGTAGATATTTCGGTGTCGCTTTTGCAACAACTGATCGTGACTGCACTTAACCAGGCCAATGGGGCGCAAATACAGGGCATCCAGCATTTTGTAAACCAGGGAAAGGATTGGCTGGTAAGGAATCCCTGGTTTGACCGGACCCCCGCCAGCGAACGTGAACTCGCCCAGGAGATTGTAAATGCCTTAAGTGATTTTAATGATGGTAAGTCGGGGGTGGGTTTATGTACTTATAAATTGGACGAATTGATCCGATTAACGCAACTGGTGGTCGATACTCTCACACCGACTGAGACGATGACGCCAACACAAACATTCACGAGCACCATATTCTATTATTCCCGGACGCCCACGCCGACCAATATACCACCTCAGGATGATAAAAAACCCAAACCGAAACCCTCAGCACGTCCGACGGCTACCAAACGACCACCACCGCCGCCGACCGAACCGCCACCACCTCCACCACCACCTACAGAAGAACCTTTACCGACCCTGGTACCGACCTCTGGCTAGAAGGGTAACTTATAGTTGATGGAAAGTAAGTAAATCGGAGAAATTTACAGATGGAAATGATCTTCAGGCTGATAGCCACTATGCTGTCCGTTGTTTTGATCGGCACAGGATGGTTCGCACCAGATCAATTATGGTCTATCACAGGCTATGCACCAACCAGCCTGCAGATGGGCGGAGGGGACCGAATCGACCGTCCACTGCTGGCTGTACCGGTCGCTTCTCCTGACACTTATCGTACGACTCCCAATACACTTCTGGGGGTGGCTGCCCCTGGTGTGCTACAGAACGATAGTGATTCCGATCCAGGGGACACCCTGACGGCAGTGCTAGACAACGATGTTTCACATGGTACGCTGACTCTAAACAGTGATGGCAGCTTCTCTTATACTCCTAATACCGATTATGTTGGGGAAGATTCTTTCACGTACCATGCTATTGATACAACGAATAATCCTTCGAATACTGTTACTGTAACTATTCAGGTAGATAATAATCCGACGGACATCAGCCTGAGCGCGAGCAGCGTAGCGGAGAATCAGCCCGTTGGAACGGTAGTTGGGACATTTACGACAACTGATCCAGATGCCGGCCAAAGTTTCACCTATTCGATGGTGACGGGAACGGGAGATACGGACAACAGCTCGTTCACCATTGCGGGTAACTCCTTACAGACCGCGGCGGTGTTTGATTACGAGACCAAGACCAGTTACAGCATCCGGGTGCAAACGGATGATGGTCTCGGAGGAACATTCCAGAAGCAGTTCACCATCACGGTGACGAACACCAACGACCCGCCAACCGATATCACTCTGAGTGCCAGCAGCGTGGCGGAAAACCAAGCAGCCGGAACGGTGGTGGGGACGTTCAGTACGACGGATCAAAATGTAGGAGACACCTTCACATACACGCTGGTGGCCGGTATAGGTGATACAGATAATGCCTCGTTCACCATCACGGGGAACCAACTGAAAACGGCGGCGATATTCAACTACGAGGTGAAGAGCAGCTACAGCATCCGGGTGCAGACGAGTGATAACCAAGGGGCCACGTTCCAGAAGGTGTTCACTATAACGGTGACCGATGTGAATGAGACACCGACGGATATTACCCTGAATCCAAGCAGCGTGGCGGAGAACCTACCAGTTGGGACAGTGGTGGGAACTTTTTCGACGACTGACCCTGATTTTGGTCAGACTTTCACTTATACACTGGTGCATGGAACAGGCGGGCAGGACTACAGCTCGTTCACGATTGTGGGAAATGAGTTGCGCACTGCTGAGGTATTCAACTATGAGGTGAAGAACATCTACAACATCCGGGTGGAAACGAATGATGGGCATGGAGGCACGTTCCAAAAGCCGCTCACCATCACGGTGACGAATGTGAATGAATCCCCCACGGATATCACCCTGAGTGCCAGCAGTGTGGCGGAGAACATGCCGGTTGGGACAGTGGTCGGGACTTTCACCACGACGGATCCTGATGTAGGAGATACCTTCACATACAGCCTGGTGGCAGGAACGGGCGATACAGATAACGCTTCGTTCACCATCGTGGGCAATGCTCTGCAGACCGCAGCGATATTCGACTATGATGTGAAGAGCAGCTACAGCATCCGGGTGCAGACGACAGATAGTCTTGGGGCGACCTTCCAGAAGCAGTTCACCATCACGGTGACGAATGTGAATGAGCCACCGACGGATATTACCCTGAATCCCAGCAGCGTGGCGGAGAACCAGCCAGTTGGGACGCAGGTGGGGACGTTCACCACGACTGACCCGGATGTTGGCCAGACCTTCACCTATTCTCTGGTAGCAGGGACTGGCGATATAGATAATGCCTCATTCACCATCGTGGGTAATGCCCTGCAGACCGCAGCGATATTCAACTACGAGGTGAAGAACAGCTACAGCATCCGGGTGCAGACGAGTGATATCTTTGGAGCGACCTTCCAGAAGGCGTTCACCATCACGGTGACGAATGTGAATGAACCGCCGACCGATATCACCTTGAGTGTCAGCAGTGTGGCGGAAAACCAACCGGTTGGGACGGTGGTGGGCACGTTTGCGTCGATTGACCCGGATTTCGGGGATATCACCTTCACCTATACACTTGTGGCAGGAACGGGTGATACAGATAACGCTTCGTTCACCATCGTGGGCAATGCGCTGCAGACAGCAGCGATATTCAACTACGAGGTGAAGAACAGCTACAGCATCCGGGTGCAGACGAGTGATATCTTCGGGGGGACGTTCCAAAAGATATTCACCATCACGGTGACGAATGTGAATGAGCCACCGACGAATATCACCCTGAGTGCCAGCAGCGTGGCGGAGAACCAGCCGGTTGGGACAGTGGTCGGGACGTTCACCACGACCGACCCGGATGTTGGCCAAACCTTCACCTATTCTCTGGTGGCGGGAACGGGTAGCACGGACAACAGCTCGTTTACCATCGTGGGCAATGCCCTGCAGACCGCAGCGATATTCAACTACGAGGTGAAGAACAGCTACAGCATCCGGGTGCAGACGACTGATAATCTTGGAGCGACCTTCCAGAAGGTGTTCACCATCACGGTGACAAATGTGAATGAGGCACCGACGGACATCATCTTGAGTGCCAGCAGCGTGCCAGAGAACCAGCCGATTGGGACGGTGGTGGGAACGTTTGCGACGACTGACCCGGATGTCGGGGATGTTACCTTCACCTATACGCTTGTGGCAGGAACAGGCAGCACAGACAACAGTTCGTTTACCATTGTGGGAAGCCAACTTCAAACCGCAGCGGTATTCAACTACGAGGTGAAGAGCAGTTACAGCATCCGGGTGCAGACGAGTGATGGGCATGGAGGAATCTTCCAGAAGGTGTTCACCATCACGGTGACCAACGTAAACGAGGCGCCCGTGGCGACCAACGATGCGTATTCGATCTCTAAGAACTCTGATCTGAATATGCCCGCACCCGGGGTACTGATTAATGATTCGGATGTGGATAGTAGCGGCCTGACCACCTCCTTAGTCTCTGGACCGTCCTGTAATCCAAGCGGTTGTGGAACATTGGAGTTTCGTTCCGATGGCTCTTTCACCTACCATTTTGCTACTGAGTACCTTGGAACAGTGACTTTCCAATACCGGGTGAGTGATGGTGGATTGTATTCAAACACTGCCACAGTCACCATCAGTGTCATCTCTGGTTCCGTATTCCAGATTCAATGGCTCGCACCAATTATTCCTAATCCTCCAGGTTATAAGGAAGTTGCGGATAACCATATCTGGCTGCAAGTGAATGTTCTAAATTGCTCAGGTACTTGCACTGCCAGGTATATCCGGTGGGATGTACTGAAGAGAAAGTGGGTCGACCTGGGGACAGTGGGCGCGCCCTACCGGTTTCTGCTCGATACCAGCATTCTATATAGTGGAAAGGGCAAGCTTAACCCGGGTTGGAACCAGGTTTCGGCAATTGCTTATGATAATTCCGGCCATTCTTCGGGAATGATCTCAATTCTACTCAAACGCAGGCCCAAGGAGTACTTCCCGGTGATGGTCATGCCTTATTTATATCTGACCTCCATTCCTTGACGGTTGGCCTCTGATATGCTATACTCCAGTATAGTATATTAGCTTTCTGGAGGTTTGGATATATGCCGCTTTACGAGTTCCGCTGCCAAAGCTGTGGAAATCGATTCGAAAAGATGGTGCGCTTTACAGAAGCTCACCAGTCCCAGCAATGCCCACGATGCCAGAGCCACGATACGCAAAAACAGATATCGACATTTGCCACCCCCGGGTCAACCTCCGGCTCATTGACCACAGCCGGTAGTAGTTGTGGTTCCACAGGGCGTTTCACCTGAGGATAATCCGACCGGCTGCGTGACAGCCAAAATTTGTTCCAATAGACATTCATAAAAACACAATGAAATTGCAAAATCAGGATTTAAAGAATAACTTACTCAGCCGGCTGCGGAAAATTGAAGGCCAATTGCGCGGTGTACAGGTCATGGTCAATGAGGAACGGGATTGCAAAGAGATTCTGCAACAGCTTTCGGCAGTCCGTTCTGCAGTGCAGGGTGCAATGCTTTATTTTGTGCAAGAATACGCAACAGAATGCCTGGTAAATTTAGATGAGGCAGACCGGGGAAAAAGGGAGCAGTTTGTTGCTGACCTGATGACCTTGTTAGGAAAATCATTCTAGGAGGATTTCATGAGTTCTGCGATGGTGCACTGGATTGGAGGAAATCGGTTCGTGGGGATAGATTCAACCAAGCATTCGGTGGTTCTCTCCACGGCGGAAGAGGGGGTGGGAATGAAGCCTTCTGAGTTGCTGCTGGTTGCACTGGCTTCCTGCAGTGCAGTAGATGTGGTGGATATCCTGGCCAAGAAACGCCTCACCTTGCTTGATTTTGACATCGAAGTCAACGGTGAGCAGGATGCAGACCCACCATGGACTTTCCGCAAGATCAATTTGCGATACACCTTGCGCGGCAAAGGATTGACGGATAAAGCAGTTGAGCAGGCAATCAGGCTTTCCCAGGATAAGTATTGCTCTGTAGCTGCCACGGTTAGCACGACAGCAGAGATAGTGACCAGCTTCTCTATTCACTCTGATGAATAACTGAATTAGCAGTCTTGCAAGTCCCAATGACTGGTAAGTTCAGGGCTTTCTGGTCATTGGGACTAATTTTTTAAGTATAATTGGGAGAATTCGTTCAAAACCAGTTCTACTTTCCGGGAGTCCGATAGTGACCTATGCAGGTGTTCTTGCCCGATACCGTGAATTGATGGATATTCCTTCCCATACGGAGAACATATCCTTATTGGAAGGAAACACACCACTCATCCCGATGCCGCGACTGGCATCCGAACTGGGCGCGGGGTTTGAATTATTTGTCAAGTACGAAGGTCTGAATCCAACAGGCTCTTTCAAAGATCGAGGTATGACCGTAGCCATAAGCGAAGCGGCAGGAAGGCACGTTCGGGCTGTGATCTGCGCATCGACTGGCAATACAGCCGCTTCGGCAGCAGCTTATGCCGCTCGGGCTGGGATGCGTTCGGTGGTTATCATCCCGCGCGGTAAGGTGGCTGCTGGCAAGCTGGCTGGAGCAATTGCCTACGGTGCCAGGGTGATCCAGATCAATGGCTCGTTTGATGATGCACTCGCGCTGGTGGTTCAGATCAGCCAGGGACATCCGATTGCATTGGTAAATTCTTTAAACCCTTACCGCCTGGAGGGTCAAAAAACCGCCGCATTTGAGATTTGTGATGCCTTGGGTCATGCACCAGATTGGTTGTGCATTCCAGTAGGAAATGCAGGAAACATCACCTCGTACTGGATGGGATTCCGGCAGTATCATCAGACCCGGGAGACGGGATTGCCGCACATTCTGGGGGTGCAAGCGGCTGGAGCAGCGCCTCTGGTACTGGGTCACCCGGTGGAGCACCCTGAGACAGTGGCAACTGCCATCCGGATTGGCAGGCCGGCACGCGGCGAACAGGCTCTCCTGGCTGCTGAAGAATCCAGCGGCAAGATCATGGCGGTTACGGATGACGAAATCCTGGACATGCAGCGTCGGCTGGCCGCGCATGGCGTTTGGGTTGAACCTGCATCTGCAGCGGGTTTGGCTGGATTGGCCAGCCAATTACGCGAAGGAAAAATGGACATGAAAGGCCAAAGGATCGTGGCAGTTTGCACTGGTCATGGAATGAAGGATCCCGATATTATTGCCCGCAGCATGCCAACCCCATTGGTGCTTCCCGCCGAACTGACGGCCCTGGAAAGCGCTATTCTCGGTGAGGTTGGATGAACTTCCGATTTATTGTACGCGTGCCAGCCACCAGCGCTAACCTGGGTCCTGGTTTTGATTGCCTGGGTTTAGCCTTGGACCTATGGAACCAGGTGACGATCAGCCTAGGTGAGAAGGGATTCCAGGTGGATATTCAGGGTTATGGCAGCCAGTCTTTAGCCCGGGATGAGCGCAATCTGGTGGTAAGGGCCATTCTCAATTTTTACCAGGCCATCCAGCGGGAACCACCTTCTGGTTTATCCATCCTATGCGAAAACCATATCCCAGATAGTTCTGGGTTGGGTTCCAGCGCTGCCGCAGTCCTGGCAGGACTACTGGCAGCCAATACCCTGGAAGGAGAAGTACTGCTGGACGCTGAAATCCTCCAGCTGGCTTACCAGATGGAAGGACATGGCGATAATGTGGCGGCTGCCTTGCTGGGTGGTCTGGTAGTGACGGTGGATACCGGGCAAGGATTGGATACCCGAAGATACGAGCCCTTTCCTTATAAAATTGCGGTTGTTATCCCTAGGATCGACTTTCCTACGGCTGCCGCAAGAGCCGCGTTACCTGAGGTAGTCGCCCTTAAGGACGCTATCTTCAACCTGGGAAGGACACCGCTGGTGGTTGAAGGACTGCGCACAGGTGACCTGAACCTGCTACGAAAGGTTATGGAAGATCGCCTGCATGAACCTTTTCGCCTGAGGTTGATTCCTGGGGCTCAACAAGCCCTGCAACGAGCGCGCCAGACCGGCGCAGTCGCGGCGGCTCTTTCTGGGGCAGGTCCTGCTCTCATCGCTTTTACCCTAGATGAAGCTGAGGATGTTGGGCAGGTGATGAAACAGGCATTTTTAGATTGGGGAAGAATAGAGGCAGTAATCCTCTCGCTCAAACCGACCTGCCTGGGCGCACAGGTGTCGCATCTTACCCCGTGATTGAGTGGAGACTCCCGGTAACCAGGGAAAATCCGGGGAAAGACGTCAATGTCTTAAAAGCCGGGCGACGAGATTCAGGATCAATGTCAGGACGATGCTCAGGAGTATGGATGCCAGGAGTGGGATCACGCAGGTGAAACCTGAACCTTGAATGCGGATCGTTCCAGGTAGCGAATTCAGGCCTGGAATCTTGCTCAGTAGCCATAATAAACCACCGATCCCTGCCACAGCCAGGCCGGTGAGGAACAGCCATTTTCCGATCAGCGCTAAATTATCCATAGGTTTGTGGTCCATATCCCTATCATTTTAACTGAAAAAGCTGGGTTAGCTGGAACCTTCTTTAAAAATTCCCGGCCAGGGTGGGAAATATTTCCTTGTTGAATCGGTCAGATTGTTGAATAATCAGGCTTAAGATTGAATGGTATTGAAGGTTGGGATGAAAGCAAAGAATGAATTGATCGTTCGCTTTTGGGGAGTAAGAGGAAGCTATCCGGCGCCAGGACCTTCTACAGTGCGTTACGGCGGAAACACTCCATGTGTGCAAGTTCAGATAGGAAGCACAACCATTATATTGGATGGGGGTACAGGATTGATTCCCTTGGGGCGTGAACTGGTGCGGCAGGCCCGGCAGGAGAATATACCGGTGGAGGTAGTATTACTCCTCAGCCACCTGCATCACGATCACACCCAGGGAATACCATTCTTCGCCCCGGCTTTTATTCCTACCTCGCGCATCTATCTATTTGGCCCGCAGCTACAGGAGATCCATCCTCAGTTAGCATTGGGACAAATCATGCAGCCGCCCTATTTTCCAGTTCGAGCTGAGAATCTGCGAGCACAACTGACCTTCGACATATTGCGAGAAGGTCAGGCTCTGGCACTCGGCCAGGAAGCCGGCGGTGTGGCGATCCTTCCAGAGCAGGAGATGAATAGATTAGATCCGAATGTGATCCGGATCCGTTGGATGTACTCTTATGCCCATCCGAGTGGTGTTTTCCACTACCGGATTGAATGGCGTGGCCGATCGGTCACTTACGCCACGGATACAGAAGGATATATCCTTAGCAACCGGCGGTTGTTAAACTTTGCGGACCAGACAGATGTTCTGATCCATGATGCCCAGTATACGGACGAGCACTACCTGGGGCTGCTGCCTGGCGTTTCGACCACCCAGGGATTTGGCCACTCGACCATTGGGATGGCCTGTGATACTGCTTTGCGTTGCCAGGCGCAGAGGCTGGTTCTTTTTCATCTTGCACCAGAATACGATGATGAAAAAATGGATCGCATTCAGGTGCAGGCGCAATCGCTGTTTGTCAATACAATGGTAGCTTATGAGGGGATGGAGATCCATCTCGAGGTGGCGGAGGAGACAAGCAACGCGCAATCGGATGTGACCGTTCCTATCCATATATCATCGGCAACCCGATAGATTTACGGGGAGTGCAGCCGTCTGCATGTAACGGCGATAATTTCTTGCTAAAAACCTAAAACCATAATCCATTAACAGGCAACTGGTTCTGAACGAGTTATCATATAATTAACAGGAGGGTAATGGTTGCCGCGCTCTATTTCCTGCCGGCCTGGTTTGATTATGTTTTCTTTCAAGGTAATCACACTGGAGGAAATTCCACTCTTCGCAGGATTAACAGAAGCGCAGATTCAATGGCTGCGCGAACGGATGTACCCGCGCACTTTCAGGCCTGGGATGTTGATGGTCACTGCTGATTCCCCTGGCGAACAGGTGTATTTCATCCTGAAAGGTTCAGCGAAGGTGTATATCTCTCAGTTGGATGGAAGTGACGTTACTGTTAATATTATGGGACCTGGAGAGCCGGTGGGTGAGATCAGCGCCGTCGATAGTGCGGTCCATTCGGCAAATGTGATTACCCTGGAAGAAACAGCCGTATTATGGATTTACAAGGATCACTTCAATGAAGCGATCCAAACGATGCCTGTGTTTGCCAACAACCTGCTCAAGGTTTTCTCACGGCGGCTGCGTTCCACCACCGATCAAATCCGCACGCTGGCGTCCTTGGATGTGATTGGCCGGATGGCTTACCGACTGCTGGATTTCGCCAGCCGGTATGGCCAGGAAGATGCGCAAGGAAGGATTTTAATACCCATCCGCCTGACACAAAATGACGTCGCGGAACTGGTGGGAGCCTCCAGGAAGCGGGTGAACCAGGCGACCACCATGCTCAAACGGCAGGGTTGCCTGAAAATCGATGCCGATTATCATATCACAATCCAGGACCGGCAGGCTTTAGCCCAATGGTGCCGGAAGCTGACCTAAAAAGCTGGATCAGGGTCCCTGGACCTCAGAAGCGCGCGAGCTTTCGATTTCATTCGGGTGGACGGCAGTGACGGTATAGAAGTATTCGATCCCGGTTGGCGGGTCCTGGTCGAGGTAGGATGTCTCAGTCACCTGAGCCAGGAAGGCAAATTTCTTTCCTTGTGTGCGCCGGTACACCTTGTAGTAAAGAATCTCGTCTCCATAATAATGAAGGACGGTCACTGGAGGTGGTTCCTGCCAGCTCAGTTGCACTTTTCCATTGACCAGAACCGCTTTCAAATCGGTTGGCGCTGGCGGGGTGGTGCTCAGGCTTTGCTCGTAGGTCAGCTCGGGGGAGGTGGCTGATTCCTGCGGCATGGCACCTGGCGTGTCCTTGTTATCAGGCTGGGTGGTGATTGTAGATTGGGGAGTTTGGTGGACCGGGTTCTCAGGAGAAGGTGGAACACCATCTAAGGTTGGATTTCCTGTACACGCGGCAACCAGGGAAAACACCAGGATCAGGCCCCATGTGATTTTCTGACCAGGCAACAGGTTCTTGAAGATACTACCTATCATTTTGTGTTTCGTCCTCCTCACCATGATACCTTGTTTCGGGCCTTCACGCCAGGAGGAAATCGTTCCAGGATTTTCAAGCGACAGGGGCGGACGATCTTCCATCCGCCCCTACACTGGGTATCAAACCCCAATATCACTTTCTCTACAACGTGCTACTTGATCACATCGGCGAATTTCAGGAATTCTTCGTAGGTCAGCTCTTTGATCGGGTTGTTGCTGACCATGAGTATTGGCAGGCCGGTTGCCGCCTGACCTGATCCGATTATGCCGCCACCCAGGAAGGTGATGTTAGCCCAGTTGATTTGCGTTCCGAGCGTGGAGTAGATCGGCTTTTCATCGCTCGTCAAATCGCCGTTGATGTTCACTTTGACGCTGGTTTCCGAGCCGCCATCCTGGTCGCAATCCCAATCAATATTGGAGCCGGCGCTTGCGGTGAAGGCTTGTATACCATTCGGGCAGAACCAGAGTGTGCCGTAATTCAAAGCCGAGGGGCCCAAGCCGATGACCTCGTTGAGCTTGTTCTCGTTCAGGCTGATCGGTGCAACCCGCGAGTAGTCGAAGTTGCCCCAGGCCCCATCGCGGTAGACACCCGTCACCTGGTAGAAGTAGTTCATGATGCTCAGGTAGTTGGGCTTGTAGTTGATATGGTCATTCCCGCCATGGCGCAGGCCGAGGTTATGCCCCAGCTCGTGAATGAAAGTGCCCTCACGCGCATCCTGGGTACCCTGCCCGGGCCAACTGCCCAGCGAGACGATGAAATCTTGGGCGCCCTTGATGAAAACCGAATCCGGCCAGCCATTGCGGGAGATGCCACTGGTACCTTGCAATTCGGGGGCAAGGTCGTGAGCGAAGATCATGTAGTGGAAGATCTTTTCCCTGCCAGGTCCGAAATAGGTGTCCTTCAGAGTCTGGAACTCGGTCCAGTCATAATTTCCACCCGTTATCGTCCCTAGAAAGTCTTGATGTGGGATCGGTCCGCCCCATTCCAGATCATATTCTGGCCAGGTGCCTGCGGCGACCCCATTGGATGCCCCGCCGGTGTCGATGTGGATGTGGATACCAGGGGTGCCATCTGGATTCGCAACCGGGGCGTTGTTAAAGACTGCGACAATGTCGTCCAGGTGAGCTTTATCAGGCAATTGGTCATGGGACGTATCGGCCATATAATCTGCCTCGATGAAGAGGTCCTTATGGAGGGGGTCGGCACCATAGCCTGGTAGATTTACAAACCAGCCATCTTCCGAGGTATACCCGTTCAGTTCCCAGCCATCCTTGAGCATGTCCTTATCGGTATCCTGGTTGCCGCTGGCGTAGGAAGCCACCTGCGCCACCCAGGTTAGGCAATCATAATTGCCAGTCACAGAAAACCAGAAATCCGGTTCAGGTGGTTGCAACATGGTGGAGATATCCACCGTTTGGGTATCCCAAAAGTTCCCATCGCTGCCGGCCCAGGTGACAGTAGGGAGGCTTTGGGTGAAGAAAGAACCCGTTCCTCCGGCATCCTGACCATCAGCACCGATGAAGGTTGTGGAGGAAAGCCCGGTCAGTCCGATTGCATTTATGCCTGGCATATTGAGATGTAATTCCTCAAGGCCCAAAGAGGTTGCCGCTCCGTTGTAGATCTGGATTCTGGTAAGCGGCATATTCGCATTCTTATACACGATCACCAATGTGGCACCTTCAAGCAATGGAGGAGCGATATAGGTGTAAGGATCGGAGTCATCGGTATAACCAGAGGCAAAACCACTCAGTTGGTATGTTCCATTTCCGCCTTTATTAATATAACGTTTGACATTGGCGCGATAAGACCAGATCCGCCAACTCGCGCTATCCTCGGTCTCCCAGCAGGGGTTATCCCCGGTGCCAAGAAGAGCACCCTTAATGGAATGGTTGTTGAACATGCCTTTGTTATAATAATAACCAGGCATATAGCGGGGACCGATGACCGCCCAGTATAACAAGGCGCTGACCACTGTGGAACCAGGTGGGATGGCTTCGATGCTGATTGTGCCAGATCCCCGGTTGCGCATACCGACGCCTTGGGCCACATAACCGCCTTTGAGGTTGACATTCAGGGCCTTCTTAAAATAAGCACCTGTCTGAGCCTCTACGGTGCCTGATTTCGGCTCACAACCGGGCCCGGTAGTGCCCGGTTTACAATCCGGTGTCTGAGCAGACGCATGGAGCGGCTGAGGTGAAAGCACCAGTGTCAATGCAAAGATCATAATGAAGCTAATTCGAACAATGAATTTCATTTTATTCTCCTATCAGATACTTGATTCATCATAGAATCCAGGTTTAAAAATGACTTTTTTCTTCACGATAAATTAAAAACCCATCGAATTGATTGAAACTGTACCCTCCTTTCTCAAGCAATTATACCCGTTTCCAGCGGTTCACAACCCAATGGAATTGTAAGGTGTTTTCACCAGTTATTAATATTCTAGATTAAAAAAAACAACTGTCAATATGCAATTTTAAAATATTCTGGTTTGTTTTCGGTAATATATTCATTTTCTAAAGTGACTGCTGACCAGATATCAGGAGAGACCATCCTCATCTGCTCTGGATTGTAAAAAAGGGGGAAGTGCTGTACACTTAATCCATCTTTTCACCGGGATAACCTTATGACGGATCTTCATGTATTTGTTTCTACAATCACAGAAAATGTCGAGAAAGTGATTATTGGTAAGCGCAGCACTATCCAATACTTGATGGTTGCATTGCTCTGTGAAGGTCATGTACTGCTGGAAGATGTGCCAGGCGTGGGTAAGACCATGCTGGCGCGATCGCTGGCGATCAGTCTGGGTGGCAAATTCAAGCGCCTGCAGTGCACACCGGATTTGCTGCCCAACGATGTGACGGGTGTTTCAGTGTATAACCAGCAAAATGGCCAGTTCGAATTCCGCCCTGGGCCGGCCTTTGTGAACGTTTTGCTGGTCGATGAGATCAACCGGGCAACCCCGCGCACTCAATCGGCATTGTTGGAAGCCATGCAGGAGCAGCAGGTGACAGTCGATGGAATCACTTACCCCCTGCCGCGACCTTTCCTGGTGATGGCGACCCAGAACCCGATTGAATATGAAGGCACTTTCCCACTGCCGGAGGCGCAACTGGATCGTTTCTTTATGCGCCTGACCGTCGGTTATCCCGATCCGCCTGATGAGCAAAAATTGCTCAAACACCTGGAGCGCGAGCATCCGATCACTCACCTGCAGCCAGTTGTGGATGGCAACGAACTGCTGGAGCTGCAGAAACAGGTGTGGGATGTGCATATGGATGAGAGCTTACAGGCCTATATCATCGCCCTGGTCTCGGCCACCCGCGCTCACCCGGATCTTTCGCTGGGGGCCAGTCCACGCGCCAGCTTGGCGCTGTATAAAGCAGCCCAGGCATTAGCATCGCTGGAAGGACGCGACCACGTCATTCCAGATGATATCCAAAGCCTGGCGCCCAGTGTGTTGACTCATCGCTTGATTCTCTCGCCTGAGGCGGATCTGCGTGGAGCAACCACCCGGGGAGTGCTGAACGATATCCTCAGCAAGGTGCCGCTCAAGATGGAAGCCTGAGCTGCCGGAGATTAGTTGCGCGCCTATTTCTTCCTTCTGCTGTTAATGCTGCTGGTCATCGCTATCTTGACCGGTCAGAGCTTTATTTTCACCATTTTATACCTGCTGGCTGGGGCCTATGTGGCAGGAAGCTGGTGGAGCCAGAAAGTGGTTTCCTCATTAACTTACAAGCGGGAATTTGTCCAGCGTGTTTTTCCCAAGGAAGTGATCCCGGTGCGGTTGGAGGTGCAAAATCAGAGCCTGCTGCCGGTCGTCTGGTTGCGTGTTCACGACCTGTTGCCTATGGAGATTTCCGCCACGCGCTCTTTCCAACAGGTGGTCACCTTGGGACCGCGCCAGAAGCTGGAACTGACTTATATTCTAACGGCCAGTAAACGGGGCTACTATCCCGTTGGGCCGGTTCAATTTTCCAGCGGCGATCTGCTGGGGCTGAGCAGCGAGAGAATCCAGGAGGGCAAACCAGATTACCTGACAGTCTATCCTCGCGTGGTTCCCTTGACTGCTGTGAAGCTGCCCTCCCATTCTCCCTTTGGGACTCTCCGGCACAATCAGCCAGTTTACGAAGACCCAACCCGGTCGGCGGGCAAACGGGATTATCAAATCGGCGACTCGTTGCGCCGGATTGATTGGAAAGCCACTGCCGCAGTTGGCCGGCTGCAGGTCAAGAAATTCGAGCCTTCCATCGCTCTGGAAACGGCGATCTTTCTGAATCTCAATAGCGAGGAATACTTCTACCGGACACGTTTCGATGCCTGCGAGCTGGCGATTGTCACCGCGGCCTCCATTGCAACCTGGGTGATTGGTCGTAAACAATCTGCTGGTCTGATCACCAATGGCCAGGATCCTCTGGGGATCAACAATCAGGCGCAGCCGATTTACCCACGTAAAGGGCGTGGTCACCTGATGCGTGTGCTGGAGACGCTGGCGCGGGTGAAGACCAGCATCCAACCGGCGTTTGTCCAGTTGTTCCGCCAGGAGCGTGTCCAGTTGAGCTGGGGAACGACGCTGGTGGTGGTGACTGGCGTGGTAGGGAATGAACTGTTCGACGAATTCTTCCAGGCTCAGCGGGTTGGCCTGGATATTGTCCTGTTCCTGTGTGGTGAAGCAGCCGGGCAGCGCGAGGCACAACGACGGGCCAAGCGCTTTGGCATCCCGGCGTATATCTTATGGAATGAACAAGACCTGGAAGAATTGAGGATGTGAGGCAGTGCAGTGAAGGAATCCTTTGAAGCTTTTCGGGTTAACCAGCGACATTCTATGATCTTTTGCTCATTCCTGGTTGTCGGAATGATGGTATGTTTCACGATTGCATTTGAACAAGTTGGTCAGCGGATCAATCCAGATTGGCATGGGGGATATTTACCCTGGCTGGGTGGGTTGGTGGCGATCGAGTCCATGTACAGCCAACACAACGCCAGGAAACGGAAAGGCCAGGAGCGCTGGATTTACTATCTCTCTGAGTGGATTTTGATCGCCATTGTTTTGAAGTTTCTGCTCTATGGGATCAATAATCCCGGGCAAATCCTGGTCGATTTACCACGTTGGGAAGAGGACTTTACTACCTTTTTTGAGGGGGAATACCTGGTCGTGTTGGTGCTGGTCTTCTTGGTTTGGGGGATCTCTTCACTGGAACTAAGCGACCTGAATAACCTCCAGGTCCGGGAGGATGAATTGTATGTAGACCGTCCTGATCTGATAGCCAGCGACCGGGAAGGCACACGCCAGCAGATGGCCGAGCGGGTGATGATCTTTGGCGCAGTGATGGTGGTGCTGACGTTCCTGGCACGTATGTCTCTGGAAGGATTGTTCGGTGATCGCACACCGGTGGATGCTTCGCTGGTCAATGTGGTGATTTATTTCATCCTGGCTTTGACCTTACTCAGCCAAACGCAGTTTGCAGTGCAACGTGGCCAGTGGTTATGGAAGCGCACGCCAATCAGTCCACAATTGGCGCGCAACTGGGCACTCTACAGCCTGGTTTTTCTGGCGATCCTGGCTTTAGTGGCGGTTGTGTTACCCACCCGTTATACCCTGGGCCTTTTGGATACCCTTTCGATCGTCTTCAATATTCTCAGCCAGATTTTCATGTTGTTGTTCTTCCTGATCACCCTTCCTATTATCTGGCTGATCAACTGGTTGGGTTCTCTTTTTGGTAAACCGGGAACTAGGGAAAACATAGCCACTTTGCCACCCCCGGAATTTGTCCAATCACCTCCAAAGAGGATCGTTACTTGGTGGGAGCTGGTCCAATCCATTTTGTTCTGGCTGTTCTTTCTGGCTGTCCTGGGCTTTTTCATTGGATATTATTTCCGTCAAAACCGGCAAATTTGGGCGATGGTCCGTAAATGGCCAGTGGTGGGATGGTTGGTGGGTGTATTAGATGCGATCTGGTCATGGTTTGCGGGAGTCAACCGCAAGGCAGTCACCTTGATCCAATCGGCTCGAGAGCGTCTGTTACCGCGTCGGTTGGCAGCCAGCACGCGGCGGATGATTGAACGGATCAATTTTCGCCAGCTTACCCCGCGCCAACAGGTGATCTATTTTTACCTGCGCCTGGTGGAGCGTGGGGCACGGCATGGATTCACTCGGGCGCCTTCTCAGACTCCCTATCAATATGAGCAGGTGATGGCCAAGAGCCTGCCGGAGGTTGACCAGGACTTGGTGGGGATGGCTGAGTCATTTGTCGAGGCACGCTACAGCCTCCATACCATCACCACCGAGAAGGTTGGCCTGGTGCAGGCATTTTGGCGAAGAATCACAGAAGCCTTACGTAAAAAGACCTCCCGTGGATAACAGACCGCGTTTCAAAGGGGAGCGAAAGCAGAGGCTTGGCAGGATGGGGGATAAAAAATCAAAGATCAGTTCCGGATGGTAACGTAAAAATAATCGCGGCTGTAAGGCCAGAGGTAACGGTCAAGGTTCTCTTTCATCATTTCAGGGAAAAGGGGGTCAGGGACCAGTTTCCCGTTTTTGATATGGAAGGTGACAAAATGAACCCAATAGTTGTTGATATCTAATTGGATGGCGTGGTAAGCACCGGCAGCCAGCATGACGCTGGCCAGGGCAGGCACGCTGAGCGCTGGACCGGCAGCGTAGAACAAGGTGCGCTCATCCTGGCTGAGACCGATCGCCGAACGCCAGGTGGGGGAGACGTCGTCAACGGTGTATCCCCAATCCTGCGGAGATAAGTTGCCAACTCGCGGGTTGATCTGGCCATTGTGGACAATCAATGGGCCATTTTGCCGCCAGGCCAGGTCATCCGGGGCAGGGGCAAGGTCATTGCCCCACTCACCCATGTGAACATGGAATTGAGCGTCGATGCGCAAGCTGCCTAACCCATCCCGCGCAGGGATGGCAGCAACGCCACCCGCCATAGCGCCAAAGTGACCATGAGTAGCCTTGAATCCTCCATTGAAAGTTGCCAGCAGTACACCCGGAAGGCGATCCTGGGCGGGGATCAGGCCAGTACGCTGCTTTCCCCCTTCACCAGAAGGTTCCTGGGTGCCCAGGACGTAATGCAGGCTGGTGTGCTGCAGATCAAAAGCGATGACCATCGAGACGGCATAAGGACGTTCGGGATCAGGTTGTATTGAAGTACGGTAGGCCAGCACCAGACCATCAGGTGTGATGATGAAGGGCTGCCAGATGCCCTCGCCCGGAAGTGAACCCAGCGGTCGGGCTGCAGGAGGTTGCCAGGGAAGAGGGAGGGTTGCGGTAGGCGACAGGGTCGGGGTGGCTGTCAAAATGGTGCCTACCGAAGCAGTGGGTGAAGGGTCAGCCTGGGATGCTGAGGTAAAGGTGGGAGAGGGGAGCTGCGTGGGAAGCTGGATGACCACCGGCATGGAGGAGGTAGACGAAACCGCCCGGAGGATCCCGGCCTGGTATTCCCAGCGTTGGAATGCGTCTTGAGTGTCATACGCCAGCGTTTCAAGACGGCCCACCACCTGATTACCAAATACGGCACGCAGCAGGTCAGCTCCCTCTGCTCCCAGGAAGGGAAATTGAAAAATAGCCAGGTAACCAGCCAGACCACAGAAAACCACTGCGCCGGTTAATGCGAAGAGTATTGCTTTAACATGCACACGATTTCGGGTTACTGGACTCACCTGGTCAACTCGACTGGTTTCAGGCAGCGATCTCTTCGATTTTGACCTGGGAGAGGTCGCTTTTTCCGAGCCCCATAGCCGCTCCGGCAACAATGTAATCCAGGTCATTAGGTAGCATGTTGAAGAAGGAGGTAGCGTAGCTATCAGCGGCAACAATATCAGGGCTGGCAACGATGGTATCCAGCTTCTTGACGTCATCCAGGTTTCCGCCGGTGGGGCCGTTAGCAGTGAGGATTCGGATCGCGTCAACCACGGTGAGGGCAGGGCGGATGCGGCTGGTGATATCGGCTAGGCGCTGGCCCAGGTTCCAGTGCATGGAAGGACGGTCCCGCACGACCCCCAACATGTTTTTCATACCCAGGGTCAAACGGGCCAGGCCATGCGTCTTGGCAATGGGGACGTTGATCACCACATCGGCCTTGAGGATATCATCGTTCATGGAAGTGCTTTTCAGGTCCACCCCCTGGGGGATTTCGGTATCCACATATTTGATAGACCTCATAAAGGCCATCTCGCCGCCGGCAGCTTTCACCTGTTCTTCGATGCCGCTCTTGGTATAAGCCTCGGGTGCAGTCCCGCCAAATGGAAAATCCATCACCTTGACGCTGGCCGCGCCAGCTTCCAGGCACAGCTTGACCAAAGCTCCGACTACCCAGGGGTTGGTGGTTGCGGCGTATTCGTAGGTATGATAGGCGACGCAGATATTGGGCTTGATGATCACATTGGCGCCTTGTTTGACAAAGCGATTCATGCCGCCTAAGCCGGCAATGGCGCGGCGAACGAGTTCTTCGGGTTCCTTGGGCCCGCGCACCACGACCATCTCGGGCGTTCCGCTCGGTTCGGCTGCTTGCGGCAGTGCAGTATCCGTAGGGATAAGGGGTTGCTCAGTAGCCTGTGCGGCAGTCTCGGTAGGTGGAACAGCTGTCGGGGTGGGCACTGATTGGGTCGGACTGGGCTCAGCGGGTTGTTCTTTTGTAGGAACAGAAGGACTCGCCTGAGCCGGTTGGCAGGCTGAAATCACTGGTGCGATGAGGAGTGAACCAGAACCTGCCAGGAGGGTCTTGAGGAACTTGCGTCTGTTAATCTCGGACATCTAATTTCTCCTAAATCCATACCGTGTAATAGATGGCAGTAATTTTACCATTACGATTCATAAAGGCGTTGAAAATGAATCAACCTTATGAAGGAGTTGGGAAAAAAACCTGAATCCAAAGGTTGTGGCTTCTCCACCTCTCAAATACTCAGCGTGTCATGGTCGATCAGCCACTGGAGCGATTCAAACACTGCCTGGAGGGAGGTGTAGCGTGGGCGATAATCAAGCAGGCGTTGGGCCTTGGCAATGCTGGCATTCGGGCTGTGTAAGATGTGATCCCAGGTGGCCTGGGCATCTTCTGGGGACACGGTGGTACGCCATTCGGGCCAGGGAAGGTAGACCAGGTTAGCGGTCTGACCGAACCAGGCCGCGATGGCTTCGGCGTAGCCACGCAGCGTGACCGCGGCAGGACTCACGACGTGGAAGCTTTCTCCTATGGCAGTGCTGCGGCTGGCGATGGCTTTCTCAAAGGATTGAGCGACATCATCAGCGTGGACGTGGTGAAGGGTCTCCATGCCCAGGTTCGGAAGCGCCAGTTGCTCGCCACGCGCCAGCTTGCTGTAAACCTGTGGGTTGAAGTTCCCGGCCGGGTTGACTGGCACCCAACCCTGCCCGACGATATGACCCGGGTGGAGCAGGGTGGCAGGAAAGCCATTTTGACGGGCTTCTCTGAGCAGATAGGCTTCAATAGCAGCTTTCTGGATACCATATTCACCAAAGGGCTTGCGAGGCTGCTCCTCAGTAGCGGGAACGACGACGCTAGGCCCGTAAATCCAGATGGTGCCACAATGCAAGAAGTGCTGCACGTGACCGCGTAGAGCTTCGACCAGCTGTTGGGCACTTTCCAGCGTAAAGCAGATCATATCGATCACGACATCCGGGTCAAGCTGAAGAATGCGCTTGCCAAAGCTACTGGTCTTTTCCTCTGCATCGCGATCTATCTCCACCTGGGTGACCGATTTCCAGGCTGCATGTGGCAGGTAAGGTTGGCGCTGCCGGCGGCTGACATTGATCACCTGGTGTCCGGTTTCGACCAGGCGAGGGAGCAGGTAGGTTCCGACGTGCCCGGAACCGCCAATCACTACAATGCGCATAGGTGTCTCCTTATTCCTTGTCCCAATTCTCGTCCAGGTCCGGGGGTTCATAATCGCCCCATTTACTGTTCATCGAAGAAGCATAAATGATGGTGCTGGTCAGGTCCGACTGGTTGATTGCTTTACGCAGGATGGCTTTTTTCCGTGCAGCGACATCGCCATAGGTTTCCCGGGTGGCAGGTTCGACGGAGAGAATGTGCGCCTGGGCGATGTCATCGACCTTGTAGGGGACCTTGGCTCCGGCAACCTGACCCAGGATGGCACGGGCGAGGGGGGTGCTTTCGCCAAGCAATCCGGAGCGAAAATCGGCGACCTGGTCGGGGACGATATCGACTTCCAAAGGTTCAATCTCGCCGCGGTAACTAACCAATTCCAATTTAACATGGGTTCCGACGGATACTTTCATGGGTTCTACTGGAGCGTCCATAAGTCCTCGCCTGTATTAAATAACCTATAACAAACCTAGGAGGGTCTGCCCGTCACCATACCGAAGAAACAGGCTTCGAAGGTCTTTTCATTGATATCCAGATGGCGTATTCCGCCCCAGGTGTAGCAATCAAAGTGGATCTGACCGATGCGGCGCCGATCCCATACTTCGGGATCGATCTGCAGGTTGCCCAGAAAGTCGATCCAATGATCGGGGATCGGGATAGCCGGCTTCGGCGAGCCAAGCAAGGCGACATTGATTAACAAAAAAGCCACGCCGCCCTGATCGCGAATGGTTTGGGCACGCTGCAAGGCTTCGCATTCTCCATAAAAAAGGATGGGTTGAAAGGAAACATTGTGGTAACCCAGCAGTTCAGCAGTCCAACCTTTGACCTCCCAGGGATTGCTGATGCCCGTAACAAAATCAGGAGCATCGGCATCGACATGGAAGAGCAGGTTCTCGCTATCGCGCACCGTGGCCATTACCATCCAATCGACAGTAGTAATGCCGGTGCGAACCCGGCTGTTTCGCAATGTGTCTGAAGGCTGGACAATCCTCCCTGTGCGGGCTGCAAACTGGCCGGTCTCGAACAACTGCTGGCAGATCTGCACGAAGAAGACCGGGTCGCGACGGACCAGTTCGTAGACGACGGCGGCAGGACCGCACAGTGGGGTAAACCCCTGGTTGACGTTGAGGGGATCATTGACCGTGACGCGCAGATCGCTCAGCAGGTCTGCCTTGGTGATATAAGGCCAGACACCGGGAACTGCAGAACTTTCAAAGGCCGTCAATGCATCTTGAAGTGAGGGGGGCATATCTTTGACCTGTGAATGGGGAAAGATTTATCTGACCGAATCGTCCAGCTCCATTCCGAGAGCTTGATATAAATTACGGCGAGCGGTTTTATCATTGGTCAGCTCACGATGGGCATATTTTGCCACCTCACGGGCTTGCTGGCGAGGTACAACGATCACCCCATCGCCATCAGCGACCACAACATCGCCAGGGTAAACAGTCACTCCGCTCACCTGTACGGGGATCTGGGTGGCTTCAAACTGCAGCCTTCCCTGCACCATACTTTGTGAAATCATCCGAGACCAGAAGGGCACTTTTTCGAGAATTAACTCGTCGGTATCGCGCACTCCACCGTCGGTCACATAACCGCGTGCACCATGGCGTACACCTTCCAGGGCATTGTTCGAACCCATCAGGCCGGCATCAACCTCACTCTGGTCGATGACGATGAAATCTCCAGGTTGGATCTGGTCAATCCAGGGGTATGTGCAAACATTTTGATAATACCAGCCGGACCACTCGCTGTATTCCTCGGGGGACATCTTGGGAAGGGAACCAGAGTAGGGCAAGTAGCGGGCAGTGCGGGCGATCCCACAGGTGCGCGTGCGGAAAATCGGCCGGATATCCACACTCAGCGAGCCTTGCGAGTGAAGCATGTTCCAATCCATACCATCGCGCACATCGGCGACCCGCAAGTTCTGGTAAAGCAAGAGCAGTTCCTGGCGTTCGGGATCCTTGGTCATACGATCACCTCTCCTTAGAAACCCTTGAGGTCTGAAACTGGATAGTTTCAGTCTCTCTAATATACCATGAAACCGGACTTGCCGATTCAATAAGAGGATCAGGCGATCATTCCTGGCTCCTGGCGGGAGCGGCTTCGATCGATCTTTCACAGTTCCATCCGTTTGACGGTAAAATACAGATAGTCCTGGTATCCTGGAGGAAAATTTGAACGCGTTCATTCGCGCATACGACGAAGAGAAGGATCTAAAGGGGGTGTTTGATCTCTGGCAGTCCATATTCTCCGAAACCTGGCCCTTAAGACAGGAAGCCTTCCGCAAGGTCACCTCAGGACATCGTTTTTACCAACCCGGCGATCATTGGGTGGCAGTTGAAGGCGAGAAGATCGTCGGCTTTGCCAGCACACAAGTGGCGCGGGGAAAGGAGTCAGAAGAGGCCTGTGGTGGTCTTTCAGCATTGTTCATTGACGCCGGTCGTCGCCGGCAGGGGATCGGACGGGCCTTGCACCAGGCGGCGCTCGATCACCTGAGGCAATGTGGAATGAAACGAGCTTTATTGGGCGGGGCCGGGATCTTCCGTTTCTGGCCTGGCGTCCCGGGCAACCTTCCGGAGGCCAAGGTTTTTTTCCAAGACATGGGTTGGGAGGATTTCTCGTTATGTTTTGACCTGGTGCGTACACTGGAGGATTACACAACGCCGCCCGGCATCCTGGAGAAGATGGCAATCCAGCAAATCGACCTTCAACCAGCCCGGATCGATGAAATCGCAGAGGTTCTTAAGTTCGAGGAGGCTGAGTTCCCCGGCTGGGCTTTGGAATTCCACCTGAAAGCTGAGCTGGGTGCGGGGCAGGATATCCTGGTGGCAAGGGATGCCAGAGGTCGGGTGGTCGGAACGTTGCTTATGTTCACCCCGCAATCCCCTTATCTGGCAGTCAATATGCTCTGGCAAGGAATTTTGGGTGAACCCCTGGGGGGGATGGGCTCGGTGGGTGTGAAGGAATCTGAGCGCGGGCGAGGAATCGGCGTGGCACTGGTGGGGTGTGCTTCGGAGATTTTACGGGAACGAGGGGTCTATGCCAGCATGATTGACTATACCAACCTGGATGTGTTCTACGGCAAGGTTGGTTATCGTCGTTGGCGAGATTATCATCATTGCATGCGAGATTTATAGATTAGGAGGGATGGTGACCATCGAAAAAGTAAAAAAAGCGCTTTTGGCCATGCAGCGCAATTCTTGGGAACAGGGGGTGGCAGCGCAGGCTTTCCTGGAGATGGGCGATGATGAGCTGGTGATCCTGATGGCGCGCGAAGCGGTCAACCGCCAGGTCAAAGATGGTCGGCTGGCTTTGATGCGCGACAGCGAAGCCTATAACGATCCGGCATCCAACGGCGAGGCGGTTCTGCGAGCGGCCCAACTTACTGGCGATCAGCGACTGAGCCAGGCGGCAGAGAAGATGCTGGAATACCTGCTGCAGCGGGCGCCCAAGACGGCGGACGGGATTCATTACCATTTGGATCACCAGGTTTGGAGCGATGCGATGTATATGACCCCGCCCTTCCTGGCTGTGGCCGGTCACCCGCAGGAGGCCATCCGGCAGATCGAGGGCTTCCGGAAGAGATTGTGGGATCCACAAAAGCGTTTGCTTTCGCATATATGGGATGAGGAGAAAAACGACTTCGGCCGGCGAGATTTTTGGGGGGTGGGCAATGGCTGGACGGCGGCTGGGTTGACGCGCGTGATTCGAGTTCTCCCGGCAGAACTGGCGGTTGAGCGGCAGCGCCTGGTCGGTTATTTGCAGGAGCTGGTGGAAGGCTGCCTGGTTTATCTGCGGCCCGATGGGCTGTTTCACAACGTGGTGGATAACCCGGCGACGTTTGTCGAGACCAACCTGAGCCAGATGCTGGCTTATTCACTCTACCGCGGGATGAAAGGTGGCTGGCTGGCGCCTTCATACCGCTACACCGCAGACCGGATGCGGGAGTCGGCCCACCGGATGGTGGACCAGGAAGGGCTGGTCCAGGGGGTGTGCGGTGCACCTGAATTCGACCATCCTGGCACAGCCCCGGAAGGTCAGGCTTTTTTCCTCTTAATGGAAGCTGCGGCGAGAGATTTTGAATAAGGTGGTCACATGATGGTGAAGCTATCTTTGCATGATAGAGATGTTTTACGCAGGCTGGCCGAGGAGCAGGCAGAAGTTGCAGCCTTGCCTGTGCATCGTGAGAAGGCTGAGCTGTGGCGCAGGCTCAATGACCTGGAACCAGTGCGGCCAATGGTATGGATCAATGAAATTCCCTGGAACGAAATGAACTACCAGGACGAGCTGACTCTGCAGATCAATCCGGAGAACCCCTGGGCGCGCCAGCAGGAAGAAGGGCTACGCTTGCTGCTCTACCAATGGCGGCACATGCCAGCCGATATGATTGTCAATGATTATTTGAGCTGCCCGCTGGTGATCCATACTTCGGGATTTGGCCTGGATGTGAAAGAAGAGATCGTGCGCAGCGATGCGACCAGCGAGGTGGTCTCCCATCGCTACTTCCCGCAGATCCTGAACGACAGGGATGTGGAGAAGATCCAAACCCCGCTGGTCACATTGGATGCTGAGACGACCGAGGCGAATTACCAGAGGATGTGTGAAGTTTATGATGGCATCCTGCCGGTGCGCAAGGTGGGTATCAAAGGAGAGTGGTTTGCTCCCCTGGACCAACTGGTGATGTGGTGGGGGGTAGAACGGCTTTTTACGGATCTGATTGAGCGGTCTGATCTGGTCAAGGAGGCAGTTGCCCGGCTGGTGGAGGCGCGCCTGAGCGAGCTGGACCAGTGGGAAGCACTGAACCTTCTGACCCGCAATGATGATAACACCCGGATTGGGTCCGGCGGCTACGGGTACACCCGTGAGCTGCCGGGAGCAGGTTATGATGAAAACCGGGTGCGAGCCAGCGACCTGTGGGGTTGCGCCACCGCACAGCTTTTTGGGGCTGTTTCCCCGAAGATGCATTGGGAGTTCGCCTTGCAATATGAGATGCGCTGGTTGGAACGGTGGGGGATGACTTATTATGGCTGCTGCGAACCGGTGGATAATAAATATAGCATCCTGCAGCGCATTCCCAACCTGCGCAAAGTCTCGGCAAGCCCCTGGGTGAAGATCGAGCGCGCCGTGCGCGATTTGGGAGGCCGATATGTGCTCTCGCGCAAGCCCAACCCGGCGGTGTTGGCGGAGGATAACTGGCATCCGGAAGTTGCCCGGGCTGACTTGGTCGAGTTCCTGGAGCAGGCGCGCGGCTGCGCCGTGGAGGTGATTTTAAAGGACATTTCTACGGTGCGCTACCAACCGCAGCGGCTTTGGGAGTGGGAAAAGCTTGCCATGCAGGTGGTGGAGGACTATCGCCTGTAATGATAAAAGCGTAACGAAAATCGCTTGTACTCGACTATAAAAAGTCGTAAAATAATCTTGATCGGCTCCACAATGGTTGCTATGGTAATTTAAAAGTTATTCCCATCTTACTGGTTTACGTTTTTTACAAATTTAATATTGGAGTGATGACTGCCTGGATTCAGGCAGGTATCGTTATGTACTCAGGGTAGTTCATCATCAGATCCCCTGTGATTTTGTTGGAAATCGAATGAGTGGGTGTTTCTTTATAATACTCATTCGCTGTTTATGAATCTCTCCGACATTGGTTATCTAGGCAAGAGATTGTCCGGAAAGGAGATGTGTATTCGAAACTCAGGAAACCGATCGTGACTTGATGGAACATCGGCTGCTAGCGTAGAGGCAAGCAGCCGGATAGTAGCAAAGGGAGGGCCTCTACATAACCAAGTTTTTCCTTGTGGAGGAGTAAATGAACAAGACTAAGATGAATCGGCGTGATTTTCTACGTCTGGGTATGCTGACTTCAGCTGGAGCAATTCTGGCAAGTTGTGCTCCGAAGACTGAAACCCCCGCGGCTGAGGTGCCCAAAGTTGAAGCGCCTACCGCTACAGCGCAAACTGCCGCACAACCGGTCAAGATTCAGATCATGTGGCGCACGAATCCCGATGAGAACAAGATGCTCGATGAGTTGATTAAGGTTTTCCAGGGGAAGCATCCCGATATCACCGTGGAATCCATCTATGTGCCCTGGGATGAATACGAGCCGAAACTGATGACGATGTACACCAGTGGCATTGCGCCGGATGTTTACGGCACTGGCGGGACAAACCCCTATATCGAGCGCTGGGTGCGCGGGATGGTTCTGGAGCTGGACGAATTTGTAAATGCAGAGAGCAGCAACTTTACCCAGGATATCTTCCCGGTGGGTCTCAACGCCTACCGGAAGAAGGGTAAACTGGCAGCGCTGGCTTTCTGTATCTGCCCTTCGGGCGTATGGGTCAATGCTACCCGATTTGATGAGGCCAGCGTACCCTATCCGCCCATTGACTGGACCGATCCGAAGGGCTGGTCCTGGGAGGAGGTAATCGCCACAGCCAAGAAGCTGACGAATGCTGATGAGAAAAAGTACGGTTTCAACCCTAGCCATGCGGGTCCCTGGTATTATACCCGTATGTGGGGCAAGGACCTGGTCAGCAAGGAAGATTACGAAAGTGGCATCCTACACAAGATCATGGCTTCGTCTGATACGGCTGTTTACGATGCATTGGTTGCCGGTTTGCAAGCCAGGGCTGACACTATGTGGAAAGATAAAGTGGCTCCCTCGCCAGATACCGCTAATAGCTTGGGCCAGATTGGTCCAATGCTCAAGACCGGAGCGATCGCCATGGAATTCACCGGCGGTTGGGCAGTATGGGGCGATCTGCCCAAGGAAATGAAGTTCCGGGCGGCGATCAACCCGAAGGGTGGCGTGGGTGGTAGCGGAACGACCTGCAAGAACATCTGGGCAGATCCATTGGAAATCTGCTCGAAGACCAAGGCTCCGGATCAATCTTGGAAGCTGGTCAGGTTCATCGCCATGGAACCGGACGCGATCGCGGTTGAGGGAAAATACCGCAACGTGTTACCTGTTTCCAAATCGGTGCTTGAAAGTTTCATCACGGCACAGAAAGACCGCCTGGCTATGCCGATCGAAGATCAAATTAAGTTCTACAAGGGCGCCATTGAACAGGCCGAGACCACTGTTCCGGACCACATCCTGGTCGGGTGGGCCAAGGTGCGCGATGTCTTCAATTCTGCCACGGAATCGCTCTGGCTTAACGAGAAGACCGCCAAGGAAGTCGTGGATGATATGCTGCCCAAAGCTCAGGCAGCTATCGATGCCAACTTGAAGGAGCTGAACCTGTAATAGTTTGACTCAGGGATTTCTATTTTGTTAAACTGTGGAGACGTTGCTTGCAACGTCTCCACAATCTCAAATCGCCCGGAGGTAGACGCTGTGAATCTTGCCATGACGAAGCGCAGAACCAGGCTGGGAGTCCAGGCCAGGAAGGAGGAAAGGGCCTTTTTCCTTTTTATCTCTCCCTGGCTGGTTGGTTTCATCTTTTTTACGGCTGGGCCGATCCTGGCCTCTTTCTATTTTAGTTTTAACTTCTACGATGTGGTCACCCCTGCCCGCTGGGTGGGTCTGCTGAATTATACTGATTTGTTAAAAGATGAGTTGTTCTGGCAGTCGCTTAAGGTGACAGCCATTTATTCTGTGGGATCGGTCGCTCTCGGCATATTGGCGTCCTTGTTCATTGCACTGCTTTTGAACCGAAATATCCACGGAGTGGCGGTCTTTCGAACCATCTTCTACCTGCCCTCCGTGATCTCGGGGGTGGCGGTATCGCTGTTGTGGATGTGGCTTTTGAACACAGATTTCGGAATGGTCAACTTCGTGCTGTTGAAAGTCTTTGGCATCCATGGGCCATCCTGGCTGATGAATAAGTATTGGGTGATCCCAGCTATCGTTCTTATGAGCCTGTGGGGGATTGGCGGGAGCATCGTCATTTACCTGGCGCGCTTGCAAGGTATCCCTACAGAGTTCTTCGAGGCGGCAGAGATTGATGGCGCCGGATACTGGAGCAAACTGGTCAATATTACTCTCCCGCTGATGACGCCGGTTATTTTCTTTAACACGATTACCGGCGTGATTGGATCCTTCCAGGTATTCACCCAGGCATATGTCATGACCAGTGGTGGGCCTAACAATGCCTCGCTGTTCTACGTGCTTTACCTCTATCGTAATGCCTTTCGTTATTGGCGCATGGGATATGCTTCGGCGCAGGCCTGGATTCTATTCATGATCCTCATTGTCCTGACGGCAATCTTGCTCAGGACTTCTTCTCGCTGGGTTTACTATGAAGCAGGGTAAGTATAGAGGAGTGATGGGAGCAAAAATATGAACCTAGCAGACACGCATGCCGCCAAGATGGAACCACGTTCAGCGAAAATCTTTTGGACAAAATCACGGTCGAAACTGGCCGGCGATCTAATTACCTATATCATCATTGCATTTCTCAGTTTAATCATTCTCTTCCCGGTGTTCTGGATGCTTTCCACCGCCCTCAAAGAAAACAGCGAGGTGTTCCTCTTCCCACCCCGGTGGATTCCGAGCGTCCTGCTATGGGACAACTTCCCTAAAGCGCTGACCTTTCTGCCGTTTGGGCGGTACCTGTTGAACACCTCCGTCATCACCTTTGGTGCTTTACTCGGGCAACTGCTCTCCTCCCCACTGGTAGCATTTGCCTTCGCCCGACTGCGCGCCAGGGCCAGTACACCCTTGTTCATCCTGGTTCTGGCGACCATGATGCTGCCCTGGCAGGTCACCATGATCCCAATGTTCCTCCTCTTCAAAAATCTTGATCTGGTGGATACATTCGTGCCGCTGATTTTGCCCAATTTCTTTGGAGGAGCCTTCTTTATCTTCCTGCTACGCCAGTTCTTCCTGACCATCTCTCCCGAGCTGGCGGACGCAGCCAAGATTGATGGTGCCGGCTACTTTCAAATCTTCTCTAGAATCTATCTGCCGCTCTCCAAGCCAGCCCTGGCGACAGTAGCCATCTTCACCTTCATGTCGAACTGGAACGATTTTATGGGTCCACTGGTCTATTTGAGCAGCAACGAAAAGTGGACGTTGACGCTCGGATTGAGCCGCTTTACCGGTATGTACGGCCTCACCGCCTGGAACCTGCTGATGGCTGCTTCGCTGGTCACGGTAGCACCCTGTATCTTGTTGTTCTTCTTCGCCCAACGCTACTTCATCCAGGGAATTGTGATTACCGGAGTGAAAGGATGAAATATTTGCGAGATAGAAAGGCAATTCAAGAAATTACAGTCGTGGTGGAAGGGATGGTTGATGACCGCAATCAATTAATAATCATTTTTGTATGAAAGGATATTGGTGCGATGAGTGACGAATATGCAATTCAGGTAATGAACCTGACCAAGTATTATGGTAAGTTATTGGCTGTAGATCACATAGACCTAGAGGTTAACCCTGGAGAGGTGTTTGGCTTTCTGGGACCCAATGGTGCCGGGAAGACGACCACGGTAAAGATGCTCAACACATTGCTGGAGCCTACAGGGGGCAAGGCCTACATCTTTGGCTATGATGTCTCTCGCCAACCTTACCAGGCCAAGCGGCAGTTCGGTGTGGTGCCGGAGGAGTCAAACGTTTATACAGAAATATCTACCTGGGATAACATGATATTTACTGCCCGGCTCTACCGTATCCCAGGTTCGGAACAAAAGCGACGGATCGATGAGTTATTGGAGCTCATGGAGTTGCAGGGTAAGAAGAATGATAAGGTCTTCACCCTCTCGAAAGGCATGCGGCAACGCCTGAGCTTGGCGATGGCCTTGATCCACCGGCCCAGTGTGCTCTTTCTGGACGAGCCAATCCTGGGATTGGATGTGCACAGCTCTCGGATTATTAATAATCAGATCCGCCAATTGAATACTGAGGGGACGACTATCTTTTTGACAACTCACCAGATTGAGATGGCGGACGAGCTGTGCCACCGGGTGGCGATCATCAACCATGGGCAGATCGCGGCAGTCGAGACACCGGAACGGTTGAAGGCAGCCGTAGAAGGCAAACGGTCGGTGGAAATTACGATGGGGAATGGTGGGTATACCAAGGAATGTGCCGGATTGGCTGGTCTATCAGGGGTAAAGCAGGCAGTACGTAATGGCGACAAGGTGCGCTTATTCACCTCAGACCCGCCCACGGTTCTGCGCGGTGTGATGGGCTATATCCAGGAGCGTAACCTACCGGTGGTGGCGATCAATACAACAGGTCCTTCTCTTGAGGATGTCTTTGTGGATATTACCGGCCGACCTATCGGTGCGCCACGGCGAAAGTTCGCTTCAGAACAATGTAAAGGTTGCCCGGTGCGCGAGGATTGTGAATCGGAGAAAGAAGCGACGGATAGTGGGCAAGCGCCAAAGAAGCATGGCGGTGGATTTTTGAAAGGCTCCTGTGAGCGATAGAGGTTATTATAGGTAATTTTTTGCTCTGGAGGAATCATGAATCATGAAGCTGTTCTTACACGTATTGAAAAAGAAAGTTTTCTCTCGAGAATAGGCGATGAGATTGCACAGGCCTGGGCAATTGCAATTAAGGATGTTCAGGCTTACTATCTTTCTCCGACAACCATCCTGTGGGCATTGTTGATGCCACTGGCGATGTGGTCATGTTTTGTTGTCAGGCAGGGCATGTCGGGAGAGGCGGGGGTTTCACGCCTTCTGGCGATTATCACCTTTTTTTCAACCTCCTCAGTTGGACCGGTGATTATCTTGCTGGAAAGACGTATGCACACCTATGACCGGTTGCTGGTGGCGCCAATGTCTTTATGGACGGTGATTATTGGCAAGAGCCTAGTCGGATTCATGTTCGGATTGGTCGTGTGCGTATTTCCGTTGTTAATTGGCATGATCTTCTTTGGAGTCACCATCGCCAGCCCGGTTCTGTTGATTGTAGCCCTGCTGCTCTCATCGGCGGTTTTTTCGGCGCTCGGGACGCTTTTTGCCTCCGGATCGGCTCAGATGCCCTGCCAAGTATTGATCCCGACGATGCTGCTGCGCTGGCCATTGATGTTCGTCAGCGGTGTGTTCATCCCTCTAGATGGGATGGCATCCTGGATGCGGACGCTCTCCTATTTCTCACCGCTAACCTACGCCCAGGATTTGCTGAACCATGCGATTGTTGGCAGCGTAATCCCTACTGCTGGAACCGTGTGGCTGGAGGGTGTACAGTTCTGCAAATTGGTCGGGATCAGCCAGATGGGTGGTATCCAGGACCCATTCCTGGATTTTAGTGTCCTGGTCGTTTTGTTGTTCCTTTTTATTGTGCCTTCTTTGATGCTTCACCAGCGGAGTCGCCGATTGGGTTATTAGAGGATCCCTGTTCGCCATCGGATACATTAGGAAAAGATTTAGATTCTGGCTGCTTCTGTGGCCTTGCTCTTAACAGGAATCTAGCCGGAATGTATTTTTCGCCCGCGCACACCTAACGTAGCTAGTAACAAGGAATTCTGTGACCAAAAAAGATGACTTGATTGCTGCGCTGGAGAAACGCCAGCCTGCAGGGGCAGTGCCTGTCTGGGAGCTTGAGTTCCAGGCTTGGGATAATATCTCCGGCAGCCATCTGTTGCTAGGCCAAGAATTTGAGGGTCTGACGCCTGGCGAGCAGGAGCGAGCGCTCTATACAAATGCGAAGATCCTGCTCTCGGTTTGTGAACAGATGCATTATGCCGCGCTGAGTACCCCCAATTCATATTGGGAGATTGCACCGGGAGTGCCAGCTTATTACTGGCTGCCTGGTGATTGGCGTATTCGACAGGTGGAGGTGTTATGCCGGATGGCGCCGCCTGATCTGCTGCTGGTGTGTAATAGTGGGGGGGTGATGGCAATGCCCGGCGCAGATGAATATGTCGAATTTGCTTACCGGTTGCATGATGCTCCAGAGGAAATTGAAGCACTCGCTGAGCGCGTTCTGGAGGGGGGAGTTCGGGTGGCAGCCCGGTTTCGTGATCTGGGCATTCAGATCGTGGTAACGGCCTCAGATATTGCTGATAATCATGGGCTATATATGAGCCCACGCCAGATGGAACGGTTTGTCTGGCCTTATCTGCGAAGATGGGCAAGTGCCATGAAGGAGATGGGATTGTATTCCATTTTGCATTCCGATGGAAACCTCAATGCCTGCCTGGAAATTCTAGCCGAGAGCGGTGTGGATGGTTTGCAGGCGATAGACCCGACAGCAGGAATGGATCTTTGGCTGACGAAGCAAAAAGTCGGTGGACGCCTGTGCCTATGCGGGAATGTAGATTGTGGACTATTGTTGACCGGCAAACCAGAAAGCGTTTATCTTGCGACCCGCGACTTGTTGATCAAATGTAAATCTGGTGGTGGATTGGTTTTGGGTGCATCGAATGCGGTCCAACCGGATGTACCGGTGGAGAACTACCTTGCTATGATCCAGGCCTGGGAAGATTTTGGAGGTTATGAGCAAAGTTAAGGATAAAATATGGATTTATGGGTCAATGTGGACACTATATTTTCCCCAAGGAGAAATTTATGCATAAGCAATCTTTGAGTGGCACCTGGAAATTTCGTCAGGTGGGTAACGAGGAATGGATCAATGGGCAGGTGCCCGGTGATGTCCATACGGCTTTGATGGCTGCCGGGATCATCCCGGATCCGTTCGTCGCGGATCATGAAAAAAAGGTGCAGTGGGTGGCGGAGAAGGATTGGGAGTACTGGACTGTTTTCAACCCAGCCCCGAGCCTGCTCGCTGAGGAGAGCATCTTCCTTGCCTGCGATG
>Ga0315268_10000961_pt1 | contig 33556 bp, 32 predicted proteins | sample C1_top_MG_FD_204535 | JGI IMG/M metagenome (GOLD analysis project Ga0315268, IMG submission 204535) | Sediment microbial communities from Yellowstone Lake, YNP, Wyoming, USA - C1_top | ecosystem: Environmental > Aquatic > Freshwater > Lake > Sediment | place: USA: Wyoming | collected 2017-08-01
ATCTGTGACGTGATCTTCCACCCGTGGGTCAGCATGTTCGTGGTGATCTCCGTCGCCGCCCTCGTCCCGCTGTTCCTCCTGCTCTTCGGCAGCGGGTTCCAGTTCCGGGTGGCGATCGTGTTCATGGCCTCTGCCTGGTACATCGTTCTCACGACGTATCACGGGGCCCGTGGCATCAACCCTCGATTCACCGACGTCGGGCGATCCTTCGCGGCGTCGCGCTTCCAGCTCTTCTGCAAGGTGCTGCTCCCGGCCCTCTACCCCTATCTCGTCACGGGGGCCCGGATCAGCCTTGTGCACGCGATCCGTGCCATGGTCGTGGCTGAGATGTACGTGATTGTGGGGTACGGGGGCCTCATTCACAAGACGGGCCTCTTGGTGAGTACCGCGCCGCTTCTGGGATTACTGCTGACCCTCATGGTGGTCAGCATCCTCGCCAACTGGATCCTGCGTCTCGTGGGAAGGTGGCTCGCACCCTGGTACGAGGAGCGGACGGCCCTGGCGTGAGAGAGATGGGTCAAGAGAGGGCAGTCCGAGTTCGGACCCATCCAAACCAGGCCAAGTCGAGATGCACATGCGCTGCGCTCGCGATCGCGAGAAGGAGGAACCAATGTTCGTATCACGACGGGAAGCCCTGAAGACCTTGACTCTGGGGGCCGGGGCCGGCCTCCTGGCCGGCGGGTTGCTCGAATCAGCGGGGCTCCGCCCTGCATGGGCACAGGCCGGGCGAGTCCTGGACATTCCGATCGTTGGATTCACCCTGGGCATCCATATCCCCAACATGTCTGCCATGCTGGACATCCTGCCTACGATGTCGGGGTACGCGCCAGCGAAAACGACGCGATTCGCCTCTCAGCGGGTTATCACCCAGACCATCGTCTCCGGGTCGGGCGACATCGGCGCGGGGGACGTCATCATCACCCTGCGCGCAGCCGAGGCGGGGGCCGACGTCAAGATCATCGGTTTGGTGTTCAACAGCACCAGCCTGGTCTTCGTGGTCAACGGGACCAAGATCAAGCAACTGCAAGACCTGCAGAAGCCCGGGATCGTAGTCGCCGTGAACTCGAAAGGCGACTTCACGCACGTCCTGCTGATCGGCCCATTACTGAAACGCGGTGTTGACCTCAGCAAGGTGACGGTGGTGGAGATCGGCGGGTCGGGAGCACGCGTGCGCGCGCTCCTCTCCGGGCGGGTGGATGCGGTCCCCGTGCACTTCGACCAGGCCCTCGAACTGGCTAAGGAGGGTAACTACCCGATCATGGTGGAGCCTTGGAAGGAATATCGGGCCTGGTTCGGCGAGGTCTACTTCGCCACCGCGGACTGGCTCAAGAAGCCGGAGAACAAGCGCGCTGCGGTTGACCTGCTGAAGGCGACCCTGATGGCCTTCCGCCGCGCGAACAGCGACTTCGCCTGGTTTGCCCAGCAGTATCGCAAGCACTCGACCGCGCCGGACGCCAGCAAGATATCGGATGACGCGCTCCGGCCGGTCTGGGAGACATTGAGCCAGCAGATAAAGGCCTGGCCGAACTCGATGGAGCCCTTCACGGCAGCAAATTTCAAGGATCTTGTGCCCGTGTACAAGGCAGCCGACGCCCTGCAGGGAACGGTCGAGGTCGAGAAGGTTATTGATCGGACGTACCTTGAGCAGGCCCTGAAGGAACTCGGCTAGGTGGCAGGGGCCATAACATCGTTAAGTGATTTTACGTGTTACTGTTGGCCATAACATCGTTAAGTGCTCAGCAGCTGGTCCCGCGAGGAGCGGTGAGCCCGCCAGCGCGAGTAGCGCGCCCAACGGTGTGGCGCAGCGAGCGCGGCGGGCGGGGTCCGGGCTCACCACCGCCCCCGAGGCAGCGGGTACAGCGGGGGGACGACCGGTTCCCGGATCGGACAGGGGAAGCGCTTGATCACCCGGCCCTCCAGCTTGACCACGAGCGCCCGGCGGTGGGTGTAGAGGGTGGCCACGACATACTGGCCGGCGAGGCGGCGCCCCACGCGGTAGGCTCCGCCGGGGAGAGCGATCTCGCCTTGGGCAGTGACCCGCCGCACGAAGGAGATCCGGCCGCGGGCCAAGGGCAGGCGGAGCTCTCCGCGGGCATCCCGGTACGGGGCGAGCGTGAACCCCGGGGGCAGGGGCCGGAGCTGTGGGCGGGCGGCCGCCAGCACCACCTCCGGGAAGCGACTGCCGTGCCTGACCACCGTGAGGGCCCGGTGGGGCTTGCGGGTGTGGTAGTAGCCGAGGAAGCGCCCACTCGTCCGCCGCATCCCCGGCAGATCGGCACAGCGGTGCCGCCAGAGGACCCGGGCCTCCCAGAGCCCGTTGAAGCTCTCGATGTCCGGGTTCCGCCCGGGCTCCCCCGGGGGGATGAACCACCAGTGGACCCCGAGGAGGAGCCCCAACCGCACGACCTGGGAGAAGGTGAAGCCGTGGGGATTGCCCCCGACGAGGGCGAGCTCGTTGTCCACCTGGCTGACCCGGGGGACGCCCAGCGCGCTCCAGGCGTGCAGGAAGTGGGCGCAGAAGGCTTCGGTCCCCTTGTCGCCGTAGTAGCTCGCCGCGGCCGCCCGGCTGACCGGCTCCAGGGTGTGGAAGGCGAAGAAGCGGGTAACCCCCCGCGGCCCGCGGAGGTGGCGAGGGCCGACGAGGTCGGTCTGCTGGACATCGCCCACGGCCGTGGCCCGGGGGGCCGGACAGGGGCGTCCGTGTCCGCGGCGCCGTTGCCGCTCCCGGCGGGTACAGCCGTGCCGCTGCAGGATCCGGCCGATGGTCCGAAGGCTTGGGAGCCGGCGCACCCCCCGTTGCTCCAGTTCCCAGCGGATCGCCTCGGCGCCGCAGCCCGCGAAGGCCGTGCGCCAAGTCCGGTGGGCGACCAGCTCCGCGCGGATCCGCAGGATGCGCGCCACGAGGCGCGCCGGGGTACGGCGCCACACCCGGCGGGGGGCGCGGCTTCGCTCGTGGAGCCCGGCTCGGCCCTCCTCCCGGTAGCGGCGCCACCACTTGGCCAACCAGGGTTCGCTCCGGGCCACCGCAGCGCACGCGGCCGCGAAGGTTGCGCCTCGCTTGAGCAGTTCGATTGCCCGACAACGCCGCCCATACTGCCGCCCATACTCACTCAGATTTGCCACCGCGTCACCTCCCCGCTACTGGTTTCGGGGAGTCTACGCGGCGGTCGCTTACTTAACGATGTTATGGCACAGTTTCACTTAACGATCTTATGGCCGTAACCCGCTAGGATCATGCAGGAACCAAAGCTTGAGGTCAGGCACGTCAGCAAGAGCTTCCGGCGCGGAAGCGCAGAGATCGTGCAGGTTCTGCAAGATCTCTCCCTGGAAGTCGCGAACCTGGAGTTCCTTGTCCTGCTCGGCCCGAGCGGCTGCGGCAAGTCCACCCTGCTCCGCATCATCGACGGGTTGATCCCCTGCGACACCGGCTCGATCTTCCTGAACGGCAAGGACGTGACGGGCCAGGCTGGTCATGGCCGCGGCATGGTGTTCCAGACCTTCGACCTGTTCCCCTGGCGCACCGCCGTTGGCAACGTCGAGTTCGGCCTGGAAGTCCAAGGGCTCCCCAGGGCGGAGCGGCCGGAAGTTAGCCGGCATTACATCAACTTGGTCGGCTTGTCGGGATTCGAAGATGCGTTGCCGCACGAGCTGAGCGGCGGCATGCAGCAGCGAGTAGGGATCGCCCGCGCCTTCGCCATCCGCCCCGAGGTACTCTTGATGGACGAGCCGTTCGGGGCGCTGGACGTCCAGACTCGGGACATCCTCCAGGACGAGCTCCTCCGGATCTGGGAACAGGAACAGAAGACCGTAATCTTCGTGACCCACAGCATCGAGGAGGCCATCTACCTGGCGGACCGGGTCATCGTGTTCAGCCCCCTACCCGCCCGGATCGAACGGATCATCCGCGTTCCCTTCGGGCGGCCGCGGCGGGAGGAGATGAAGACAGAGCCGGCCTTCCTGGAGCTTCGTCGGGAAATCTGGGGGATCCTCAAGAAGGGTGTGCGGGTCTGATCCGGTGGGAGGGGTCTGCCGGGCCGTTTTCGTACCCCGGTACCATCGTCTCGCAAGAGAGTTCCTCGTGCCCGACTGTTCCACGACGGGCTTCACCGTTCAGTCACCTGGAGAGAGGAGAGCCATGGAGAAGAAAGACGTACGGGTCCCCTGGGATGTCTTGAAGCAGTTCAGCCAGGAAGTGTTCGCCCGCGTGGGCTTCACCCCCGAAGGAGCCGAGGCGCAGGCGGATGTCCTCGTGTGGGCCAATCTGCGCGGGGTGGACTCCCACGGCGTCCTGCGGATTCCCTGGTATGTGCAGCTCGTGGACAAAGGCCAGATGAAGCCCAGGCCGAACATCCAGATCCAGACGGAAACGCCGGCCGCCCTGCTCATCGACGCCGACTTCGCCCCCGGCCCCGTGGTCACGGTGCTGGCCATGAAGCGGGTGATGGAGAAGGCAAGGCAGGTTGGTATCGGCTGGGCCATCATCCGAAACACCATGCACCAGGGGGCCATGGGGTATTACTCGCTGATGGCGGCCAAGGAGGGCATGGCGGGCATCGCCTTGGTCTGCAACCCTCCCAACATGGCGCCGCATGGCGCCCGGGCCGTGGGAGTCCACAACAGCCCCATCGCCATCGCCGTGCCGGGGAAACGGCACCGCCCTCTCATCCTGGATATCGCGACCAGCATCGCGGCGCGCGGGAAGATCGATCTGGCGATTGACAAAGGTGCTCCAATTCCTGAGGGTTGGGCCCTGGACAAGGCAGGAAAGCCCACCACCGATCCCAAGCTGGCGGCTATCCTGATGCCCGCAGGAGGGTACAAGGGATCGGGGCTGGCCTTGATGTTCGAATGCCTCTCCAGCCTTTTCGTGGGAAATCCCCTGCTGACCCCTGCGCTCCAGGGCAAACCGGGCGCGAGGGATCACCGCCAGAACAGCGTCGTGGCGGCCGTGAACATCGGGACCTTCACTGACCTTGAAGCCTATAAGGCACACGTGGACACCCTCATCGACGGACTGAAGGCGCTGCCCCCGGCCGAGGGCGTGAAGGAGGTGCTGGTCCCGGGAGAGCCGGAAGACAAGGTGCACGCAGAGCGGTTGCGCGACGGCATTCCCCTGCCCGAGGGGACGGTCCGGAACTTGCGGGCCGTCGCCGAGCGGTTCGGCGTGAAGTTGCCCTCCGGCATGTAAGACGACAGGGATAGCGATAGCGAACAGAACCACCTGACAAGGACAAAAGAACCGTGACTAAGCGAATTGTGTTGATCCACGCGGTGACAACGGCGATCCCGCCGATCCTGCAGGCCTTCCGGGAGGGTTGGCCCGAGGCAGAGGTGAGCAACCTGCTCGACGACGATCTGATGCCCGCCCATCGTCGCGACGGTGGGCTGAGCGTGGGGATCACGCGGCGGATCTGCGAACTGGCTTTATATGCCGCCCGAACGGGCGCCCACGGGATCCTCTTCACCTGCTCTGTGTTCACGGCGGCCGAAGACCTGGCCAAGCAACTCGTTTCGATCCCGCTGCTGAAGCCGGACGAGGCCATGGTCGCCGCCGCCCTGGACCGCGGGAAGCGGATCGGCGTGGTGTCAACCAACCCCCCGGCCGCCCCGCCGCGGAGATCCAGCTCAGGTCCGCCGCTGCGGCTCGGGGGATGCACATCGAGGTGGTAACGGCTTTGGCGGAGGGCGCCTCGCCGCCATGAACGCCGGTGATCCTGCCACCCATGACCGTCTGATTGCCGAAGCAGCCGCGAAACTGAGCGCAGCGGTTGACGTGATCTGCCTGGCTCAGGTTTCCATGGCGCTGGCCAGGGCAGAGGTCCAGGCCAGAGTAAATGTCCCGGTTCTGACCAGTCCAGCGACCGCGGTCGCCCGTCTGAAAGCGATACTGACTGGCGCCGCAGGGAAGTAGCTGACCTCAGGGACGCATCAGTCGGATTTCGGCGTACCGGCCGTCACACGGCGGGTAAGGAGAACAGATGAACAGGCTGGCGATCATCACCGCGTTTCTGGGCGAGGTCAGGAACCGGTACATGCAGTACCAGGGAAGTCGCACTCTGGCAGAGAAGCTGGAGATGGCCTCTCGCGTCAAGGGCTTGGACGGACTGGAGCTATGCTATCCCGCCGACTTCGAGAATCCGGCGGAATTGAAGACCCTGCTCAAGCGGTACCCCTTCGGAATCTCGGGGGTCAACTTCCGCTCGCGCCGCACGGGGAAATGGTGGCGAGGCTCCTTCATCTCGGAAAAATCGAGCGAACGTCAGGAGGTGATCAGCGACCTTAAGCGTGCCATGGATTTTGCCGCAGAGCTGGGATGCAACCGGGTGACCACCTGTCCGCTGAACGAGGGGGCGGATACGCTCTTTGAGGTGGATTACATCAAGGTCTACGAGTACGCGGCCGAGACCTTCTCGGCGGCCTGCGCCCACAACCGGAAGATCCGCCTCTGCATCGAATACAAAAAGAACGACCCGATCGCGCGTTGCATCTTCGGCACGGCCGGCGAGACAGCCAGCTTCTGCCAGCTCACCGGCGCGGAGAACCTGGGCGCCACGCTGGATGTCGGCCACGCGCTGTACGCGGACGAGCGCCCGGCGCAGTCGGCGGCCCTTCTGGCGAGGACGAACCGCCTGTTCTACGTCCACCTGAACGACAACGACGGACACTGGGACTGGGACATGCTTCCGGGCGCCTTCCACCTCTGGGAATTCGTCGAGCTGTTTTATACCCTGCGCAAGCTGGGCTACACGGACGATTGGTACGCGTTCGACGTCTACCCGAAGGAAATCGACACGGTGGAGAACTTCAATGCGGCGATGGGCCTAACGCGTAAACTGGAGCAGATCACCGACCGGATAGATGTCACGACCATGGAGCAGCTCCTGAAAGAGCGAAATTCTTCCAAGACCATCCCGTATCTCTACTCGCTGCTGTAGAGGGGCGAAGCATGAGGCTGAGCTATGCCGTCGCCATGCCCGATTGCCGGGCAAAAAAGATGCTCTGCTTCCGCGGCGACCTGAATGCCATTTGCGCCCAGCTCAAGGGCTTCGGCAACGACGGGGTCGAGCTGTTCGTCCGCGGGTTCATCACGATGGAGATCGAGCAGCAACCTGACTCTGCCACGGCCGCCCGCCGGGCCGCCCAGACGGTGCAGGCGCTCCTTGACGCCCTCTAACTGCGGAAGGGTGCAGATCCGTTGTTCCAATGCGTCGGCCGGCAGCAGCCAGCTACCGAATAAGGAACGGTCTCTGAGTTCCAGACGGGCGTATGAGATAGCGCTCATCTCTGGGGACGGCATCGGTCCCGAGATCAGCGAGGCCGCCGTCGCCGTGCTGGAGGCCACGGGTGTCCCCATCCGGTGGCACGAGGTGCTCGCCGGCGAAGCGGCACGCCAGCGGCACGGGCACCCGCTCCCCGAGGCCACGCTGGAGGAGATTCGACGGACGACCGTTGCGCTCAAGGGCCCGCTCCTAGCCCCGAAGCAGACCGGCCGGCTGACCATTCGGCGTGGGAACGGCGAGGTCACCTACCCGAGCGTGAACAACGCCCTGCGCCGCGAGTTGGGTGTCTTCGCCAACGTCCGCCCGATCCGGAGCTTCCCCGGCGTGCCCAGCCCCTTTCCGGCCCTGGACGTCGTCATCGTCCGGGAGGTGACCGAGGATACCTACATCGGATGGGAGGAGATGAAGGGACCGGACGAGGCCTGGGCGATCAAGCGCATCACCCGCCAAGCCTCGGAGCGAATCTTCCGCTTCGCATTCGAGTACGCCCGGTCACACCGCCGGCGGAAAATCACGGCCGGCCACAAGGCGAACGTGCTCAACCTCACCGACGGCCTCTTTTTGCAGTGCGGCCGGGACGCGGCCGCCGAGTTTCCCGACCTGCCCTTCGATGATTGCATGATCGACGCACTCTGCCTCCGGTTGGTGAAACAGCCCGAAACCTTGGACGTGCTGGTGCTCCCCAACCAGTACGGGGACATCCTGACGGACCTGTGCGCGGGGATCGCCGGGAGCGTGGGGCTGGCGCCGGGCGCCAACATCGGAGACCGGGTAGCGTTCTTCGAGGCCTCGCATGGAGCCGCGCCGGACATCGCGGGACAGGGGATCGCAAACCCGATTGCCCTGATCCTGTCGGGGGCGATGCTCCTGGGTCACCTGGGCGAGACGACGGCCGAGCGGCGCATCTGGGAGACCGTGGCCCTGGTTCTCGAGGAGGGCCGATGCCTGACCCCGGACCTCGGCGGACAGGCCCGGACGGCCGATATCACCCGTGCCATCGCGGCTGCTTTGCGTTAGACCATAACACTTGTCCGCTCAAGCCGACTCTCTGCCCCCCGCGAAAGGGGACCTCGCATCCTTGTTCTCTTCTCTTGCCGGACAGACAATCAGGCCACGGATGTGGATGCTCAGGGTTTCCCTGCCGTCGCGGGGGAATTGGGAGATTGAAGAGCATTCCGCGGGTCAAGCCGCCGGCCGAGAACTGCGGGAGCTTGCCGTCCCATTTCTCCAGGCAGCGCTGCTGGATCAGGGTAGACGTGAGGGACGCCATAATCGAAGGGCACCTATGGGGAGGTTGAGGTGAGGCTCAGTTGATGCAGGAGCCTCCTACTGCCGAGGTGCCCGGGGAGCACCCGCCCCCGGTATGCCGGCTCCAGGCGTCCCGAAGCCAGAAGGCGGCCCCGGCCACATCATCCCCGGTCCGAATCCGCCGGAACACATCCGGTGGCCGATCTGCTTCAACCTTTCGAGTTGCTCTGGCATGAGGACGTCGCGTCCGGCCGCCAGCGTCTTGATCCGCGCCAGCCGAAGGTCGCCCTGAAGCGTCGCGATCTGCTTGACCTTCGGCTCGATCTTCGCGAGGTCCCACTTGTCCTGTTCGAGCAACGCGTCGAGCTCGATCTCCGCCACGCGGATCTCGGCGCTGCGCCGCTCGGACTCCTTCGCGAACTCCGTCCGCAACTCACGCAGCCTTCGCTCCTGATCGAGGGTGAGGCCGAGTTCCAGTCTGTGATCGAGCATGATGGTGATCAGCGGCCCCTCGTGGGATGACCACCACCCCCCGCGGCCGAACTCCAGCCCCGCCGCTGCTCCCTGCCCCAGCATGCCCAGCCCCTGCATACCCATCGGACCCGCTTGACTCAGAGGGCCCATCATCTGGGCCACCGTAGGCTGCGCCAGGCCGATCGCCAGCGTCGCCAGGACCAGAATGCACGCCCCTGCACGCATCGTCCTTCCTCCTCCCGAAAGAACGCCGGAGCCCGCTCGTCGCCGACCGCGGGGTCCTAGGCGGTCAGGTCGGTCGTCTTGGCGAACCGGACCCCGGCGGCCTTCATCTCTTCGAGTGCCTTGGCGCAATCGCCGGGATGGACCTCGACGCCACGGATCGCATCCTCCAGGAGGATCACGTCAAAGCCCTCGCGCCTTGCGTCCACCGCCGTCGCCTTCACGCAGTAGTCCGTCGCCAGCCCGCAGACGAACACCCGCGTGATCCCCTGCCCGTTCAGGAGGACGGTGAGCCCGGTGCCTTGGAAGCCCGAATAGGCCTCCGCGTCTCTCGTGGTCGCCTTGGAGATGATTCGCCGGATCTTCATCGCATCGAGGCCTGGATGAAACTCGGCGCCGGGTGTCCCCGCAACGCAGTGGACCGGCCAAATTCCTCCCCGGGCTTTGAAGGAACAGTGATCGGCCGGATGCCAGTCACGCGTGGCCACGGTCAGCCAATTCCCGAGCGACAGGACGCGATTGACTGCCGGGACCACCTGATCACCCTCCGGCACGGGCAGGGCGCCACCCGGACAGAAATCTCTCTGGACATCCACCGCGATCAGGGCATCCGTGTGCGCATCGATCTTGCTGCGCATGTCTCGCTCCCCACCCGAACCCCGCCGAGTCCCGAGCGTACGAGCCCTCTTCAGGTCTGCTACGCGACCTGCCCCCGCATCTTCTTGATGGCGGCCCGCGGGTCGGGCGCGCCGAAGATCGCCGACCCCGCCACCAGGATCGTCGCTCCGGCATCGGCGACGGCCCGGCAGTTCTCGATCTTGATGCCGCCGTCCACCTCCAGCTCCGGCCGCGGCTCGGTCTGCCGCAGCCGCTGCGCCAGCTCCTCGATCTTCTGGAGGACGAAGGGGATGAAGGACTGTCCCCCGAAGCCGGGGTTCACCGACATGAGGAGGACCAGGTCCACCTGGTCCAGGACGTGCTCCACCGTGTGGAGCGAGGTGGAGGGATTCAGGGCCACACCGGGTTTCACGCCGGCCTCGCGGATCTGCTGAATGGTCCGGTGCAGATGCGGGCAGACTTCGACATGCACGGTGAGATAGGCGGCCCCCGCCTGGGCGAACGCGCCGACGTACCGCTCGGGGTTCTGGATCATCAGGTGCACGTCCAGCGGCACCCGCGTCCGCCGGCGGACCGCTTCCACCACCAGCGGGCCGATGGTGAGGTTGGGGACGAAGTGCCCGTCCATCACGTCCACGTGCAACAGATCCGCCTCGGCCTCGACCTTGGCGATGTCCTCGGCCAGGGCTCCAAAATCCGCCGACAGGATCGACGGCGCGATCTTGACCATGATGCCTCCTCTTCGCAATATCGAATGTCTCGTGATTCCGCGCAGCACGACCCATCGCTCTTCGTCAGATTTCCATTCCGCATTCGGGTACCCCCCGGGTGCTCCGCATTCCTCAATCCCCCACGGTGATCCTCACCTGCCCGCCGACCTTCACCCGGGCCCCCGGCGGCGGATCCTGCGCGATCACCTGGCCCTGGCGCGAGACCGAGCTCTCGAAGCTCACGCGGGCCTCCACCTGGAGCTCGCGCAGCAGGTTCACGGCCGTGACCATCTCGCGGCCGCGCAGGTCCGGCATCGTCACCATCTCTTCCCACGGGCCGAGGCTCTGCAAGAGTCTCACGGTCGTGCCGCGAACAGCGGGCGCGCCGGCGGGCGGGTCCTGAGCGATGATCGTCTCCCGGGCGTGGGCATCCGAGTGAATCGCCGTGACCTTTCCGAGGGTCAAGCCGGCCTCGGCCAGGCTCCGCTGGGCCTGGGGCAGCGTGCCGCCTGCCACGTTGGGGACCTCCAACTGATCCGTCCCCCGGCTGAGGAACAGGCGCACCTCGCTGCCGATCTTGGCCCGGGTGCCGCCGCTCGGGCGTTGGGTGGCGACGTGACCCTTGGGAACCTTGTCACTGAATTCCTCGGCGACGACGCGCGGCGTGAGCCCCGCCTCTCCGATCAGTTGGCCGGCGGCGACGGAATCCACGCCCACCACGCGCGGAACCTCGACCCGGTCCTTCTCCATGACCAGCTGCATGGCCACGTATGCCGAAACCAGCCCCAGGGCGAACAGGCCGGCGAGAATGGCCACAGCCTTCACCAGGCTGACGGTGAAACGATACAATCGTGACGGCTCGCGACGATGACGGGGCATCAGCGTATCCGGCGAAGTCGCGCGACGAAAAACCCATCCGTCCCGTGGCGATGGGGCCAGGTCCGCAGGTACCCCTGACCGTCCACGAGATCGCCTGCCTGCGGCAGGGCCATCCGGGGATCATCCGGCCGAAACTCTGGATGGGCGGCCAGGAACCCGGCGACCACATGGTCCGTCTCCTCCGGTTCCAGACTGCACGTACTGTAAACCAGGAGGCCGCCCGCCGCCACTGCTCCGGCGAGTCCTTCGAGCAATTCGCGCTGGAGCGTCGCCGCCCGGAGCAGATCCTGCACCCGGCGCCGCCACCGGATCTCCGGCCGGCGGCGGATCGTGCCCAGGCCGGTGCACGGCGCATCCAGCAGGACCCGGGGGAACTGGCCCGGCCACTCGGTCCCCGCCGTCCGCGCATCGGCCAGGCGCGGCCGCACCGCGGCGAGTCCCAGCCGCCGGATCGCCCCCTCCAGACGCCGCACGGCCCGCGGGCTCCGATCCATAGCCACGACCTCGCCGGCCGATCCGACCCGCGCGGCGATCAGCGCGCTCTTGCTCCCGCCCCCGGCGCAGGCATCCAGCACCCGCTGTCCCGGCAAGGGGTCCAGGGCCAGCACCGGCAGGGCCCCCGCCTCGTCCATGGGGATCAACCAACCCGAGGCGAATCCCGGCAGGTCGGACGGACTTCCCGCTCGCCGCATCGAGAACGCACCGGGAACCCACCGGCCGGGGACGATGTCGGGAACGGCCTCCGCCAGGACGCGGCGGACATCTTCGATCTTCGCCTTGAGCGGATTCGCCAGGACCGTCACCGCCGGCGCCGCGTTGTTGGCCTCCATGAATCGTCCCGCATCCTCGGGACCCAACCGCGCCACCCATCGCTCCACCAGCCACCGCGGGTGTGATCCCGCCGTTTCCCAATAGCCCAGCGGGTCCGCCGACGGATCGGGCGCGGGCCAGTCCCGCCGCCGGGCGACCCTGCGCAGGACCGCATTCACGTAGCCCGCGCTCCTTCCCGCACCCGCCCGACGCGCCAGGCGCACCGCCTGATCCACCGCGGCAAAGTCGGGGATGCGCGTGAGACAGCAGAGCTGGTACGCCCCGAGCCGAAGGATCTGACGGACGGGACGATCCAGCGCCGCGACCGGCCGGTCCGAGACCTGAGACAGGATCCAGTCCAGCTTGCCCCGCCAGCGGAGGACGCCGTAGGTGAGCTCGGTGACCAGGGCCCGGTCCGCTCCCGCAAGCCCGCTCTTGCCGAGGCGCGCATCCAGGAGCAGGTTGGCGTAGGCGTCGGTCGCCTCCACCCGCAGGAGGATCCCCAGCGCCAGCGCCCGGGGATCTTCCCCCCCATGGCGGAGAACCGGAGAAACGGGGCGTCGGTGAAGCGGGGCGGCATCTCTTGTTCTCCGTTTCTCCGGTTCCCCGATTCTCCGGCTCACACTCCCGAGCCTAGGCAAGCCGATCGCCTACCCGGAGGCGCTGGCCCCGCGCAAACTCTGCTCCCGTCATTCGACGCTTCCCCTCCGGCTGCACCTCGCCGAGCGCCACCGCCCCGGCCCCCGTTCCGCACACGAGGGTCCGGTTCTCGATGCGAAGGATCGCGCCGGGCGCTCCAGCCTCCGGTCGCTTCTCCGCCCGCAGGACCTTGAGTCGCTGCCCGCTCCACAAGAGATAGGCGCCCGGGGCCGGCGACAGGCCGCGCACCCGGTTCACGAAGGGCACGGGATCTCCCGCGAGGTCCAGCCGGCAATCCTCGTCGCGGATCTTGGGCGCCTGGGTTGCCTCGGCCTCGTTCTGGGGGGTCCAGACTGCCTCGCCTCGCGCCAGCATCTGCAGGGCCTCGGCCAGGGCCGCGGCCCCGAGGTCGGCCAGCCGGTCGTGCAGCGTCCCGGCGTCGTCCTCAGGCGCTATCGGGAGTGCCCGCTGGAGCAGCATGGCCCCCGTGTCCATCCCCTCCTCGACCCGCATGATGGTGATACCCGTCTCGGTCTCCCCCGCGATCAGCGCCCAGTTGATGGGCGCAGCACCTCGGTATTTCGGGAGCAGGGAAGCGTGCACGTTCACGCAGCCGCGCGGCGGCAGTTCCCGCACCGCCCGCGGCAAGAACTGGCCGAACGCGACCACCACAATCACGTCGGGCCGCGCGGCGCCGAGCTGCTGCAGGACAGTCGGGTCATTCAGTTTTTCGGGTTGGAGGAGAGGAAGGTCGCGCCGCTCTGCCGCCACCTTCACCGGTGGCGGGCGCAGCTCTTGCCCCCGGCCGGCCGGCCGATCCGGCTGCGTCACCACGAGCGCAAGCGTGTGCCCTTCGTCCAGGAGCCTCGTGAGCGATGGCACGGCAAACGCCGGACTTCCCATGAAGACCACACGGAACGGCTTCGGCATCCTGTTATGTCCGCTCAAAGGCGTTCGGCTGTTCCTGAACTCTCGAACAGCCGAACCGTTCTCACCGGCACAGGGCCTTGATCGCTTCCTCCATGCGCCGGCGATGGGTGCCGGCCCAGTAGATCCGCTGGCAGCGCGGGCAGGCCCAGAACGCCTGGTGCTGGCTCCACACGAACTCGGGGACCAGTCCGACCACCTGGTCCTTGTCGCGCGATTCCAGCACCGCGTTGCAGCAGGAGCAGCGGCGCGCGGGCGGGGCCGCGGGATCCAAGTGCAGGGCCGCCACCACCTGGCGAAGCTGCTCCATGACGTGATCGCTCTCGATGAAAAGGTGCGGCAGCGGATTCATCGCACCCCGGACTCCCCCGGAGCAGCGGTGGAGGAGACGGGTATCCCGCGTGAGCAGGACGCGGTTCTCGCGCCGCGCCCGCCGGATGAGCTCGTCGTCCTCGCCGGGAAAGTACTCGGCGTCATACCCCAGGATGCGCAACCACCGCGCCAGTCGGCCCAGCATCGCATCGGCCAGGAACCGCGGAGACGCCCCATCCTCGCGGGGCGTCCGAGGATCACTTTCCATGCTGTAACTCTAGCACACCGGATCGGGATTTGTAAGGCCCGGGGGGTGCCGCTGTTTCCGGTATCCAGATCGCATCTGGCGGGGTATACTGCCCGAGTACGCCACCGGCGCACACCGGAGGGGGATGGAGGCTCAGCATGGTGGACACGCGAGACACCCTGCGCGCCCTGGAGCAAAGCTGGCACCACGAAATGGAGGCGGCCGCGACGTACCGCACCCTGGCCGAGCGGGAGACGGATCCCCGGCGGCGCGACATCCTGAACAAGCTGGTGAAGGCGGAGATGGAACACGCCGCCAAGTGGGAGGCGCGAATTCGGGAAATGGGCGGGACGCCTCCGGATCCCTCCACGGTGAAGCCTGCGCTCGGCCTCACGCTCCAGATGGCCAGCCCGGAGGTGATCTATCGAAAGCTGGAGGCCAGTGAGGAGAAGGGGCTGGCCGCCGACCAGGCCCTGGCCTCGGCCCTGGACGAAAAGAGCCGGGCGCTCCTCCACGAGATTTCCCATGACGACAAGGACCACGCCAAGATCCTGCGCGTGCTGGCCGGCCCCCGGAACCCCCGCACCGCCCTCGACCTGATCCTCAAGAAAGAGCGCCACGTCACCGGGGCCAACTGGGTGAGCGACTCGATCTACGGGATCAATGACGGCCTGGGCGCGGTCTTCGGCATCGTCTCCGGGATGGCCGGATACACCGGGGGCAGCGAGATCGTCCTCGTCACGGGCCTGGCGGGCGCGCTGGCCAGCGCCCTGTCCATGGGCTCCAGCGCCTACCTTGCGGCCAAGTCCCAGCGCGAGGTCTACGAGGGGGAGATCGCCCGAGAAAAAGCGGAGATCGAGGGGAACCCCGAGGAAGAGCGGGAGGAGCTGGAGCTATTCTATCAACTCAAGGGGTTCACGGAGGAAGAGGCCCGCACCCTCGTCGCCCGCATCCGGGAGAAGCCGGATCACTTCCTGAAGACGCTAGTGCAGGAGGAGCTCGGATTATCCGAGACGACCTTCCCCAACCAGTGGAAGGCCTGCCTGTCTGCCACGGCCTCCACGGCGGTGGGAGGCCTCATCCCCGTTCTCCCCTTCTTCTTCACCCGCGGGACGCCCGCCGTCGTCTGGGCCGCCGCCCTGAGCATCCTGGCGCACTTCGGCGTGGGCCTGGCGAAGAGCCTGGTCACCACGCGCCCCTGGTGGATCAGCGGGCTCGAGATGACCCTGGTCGCCGTCATCGCCGGTGGCATCACGTATGGCCTGGGCCTCGCCTTCGCCATCCACTGAGGCACCTCACACCTCCATCCGTTCTTCTCCCCACACCCGAGGAGGACGCCGGAATGAGTCGGCGTGTGAAGGGACACGCCGCAGCTCTCTCACCTCTTCAGCCTAGCTGATCCGGAAACACGCGCTCCATTACCTCCAGCGCGAAACGGGCAGACACGGTCGCAGGGCCGCCACCCATCTCGATTCCGACCTCCACCGCCTCGAGGACTTCTCGCATGGTGGCGCCCACAGCCGCGGCTTGCTCGATGTGCCATTGCATGCACGACTCGCAGTCGATCGTTACCGAGATGCCGACGGCGATGAGCTCCTTCGCCTTTTTCGGGAGGGCGCCGTCCGAGAAGGCAGCTTCCTCCATCTGGAGAAAGGCTTCGTAGACCTTCGACTTCAGGGACCGGAGCTTCGCGTGCGCCTCCTTCCTCTTTCGGGAGATCTCCTGAAGTTTGTCCATAGCTCCTCCCTTCACCCCCGGCCCTCGGTCGCTGGGCGCTCTTCCGGATCAGGCCGTGAGTGCTCGTCGGCAGACTCTGGAGGAAAGACATAGAACGAATCAGGGGCATTATCCTCTGGAGCCGGGTGGTGTCAAGGCTCGCGTGCAAGCTTCCCCCAGCGGCCGCTCTCAGCGGTCACGAAATCCTTGCAAACTTGACCGTCGCATTGCAGAATGCCTTCCCCGTCGTCCGTGATCGCTTGATTTGCGAGGGACGCCATCGCCAGGCTCTGGCAGCATGTCCGGCCATTTCTCCGCCGGCATCGACGGCTTTTCTTTGTGGGCATCCTGGCCCTGCTGGGCACGGATGCCGTGCATCTCCTCATCCCGTGGTTCACCCGCCTGGCGCTGGACGGCCTCCACACGATCGCGGATGACGGCTGGGGCCTGCTCCACTATCCGGCCCTGATCGCGGGCGCCGCCATCGCCCAGGGCGTCTTCCGGTACTTCTGGCGGACCAACGTCTTCGGTTTCTCCCGGAACATCGAGTGGGACCTCAGGAACGCTCTCTTCGCCCACCTCCAGCGGCTGCCCCTGTCGTACTTCCAGCACACGAAGACCGGCGACCTGATGTCCCGTCTCACCAACGACCTGGCTTCGGTGCGCGAGATGCTGGGCATCGGTGCCGTCGCTGCCCTGGACGGGGCCCTCCTGATTCTCGCGGCGCTCCCCCTGATGATCGGGATTGATCCCTGGCTTACCCTCTGGTCGCTCCTCACGCTGCCGGGGATCACGCTCTTGGTCCTGACCTTCGGCAATCGCATCCACCGGGGCTATCGCGAGGTGCAGCAGTTCCTGGGGCGCGTGAGCATCTTCGTCCAGGAGAACCTGGCCGGGATCCGCGTCGTTCAGGCCTATGCGCAGGAGGAGAACCAGGCGCGGCGATTCAGCGACCTGAGCGGAGAGTACATGCGCAAGAACCTGGTCGTGGCGCGCCTGAGTGGCGTCCTGTGGCCGCTCATGGCCGTCTTCTCCGGCCTGGCGTCCGCCATCGTCCTGTGGCTGGGCGGACGGCGCGTCCTCCTGGGACAGCTCACCATCGGCCAGTTCGTCCAATTCAACGGCTACCTCGCCATGCTGACGTGGCCGGTGATGGCCATCGGGTACGTGGTGAACCTCTACCAGCGGGGCACCTCCGCCCTCACCCGGCTGGCGGAGATCCTGGAATCACCCGTCGCGCCCGGGTACCTCACGCCCGAGGACGGCCCGCCCCGGCGGCTCCGCGGCGACATCGAGTTCAGTCGCCTGTCGTTCCGCTACACGCCCGACGGCCCCTGGGTCCTGCGGGACCTGTCCCTCACGATCCCGGCCGGAACCCGCTGCGCCATCCTGGGCGAGGTGGGCGCGGGCAAGAGCACCCTGGTCCACCTGGTCTCGCGCCTGTTCGAGGCGCCCGAGGGCAGCCTCTGGCTGGACGGGCGGGACATCCGGACCATCTCCCTCCCGACCCTCAAGGCCTCTATCGGCCTCGTGTCGCAGGACATCTTCCTCTTCTCCGAGACCATTCGGGAAAACATCCTCTTCGGACGACACGACGCCAGCGTGGAGGACGTGGAAGAGGCCGCGCGAATCGCGGCGCTCCTGGTGAGCATCCAGGAATTCCCCGACCGGTTCGACACCCTGCTGGGCGAGCGGGGCGTCCGCCTCTCCGGCGGCCAGAAGCAGCGGACGGCCCTGGCCCGCGCCCTGATCAAGAATCCGCCCATCCTGATCCTGGACGACGCCTTCTCCAGCGTGGACGTCCAGACGGAGGAGCGGATCCTCCGCGAGCTGAAGGCGTCCATGGAGGGACGGACGACCATCCTCATCTCCCACCGCATCTCCACGGTCAAGGGCGCGGACCGGATCGTGTACCTGAAGGACGGGCGGATCGTGGAGCAGGGCACTCACCAGGAGCTGATGGCGCGCGAAGGCCACTACTACCGGCTGTACCAGAAACAGCTTCTGGCCAGCGAGCTGGAGGCGTTGGCCGAGCGGGACAACGGATAGTGTCTGATCGCAATGATTCGTGGAAAGAAGGAGCCGCCGGCAGCGCCCCAAGGCGCGGGACCGCCCTGGGTGCGGCGGGGTTTCGTCGCGGCCTAGCCGTACGAGGGGCCGGTCGGGGGCGGGGATGGAAATGCTCTCAGAACCGCCGATACGCTCGAAGCGTCGCAGCGTAGCTTCGCGGCGATGTCTCTGAGACGGGACGCTAGCCATGCACGGAACGAGCGTTCACATTGACGACGAGGTGCTGGGGAAGGCGTACGACGCCCGGCTGGTTCTCCGCCTGCTGACGTACCTCCGGCCGTACTCGTTCCTGGTCCTCCTGGCCCTCGTGTTCCTCGCCGGCTACACGGGATTCCAGCTCCTGGGCCCCTACCTCGTCAAGGTCGCCATCGACCGGTACATCGCGGCCCGCGACCTCGCCGGGCTTAACCGTGTGGCCTTCTTCTATCTGGCCGCGGTCGTCCTGAGCTTCCTTTTCCAGTTCGCCCACTCCTACACCACCCAGTACGTCGGCCAGCGGGTGATGCACGACATCCGCCAGCAGCTCTTCGGGCACCTCCAGCGGCACGACCTCGCCTTCTTCGACCGGAACCCCGTCGGCCGCCTGATGACCCGCGTCATCAACGACGTCGAGAACCTGAACGAGCTGCTGAGCTCCGGCGTCGTCGCCTTCCTCGGCGACACGCTGATGATCGCCGGGATCGCCGGCGCCATGCTCCTTCTCGACTGGCGCCTGGGCCTGGTGGGCCTCGCCCTGCTCCCCGTGGTGGTCCTGGCCACGAACGCCTACCGCCGGAAGGCGCGGGAGAATTACCGGGAGAGCCGGCGCATCCTGGCGCGGCTGAACGCGTACCTCAACGAGAACATCTCCGGCATGGCCACGGTCCAGGCCTTCGGCCAGGAGCGGCGGAATTACCTCAAGTTCAAGGACATCAACACCCAGAACCGGGACGCGCTGCTCAAGAGCATCCATTACAACGCGCTCTTCTTCCCCCTGGTGGAAGTCAGCAGCGCCGTGACCGTCGGCCTCATCCTGTGGCGGGGCGGGAGCATGATCCTGCACGGGACGCTGCTGGCGGGCGTGGTGGTGGCGTTCATCCAGTACGTCCAGCGAATGTTCCAGCCCATCCGCGACCTGGCGGAGAAGTACAATGTCTTCCAGGCGGCCATGGCCAGCAGCGAGCGGATCTTCCGTCTCCTGGACGAGCCGCCGAAGATCCTCACGCCCGCCAAGCCCCAAGGGCCGCGTCTGGCTCGGGGCGCCATCGAGTTCGAGGACGTCTGGCTGTCCTATGTCCCGGGGGAGCCGGTCCTGCGGGGCATTTCGTTCCGCGCAAAACCCGGGGAGAAGATCGCCCTGGTGGGCCCCACCGGCCACGGCAAGACGTCCATCATCTCGGCCCTCTGCCGGTTCTACGACGTGGAGCGCGGGCGGATCCTGGTGGATGGCCTGGACGTGCGGGAATGGGACAAGACGCTGCTCCGCAAGCAGATCGGGCTGGTCTTACAGGACGCGTTCCTGTTCTCGGGGACCATCGGGGAGAACATCAGCCTGGGCGACCCCTGGATCACCCCGGATCGGATCCAGGAGGCCGCAGGTCGCGTCCACGCCAGCCGATTCATCGAACGCCTCCCCCTTCGTTACGAGGAGGAGGTACAGGAGCGCGGCTCCACGCTGTCCCAGGGCGAGCGCCAGCTCCTCTCCTTCGCCCGAGCGCTAGCCTTCGACCCCACCATCCTGATCCTAGACGAGGCCACCAGCTCCGTGGACACGGAGACGGAGCGGCTCATCCAGGATGCGCTGCGCGTCCTGCTCCAGGACCGGACCGCCATCATCGTGGCCCACCGCCTCTCCACGATACAGTTCGTGGATCGGATCCTCGTGATCCACAAGGGCCGCATCCGGGAGGAGGGCACCCACGACGAACTCCTGGCCAGGCAGGGCCTCTACTACCGCTTGCACCGGCTCCAGTATCAGCTCACCTGAGGCGGCCGGGCAACGCATCACTGGTGCCGCATCCCAGCGTGGTTACGATTATGCTTGTCCAGCATAATGCTGCTGGTGCATAATCCTACCCGTTATTGTCAGGAGGCGGGACAATGCGGCTGCCGTTTCTCGATCGAAGCGAAGAGATGGCACGACTGCGGGCTCTGTTTGCCCGTCGTGGCCGAGGCGTCGGGATTCTGTATGGCCGCCGGCGATGTGGAAAGTCCCGCCTGCTTCTTGAGGCTCTCCCGGATCGGCGGGCGATCTACTATGTGGCGGACGACCGGGAGAGCGCCCTCCAGCGGGCCGCCCTGGCGACGGAGATTGCCCGGCTCCTGCCTGGATTCGACCGGGTCGTGTACCCCGACTGGGATGCACTCCTCACCCGGGTATGGGAACAGACGTCGCCGGGGACCGTCCTGGCGATCGACGAGCTGCCAGCACTCGTGGCGGTGGCGCCGGAAGTCCCGAGCCTCCTCCAGAAGCGCGTCGACTCGCCGCGGGCGGGCGGGCCCCACCTCGCCCTCGCCGGTTCATCCCAACGGATGATGCAGGGCCTGATCCTGGACCGAAATGCGCCCCTCTATGGCCGGGCCGCCGAGGTCCTGAAGGTGGAGCCGCTTCCTTGCGGTTGGATCCGGAAGGCCATGGGGATCAAGGGCGATCGGGAAGCCATCGAGGCCTACGCCGTCTGGGGCGGTATTCCCCGCTACTGGGAGCTTGCGGCCGACTTTCCCGACCAGGACACAGCGATCCAAACACTCATCCTGAGTCCGCTGGGGGTCCTCCACGACGAGCCTTCCCGCCTCCTCCTCGACGACCTGCGCGATCTCACCCAGGCGAGCTCGATCCTCACCCTCATCGGGCAGGGATGCCATCGATCGTCTGAGATCGCGGGACGACTGGGCAAGCCGGCAACCTCACTCTCCCGACCCCTCGACCGCCTCCTGGAGCTTGGGCTGGTGCGCCGGGACATGCCGTTCGGCGCCTCTCCCCGGGACAGCAAGCGATCGCTCTACCGGATTGCCGACCCGTTCCTGCGGTTCTGGTTCCGTTTCGTCGAGCCGAATCGGTCCCGGCTCGAGGGCCGGCAAGTATCCGCAGTCGCGCGGGAGATCCGAGCGCGCTTCGCCCCCCATGTCGCCGGCGTGTGGGAGGACCTCGTGCGGAGCAGCGTCACTCGACTGCGCCACTTCAACCGGACCTGGGCCGAGGCCCGACCTTGGTGGGGACCGGGGAAGGATCGCGCGCCCCTCGAGATCGACGTCGTGGCTGAAAGCACCGACAGGACCGCGCTTTTGATCGGCGAGATCAAATGGACGACGACCCGGGATTTCGATCGCCTGACGGCCACGCTCCAACGGAAGGCCGAGAACCTGCCGTTCGCCGGGGGCCGACAGGTGTTCCTCGGTATCTGGACCCCCGACGGTCCGGGCCGCACCGTTCGCGGCATTGGTCACTTCGGACCACCGAATGTCCTCAAGGCCCTCCAGTAATCCGTCTGAGCCCAGACAGTGCATTTGAACCGCCAAGCTCGCCAAGACCGCAAAGAAATCCCTCATATCCAAAGTAACGGCGGGGAGAAAAGACGTGGGGCATACCGGAACATTTTGGCCCAGGCGCTGACCCCAGGCAGTTGAAACCTGATGAGCCTTTGCGATCTTTGCGGGCTCTGCGGTGAAATGTTTCGGCTGAGTACAACCTCGCACCCGAAGCGACCTATGATCCCACGCAAGGCTCCATAGCCCGGCATGCGGACCTTGCTCCACCGCAGGGAATTACTTCCGCTGAAAAGATCGGGTGGAGCCATGGGGCGGCCACCATGCATGCGGCAGGATCAGCGAGCGGGCAAGAACCGAGGTCCCGGCACCTCAGACGGGTGCGGCGTGCACAGGAACCGCAAATCGAACTTTTGAGCAACGGCTGACACGACACAGTTCGTGGATCGGATCCTCGTGATCCACAAGGGCCGCATCCGTGAAGAGGGCACCCACGACGAACTCCTGGCCAGGCAGGGCCTCTACTACCGCCTGCACCAACTGCAGTACCAACTCAGTTAATACGGGGAACAGGGGCCGGGGCTCAGGGGCTGGGGGTTGGTGTCCGCGGAGAGTCGGTGGATTTGTGGATTGGCGGAGTGTGCCTCACGAATTGGTCATTGGGATTTGGTCATTGGTCATCGGCGATTGGTCATTGGTCATTTGATCAGCGGCGATCAGGCGTGCGGCCCAGCCGCGTGTTTGCGCGCCGCCTCCAGCTTCTCCGGCGAGCCGATGTCCTGCCAGTACCTCCCGTCGGCCCGGTAGGCGGCGATCCGTTCCCCCTCGCCGGCGAGCCGCAGGTAAGTCCGGGTGATCGGGAAGGCTCCCGTCTCGGTCATCCTGGGGAAGATCGCGGGGTCGATCACGTGGATCCCGGTGAACGCGAGCCGCTCGATGTCATTCCGCGGTCCCTTCGCCCACTCCACGCCCTCCGGTGACTCCCGGCCGCACAGCCGCCCGTCGCGGTCGAACAAGAGCTGACGCGCGCTCGGCCGCCTCTGGACCGCGAGGGTCGCCAGCGCCCCGACCGTGCGGTGGAACCGGAGCAGCTTTTCGAGGCCGATGTCGCTCAAGACGTCCACATTGTGGAGGAAGAACGGCCGGCCGTCGCCGAAGAAGCATGCCGCGTTCTTCAGCCCCCCGCCGGTGTCGAGCAGCTCGGCCTCGCGCGTGAACTCGATGCGAAGGCCGAAATTGCCCTGCGAGGCCAGGAACTCGACGATGCGGTCGCCCAGGTGGAAGAGGTTCACGACCAGCTCGGTGACGCCGGCCGCCTGGAGGCGCCGGATCACCCGCTCGATCATCGGAGCGCCGCCGATGTCGAGCAGGGCCTTGGGCGTCCGGTCGGTGAGCGGCCTGAGGCGGCGCCCCATGCCGGCCGCGAGGATCATGGCCTTCATTGCTTTTCTCCCTCTCCCTCCTTGAGGGAGAGGGCCGGGGTGGGGGTGGCGTTCTCCTGCGCCAGGTGGCGCACCTCGACGTTCACCTGGAACCGCTCACGCAGGTGCTTCGCCAGCCGCTCGGCACAATACACCGAGCGGTGCTGGCCGCCGGTGCAGCCGAACGCCACGAGGAGGTCGGTGAAGTTGCGCTGCTGGTAGTTCTCGACGGTCTGGTCGATCAACGCGAGGACGTGGCCGATGAAGTCGCGCACGCTAGGCTCGTTCTCGAGGAAGGCGATCACGGCATCGTCCTTGCCCGTCAGCTTTGCGTACTGCTCGAACTTGCCGGGGTTGGGCAGGGCCCGGCAGTCGAACATGTAGCCGCCGCCGTGCCCCTTCTCGTCGGTCGGCACGCCGTCCGTGTACGAGAAGCTCTGGATCCGGACCGTGAGCTTGAGCGAGGCGGTGCCGAACTGCCGCAGGGACGAGGACGCGACCAGGCGGCGCCATACCTGCGTCAACTCGGGCAGTTCGACGGGAAGGTCGGCCGTCCGCAGCAGGTACTCGAGGTTCCGGATCGCGTACGGGATGCTGGCCAGGAAGTGCTGCTTCCGCTCGTAGAACCCTCTGAGGCCGTAGGCGCCCATCGCCTGCATGATCCGGATGTAGACGAAGCCGGGGTAGTAGGCCAGAAAGGCTGTGCGGTCGATCGGCTCGAGCGTCGCGGCGGCTTCGAGGTACCGCTCGACCAACTCGTCGCGGACCTCGAACGGGAGGTCGGCCTTGGCGTCGTACAGCAGGGACGCGACATCGTACTGCAGCGCCCCGCGCCTCCCGCCCTGGTAATCGATGAAGAAAGGCCCCCCGTCCCGAACCATGATGTTGCGGGACTGGAAGTCGCGGTAGAGGAAGAAGCGCCGCTCGGCCTGGAGCAGGAACCCGCTGAACCGCTCGAAATCGTCCTCCAGCGCCTGCTCGCCGAAAGGGATCTTCGCCAGGCGAAGGAAATAGTACTTGAAGTAGTTGAGGTCCCACATCATCGACTGCTGGTCGAAGCTGAACCTCGGGTAGCACACGTCGTAGTTCAGCGTCCGACCGGCCTCGATCTGGAACCGCGGCAAAAGCTCGACCACCTTCCGGTACAGGTCGAGCGTCTCGCGCGAGAGTCCGCCTTCGGCGCGATTCGCCGAGAGGAACTGGAAGAGCGTTGTGTCACCCAAGTCCTCTTCCAGGTAAAGCCCCCGGTCGAGGTCTTCGGCGTAAATCTCGGGGACCGGCAGGCTGCACCTTTTGAAGTGGCGGGAGAATTCGAGGAAGGCGCGGTTCTCCTGGGCGTCCGGATTGACGACGCCGATGGCCGTCCGCGACGCCGCCGACAGACGGAAGAGTTTCCGGTCCGAGGCGTCGCTCTTGAGGGGCGCGACGCGCTCCACCGGCTCGTGGAACCGGCTCTCGAAAAGGACCCTGAGCGGTTGGTCGAGCATCGCAGGCTTCACGGCTGGAAAAGGTGCCCGGAAAGCAGGACTTTGTCAAGTCTGGCAAGTTGTGTCGATATGTTGTGTCGATCAGTGCCCTCCCGGTCTGCGTCTCATATCACAGAGTGACATACACGGCAACCTCCTCCACCACGTTACGCGCCCGCCGAGAAAGCGATCGGAGATGACGTCCTATGCTCGGTGTACGAAGCTATGTGGGGCCCGGCCCCCCGAGGACAAGGGCCGATCCTGGGAGGCCGGGCTTCCGCAAGATCAGGGGGACTTCTTCTCGGGCGGGCCGACCGGGCTGCGCTCCTGCCGAAGCTTCTCTATCTCAGGTGGAAATCGCCTCCACACCCTTTGGACAGCGTCGCGCCGCAAAGGTTTAGCCCGGATAATGCAGGGGATGGCGGTCAGGCCTGAAGGATCCCGGCCTCGACCAGGATACTGCGGAGCGTCTCTTTCTGCCCGTCGGGAAGCGGCAGCATGGGGCTCCGCGGATTGCCGCCGTAGTACCCCAACATGTCCAGGGCAGCCTTCAGGCCCGGCACGCCGAATCGCGCGGTCACGGCGGTGTTGGGGGCGATCATCCGCAACTGCAGCTCCCTGGCATCCTCGTGCTTGCCGTGATTGAAGTAGCTCACGATGTCACAGCACGGCTGGGGCGCAATATTGGCCAGGGCCAGGACGCCGCCCACGGCACCCACGCACAAGGCCGGGTATAGGAAGCCCGCCGATCCGGCCAGCACCTGGAAGCCGGGCCGCGCGCCCCGGACTACCTCGCCCAGCTTGGCCAAGTTGCCGCCGCTGTCCTTCAACCCCACGATGTTGGGATGCTGGGACAGCTTGACGATCAGATCCGCCGCCATGTCCACGTTGGTGTTGGCCGGCATGTTGTACATGCTCACCGGGATGGGCGAGGCGTCGGCGACGGATTGGAAATAGTGCGAGAGCCCCGCCGCGTCCATCCGGGACTTGTAGTAGCTGGGTGTGATCAGGATGGCCACGTCGGCGCCCAAGGACGCCGCCTCCCTGGTCAGGGCGATGGTGCTGTGGGTGGATTCGCAGGCCGTCCCCGCCATGAAGAGCTTGCCCTGGGGGATGTGTTTCCGCGCGGCCTCGAAATACGTCAGCTTCTCGGCCTCGCTGAGATAGGGGAATTCCCCGTTGCTGCCCAGGACCACGTAGCCCGCGAGGGGATAGCGGTTCCATCGTTCGAAGTTGCGGACCAGGGCCTTCAGGTCCAGTTCGCCCGCCGCGTCGAAGGGGGTGGGAATGGGGGGGAAGATTCCGGCCATCGAGAGCGGTCTACTCATCGCAGCCTCCTTCCGGTGATCCCGTCACACCGTCAGCGCAGGGTACCACACGCGTGTCACGGTATCAGGCCAAGAACGATCGGGCAAGATCTCAGGTCTGATTCTCAATACCTTTCTGTCCCGTGCTGCGATCTCAGGCGGTCCCCTCCGGTTGCCCCGCACAGCGGAGGCAGACCGGCGGCTCGTGCCGGCTCAGGCATCCGTGATGGACCATCAAACGGCACTTCGAGCAGACCGGGAACGGCTTCCGGGTGAGGACCGCCCACATTCCCCTCAGCTCCTTCCGGCACACGCCGCACCGCCAGAGAACGCTCGCAACCCGCATTCCAATCTGCCTCTCAGACAGCCATCACGCTCACCCATCAGCCTTCAGCCTTGGAACAACATGGCCGTCAAATCAGAATCGCTTTTCGAAGTTGAAAGCTGACGGCTGAAGGCTTTCCCGTCAACCCAGGGCCTCCAGGATCGCGCACTTGAGGTACTGTGTCTCCTTGGCGGCCAGCAGGACCGGGTGGTCGGCCGCCTGCGTGCGCAGCTCCCGCAGGCGAAACTCGCGATGGGCGTCCGCGGCCGCCCCCCTGAGCATCTCCAGGAACGCCGGGGCGTCCACATGATAGGAACACGAGCACGTCACCAGGATTCCACCGGGAGCGAGCAGCTTCATGGCGCGAAGATTGATCTCTTTGTAGCCCCGCAGCGCGCCTGCCAGGGCCCCCCTCCCCTTGGTGAAGGCCGGGGGATCCAGGATCACCAGGCCGAAGCGTCGATCCTCCCGGTCAAATCCCCGCAACGCATCGAAGGCATTCGCCGTCTGGAAAATGCATCGGGAGGACAGCCCATTCCGCTCCGCCGACCGTTCGGCCCAGGCGATCGCCTCCGCCGACAGGTCGATCCCCGTGACCGAGGTCGCCCCGCCCACCGCAGCGCTGAGGCTGAACCCCCCCGAGTAGCAAAAGGCGTCCAGAACGTCCCGGCCCGCCGCCAGCCCTTTGACCACCTGACGATTTCCCCGTTGATCCAGGAAGAAGCCGGTCTTTTGCCCGTCCGCCACCTCCACGAAAAACTGCAGCCCTTCCTCCCGGATCCAGAGTCCCGTCTCCCCCTCGCCAAAGGCGAAGCCCTTCCGGAGTTCCAGCCCCTCCAGTTTCCTCGGCGAGGCATCGTTCCGCTCGTAGATCGCCCGAGGGCCGACCGCCTCACGCAAGGCCGCCAGGATTGTCTCTCGGACCCGTTCCATCCCGGCCGTGAGGAGCTGGATGACCAGAAGGTCGCCATACCGGTCCACGATCAGGCCGGGGAGATGATCCGCCTCGCCGAAGATCAGGCGTGAAGCCCCCGGTCCGCTCACCGAACGGCCGCAGCGCTCCATCGCCTCGCGGATGCGGCGCGCGAAGAAGGCGCCATCCACGGGGTCCCTTCCGCGGGTGAGCAGGCGGCCGGCGATCTGGGACTTCAGGTTCACCATGGCCTGGCCCAGGAACCGGTGGCGTCCGTCCCGGACATGGGCGATGGCGCCCGATTCGCCCTCGTCCTCCACCCGGGCGATCTCGCTCCGGTAGATCCACGGATGCCCGGCCAGGATCCGCGCCTCCTTGCCGCCGGCCAGCGTCAGGGTGAACACGGCGTGCCCGGAACTGAAAATGCGGAATGCGGATTGCGGAATGCGGAATCAAAGCCGAGGAGGCGTGGCAGGATCTCGGCCGCCTTGCCGTGGTGAGATTCGTGGGCGAGCGAGGTCAAGGGTGTGGGCTCGAGGTTGACCTCGACCACGTAGGCCCCCCGCCGCCTGGCAATCGTGGGCAGAGAGGCCGCGGGCTGAACCACCACGGACGTGCCGACCACCAGGAACACGTCGCAACTCTCGGCGAAATCGTGTGCCTCCTGCAGGGCCTCCGGCGGCAGCGTCTCGCCGAACCAGACCACGTCCGGCCGGAGCAGCCCGCCGCACCCGCATCGGGGCGGAATGGCCTGCAGGGGCGCCTCGATGTTCTCCGTGACTTTCCCGTCGTCGAGGCAGCGCACGCGCCACAGGTTTCCGTGCAGCTCCACCAGCCGGACGCTCCCCGCCAGGCGATGCAGCCCATCCACATTCTGCGTGATCAGCAGGAACTCTGGCGCGCGGCGCTCCAGGAGAGCGATGGCCCGATGCGCCGCATTGGGCTGGCACCTGGCCATGAGCTGTCGCCGGGAATCGTACCATTCCCACACCAGCTTGGGATTTCGGTGGAACGCCTCGGGCGTCGCCAGGTCCTCGGCCCGATACTTCCGCCACAGGCCGCCGGCCCCCCGAAACGTCGGCACCCCGCTCTCGGCCGACACGCCGGCGCCGGTCAGGACCGCCACCCGCCGCGCGCGGTCGAGCCGCTGTTGGAGCTCCCCTGCCTCACTCTTGCTCATGGCGTCCTCGAACCCAATCGCCTTCCAATCCACGAGAAGTAAGCTGTTGACATTTCTTCCTTACTCAAGGCATACTGCATTGGCAAGGGAAGGAGGCTCGCCATGCCTATCGCGGTGATCACATCCAAGGGCCAGATGACCCTGCCGAAGACCATCCGGGACTCCTTGGCACTCAAAGCGGCAGATCGTGTTGTCCTCGTGATGGAAGGCGATCACGCTATCCTCTACCCGCTCCGAGGGACGATCTTGGATGCGGCCGCTTCGGTGAAGAACCGGGCGGGAAAGCGACCGCTGGACTTCCGCGCGGTGCGCAGTGAGGTGCGGCGACAGATTGCCCGACGTGCCGCGACGCGGGGGCGTTGATGTCTGCTCGATTCGTAGACACCAACGTCTTCTTGCGATTCTTGACCCGGGACGATCCGGCCAAGTTCGACCGGTGTCGCCGAGTGTTCGAGCAGGCCGTTGCCGGCCGCCTCACCCTCCGGACCTCGGAACTTGTCATCGCCGAAATCGTTTGGACCCTGCTTTCTTACTACGAACTTCCCAAATCCGTGGTGATCGAAAAAGTCGGCCAGATCCTCAACACGCCGAACCTCGCGGTGACAAATCAGGATGTGCTCATCGAGGCTTTGGTTTTGTGGAGCCGTCACAGTTGCGACTTCATCGACGCCTACAATGCCGCCCTCATGCGCCGCGATGGCTTGACCGAGTTGCTGTCCTACGACGCCGAGTTCGACTTGCTTCCCTTCACCCACCGCCAAGAGCCCTGAGGCCAGATGGATGGGTTGTTCCCCAACTTCTCACGTCCTCACCAGCGCGAAAGTAGCCTGACCGCACCGTGGATCGCCCGGGTCGGATGCTCCCCCCTGACCATTGTCAGTTGTCAGTCTTCCATTTTCCATTGGTAGGCGACCTCTACGCGGCCGCCTTGGCCCAGGGGACATAGGGCAGGTGATGGGCGACCGCCACGGGCCGGTTGGTGACGTGGCCGCGGATGACGTTCAGCCCCTTGGCGATCTCGAGGTTCTCCCGGGCGGCCCGGATCCAGCCCTTGTCGGCGAGCTGCTGGGCGTAGGGAAAGGTGACGTTGGTGAGGGCGAAGGTCGAAGTCCGGGCGAAGGCGCCCGGCATGTTGGCCACGCAGTAGTGGATGATCCCGTCCACCGCGTACACGGGATCGCTGTGGGTGGTGGGGTGTGTCGTCTCGCAGCAGCCGCCCTGGTCCACCGCCACGTCCACGATCACGGCGCCGGGCCGCATGAGCCTCAGCATCTCCCGCGTCACCAGCCGGGGGGCCTTGGCCCCGTGGATCAGGACGGCCCCGATCAGGGCGTCGGCGCGGCGCAGGCACTCCTCCAGGCTCATCCGGTTGGACATGAGCGTGACGACGTTGTCGGGCAGCACCTCGTCCAGGTAGCGGAGCCGGAGCGGGTTCACGTCCAGCAGGTAGACCCACGCGCCCATGCCCGACGCCACGCGCGCCGCGTTGTAGCCCACAATGCCCCCGCCCAGCACGACCACGGTGCCCGGCGGCACCCCGGGCACGCCGCCCAGGAGGACGCCGCGGCCGCCCAGCGGCCTGGCGAGGTAGTAGGCTGCGATGTGCGCCGCCATCTTGCCCGCCACCTCGCTCATGGGCTCGAGGAGGGGCAGGCGCCCGTCCGCGGTTTCCACTGTCTCGTACGCGATCCCGACGATCTTGCGCCGCAGGAGGGCCTTGGTCTGCTCCAGGTCGGGCGCGAGGTGCAGATACGTGAAGAGGATCTGGTCCGGCCGGAGGAGATCGTACTCCGGCGGCAGCGGCTCCTTGACCTTCAGGATCAGCTCGGCGTCCTTCCAGACCTGGCGCGCCGTGCCGACAATCTTGGCGCCGACGGCCTCGAAGGCCTGGTCGCTGATGCCGGAGCCGGCGCCGGCGCCCTTCTGGACCAGCACCTTGTGCTGGCGCGCCACCAGGGCCTGGACCCCGGCGGGGATCGCCGCCACCCGGTTCTCGTTATCCTTGATCTCTTTCGGAACCCCGACGATCATTTCTGTCGAATGGCCTGTCGAATAGTCGAGAAGTCAAATGGTCAAAGAGTCACCGATACCGCGCCCTTCCTGATTGACCATTTGACCAATTGACGAGTTGACAGCTCTAGCGTCCCCAATCCCGCGGGTACCGGAAATCCCGGTCGATGGTCCGGGCCGACACCTTGGCGATCACGGGGAGCCGCCGTTTGTACTGCGAGGCCTGGACCTTGTGGTAGACCGCGCGCACGAATTTCTCGTCGAACCCCTCGGCGATAAGATCCGGCACCTCACACCGCTGATCCACCAGGAGGGACAGGACCTTGTCCACCTCTTCGTAGGTGAACCCCAACTCCGCCTCGTCCGTCTGCCCGGCCCACAGGTCGGCGCTCGGCTGTTTCTCCACGATCACGGTCGGAACCTTGACGTGTCGGGCGAGCTGCCGCACCTGGGTCTTGTACAGGTCACCCAGGGGGTTGACGGCCGAGGCCATGTCGCCGTAGAGCGTGCCGTAGCCCAGCAGCAGTTCCGTCTTGTTGCTGGTCCCGAGGACCAAGCCGCCCAGCCGCGCCGAGTGGTCGAAGAGGATGGTCATCCGCTCGCGGGCCATCTTGTTCCCGCGCCGCACGTGATCCGCATCCGGGAAGCCGGCGAAGTAAACGTCCACCATGGGCGTGATGTCCACGGTCAGGCTGTGGATGCCCAGGGTGTTCACGACCAGTGCCGCGTGGGCGGCACTCTCGGGGCTGGACGTCCGATAGGGCATCAGGATGGCCCAGACGTTCTGGGGCCCCAAAGCCTCCGTCGCCAGGAACGCCGAGAGGGCCGAGTCCACCCCGCCCGACAGTCCGACGACGACGCGCTCGAAGCCCGCCTTCCTCACCTCGTTGTCGATGAAGCCGGTGAGGATCTTGCGCACCGTCTCGCATTCCAGCCGGAGATCCACCATGGCCTAGCCGCCCGGCCCCTCGCCCGCCTGCCCGCGGATGATCCGCTCGACTTCCCGCAAGGTGAGATCCAGCCGCTCGTCCCGCAGGAGGGGATTGGCAATCCGCGCCCGCCGCAACGTTCCCGCATCCACCTCCGCCACCAGGAGGTCTTCCTCCAGATAGCGCGCCTTGGCCAGCGATACCCCCGTGGGGCCGACCACCTCCGACCCCCCCCAGAAACAGGCCCCGTCCTCGTAGCCCACGCGGTTGGCGTACACCACGAAGCAGGTGAACAGGTCCCCGTAGGCGCGGATGACGCGCTCCCACGTGCTGCTGTTCTGGAACGGCTCCGCCTGGCCCAGCCCCCGCCCCGGGCTGGCCGATGGACACAGGAGGATCTCGGCGCCATCCCAGGCCGCGATCCCGACCGCGGCGGGGTGCCACATATCCTCGCAGATCAGGATGGCCATCCGACCCAAGGCGGTGTCGAAGGCGCGGACGTGTCCGCCCGCGGCCAGGTAGCGCTGCTCGTCGAAGATGCCGTAGGTGGGCAGGTAGACCTTGCGGTGGATGTGGCGGATCTCGCCCCCTTCGAGGTAGGCGGCGGCGTTGTGGAAGCGATGCCCGGGCGCCTCCTCCACGAAGCCCACCACCATGGCCACCCGTTGGCTCAGGTTCCGCAGGGCCGCCAGCGCCGGCTCTTCCCCGGCCAAGGCGACCGAGGTGACCTGGTCCTTCAGGAAGTACCCGGTGAGGGAGAGCTCGGGAAAGACCAGCAGATTGACCGACCGGGAGATGGCCTCGCGGGCCACCTTCTCATGAAGGGCGAGATTCTTTTCCACGTCGCCGAGGACGGGTGCGATCTGGGCCACTGCCAGGCGGAACCGCCGCATGCCACTCCTCAGAAGTCGGGACGGAATCTCACCGCGAACCCTCGGGGGCCGGCGCCGCCCTCCGGCCCCCTGAAGGTATTGTGAGCCGACGCCGCCTGCATCGCAGGCCTTCGGATCGGCGAGGCCCGCCGGCTTGACAGTGACTGCTGCATCCTACTACACTTCCCGCCGCAACTCAACCGCACGGCCGCGGAGCGCCCGGAGCGCGCTCGGGAGGGCCAGCCCATGGCTGAGGTAAACCAGGCGATCGTGGAAGCGTTGAGCCGCCGCCTGAACGACGAGGACCCCGCCGTCCGCCAGGCCGCCGCCGAGAGCCTGGAGCGGCTGGACACCTATCGCTTGCTGGATGATCTCCTGGCCGCCCTCGATTCTCCGGATCCCGGCGCGGTGGTGCGAACCCTCCACGTCCTCGCCGACCTGCGCCACGATCAGGCGCTGGTCGGCCTCGTCCGGATGTTGCGCCACCCGCGCCCGGATCTCCGCGGCATCGCCGTGCGCCTGCTCGGTCCGAGGCGCGATCCGCGGACCATGAAGCCGCTCGCGCAGATGCTGAATGATCCGAATCGTGACGTCCGGATCCTGGCCATCGAGTCGCTGGCGAGCTTCGAGGATCGGCGACTCACCGGGACCTTCGCGGCGCTCTTGCGGGACCCCGATCCGGAGATCCGGGGGAAAGCGGTGGAGGCCCTGCAGCGATTGGGGGACCCCAGGGCCGCGGACACTCTGACCGCCCTCCTGGAGGATCCGCATCCGGGCGTGCGGTGCCGGGCGGCGAGTGCGCTGGGGCGTCTGGACGTGAAGGATGCCCTATCCGGCTGAGGGAGAGCCGGTCGCCTCTCCTTGCTCCTGCAGGTACTTGGCCACGTCGAAGTTCTTGCTGGCGGGATCCACGGCCATGATGATGGTGCGGCGGAACTGGCCCGTGCCCGGGTCCCGTTCCGTGAGGTCCACGCCCTGTTCGTCGGTGAGCCGCCGACCTGACCGGTCGAAGAGGAGCCGGACGAACGGGCGGGAGCTGTCGGTCGGGTTCGCCTTCACCACCAGCGCCATCTCGCCGGTGCTCAGCCGCACCAAGCTCCCCACCGGGTAGATCCCCACCATCCGGACGAACACCTCCAGCAGCTTCGGATCGAAGACTGTCCCGGCCAAGCCTTGCAGCCGGCCCATCGCCTTGGACGGCTCGAAGGCGTTCTGGTAGATGCGCGAGGTCGTGATGGCATCGTAGGCGTCCGCGAGCTGCGCGATCATCCCGAAGAACCCCGGCTCTTTGTCGGAATCCACGATGGGATATCCCTTCCGGTCGTAGCGCAGATGGTGCTCCAGGATGACTTCCATGGCCGTCGAGCTCGCGGCGCCCATCTTCTCCACGATCCCGGCCCCGTCCAGGGGATGGCGCTGAACCAGCGCCCACTCCTCGTCGCTCAGGCCCCGCGGCTTCTGGTAGAGGCTCTCCGGCCAGTGCACCTTCCCGATGTCGTGGAGGAGGGCGCCCAGG
>Ga0315268_10000963_pt1 | contig 33536 bp, 25 predicted proteins | sample C1_top_MG_FD_204535 | JGI IMG/M metagenome (GOLD analysis project Ga0315268, IMG submission 204535) | Sediment microbial communities from Yellowstone Lake, YNP, Wyoming, USA - C1_top | ecosystem: Environmental > Aquatic > Freshwater > Lake > Sediment | place: USA: Wyoming | collected 2017-08-01
CCGACTGCGACGACACCCCGCGGTCATCCGCTCGTTCTTCCAAGCTTGCCCTCTCTCTTTTTGATCTGAATATCAATCTATCCATACAGAGGTCTTTAAGTGCCAAAGCCCTTGCCTCTTGAGAGGACGCCGCAGCAACTCTAGAATCTGGACAGATTGGCCGACTGAAGTCGACCGCTACGAAGAAACACCACGGCAAAACACGCGGGTGACCTGAAGGTTCTTATCCAGGAAAACAAGATCGGCGTCGGCGCCGGGGGCGAGGACCCCTTTTTTCTCTTCCATTCCCAGGAGCCGCGCTGGGTTGAGCGTAAGCATGCGGACGGCGTCGGCGAGGGGAACGCCGAGCGCGACGACGTTACGCAGGGCGCGGTCGAGTGTGAGCGTGCTGCCTGCGAGGCGGCCTTCCTTATTGCGACACACACCTCCCGTTACAACGACCTCGAACGTGCCCAGGCGATAGGTGCCGTCGGGCATTCCCGCGGCGGCGGTGGCGTCACTGACCAGCAGAACACGATCCGTCCCTTTTGCGGCGAAGAGCAGGCGCATTGCAGCGGGGTCGACGTGCACGCCATCGGCGATGAGTTCGGCGGTGACGTCCGGTGAAGTGAGGATGGCACCGAGAACGCCCGTTTCGCGGTGCGAGAACGGACGCATGGCGTTGAAGACGTGTACAGCATGATGTGCACCTCGTTCGATGGCCGCGGTGGCCTGGTCGTGGGTGGCATCGGTGTGGCCCATTGCCACGATGAGATCCCGTTTTCGCGCCTCGGAGATCAAATCGAGCGCGCCGGGCACTTCGGGCGCAAGCGTGAGGATGCGGGCGCAGCCTCCGGCGGCGCGGAAAAGTTTTTCGAACAACGGTAATGAGGGCGGCGATATCCATTCGGCAGGTTGTACACCGCGGCGCGCGTGGCTGAGAAATGGCCCCTCGAAGTGAATGCCCAGAAATTCGGCTGCCCGCGCAGGTTGCGGCCCACGGATGTAGCGCGCGATGCCTTCGACGCTGCGGCAGGTTTCGTCCGCGCTGGCGGTGACGGTGGTGGCCAGAAGCGACGTGGTTCCATAGCGGGCGGCCGTGGTGGCGATCGCCTGGAGTGCCTCGGGAGTGGCCTCCATGACGTCGTGGCCGCCGGCACCGTGGATGTGAACGTCCACGAAGCCCGGGAGCAGAGTCTGTCCTGGGGCTTCGTGTTCCTGAGCACCTTTGGGGAGCACTACACCCTCACGGGGCCCAACGTCTCTGATGGTTCCATCTTCGACAAGGACAACAGCATCGCGAATCTCCTCGAGTGGTGTGAGGGCGCGAGCTGCTCGGATGGCAATCGTCGACATGGCGCGCGCATCATCCTACGCGATGTGGCGCAGAAAAAAAACGGGCAGGGCATCCAGCCCTGCCCGTAAACCCCTTCGTCCAGACTTCGACCGCAGGCCAGCCTTACTTGGCCGGTGCCTTCGGTTCGGGTGTTTGCGCGACAGACTGCACCTTGAAGGTGTCGCCGTCGACGGTCCCGGTCACTTTGACGTACTGGCCGGCGAGGGCATTCAATTTGTCGGATGCGCCCTCGAGCGTGTAGACCTTCTTGTCAGAGGGTGTGTAGAGAGCCCACTTGGCCCCCATCTCTTTGACGCACTTCCGCGCACAATCGGCGTGCTTGGGGGTATCGCCCTTGGCGCCGCAGTGCGTGTCAGTCACCCAACCCATCAGAGAACTGTCCTTTGCAGCACCTGCCACCGAGCTCAGGCTGGCCACAAAGGCGAGAGCAACTAAAACAATCAACAGACGCTTGGCCATAGATCTTCCCTCCTAGAGTTTCGAATCGAAACCGCTATCCCCACCGGGTCGTTAGGCTTTCAGAAGCGCGAGCTTCGACCACACCGGTCTACATGAGTAGATTCACGTTGGCAGGCGCCGGTTGCCAAAATTTAACCTGGGAATGCATTGTGAGGGCAAGAAGAAAAAGGAGGGGTCCCGGTCGGGACCCCTCCTTTTTCTGGCTTGAGTCGTTCGCTGGGCGGCACGGCCTCGGCATTCGGTGCCGCGCAGCGGCCGACCGCAAGGTAATCAGTCGCTGGAGCTGGCACCCGAGGCGGAAGCGGGTGCGGACGCCTTGGGGATGCTCACGTAGCCGACCACCTTGCTCTTGCTCACTTGGTTGACGACCAGTTCGAGCGGCGCCCGGTAGCCGCGAGTGTAGAAGTAGATGGGCTCATTGACCGCCCGATTCTTCTTCTCCAACCGCTGGTCATCCGCGTAGAGAGCCACGGTGAACTGGTGGCGGCGTGCATTGGTGCCGCGGAGTTCAACCATGACGTGGCCGAGCTTGGTGCGCTCGCCCTTCTTGCTCAAGGTGAATTCGAAATAATCGCGGTCGCCGAGACGCCGGAGCTGCGCAATTTCGTCGGAATTGCGCGCGATCAGCGTGCCCAGCTCGCCGCGGGCCATATGGAGTTGCGACGCGGTAGCTTCGAGATCGCTGCGGACACCGGCGACATCGCCGTGCAGCGACCTGACGTCCTCGGAATCGGCCTTTGTGGCCAGCTCAGATTTCACTTCGTCCTGCATGCTGGCCAACTGCTTGCCGTAATCTTCCTTGATCTGCTTGGCCTGCTGGCGGGCGCGGGAAAGTTCGCCCTGCGTCAGTTTCAGCCGGTCGGTGACAACTGTGAGTTGGCCCTGAATCTCGGCGTTGCGATCGTCGGCATCGGCCAGACGCTTGGCCAACCCATCCACGTGCGCTTGCAACGCCTTCAAATCGCTCTGCGCGGTCTGCTGTGCCGCCAGGACATCCTTGGCGCGGCTCGAGGTGGACGAGGCAATGCCCAGTCCAACGAGCGAGACGACGGCCAACAGCACGATCGCAATCCCCACCCAGCGCGGTGTGGATGCGATGTTTTGGGATTCGTTGTTCTCTTCGAACATGTTCTCGGTTCTCCCTTCTAGAATTGCCCCTGCAAGATGGTTGGAAAGCACGCCCCAATCCAAACCCAGGCCCGGGAGTTGTGTGCGCTATTTCGTTGTTTTGCAAGCAGTTAGCGGTGCCAGCCGGGAAAAGTGAGCCGCCGGACATCGTACTAGCACTAGAAATCTTTACTTGGTTCATATCCTTCCTGCTGTCGAAGGCCTGGGTAACACTGGAAGGTGACTCATGAATGCGAGGGATGCTTCGCGCACAAGGCACCGAGATCCCTCAGGGGTTAAAACCCCTGAGATTCGGAGGCTCTTTCGGCACGGCTAAAGCCGTGCCCTCCCGGATGCCTCAGGTTACGAAGTTGTGAAATGCGTCGAGGAGGCAAATCGTGCTGGTGTTGGGGCACACGCTGAGTAGAATTGCGCCTGAATTCGGCCGGAGAAACCGAGGAGGCGCGCGATGCTCACACGACGGAGGTTTTTCGGGACCGCGGCATTGGCGGGAGGGCTGGCGAGCTGGGCCGGTTCGTCGGCAGGTGCACAAGAGGTCAAAGCGGGGATCGTGCCGTCGCTGAAACCGCCCTTCCGGCTCGGGGTGGACTGGTACCGCGACACGGTCAGACGATTTCAAGCGAAGCTGGCGGAGAAAGGATTGAGCGGGGCGATTGTCAGCGACGTCCTGAACCGCAACTACCTGACGGGCATTTTCCTGACGGAGACGGAGCGGCCGAACTACTTGTTCGTCCCCGCCAAAGGCGAGCCCACGGCGTTCATTCCGGGACTCGACCGGGACATGGCGGCGTCGTGGTGGGTGAAGGATATCGAGTGGTATTTCGACTACCTGCACGCTGGTGAGTACAACAAGATTACTTGGGCGGCCGGGCCGCGGGAAGACCTCTTCGTGTGGATGCTGAAGGGAATTGCCAAGCGGGGCCACGGGAGCGGGAGAATCGGTATCGATCGCGAGCCAACCCCCTCGGTCGCAAAGAAATTCAAGAACGCCCTGCGCGATGCGGAACTCGCCGACGTTTCTAAGGACCTGCTGGGGATGCGGCTGGTGAAAACGCCGCAGGAGCTCGCGTTGATGCAGAAGGCGATTGACCTGCACGATGCGATGCTCGCCTTCGCCCGTGGATTCATCCTGAAAAACGGCACCAGCATCACCGACTTCGACGTGCGTCGCGCGACCGAAGAGTTCGGCACGCGGACCCTGATGGCGGCGATGGGCAGCGAAGTGGATGGGCGCGCGCACAAGGCGGTCGGCATCGGCCTGGGATTTTCGTGTCGCGTCGGCGTAGCCACGGCCTACCCGCATCCGAACCAGTTTTTCTTTGGGCGCATAGCGCGCGGGCAGGCAGTGCAGATTTCTTCCGTGATCCGAATCGGCGGATACGGAGGCGAAGGCTACCGCGCGATGCACGTGGAGCCGATGAACGACCAACAGAAAAAGATGTGGGACGTTCACAACGAGATGACGCTCAAACAAGCCGAATTGTGCAAAGCGGGAGCGAAGTGCCAGGACATCGCGGCCGCGACGCTGGCCATCGCCAAGAGCGCAGGGATGGAAAAGTACGTCTACCATCGCCCGGCGCACGGGCAGGGGATGGAAGGGCACCAGGCGCCGTACATCGCGCTGGGCGACGATACGGTGCTGGTGGAGAATATGACCTTTTCCAACGAGCCCGGGCTCTACAACCTGGAAGGTGGGTACGGCTACAACCATTCAAACTGCGTGCACGTGGGACGTCAGCGCGGCACGATTATGAACAAGACGCCGCTGACACGCGAGTTTTGCTGGTTGAAGCTCTAGCAGGGGCGCAGCAAGCAGCGCCCCTACGACCTGCAGGGTGTTGTCAGGCGGGCAAGAGCCGCTGTGGAACAGAACTCGGGACTACCGGGTGACGACCATTTGCTTCAGACGTTCGATGCGGTCGGCGAGCGGCGGATGCGTGCTGAACAATTTCGAAAACATCTGACCTGTGGTGAGCGGTGCCACGATGAAGAGCGAAGAAGTTTCCGGCGCGGTCCGCATCGGAATGCGCTTATTGTAGGCGCCAAGCTTCTCAAGCGCCTTAATCAGGCCGAAGGGATGGCCGACCAGGCGCGCGGCGCTGGCGTCGGCCTGGTATTCGCGCGTACGGGAAATCCCCAACTGGATGATCAACGCGATGAAGGGCGCCAGGATCAGCATCAGGAGCATGACAAGCGCGTTCCCGCCACCGCGGTCATCGTCGCGCGAGCCACCTCCGAAGATGAGCGCCCAGCGCCCCATCCATGCCAGCCAACCGATCGCCGACGCGATGGTTGCCGCGACCGAGGCGGTGAGGATGTCGTAGTTGCGGACGTGAGAAAGTTCGTGGGCGAGGACGCCTTCGATTTCCTCGTCAGTCATCAAATTCATCAAGCCCGCGGTGACAGCGACGGCGGCGTGACTTGGATTGCGGCCGGTGGCGAATGCATTCGGTGCCGCTTCGGGGATCATGTAGATCCGCGGCATCGGGATTCCGGCCTGGCCGCACAGCCGCTCAGTGATGGCATAGAGCCGCGGGGCCTGCTCGCGAGTGACCGGCCGGGCGTGGCTCGATGCCAAGGCGATCTTGTCGGAGAAGAAGTAGGCCACGGCGTTCATTACCACGGCAAAGGCGAGGGCCAGAGTCAGGCCGCGAGGCCCGCCTAACCCCTGGCCGATCAGCAAAAGCAGGAGTGACAATCCGGTCAGTAAAACGGTGGTCTTGAAGGCATTCATGGTTTTCCTGAGTTCCCTTCCTAACAACAATCAGTCTAGAGTGATGGGCAGCGGGCGTCAATGGAAACCAGACGGCCCGAGATTCCATTAACCTTTTTACTTCTAAGCAGATACGCGATCTAATCGTCTTTTCGCAGGGCCTCCATCGCCTCTCAAGCTGCCACCGGGCTGCCGCGCTCGAACCGGAGCTGGCCGGATTTGGTATCCGCGTCGACGATGACATGGTCGCCGGGGAGCACGGCTCCCTCCAAGACGCGCATGGCCAGCGGGTCTTGGATGAGCCGCTGGATCGCGCGCCTCATCGGGCGCGCACCGTAAGCCGGATCGTAACCCTCGCGGAAAAGAAGCTCGCGGGCGGGTGCGGTGAGCTCGATAGTGATGTTGCGGCTCGCCAGAAGCTTCGAGACCTGCGCCAATTGCAGCTCGATGATCTGGGCGAGTTGCTCCTTCCCGAGCGGATTGAAAATCACGATGTCGTCCACACGATTCAGGAACTCGGGCCGGAAGCTGGCGCGCAAGGCGTCGAGCGCCTGCTGGCGCGCGTGTTGCGGGTCGCGACCCGCCAATTCGAAAATCGCGGTTGAACCGACGTTGCTGGTCATCACGATGACCGCGTTGCGAAAGTCCACGGTGCGCCCCTTGCTGTCGGTCAGGCGGCCGTCTTCGAGGATTTGCAGCAGGATGTTGAAAACATCCGGGTGCGCCTTCTCAATTTCGTCGAGCAAGACGACCGAGTAAGGGCGCCGGCGGACGTACTCGGTCAACTGGCCGCCTTCCTCGTAGCCGACATATCCCGGTGGCGCGCCGATCATCCGCGCCACGGAATGCTTCTCCATGTATTCGGACATGTCGAGGCGAACCATGGCGTGGTCGTCGTCGAAAAGGAACTCGGCCAGGGCGCGCGCCAGCTCGGTTTTGCCCACGCCGGTCGGCCCGAGAAAGATGAAGGAGCCGACAGGACGGCGGGCGTCAGCCAGACCGGCACGACTCCGCCGGATGGCGTCGGCCACGTGCTGGAGCGCTTCGTCCTGGCCGACCACGCGTTGCCGCAGGCGCTCCTCCATGTGCACGAGCTTCTGCACCTCGCCCTCGAGGAGCCTCCCCACAGGGATGCCAGTCCACTTGCTGACGATGCGAGCGATGTCCTCTTCGTCGACTTCTTCCTTGAGCATCTTCTGGTCCCGCTGCAGTTCCGCAAGACGCGCCTGTGCCTGTTCGAGGGAGCGCTCGGCAGAAGCAAACTTGCCGTAGCGGATCTCAGCCACCTTGGCGAGATCGCCTGTGCGCTCGTAGCGCTGCTCTTCGTTGCGAAGCGACTCCATCTCTTGTTTCAAACGACGGATCTCGGCGATGGCAGCCTTTTCCATCTCCCACCGTGCTTTCAAGCCACTGGATTGTTCGCGGAGGTCGGCGAGCTGCGCTTCAATCAGGCGCAGGCGCTCGCGCGAATGCGCGTCGCTTTCTTTCAGCAATGCCTGGCGTTCGATTTCCAGTTGCACGATGCGACGCTCGATCTCATCAAGCTCGACCGGGAGGGAATCAATCTGCATGCGCAGGCTTGCGGCCGCCTCGTCCACGAGGTCAATTGCCTTGTCGGGCAGGAAACGATCGGAGATGTAGCGGTGCGAGAGCGTGGCGGCAGCGACAATCGCTGCATCCTTGATGCGCACACCGTGGTGGACTTCGTAGCGATCTTTCAGGCCACGCAGGATGGAAATCGAGTCCTCGACGGAGGGCTCGGCGATCAGAACGGGTTGAAAACGGCGTTCCAGTGCAGGGTCCTTCTCGATGTGCTTGCGGTATTCATTGAGAGTGGTGGCGCCGATGGCGCGGAGCTCACCGCGGGCCAGCGCGGGCTTGAGCATGTTCGAAGCGTCGATGGCACCCTCGGCTGCGCCGGCACCCACCAGCGTGTGCAGCTCATCAATGAAGAGGATGATCTGACCTTCGGCCTCGGTGATTTCCTTCAATACGGCTTTCAGGCGATCCTCGAATTCGCCACGGTACTTCGTGCCGGCGACGAGCGCGGCCAAATCCAGCGCGACGATGCGCCTCGGCTTCAATACTTCCGGCACATCGCCGGAAATGATGCGTTGCGCCAAGCCTTCGACCACAGCCGTCTTGCCCACGCCGGGCTCGCCGATGAGGACGGGGTTGTTCTTGGTACGACGAGCGAGAATCTGCATCACGCGGCGGATCTCATCGTCGCGGCCGATGACCGGGTCGAGTTTGCCGCGGCGTGCTAATTCTGTCAGGTCGCGCGCGTATTGCTCAAGGGCACGATACGTAGATTCTGGGGTGGGGGAAGTCACGCGATGCGCACCGCGAACCGACACCAGAGCTTGCAGAAGCGCATCGTGGACGGCACCGTGCCGGGCGAGAATTTCACCGGCCGGATCCCGATCCAAGGAAGCGATGGCCAGGACCAAGTGCTCAGTGGAAACGTATTCGTCTTTGAGCCGGTTCGCTTCGTCGAAGGCACGCTTCAGAACTTCGTTGACGGCAGGGCCCAGGTACTGCTGGGCCACGCCCGTGACTTTTGGAAGGCGAGCCAAACTCTCGTCGATGTCGGAACCCAGATCTTCCGGCCGGATGCCGAGCCGCTGGAGAAGGGGAGGCGCGACTCCTTCGCGTTGCTCGACGAGGGCAGCGAGCAGATGCAAGGGCTCAATCTGTTGATGTTCGTGTTTGGCGGCGATTTCCTGAGCGGCTTGCAAGGCTTCCTGAGCCTTCAGCGTTAGTTTGTCGAAGCGAAGCATGAGTCATTTCCCTCCGCAGATGTGGTCGTCAGACACCAAGGGGCCGGCAGAAGAACCACCGGCCCCCCTCGCGACTTACTTCCCGTTGCTCGCGACACTCACCTTGATCTGCCGCGGCTTGGATTCTTCGCGCTTCGGCATGCGCACCGTCAGCACGCCGTTGCGGTACTCAGCCTGAATGGACTCTGCATTCACGGTGTTGGGCAGAGAAAAGCTGCGGCTGAAGGTGCCGTAGGCACGCTCGACGCGCAGGTAGTTGTCTTCCGACGCGGTCTGCTCAAACTTGCGCTCGCCGCGCAGAGTCAACATGTTGTTCTCAACGCGGATGTCGAGGTCCTTCTCGTTGATGTCGGGCAAGTCGGCCTTGAGAACGAGTTCATTCTCGGTCTCGTAGATATCCACGGCCGGAGCCCAAACAGTCAGGTCCGAATCAGCCGAGCGGCCCCGGGCGAAGGAATCCTCGAACAAACGGTTGATTTGGTCGCGAAAGCCGGCAATCTCCCGGAAGGGATCCCAGCGGGTGATAGTGGTCATTGGAGTACCTCCGTAAACTTATTTCGTTTGCATAATATAATCTTAGCGTCTCCTTGTCAAGTATATTCCAAGAGGGTCGCAACGCGAGCTTGTCTGGCGTCCATCACTCTATAAAGCTTTTAGAATAAAGCATTTAATGTAGTGAGTCTCGGGGAGCGTGAGAAGGATGGGGTGATCGCGGGATTGGGTTCTGCGTTCGATGGCTACGATGGATCTGCGTGCGTCATTGGCTGCCTCAGCGATGATTTCCAGGAAAAGATGTTCGGGGATGTGGTGCGAGCAGGAGCTGGTGACAAGCACGCCGCCGGGGCGAAGGAGCTTGAAGGCGCGAAGATTGATTTCCTTGTAGCCGCGCCGGGCGGCGGGAACGCTGGCGCGGTTCTTAGCAAAGGCTGGCGGATCGAGGATGATCATGTCGAAGGAACGAGCCGCGTCGTCGTAGTGTTTCAGGACGTCAAAGGCGTTTGCTTCTCGGAAGGTGACGTTCGAGATCTGGTTGAGTTCGGCGTTTCGGCGGGCGGCTTCGATGGCAATGGGGGAGAGATCAACTGCCTCGACGTGCTGGGAATGCGAAGCGATGGTGAGGGCGAAACCTCCGTTGTAGGTGAAGCAGTCAAGCAGCTCCCCGGACGCGTAGGTGGCTGCGGCAAGCCGGTTTTCTCGCTGGTCGAGGAAGCCGCCCGTCTTCTGCCCCTTAAAGAGGTCGAAGTGGAAGCTGTGACCGTTTTCTTGTGCGACCAGGTCTTCGGGCACTTGTCCATAGAGGAGGGAGACGCGCTGTTCGAGTCCCTCGAGCTGCCGGACGCGCGGGTCGTTGCGTTCGACGATGCCGCGCGGAGAGAAGAGTTCGACGAGAATCTGGACGATTTCATCCCGAAGGCGCTCGGTGGCCTGGCTGAGGGTCTGGATGGCCAAGCAATCGCCGTAGCGATCCACGATGAGGGAAGGAATCTGGTCGGATTCGGCATAGACGAGGCGGAAGACTTCGCTGTTTTGCACCACCTGTTGCCGATAGGCAGCCGCGGAGCGGATGCGTTCAGTGAGGAATGCGCGGTCGACGGCGACATCTTCGCGGGTGACCAAGCGCAGCGCGATTTGCGAGCGATCGCTGAAGAAACCCTTACCGAGGAAGCGGCCGCGCTCGTCGCTGACGCGCACCACATCGCCCCCCGTGGCATCGGCTCCACGTAAATCGCTGCGATAGACCCAGAGGTGGCCGGAGTAGAGCCGCTCCGCTCCCCGCTGAGTGACAACAACTTGCCCTTCGGACACAGGCGGTCCTCTGATGAGCAACGGAACTTCAGGTTCGTTACAATGCTGACTGGGGCACGGCCGGGTCCCCCAATCGGTGCCACCAACGAACAGGGTTCCGAAACCTCGATGTGGCTGCCCTGATAACACAGTTCGCGGCTGATTGCCACAGGAATGGGCGACAGAGAGAGCAAATCGAGAGATCTGTGAGGGACTGAGACGGATGAAATTGACGGAGTTCGACTACGTCCTCCCTGAAGAGCTGATCGCCCAGCACCCTTTGGAAGAGCGAGACGCTTCGAGGATGCTGGTGTTGATTCGCGCAAAGGGCAATTGGGAAGACCGCACTTTCCGTAAATTACCAGACATCCTCCGCGGGGACGAACTCGTGGTGGTGAACGATGCGCGTGTACTGCCGGCGCGACTGTTCGGTCGACGCAAAGGGGTGCGGGCCGAGCCGGCGGGCAAACAGAAACGGGCTCGACACGAACACCTCTCCGCGCAAATCGAGGTCCTGCTGACGCGGCGCATCGAGGCGGATGTGTGGGAGGCGCTGGTCAAGCCCGGCAGGAAGATGCGCACGGGTGAGTGCGTCGTTTTCGGCGAGGGGGAACTCGAAGCTGAAGTGATCGGCCGCGGCGAATATGGTCTGCGAGAATTGCGGTTTCGAGGAGAGGTGGACGCCGCGCTGGAAAAGCTGGGGCACGTGCCTCTGCCACCGTACATTCGTCGTGCCGACGAAGCTGCCGACCGGGAGCGCTACCAAACCATCTTTGCGCAAAAGCAGGGAGCGGTGGCGGCACCCACAGCGGGGCTCCATTTCACTCCGGAAATTCTGCTGCGGTTGAAGGAACGCGGCATCGAGGTCTGTCATGTAACGCTATACGTGGGCCTGGGGACTTTCCAACCTATCCATGCCGAAGAGATTGAAAACCACAGGATGCACGCTGAGGCGTATGAGATTCCCGAAGAAACCGCACGACGCGTGGCGAGCGCGCGGCGCACGGGACGCCCCATCCTGGCCGTCGGAACGACTGTGGTGCGCACGCTTGAGGACGCGGCACAGAAGGCGGCAAACTCCGACAGCGACGTTGGGCTGGTGCGAGCGGGCGCGAGCGAGGCGTCATTATTCATTTACCCAGGCCACCGGTTCCTTGCCGTCGACCAGATGCTGACGAATTTTCACCTGCCGAAGTCGAGCTTGCTGGTGATGGTGGCGGCATTTGCCGGGCGGGAACTGATCCTGCGGGCGTACCAACACGCGGTTGCCCAGCATTTCCGTTTCTACAGCTACGGGGACTGCATGTTGATCCGCTAGGGGGTGGAATGCTCGACTGAAGCGAAGCGGCCGGGTGTGGTGGCACAGGGGAAGAGGATTGACAAAAAGAACGACCGGCGAGTAGCCTCGCCGAGACACACAGACTCCTCGATCTCAGGGTCGCGGAAGATTTGGGTGTCAGGGCCCCGCGGCTGCCACCGCGGGGCTTCGTTGTTTTCGTTCTGGATGCAAGCTACGGCGGTAGTCTTCCCTTACATCCATTTAGACGTTGGATTCCCGAAGGCGTTAGAGGCAGGCTAGTGCGCGGTGCTGACGGTGAGATAGGCTGGCAGTCCGCGGCGGCGGACTTCCGGCGAGCCATTGCTACTGCTTGATAATCCCAATATTGTCCTCGTTGTAGCAGAGGATAAACCGCGTGGGCTTGATGGGGAGAGCTTCTTCGAATTTCGTCTCGCGCTGCATGATGTTGATGGTGCCGATGCGGATGATCTGCTTGTTGTATTCGATGTAGATGGGCAGAACATCCTTCCAGCCATCGGGCACGCCCGACTGCGTCACTGTACCGTTCACTTTCCACTGGCCGCCGCCGGCGTCGGTGAGGGTGTATTTGAACTGGTAGGTCGGCAGGCCGATACCGTACACATACTGGTTGAAGAACCAATCCAAGCGGCCGTTGCCATCGAGATTCATGTCCTGAATCATGTGTTTCTCGGCGATGGCTTTGAAGTCTTCGGTCGAAGCAGCCTTGTTGTCGTAGGTCTGGGTGAAGTCGCGCATCATCATTTTGAACTTGTGGTCGGCATCGCCGGTGGGGTCGCGTTGGTCGAGCATCATCATACGCAGCATGTGGAGGACGAAACCGCCTTTTTCGTAGATGAGGAGCTGGTCGGCAGATGGGGACTCAGCGGAATTGAGCCGGTGACCCAGCCAGATCGGGCCGACGGATTCGCGCACGTGGTGTTTGTCGTCCACTTCGAGCATGCGCTTGCGGTTGTACTGGAAGCGGTCTTTGTAGTCCTTGCTGCCTTGCGCCCCGTGACTGAATTGGATGTATAGAGTGCCAGAGAACGTAGCGAAGCCTTCCGAAATCCACTGGTCGTGATAGCTCTTCCAAGCGACCTTGTGACCCCACCACTGGTGAGAGGTTTCATGAGCCCGAAAGAAGTCCGTCACCTCCTGTTCGTAGCGAGCGGGGACGCGCAACTGCTGGCGTTGACCCTGGTCGAGAAACGTCAGGGTCCAGAGGTAGAGCAGAGAGGGCCATCCCTGACCATAGCTGTAGGGAATCGTGCTCACCGAGAGGCGCTTGTATGGGAAGGTACCAAAATAGTTTTCGAAGAGCCGCACCGAGTTGGCTACTTCACTGGCAATGCCCTCTGCCATTCCGGCGGGCTTGAGCTGTCCCAAGGCGAAACCCTTCATCTCGCGCTCAGAAGAATAGGTCACCCGGGCGGCCGCGGCGGTGCTCTCCGATGCTGCGCCGCTCGCTTCGGCGGCGCGCCAGATTTCTTCCATCGTGTTGTCGCGTTCCTTATTCGCGTAAACCTCGATTTCGACATTGCCAGCAGTGGCGGTCGCGATCTTGACTTCGCCGAAAGCGAAGCCAGCCACGGCAATCGGCTTCTCACTCTTCCAGGAGGTCAGTACGTCGTCCCCTTCTTGGGCCTCCGACGTTTTCGCGCCGGTCGCCGTCAGCGCGTACTTTTTCGGGGAACGGAAGTTCATCTCGAAGTTGCTGCGAAGAGCAAAATTGTGGCGAGTTGGATACCAGCCAAAGCTCTGGCAGAAGAAAGCGCCGGGGCCGACGTTTCGCACAACCCGACGGCCGCTGTAGATAAACTCAAGCGCATAGGTCTTCGCCGCGGACAAGGGCTGAGGGAAAAAGACCGTCAGGTAATCACCAAAGGATTGAACACGCTCTTTGCGTTCTTGGGGCTGCACGAACGGAAGGGCCTGACCAGACGATACATCCTTTACGGATTCTACGCGCAGGTTGGAGTCGAGGTAGAAATTGATGACGCGCTCGCCGTCCCACTGCGGCTTCAGATTGACCGTGGCTCGCACGGAGAGGACTTCGCTCTTGGTCACATCCGCGTTAATTTTGTAGTCCAGCGGCAAAATGTCTTCGCGGGCCAGTGGGTCCTTCCAGGCTTCGGCCGAAGTGCGTTCGCCACGAGGGAAATGCATCCAGACATCCTCCCAGCGGTAGACGTTGTAGCTGATCCAGCGGCCGATCCGAACCTCCTCCGGGTCCAGCGCGTCCAGCACCGCCAGAACCCAGTCCTTCTCACTGGTCTTCATTTCGGCCAGGAAGAATTCAGTCTGCTTCTTGTTCGTGGAAACCACGCCTTGAACGAGCCGCGGCAGCACTTCGGCGCCGAAGCTCTCCCGGTAATCCAGGCGGTCCTGGTAGACCTTCTGAAGAGAGGAATCGGCGGCGGAGGGATTCCACTGTACTTTGGCGGCAATTTCGTCAAAGGTGCCATCGGTGAAGGAAAAGACGGCTTCAGTAAATGACATGGCAAGGTCGGTCTTGCCGGTGAAGAGCTTGAGCTGTTGGGCTTCGATTGGGTTGGGAGGACTGGCTTCGAGGCGGCCCGTGCCGCGGAATGATGCGGAATACACGACACCTTCGACGGGCTGGCTGAACTGAATCGTGCCCTGCTGGAGAATGATGCAGATGCGATCGCGGACGATGACGATGTTGGTCACCTGGGCGGTTTTGGCCGAATCGAAAGCGGGCTGAGCGACCACCTGCCAGACGGGAGGGGCCTGCGCGGCTAGGGGCGCCGCCACCGCAGACAGGAGGGCAAGGACGAATATGAAAGAGATTACTCTCATAGTTTGATACCTCTCTGGGCAACCAGGAATGGTGGAATTATGAACGCTCGATACCCTGCGTGCAACTGAGAAAACATTCGACTATAATCTGGCGGACTTCGCGCCGAGTTTTCGATGCGATATCTGGTTGTCAGCGACATCCATGCCAACCTGACGGCCTTCGAGGCGGTGCTCGCCGCCGCCGACGGGCGCTGGGACAAGCCCGTCTGCCTGGGCGACGTCGTCGGTTACGGGCCGGACCCGAATGAAGTGATTGACCGCGTCCGCGCGCTCGGCGCCGTGACCATCCGGGGCAATCACGACAAGGCGGGGAGCGGAGTAGCTGGCACAGAGGATTTCAATCCGGTGGCGCGACGAGCTGCCGAATGGACCAAAGAACAACTGCGGCCCGAAAACCTCAGCTTCCTGCAGGAGTTGCCACAAGGGCCGCTGCAGGTGGACGGACTGACGATTCTTCACGGTGCGTTGCGAGACGAAGATGAATACGTTTTTGCCCCCGCGCAGGCGCTGGAGGGACTATTAGAGTCTCCCGATGCCGTCAGTTTCTTCGGCCATACGCATTTTCAAGGTGGATTCTCGTTGCGCGACTCCAAGTTGCAAGTGATTCAACTCCGGCCGGGACCCGAAGCGACCTTCACCGCGCTGCAAATCGAATCCGGCACGCGCTACCTGCTGAACCCCGGATCGGTGGGACAACCGCGGGATGGAGATCCCCGCGCCGCTTTTGCCATCGCCGATTTGGGTCACCATGTCATCGAGTTCTGGCGCGTGGCTTATGACATCGAAGCGGTGCAGCGGAGAATGTTGGAAGCGGGTCTGCCGGAGCCGCTTGTGTTGCGTATCGCTTTCGGTCGGTGAGCCGCGCCCACTGCGGAGCGGGAGGATTCGGTGAGCACGAAAGAACGCAGTGATTTTCCCCTGGCCTTCCTGGCGGGCGTTGGCATCATGCTGCTGCTCCTCGCCGGCGCTTACTTTCTGACGCGACAATCGAAACCGCCGGGGCCTGTTGTCGAGGAACACCTGCCGCTGGACGATGCCGCAAAGGCCTACGCCGAGCGCATCCACTTCACCGATCTCTCCGTGGGGCGCGCCGCCAACTTCCTGAACCAGGAAGTGACCTTCCTGTTCGGTAGCGTGGTCAATGACGGGCCAAAGAGCGTTCGCGGGCTGGAATTGACTCTTGAATTTCGCGACTTGCTGAATCAGGTTGTTCTGCGAGAGACGCGGATCCTGGTGGATCGGCGCATCGCACCGCTGGCCGCCGGAGAAAAGCGGGAATTCCAGCTTACGTTTGAAAAAATCCCCGCCGAGTGGAACCAGGCAGTCCCCAACGTTTCCGTACGCGGCTTGATTGTCGAGTAGGAACGCCCCTGAACTTCCCGCATGGGCACAGCCCTCCCCACCCCTTGAGGATTCAGGAGCCAGAGAGGCTAGCCGGTAAGTGCGCATACCTTCACAACAACTCCCACTTGTCCCACAAATACCGAAGTATCCCAGCAGAGAGCAGCATGGCTTCAGGGGCTAAAGCCCTTGCTGCCTGTGCGACTCTTGCGGCACGGCTGAAGCCGTGCCCTCCCGGGAGCCGCCAAGTACGGGTCTACGGCGTGAGTTCTAGTATCTGACGTTGAGTTTCCGACGAAGCTGGGGTACTGGGCTGCGGCTTCCGCGTCATTCCAGGGTTGGGCATATAATCCACAGCCATGGATGAGGCGCAAGAACTGAAAGCGTTTCTCGACGAGGTCCTCACTGGAGGATCGGTTGAGGTCTACGAGGACGGGCAACTAATCGCAGGGCTCGCGGGGATGCAGTTCGAAGTGCGCCGCCAGGGCCAAAGGACGTTCTTACATTTCTGGTCAGAGGAACGGAATGTCGCGCGGCAGGTCGTGCGCATCGCAGAGAAAAGATCGGGTCAACTAATTCTCGAAGTGCAGCGCTTCGGCCGCGCAAAACCTGCGACTCTCGAATTCGTGGCAGCCGAACGGGCGCGGGCGCCGGGACGGCTGACGCGTGAAAAGTTCCTCGCGCGATTCCGACAACTGCTTGCTGAGCAATTCCCGGATGACGAGGTGGAGACGCTGACTTGTTCGCCCGACTTGGAGCATTCCATCTCCGGCTCTTACGTGAGAGGCGTGCTCCGGCAGGGGCGCAGGTCATGGGCTTTGATGGCTGCCTCACCCGACGAGGATTCCGCGACCGTGGACGCCATCCTGAGCTACGGGTTGCTGTGGCTGGACCGGACGCGCGAGCGAGTGCGTACGACGGCTGGCGGCTTGACCGCCGGGTTACGGCTGTATCTGCCGGAGGGAAGGAGCGCGGTGACTGCTCACCGGTTTCAGGCGCTGGCGCCGGGCACGAACGTTGAACTCTATGAGCTCGACTCAACCTGGAGACGGGCATATCCAGTAGACCCGCGCGACATCGGTAACCTAGCTACATGGCTCACGCCCCGCCGAGAGGTCGAAGAGACACTCGCTCAGGCGCGGGAAACGATTGACACGGTGCGGAAGTTGGCCCCGGAGGCAATCGACGCCGTCGTTCCTCCGGGGACCCGCGAAGTCAGTGTTCGCTTCCGTGGGTTGGAATTCGCCAGGTGGAAAAACGGCATGCTCTATTTCGGGCTTGCTGACGACCGCCAGCCTCTGACCCAGGCGAATGAAAATCGGCTGAAGGAACTGCTTGTTGAACTGGGGACCCACCGCTGCCCCGACCCTCCCGATCCAAACCATCCTCTTTACCGGATGCAGGGGGAACGATGGTTGGAAACAATGGTACTGAACGAGCCCGCGCGGCTGGATGCGCGACTCGACCCCCGGCACATCTATCCGCAAGTGCCGGCCTTCTCCGCTGGCGACCGCGGCGTCATTGATTTGCTGGGGACGACGCGTGAAGGGCGACTGGCGGTCATCGAGCTGAAGGTTTCGGAAGATGTAAACCTCGTCCTGCAGGCGGTGGACTACTGGTTGCGGGTGCGCTGGCACCAAGAGCAGGCAGATTTTCAACGATATGGGTACTTCGTCGGCGTAGAGATGCAAGCAAAACCACCACTGCTCTATCTGGCAGCGCCAGGATTGCGGTACCACCCAGCGGCCGACGTCATCCTGAAGGTGCTCTCACCTCGAATTGAAATCCAGCGGGTTGGCTTGAATGAAAACTGGCGCGCAGGCATACAAGTTATTTTTCGACAATAACTTAGAAGCAGTGCGGCCTCCTGTCGAGGGGCTCTCAATCAAAGGGAGAGAGCGCAAAAAAAAAGAAGCAGCCTTGGCAGAGCCAACGCTGCTTCCCGGGGTGTGTCCTAGAAGTGGTCTTACTCCATTAGACGCAGAGTGCCGCGAAAGGTTGCCTGCTTGTTGGGGGCAAGCCGGCAGGCGCATTTCCGCTGCCACAGGCGGCAGAGCACACGGCGGCTTTGCAAGGGACACGCATTTATGCCATTATCGGGCATCCCAGCCGCCCGCATGCGTGGTGGCGTCGGAACCTGCCTACGGCAGGCAATCAGGGAGACTCGATGTTTCTCAGGTTCTGGGGCGTGCGAGGTTCGACCCCGACTCCACAGCGGCAAAACCTGCGGTACGGTGGGAATACTTCCTGTGTGGAGTTGCGCACACGCGAAGGGATATTCGTACTCGACTGCGGCACGGGCTTCCGGCTGCTGGGGAACCACCTGCGGCGTGAATTCGGCCAGCGGCCACTGCACGCCAACGTCTTCCTGAGCCATTACCACTGGGACCATATCCAGGGTATCCCGTTTTTTGTGCCCCTGTACAACCGAACCAACCGTTTTCTGTTTCATTCCTTCCGGTCGGTCGAGACCGACGTGCAACGGGCCCTGGAAGACCAGATGATGAACCCCTACTTTCCCGTGGACATGAGAGCGATGTTGGCCAAGCGGGAATTCGGGATCATTGGAGAGGAGACCCGGATCTACAACGGATTGCGGATTACCACGAAACGACTGAACCATCCCCAAGGCTGCCTGGGCTATCGCATCGAGTGCAATCGCAAGATTTTGGTTTACGCGACCGACAACGAGCCCGGCGATCCGCGCGGCGATCAAAATGTCCGGGCGCTGGCGGAAGGGGCCGACGTTTTCATCTACGACTCGCAATACACGCCGCACGAGTACCGCACCGCGAAGAAGAACTGGGGGCACTCCACGTGGCAGGATGCGGTGAATATCGCGCGAGATGCGAAAGTCAAAAGACTCGTCCTCTTTCATCACGATCCGGATCACGATGACAAACAGATCGACGCCATCCAGCGCCAAGCGCGCCGCCAGTTCGCCGGCGCTATTGCCGCGCGCGAAGGCTTAACCATCCAGTTGAAATAGCCGGCAGCAGGCGTACTACGCCATCTTCAAACCTGTGGACGGCTCCTCACTCGGCGAAACTTTCGAAGACCGGGAGACTCGCGTGCGAATGCGGCGAGCGGGAACACAAAAAAACTGGGGCGCACCGCCGTGGCGGATTGCCTCTCAGCCGCAGCGTAGCGGGATGCCTTCCGAGGTGGATGTCGCCATCATCGGCGGCGGCTTCAGCGGTCTGGCTGCGGGGGCCTGGTTGGTGCGTCTCGCACCCGAAAAGAAGGTAGTGGTTTTGGAGGCGGACCGCATTGGGGCCGGCGCGAGTGGACGGACCGGCGGGGTGGCTTTGGCCGAAACGGCGGTGGGGGATTTGCCCGGGCTCGGCGATGTGCTCGATGGGTTCCGGAAACATCTCGACGAGCTGCAAGTGGAATGCGAACTCAACCTGTCCGGTGCGTGGGAAATCGGACGACACTTTGCTCGGCGAGATTCGCCTATCGAATGGAAGGATCACGGAACGCTGCGGGTGATTGGGGAAGTCGCGGGTGGCACGGTTGATGCGGGGAAGTTGTTGAGCGGACTGGCGGCAGGGGTCGAGCGTAGGGGAGGGGTTCTGTGCGAACTCGCACAGGTCGAGAGCGTCGTCTTTGATCCGGCGCCGAGGCTGCAACTTGGTTCCGGGGAAATCCATGCGGGGCAGGTGATTTTTGCGACGAATGCGTTCTCGCTCGAGTTGAGCGGGCTGGCGGGTCGCGCCGAATCCGAATTCACGCTGGCGCTGGCGACCGGGCCGCTGGCAGACGTGCAATTGGAGGCGCTAGGTCTCGGCGAGCGCAAGCCGTTTTACACGGTGGACCTGCCCTACTTGTGGGGACGCTTGCTATCAGATCATCGCGTGATGTTTGGCAGCGGGCTGGTGCACGCCGAAGACTGGCGCGATCTGGATACGCTGAACATCGAGCGTGGTCAGACCGCGGATCTGCTCGCGTGGCTCGAGCGACGCGTGCGCGGATTGCACCCGGTCCTGCGGGACGTGGAAATCACGCACCGGTGGGGTGGCCCGATACTGTTTGGCGAAGGTTGGCAACCGATTTTCAGCCGGCACCCGCAGTCGGACAAAGCGATTGTGCTGGGAGCTTACGCCGGGCACGGAGTGGCGCTTTCCGTCTACCTGGGATGCTGGGCTGCTGAAGTACTCCTCGAACGAAAGGAACTGCCCGCGTGGGGACAAATTGGAGCGTCGCCGCAGCGATTGTTGTAGTATCCGTAATTTGCCGCCACCCGCAGCCAGACCAAGAGAACTCGCCATGACCGGATGGTTGCACTCCTATTTCCAACTCAACGCGCATGGCACGACCGTCCAGCGCGAATTTCTCGCCGGTGTGACCACGTTCGTCACCATGTCCTACATCATCGTGGTGAATCCGGCCATCCTGGCAGCGGCGGGGATCCCGGTGGGGCCTTCGATGGTGGCGACGACACTGACGGCCATCTTCGGCACGCTGCTGATGGGGTTCCATGCAAACCGGCCGTTTGCGATTGCGCCCTATATGGGTGAGAACGCCTTCATTGCGTTCACCGTCGTTCAAGCGCTCGGCTATTCGTGGCAGGCCGCGCTGGCGGGAGTTTTTCTCGCGGGCGTGCTCTTCGTGCTCCTGACGCTGGGGCGCGTGCGGCAATGGCTGGTCGGTGCGGTGCCGGCGTGCCTGCGGTACAGCTTCGCGGTGGGCATCGGCCTGTTTCTGGCATTTATCGGACTGAATCAGACGGGCATCGTGGCGCTCGGCGTGGCGGGGGCACCGGTGAAGATGGGTAACCTGACCTCAGCTCCGGTGCTGGTGGCGATCTTCGGCTTCCTCCTTACGACCACGCTGATGATCCTGCGCGTGCGCGGGGCGATCCTGCTTGGAATCGTTGGGGCATCGGTCGTCGCTTTTTTCGCAGGAGTGGCTCAGGCACCGGCGAAATGGATGAGCATGCCGCCCAGCCTCGCGCCGGTCTTCTGGCAACTCGATTTTTCGCAACTGGCAAGCGTCGGATTTCTGGCCGTCGTGCTAAGCATCTTCATCTTGGCTTTCGTGGATACGATGGGAACGCTGATCGGTGTGTCCTCCCGCGCAGGCTTCTTGAATGAAGATGGAAATTTGCCTCAGATTGAGCGGCCGATGTTGACCGACGCGCTGGCGACCACATTCGCAGCGGCCGTGGGGACGACCACGGCTGGGGCTTACGTCGAATCGGCAACCGGCGTGGAAGCCGGCGGTCGCACCGGGCTCACGGCGGTGGTCACGGCAGTGATGTTCGCGCTCGCGCTGTTCTTCTCGCCCTTCGTGACAGCGATCCCGCCGCAAGCCTACGGCCCGGCGCTGATCGTGGTCGGCGTGCTGATGCTGGCACCGGTCACAAAGATCAAATTCGATGATTTGACCGAGCTGGTTCCCGCCTTTGCGACGGTCGCGCTGATGAGCTTCACATTCAACATCGGCGTAGGGATGACCGCGGGGTTTCTGCTCTATCCGTTCTGCAAAGTGGTTGCCGGGCGTCGCCGGGAGATCCACTCAGGAATGTGGGTACTCGCCGGACTGTCACTGTTGTTCTTCGTTTTCTATCCTTACCATTGAGAACACTGAGTGAGTCTGGGAACACGCCCCGCGCCGCGAGCTGACATCGCGCTTTCTAGCGGTGGCTTTTGCCGAAGACCACAACTCAAGGTAGTCGATCCAGTGTGAAAAACGTCCCAGCCTTCCGTCAAAACCGCGGAAGGAATCCTTCGACGGTGCTCCCTTCGCTTCGCTCAGGGCAGGCAGGGCAAGTGGGGCACCCTCCGACACGAATCGAGTGAGTCGTTCAATCCCCGTGCGGGGAAGGCTGAGCCACCCGCCAATCAGCAAGTGACGTGAAGGATGGCGTTGGTTTCTTTCGGATGGGCCTGCAACAGCTTGATCGCTTGGGCAGTGGGTAGAACGACCAAGTCGATCTTGCGGCGTTTCGCTTCGCGCTTGACTTCGTCCATCACGGGCAGGGCGTCTCCGGCCCCGGTGCCAATCACCAGGCGCCGACAATCCCAGGGAATCGCTTCTTCCAGCGAGAGCGGCGTGTGACCGAAGGCGTCACGGAATTTCTTGGAGGGCTTTTTCTTGCGCTTGCGCACGTTGCCGGCGTCGATGACGATGTCGTGGTCGTAAGTGACACCGTCAATCTGGATCGAGCCGAACGAAAAAGCTTCGAAGCGCATCGCCTACGGAGATTATACTCGCCGGAAAGGCAACGCATGCGTTACAGGCTGCAACGATGCTGAGGGAGCGACAAGCAGGGACACGGCCGCAAGAAGTCGGAGAGGCATTCCTCCGTGAGTCGCTCCTGCAGGAGAGGACCGACGACAAAATCCGATGCAACGTCTGCGAGCGACGCTGCGTGCTGCGTCCCGCAGGGTTTGGCTGGTGTCGCACTCGGCAGAATCGCAGCGGAAGATTGGTGACGCTGATCTACGGGGCGGTGTCGTCGCTGGCGGTCAATCCAATCGAGAAGAAGCCTTTTTACCACTTCCATCCCGGTACGTTGACACTCACGGCAGGCAGTTGGTCCTGCAACTTCGGATGTCCCTGGTGCCAGAACTGGGATATCAGCAAGTCAGCGCCTCCCGCGAGGGGTGATTACGTTTCCCCAGAGGCGTTCGTTGAACTGACCGCGGAGAGCGGGTGTCAGGGAACCTCCATCTCGTTCAACGAGCCGACGCTTTCCCTAGAGTGGTCCCTGGACGTGTTTCGCTTGGCCCGGCGGTCGGGGTTGTACAACACCTACGTCACCAACGGCTATATGACGCCGGAGGCGTTGTCGCTGCTGGTGGAGGCCGGGCTGGACGCCATGAATGTGGATATCAAGGGTGACGCGCAGGCAGTGAGGAAATTCTGCAAGATGATCGAGGTGGACAAGGTCTGGGCAGTGTGCAAGCTTGCGCTTTCTTGTGGTGTCCACCTGGAAATCACCACGCTGGTCATACCCAGTGCGAATGATTCCGAAGCCTTGCTGCGCGGCATCGCTGAGAGGATGGCCGGCGAGTTGGGGCGCGCGGTTCCTTGGCACGTGAGCGGGTACTACCCGGCGTACAAGTTCGCCGCGCCTCCCACGCCAATCTCGACACTGGAGCGCGCTTGGGAGATCGGCAAGAGCGCGGGCCTAGACTTCGTTTACGTCGGCAACGTGCCCGGCCACCAGCACGACAACACATACTGTCCTGCGTGCGGCGCGCTGGTGATCCGGCGGCGCGGGTTCGACGTGACCAAATATGACCTGCGAGCGGGGCGGTGTCTGCACTGCGGGCAGCAGATTGCGGGAGTGTGGGGCTGAAAACGGATGGTCTCTGCCGTGACACTGAGCTGAATGCATTGGCATGCGTGCGCTCGCAAGGAAGCGACGCGGTCATCTAATCAGCCAGATTTCCACAGCCTTTTCCTTTGCGACAATCACGTACTTACCATCGAAAGAGAATTGAGGAAACACTTCGCGGCCAGTCGTGTTTCGACCCCAAACGGAACGGTAGCGAGGTGTTTGGTAGACCACTTCCCGCGTGCGCAAATCCCAGATGATGAAGTCGCGGCTCCACGTGCTGTCTTCGGGGTCATCCCACGCTCCGGCAACTACCAGCTGCCCGTCGGGCGATATCGAAGGAGCCGTACTAGGTCTTAACTCGCTGGGGAGGTCAAAGAGAACTTCACCTGTGAATAACTCTCTCACAGAAAAGCTGTGCCCCGGGGCCTGATCGATAATGTGGTATCTCGTATGCGGGACAAAGACGAGCGAACCGCCGAGACACTGACCCTCGTCTGGGCTTGTCATCCAATGCGCGAGGCGATTGCCAGTTGCGACCTCGTAAACCGAGAGCCCGCATTCCAACACTCGGTTCACCGTGGACGTGGGGCCCTTCCAGGGGCCTGAGCGTACGTCCTCTACCACAATGTACCGCCCGTCAAGCGTAAATGCCGGGCCAACCCCAGGGTGGTCCCAGTTCCCGATCTTCGACCAATCGGCGACCCGGTGTAGCGCTCTCTTGAGCTTTCCCTCAGCAACGTCGAACGTGCTCACCAGGACGACATCACCTGTCGCCGAAAAAACAGCACCCTCACCGGATCTGTGCACGTCGCCAATTCTTCGGACGACGGCGAGGGAAGTAGCGTCCAGCAGGTACTCAGATCTACAGTATCTCAGATGGATGTACGGCCTTCCCTGTACCCAATCCCACACGGATATGTTGTCGCTGCCGCAATTCCACTGGGAGTAGTCCGCTTCGCGTACGACCTTGTCTGTCCCCCAATTGAGTATTCGCAGTCGAAGTTTTCCTTCGGAGCTCGCCGCGATATACAGGTATTTGCTGTCCGTGTCTAACAGTGCCTTGAGTTGCCCTTTCCAGTTCGCAGGCATGGTGACTTGATAGACCAGATCCAGTCCTATTCGCGCGGCGGATTTCCTTTCAGCGGTGAGGTCCGGGCTCAAACTAACAGTGATTACGGATGCACAAGTCGTGAACCATAGGAGACGCGCGAGGCGTCGCCTCGCTTGCGGATCGCGCCTTTCGTCTATCGCCGTTCCGATTGTGTGACTTTTTTGAGCAAGTCGCATGGCTTTTCGGCAGTCACTCCAAAAAGAGGTCCCAAAATGTGCTCCCGAAAAACTTGGAGCACCCCGTGAGCCAGCCCTGAGACGAGATCTCCCCGGTACTGCCACGCATCGACATCTCCCGTTCCTACCCCCTGACCTTGCCAATGGAGCTCTAAACCCGGACGAGAACCGTGGCGAGTGACCGAACCGGCATCGGGAACCCCGGCCGCTCCTTGAATTACTGCAAAGTTGAAATTGACCTTATAGTTTTCCTCAACCGTAATGGTCTTGGCCTCGATCGTATTACCCAAGCCAACGGAGTTGATCAATTTCGGAACCAATTCCCTAGCACAATCCTCCTGCTGTTCTCGCTCTTCAGGGGCGTCCGTTTCTTGCTGGTTGGATTCCTTCTCGCCCTCTTCCCCGCCGCCCCATTGTTGGACTGCCTCAAGGTCGAATCCCCACTCGCCGGTGAAAGAGTCGTACCAAAGGCCCTCCCAGCCGAGTTCGCGCCTGACGATCCCTAGGGAGGCGGCCGAGGCGTCGAACTGATCGAACCCCCAACTGGCCACGCCCTGAATTGGCGCTTCCATGGCATAGATGTGGTGCGGGTGGCGAGGGTCGAGCCCCAGGGCATCGGTTAGGTTCACAGGGTCGTTGAGCGAGTACGCGTATCGGTTCAAACTCTGGGGACTGCCAAGGCTGCCAGCCAGAAGATCGGGCGAATTGAACCGGCCAAGCCGGGAAATGTTGTAGCGGAAGATCGCGTAGTCGTTGCCGGATTCGAAGTCGCGCTCGTAAGAGGTGAACTGCCATTTGGTCGTGCTGCTCTGCGCATACCACGACTCGCCATAAGGATAGTGCCCCTGCTCTCCAATCTTCGTGCCGTTTGAATCGGTTGTGGCCCGAACGGACAAGTGATCGGCGTGGTGGTACTTGGTGCTGCTGCCTTCGATGGTCGAGAGGAGTTGCGAGCCGAGGTAGATGTACTCGCGGGTCGGGGACGAAGGCTGTGCGCCGTTCACGTACTCAGCGATCACCTTGGTCCCGGAGAAGACGTAGACCGTGGTTGTGGTGGGGTTGGTGCAATTGGGTGAGCATTTCTTCACGCGCAGGCTGGCCCCATCGTAAACGTAGGTCGGCTCGCTGCTGTTAACGCGCACCACGCGGCTCTCTCCGTCATAGGTGAGCGCGTTCAGGCCATCGTTGGTCATGTTGCCATTGGAATCGTAGCTGTAGCCGCTGGTGGTGATGCGGTTGGTCGTCGCGCTGACATCCACGGAATTCGACGGCCCCGAGCCGGCCGTCACCGACTGCGACAGCCGGTTCCCGTAGCGGTCGTAGGTCCACGCCAAGCCCCACTGCGGATAGTTCGTCGAGCCGGCGGTGACCGCCGTGCTCAGCCGATGCAGCGCATCGTAGGTGTAATTCACCGTCCGGCCGGAGTCCACATTGTCGGTGATGCGGGTGATCTGGCCGTTGTTGCCTCCCGACTGCTGGTCACAGTTCTGCCAGTAGCAGTAGCTGAGGCTGAAAAGCGTCTGCCCGGACTTGGTGTAGCTCAGGCTGGAGAGTTGCAGCCGCTCGGCGGTGTAGCCGAAGCTGGCGCCGACGCCGTTGCCATAATTGAATCCCGTCACCTGCCCGGCAACGTTGTAACCGAAGCTGTTGGCGTAGGTGGTGCTCCCGCTTGAAAGCGAAGAGAGCCGCCCGATGGCATCGTAAGCCTGATCCACCTGCCGCCCGGACGGATAGGTGACCGAGGTCAGCTCGCCGATGTAGTTGTAGGCATACTGCGTCGTGTAGGTGGTGCCGCTGATCACCTTGTCCACCCGCGTCACCCGGCCGAGACAGGAGTCGTAGGTATAGGATTCCGACCCGGCGGCGTCCGAAACCTGGGTGAGGCGTCCGTTGTTGTTCGATGACGCGCTGGTGCCGTAGGTGTAACTCACGGTCGGAGTCGCGGGCACGCCCGTGCTGCCCACATTGTAGCTCACCTGCGTGAGCCGGTTCAGCGTGTCGTAACTGTAGCTGGTGATGACGCCGCGGGCGTCAGTCCGCTGTGTGACCAAATTGAAGGCGTTGTACTGATAGCTCCAACTCCCCGCTTCGGGCGTGGTTTGGCTGGTCAACCGCCCCAAGCCATCGTAGTTGTACGCTCGGCCATAGCTTCCGGTCTGGGCGCCTTGCGAAACATTGGTCAGCAGATCAAGCGTGTTGTAGGTGTACGAAGTTTCTTGCGTGAGCGCGTTGTTGCTGTTCACGTCCGGTTCGAACACCTTCCATAGCCGTCCTAGGGCGTCGGTTTCTGATTTGCGCTGCTTGCCGGTCGGATCGGTGACCGTGGCGGTGGTCAGATCGTAAGAATAGCTGGTGTTATTCGAAGAGGCCGAGCCGTCCGGCGGGATGATTTTCGTCGGTCGCCCGAGAGCATCGAAGCGGGTCTCCGTCCAATTGGACGCCGTACTGTTGTGCGGGTTGCTCCGCTTGTAGGGGCGGCTGAGTTTGTCGTACTCCGTTTCGACGATGGAATAGCTCGCATCGGATCCGTCCGTGGTGACGGTCTTGAACGGCCTTCCCAGCCCGTCAAAGTACGATTTCTGCTTCAGCGTGTGGGAAGCGTCGATCGGGGTGCTGACGGTGACGATGCGGTATGTGTCGTCGTAGCTGTAAGTCGTGGTCACGTCGTCTGGACGTTCGATCGAAGTTAGCCGCCGGTAGTTACCGTAGCCGTAGGTCGTGGTCTTGTTGTTCGCGTCCGTTGCAGTGGCGAACTGCCCGGTGTGGGCGTTGTAAGTGGCCGACGTGGTGAGCTGCGGATTGCCCTGGCCTGACGGTCCGCTGGTCACCGAATCCGGGAAAGCGTACTGCGTCGTCGCGGAAAAAACGAATTCCTTCTGCTGGCAACAGTTGACGTCGGACTTGCGAACATTCCCGAAGAAATCGTAGAAGAAGTGGCGGGTGACGCCGCCGCTGGGAGTCGCTGGGTCGGTGTAGCTTGTGACTGAAGTGGGAAGACCCCTGTAGGTGAAGGTGCAGCCATAATTCGTGTCGTCGTGCTGAGTCACGCCGAGGGGGCAATACTGATTGATGTAGCCGGATTCGTCGTAAGTGATGTCGGTGCGCGACTTGATGTTTCCGGAGCCGTCGCGCACCACGACTTGGGTGACACGGTCGCGGATATTGCGGTCGGTGTAATTGGCATCGCTCAGATAGGTCACTGTCGTCTTGCGCAGCAGGCCGCCCGGAGACCCAGTGCCCCAATCGTATTCGCGCAATTCGAGCAAATTCCCATAGTCGCTGAAATCGGTCTCCGTCTTGGACTGCTTGCTGTTGTCCTCGAGAATCAGAGTTGTGCTTACGGGGGTGCCGTTCGCCGCCCACGTTGTGTTGATGGTGCGCTTCGGCGTGCCGCCCACCGTTCCCTGATAGTGCTTTTCGCTGACGATGGTGCCCCCCGAGCCAAACGTATAAGTGGATTCGTTTCGCGCTGAATCATAGGGCAACTGCGGTGCGCTCACTGTGGTAACCCAGTTGGAACCTGAGGGCGAACGGGAATAATCCCAAGCAACCGATGTGCCGTCGGTGATCGTGCGCGTGAGTCTCACAACCGTGCCGTCAGAGCAATTGATGCCGTTGTTCTGACCTGTGGGATACGTGTACTCGTAATAGCCGCCCGTCGGAAGCGTGACGCGCAAGATCCTAGCAGTCTTGTAGCCGGAGTAGTTCGGTGTGTCCTCGTAAGTAAATGAATAAGACTTGCCGTTGGGCAGCTCCAAAGAAGTCGGCAGATATCCGGACCCCGTGTATTCGGTCACGCCGGAGCAGCCGAAATTCGTCTTGATGTTGAACGATTGCAGAGTCAATGTGGCCGTTTCGTAATTCCCGGACGGGTTGAGGAACTTATAATAGATGGTCGAGTTCCCGCTCTTGATGATTTTCAGGGCGATGCGCCCGACCGAGTCCTTCCAATGGGTCTCTGTACCGCTCACTATGATGGCGCTGAAATAGTTTCCGTTCGTATCCTTCAGCTTGGAACCATCCATCACGGTTCCGTTTGGGATCTTGACTCGGTCACCGGGAGGCTGGTTCATGTCCAAATAGATCCCGCTCTGATCCGAAGCGTAGCCGTCCTTCGGCTCGGTTTCATATCCGCACGTCGTTGGCTCGTCGTAGTAGGCGAATAGGAACTTGTGGGCGGTTCCAGCCACATCGGTGAAAACGAAATCGTAGTTAACATCGGTCCATTCTATGTGGTGAAACAAACCTCCCTCTCCGTCCTCTTCCCACCAGTCGCACGACACGTGTTGCTTCTTGTAGGCGAGTTTGCCCGCCGGAGTGTCCTTCTTCCAACCCCACGTCGGGTTTCCTTCGTCGTCCACGACGCGGACCCACACATTTCCAGACTTCTTCCAAATCAACGAATCGTACACGAGGGAAAACGAGAAGTTCTGGCCGCGCCCCGGACTGATCACGATAGGGAGGGAGAAATTCACATTCAGGTTCTGGCGGTTCAGGGCGTCGAAGCCACCAGGCTGAAACGAGCCGAAAGGCGGGTAGCCAGTGACCGGATCCTGCGCGAGTGCCGGAACACCCGCCAGGAACGCTCCGGCAAGCAACACAACGTAGGCAGTACGTTTCATGACGCCCCCTCAGCGGACGGAAAACGCGGCATCCGTCAGGCCGGTATTCAGAACGACGCGCTCGATCGTGATCGTCGCCCAGGGCGTGCCGTTCAGTGACTTTTCAATGTGGAAGGGGAAAAGGAAACCGCCGACGTTCCTGTAGTCGGAGTAGATGATTTCCATGGGGATTCGTTCCGCAGCCCCACTCGCCTCGCGGATTTCGTAGGCCAGCTTGATCGGAAGGCCCGAGATGGCATCAATCCAGATGTCTTTCGCCGTGAACTCGGCCAGCGGCTGGAGTTTCGGTTGCGAGGCGAAAGTGTTCCAAAAACGAACGCGGTGGGCCGTGGCCCCGCCGAGCACCTCTTGCCCCACATATTCGAAGGTGAAGTCGGGATTGTTCAGCGCGGCGGCCAGTAGTGCGAGTGGGAAGTGAGGCGATTGGCTGCTGGCGGCGAGTTCCATGCTTGTCGTGCGAAGGGTTGCAGAGTCTCTGGTGGCGGCAAGCCCGCGCGAGAACCGGACCTCTCTGACGCCGCGAGGAGTATCGATCCTCTCGACAGATTGATTCGCCCCACGTGTAAGCACAGTGATTGTGCCGGTCTCTTCGAGCGAACCCTCGACAATCCTCACTGTCCCTGTCGCAGTGGAGTCCGTGGCTACAGCCCTGCCCATCGCGTTTACAGACTGCGACAGGAGGAGCAGAGCTTGCGCTGATCTCGGTGGAGACTGCTGGGCGAGAACAGCAAGAGCCACGCAGGACAATAAAAGCACAAGCAAGGACAAGCGGCGGGAACCCATGGGGGCCTCCCACGGGCGCGGCTTTTCGCCCTGTTTACCCCCCCTGCACGTATTGTCAAGACAAATATATTCTGGGAGAGGAAATGCAGGGAGTGCGAGCGTCAAGCCCTACCGGGCGTGGGTCGCGCGGGGGAAATCAGTAGAAGAGATATTTGCGCCACTTTTCTTCCTGGCGGCCGATGAGGCGCATCAGTTGACGAGAAGTGTGCAATGTGAAGGGGCGCGGGCGGCGCACTAGGCGCAGCCCGGCTTCTTCGGGGGTGCGGTCGCCTTTGCGGTTGTTGCACTCGTAGCAGCAGGCCACCAGATTTTCCCAAGACGACCGGCCGCCGCGGGAGCGGGGGACCACGTGGTCGAGGGTCAGCTCGGAAGCGGGCAGGGTGCGTCCGCAGAACTGGCAGGTGTTTTTGTCGCGCAGGAGGATGTTTTTCCGCGAAAGCGCGCGAGACTGCTGCGGGATGAGCCGATAGGCGAGCAGACGGATCACTGAAGGCACCTTCATGGTCTGCTGCGCCGAGTGCACTTCGGAGTGGTTTATCTCTTCGGCTTGCGCGACACCTTTGAGCATCAGCACCAAGGCGCGACGCACGGCGGTCACGTTGATGGGTTCATAGGTGGCATTCAGCACCAGCACTGGTTCCTGGAGCACTGACCGGCGCACGGGTCCCATCGTCGCGGGCGCCGGAGTCACCACAGGCGCCTCCACAACGGCGTGTTCGATGCTGATATTGGGCCGAGGCCGCAGTCCGAATTTGGTTTTCGCTTTCATCTGCCTAAAACTCAACTGAGGTTGGCGGCTGGGCCATCCAGCTCGAGGTCACCCTCGCCACCGTCAACCCAACCACCGAGGTGGCTCCCCCCCTTCTTAAGACCCTGGAACAGGCATCCAGGGTTGCTCCGGTAGTAAAGACATCATCTACCAGCAATACCCTCAATTTGTCAATTCGAGCCGCCTTGCGCACGGCGTAGGCACCACGCACGGTGACCCAACGCTCGCGGCGCGTGAGCTTCAATTTGTCCGGCCGGGGCCGCTTGCGAACCAACAGGTAGGAGCGCAAGGGGATCCGCAGATACTTCGCCAGAGGCCGGGCGATAAGCTCGGCTTGGTTATAACCGCGCTGACGGCGACGGCCCTTGTCCAAAGGAACGGGGACGACGACATCGGCGACGAACAACTGCGGCTGCTTCTCGACGACTTCAATCAGCCGACGAGCAAACCACCCCGCGAGAGGCGTGACGCCGCCATTTTTCAACAGCAGGATCGCCCGAGCCATTCTCTCGTCGTAAGCACCATAGCTGCGCGCTGCGTCGAAGGCGTATACGCCGCGACGGCAGGCGAAGCAGAGCGGCTGTGCGGTGCTCGCCACGGGAGCGGCCGGGAACTGCCGGCCACACTTCTCGCACACCGGGCCGGCGAGCGGCTGAAGGGATTCTAGGCAGGCTCGACAGATGGGGATGCGGCTGGAGGTCTCGAGCACGGCATCGCACAGTCGGCAAGGAGCCGGGAACACGATTGAGGCCAGCGCATCCAGGGCCTCCTTTACCAAGTTGGTAATGGCGGCCATCGGCGGACAAGACTACCGTTGTCGGCACAGATAGAAAAGGGAAAAGAATTCGGGGGTGGGGTTTAGAGCAGACCCTGTTCTTGCTTTTCCTGACACTCAATGCAATGCCGTGCCCAAGGCACCGCTTCCAAGCGCTTCAACTGAACATCCTCGTGGCAATGGACGCAGAGGCCGAACTCTTCGTTCTTGATGCGGTTGAGCGCCTCCTCCACCAATTGGAGGATGAAGCGGTGGTTGTTGGTCTGGCCGAACAGAAACTCCTTGGTATAGGAGTTGGCGGCCTTGTCCGCAAGATCCACAGTGGGATCTTCGTCCGCCGCGCGGCCTTCCTGCTCAGTGCGGGCGATGATCTTCAGAAGCTCCTCGCGCTTGGCTTGCAGCTTCTTTTTGTAGTAGTCAAGCCGCTTCTTATCCATAGTCCTGACCCACGGTGCCCTTCAACACGGGCTCCGAAAACGAAGGATTGTACGCAGGTCTCGCCGAGTTGTCAAGGAAGGCCGGTACATGGGAGAGCCTACTCACATCGTATCCCCCTAGCGAGGCTGAAGTGTTTGAGTGAAAAGCGGCTGCGGGAGCTCGCCGCCCGGCGGAGGGGGGAGGAGCCGGGCGGCGAGCGACGGGTAGAATCCACTGGCCATGGCCGCTCCGGTTCGCTATTTCGACTTGGTGCGCGAGATGTCTGACGCCTACAACCATCGCCTCCGCCTGGTGCAGTATGCCCGCCAGTCCGGCATCAAGCCCGCCGCCCGGGCCTTCGGCACCACCGTGCCGACGGTGCGCAAGTGGTTGCGCCGCTACCAGCAGCAAGGTCCCTCTGGCCTCGTCGACGTCTCGCGCGCCCCGCACCATCAGCCGCGCAAGACTTCACCGGAGATCGAGCAGGGGGTCGTCGAGTTGCGCAAGACGCTGCCTACCTTTGGCGCCCGCCGGCTCATCCGCGAGTTCGACCTCCCCCTTTCGCATCGCGCCTTAGAACGCATCTGGCGGGAACACGGGCTGATGAAAAAGCGCCGGCGGAAGTATCAACGCAAGCAAGATCTGGCCGCGGTGAAAGCCACCTGGCGGTTGTTCCAGCAGATCAGCGCGGACACCAAGGATCTCTGCGATATTCCGCACTACTGGCCGCAAGCCGAACAGTTCGACTTGCCTTGGGTGCAGTACACCGCGCGCGAGGTCCGCAGCGGATTGCTCTTCCTGGCCTTCGCCGAGCGGCGCAGCGCCGCGGCCAGCGCGGTGTTCGCCGCCCGCATCCAGCGCCATCTGGACCGTTACGGGGTCGAGCTGCGCGACCTGGTCTGGCAGACCGACAACGGCGGCGAGTTCATCGGCGCCGACGACGGCCACGGCGGTCGCCGCGGCTTCCCCGCCGCACTCGGCGACAGCCAGCACGTGCGCATCCCGCCCGCTGCGCACACTTGGCAGAGCGACGTCGAAACCGTGCATCGCTTGGTGGAAGATGAGTTCTTCGACCTGGAAACGTTCACCAGTCGCGGCGAGTTCCTGGCCAAGGCGCACACCTATCAGCTCTACTTCAACCTGGTGCGGCCCAACTCGCACAAAGAAAATCTCAGCCCGTGGCAGATCATCGAGCGGCTCGCTCCCCGCTCGCCGCTCGAACTCTGCTTGCTTCCTCCGGTGTTCTTGGATTACTACCTGAACGCCTCAGGGGGATACGATCTGCCTAGGCTCCCCTAGGAAGGCCGGTACACCTGAAAACTCGCAATTCTCTCGAAGAAACGAGAGCACCGGGCAATCCACAAGAACATCCTTGTGTTGCCGACCAGGGTTGCGGGCAGTAGGGGCGGCTGCTAAAATCGCTTGTCTGTGCAAAATTTCGGCGGCGCGTCGTAGTGCGCGCGTTCGGAGTGTGCGGTTCCTGCACAGGCAGCACGCGTGGAATGAGCAGGTTGGGGAGGTGGCGCTTGACCAAATACGATCTCGCCATCATCGGCAGCGGCCCCGGGGGTTATGTGGCCGCGATCCGTGCCGGGCAGTGGGGATTGAAGACGGTTGTCATCGAAAAGGATGGGTTTCTCGGCGGCACCTGCCTCCACGTCGGCTGCATTCCCACCAAAGTGCTGCTCCATCACGCCGAAATCTACGACCACTTCAAGAATGCCAAGGAATTCGGCATCGAGGTGAAAGGCTTCAGCCTGGACTGGGGCGCGGTGCTCGCGCGCAAGGACAAAATCGTCAAAAAACATTCCAAGGGAATCGAGCTGCTTTTCCGCAAGAACAAGGTAGAAACGATGCAGGGTTGGGGAGGCGTTGCCGGCCCCGGGCGAGTCAGCGTGGAGCACCAGGGCAAAACGACTGAAATCGAGGC
>Ga0315268_10000964_pt1 | contig 33531 bp, 29 predicted proteins | sample C1_top_MG_FD_204535 | JGI IMG/M metagenome (GOLD analysis project Ga0315268, IMG submission 204535) | Sediment microbial communities from Yellowstone Lake, YNP, Wyoming, USA - C1_top | ecosystem: Environmental > Aquatic > Freshwater > Lake > Sediment | place: USA: Wyoming | collected 2017-08-01
CATAGTGTAACCATCACACGTGAGCCACCCAATTATCAGCGCGGTGAATAAGAAGTCACTACGCAGGACCGAACTGCTAATACTTCTCATTCGGTGGCTTAATCAGCCAGAATTCGATAATAAACTTTCGGCAGTCTTCTCTCTACAACCTGCGATGCAGCTTTAGCTACTCGCAGTAGGATGTGCTCCTCCCAATGACGCCCCATTGCCTGCATTCCGATAGGCAGGCCAGCCTCCTCATAACCAGCCGGGAACACGATAGCTGGATTACCAGTCAGGTTGGCTGGGTAGACATAGCGCATCATCTCGGTATCCACGCTCAAATCCGACCAACCTCCAGGTAAACCGCCTGTTGGAATAAGCTGTGGTGGTAGAGCAGTGGCCGGTGAGATAATGACATCTACTACCTTGAAGATTTCACGGAATATTGCCAGGGCCCGGGTACGCATTCGTTGAGCCTGTAAATATTCAAAGGCGCTGAGGCTTTCACCTAATACCAGGCTAAGACGCACTGCATCTCCCTGTTGGGTTCGATGGTCGGAATACCGGCGCATACAGGCGGCGATCTCGCACAAGATGGTCACTGCATGGGCGATCCGCATGGCATCCAATTCGGGGATGTTGATTTCCTTGACGTTGGCGCCCATGCTGGTGAAATTTTCGAGCATTCGCTTGCACACTCGAACCACCTCTGGGCTGGCATGTTCAAACCATTCTGGGTAATAACCGAGTGTTAAGCCGTTCAAGTCAGTCTGTGAGGTGTGTGAATCCTGCCAGCCATCCAACCGGATTCCTGGTTGGACCAGAGTATTGGGGTCCTTAGGATCAACCCCTGCCATCAGGATGTAAGCGAGCACTATGTCCTCAATACTGGCGCCGATTGGGCCGAGATGCGCCACACTCCAGCATAAAGGTGCGGCACCAAACTCGCTCACCCGCCCGTAGGTGGCTTTGAGTCCCACTATGCCACATAACGCTGCCGGGATGCGGATCGAGCCACCTCCATCTGCGCCAAGAGCCAACGGGCACAACCCGGCTGCTACGGCTGCAGCGGGTCCACTTGAGCTGCCTCCAGGATCCCGTTGAGGATCATACGGATTACGAACTGCTCCGTAATGGGCATTAAATCCATTGGGATTGATGCCTATTTCGTGCATATTTGATTTGCCCAGCAGGAGCGCGCCGGCAGCTCTCAAGCGAGCGACGACTGTGGAATCCTCTTTGGCTGGGCCGTTGAGCGATCCCAGAAATTTTGTTCCGACTGTAGTCGGATAGGGGACCATATCCATCTCATCCTTGATAGCCACTGGAACCCCATCGAGTAAACTGAGAGATTTGCCTGACCGGATTCGTTCACTGGCGGCCTTCGCCTGAGCCAGCACATCCTCGCGACATACAGAAATGAAAGCCCGTAGTGGCGGATCGGATCGGTCAGAAGCTTCGATGCTAGCCAAAGCTTTTTCGGCAATCTCCAGAGGTGTCACTTTGCTCTCTCGGTAAGCTCTGGCATAATCCATTGTATTCTTGAATGGGTAAATTACCTCTCTGGATGTAGCCTCAGCAAAGAGTGATTTGTTAAGGGAATCGGGCGAAAAGGATTCCTGTCTTTTGTGATCCGTGATCAATGGTTGTAGAGTAGGCGGCTCTTCCAGGTGGAGATCCCTCAACTTCGGGATACCGCCGTTTTCCAACAGGTTACCCATCAAAAGAACCCGCAGGGCAGGATTTTCTACTGCCAGAGTAAAGAGTTTCAATGGGATGCCAGATAATTTGGGGAGATTGAGGCTTCTTAGGTCATATGTGGACAATGGTTCCTCCTTTGGAGAGTCAGCCTGACCCATCAGCATTGATATTTCGATGGATGTACATTAAGATTGATAAGTATATCAGGTAAATCCTCGCTCGTACCTTATATAAAACACCATGAATCTTTCCGGGATGCAAAAAGGATAAAGATTCTTTAATCCCCCTGTATTTTCAACGATTATTCACCTAGTGAAGAAGGATATTGGCTATGGAACTCCAGACTGCGCTTCATAACATGTTAATTCTAACCATCCCTTGGTTGGAAAAGGTCATCCGTCCTATCGTTGTCTATCTGTTCCTGGTTGTTGGGTTACGTCTAGCTGGCAAGCGTGAGTTGGCTCAGCTCAACCCGTTCGATCTGGTTGTGCTACTCACGATCTCTAATACGGTGCAAAATGCAATCATTGGTAATGATAATTCATTGGTCGGTGGGATTATTGGGGCTACGACCCTTTTGTGTGCTAACTATCTGATGGTACGTGTTGTTCATCTTAATAAGAAAATTGAAGGGGTCATTGAAGGGAATCCGGATATCTTAATTGACAAAGGGAAAGTACTCACGGAGCGTCTGGAGAGAGAAATTATTTCATTGAACGAGTTGGAAATTGCTGCCCATAAGCAAGGCTTTTCCTCCTTAAGCCAGGTTGAAAAAGCATTCCTCGAACCGGATGGTGTGATCACATTTATTGCACGACAGCCGGAGCCCCCCGAAGAAAGACAGATCGAATTGCTCAGGCGGCTGGACCGGCTTGAGAAGCAATTGGGGGTTATTCGGTCTATGCTTTCTCACAAATAATGAAGAACTCTGATAGAATTTGGGTGTTTAATTCATGAGAAGAAGGTGCTCCTTGCATGTATAGATATAAGATCATTGTGAATCCCACTGCCGGGAAAGGCATGGCAGGCCGTTTAATCCCTGATATTGATAAATCTCTGAAAAGTTTGGGGATCAATTTTGAGATTGTCTCTACACAATACCCCGGTCACGCAGTTGAACTGACCCAGCAGGCTGTGTCGGAGGGCTTCGATGTCGTGGTCGCAGCTGGTGGGGATGGGACAGTGCAAGAAGTGATTAACGGTTTACTCAAGGATCGCCGGAATGAGAACCCAAAGGTAAGGATGGCGGTGCTTCCTATTGGGCGAGGTAACGATTTCGCATTTGGTATGGGCGTCCCAACTGATTTTAAAGAAAGCTGCCAGCTATTGGTAAATGGGCAATCGCATTGGATTGACGTTGGTTGCTTGAGTAGAAATGGTTCGGGTGAGGAACGTTATTTTGGCAATGGGATTGGAATCGGGTTTGATACCGTTGTAGGAATCGAAGCAGCTAAACTCCCATTGACTGGTTTTCTGGCATACCTGGTAGCTGCGCTAAAAACCGCATTTCTCTACTATCGTGCACCGCTTATTCAGATCGATTTGGATGGAGAGACGATCACCCAACCCTGTTTATTGGTTTCTGTGATGAACGGTCGCCGGATGGGGGGAGGTTTCTGGATGACTCCGGACAGCCAACGGGATGATGGCATCTTTGATGTGGCAATTGCGGAAGAGGTGAATATCCTGCGGATTTTCATATTAATTTCGATGGTAATGAAAGGCGCCCATACCAATGAACCGGATATAAAGATGCGTCGATCCAGACGGGTGGTTATCAAGGCGCTGCGGGGAGATTTACCAGTGCACGCTGATGGGGAGACAGTATGCACAGATTGTAGTCAATTGGCCATGGAAATTCTACCTGGATGCCTCGAGCTGATCTGCAATCCACACCAGCCCAGCCCATGAATCTTCAATTGACGATCACCAATAGCATTATAGAATCCTTTTTCCGATTCACTTGCCGGGTCGATGATTCCCAGCTGGCACGCATACCTGAGAAGGGGCCTTTGATCTTGCTCGGCAATCACATCAATTTCCTGGAAGCGCCCTTGATGGCAACCATCCTTGCGCCGCGCCCTCTGACGACACTTGCCAAAGAGGAGACCTGGAGGAATCCATTTTTAGCTTACCTGGGCAATTTATGGGGAGCAATCCCGATTCGCCGCGGTGAGGTGGATCTTAAGGCTTTCCGCCGAGCAGAAGAGGCGCTTGCAGCAGGAAAGATCCTTGCAGTAGCACCTGAAGGTACACGCAGTGGGAACGGCGGATTGCAAAAAGGCCGGTCTGGGGTGGTCTTGCTGGCGGTAAAAAGTGGTGTCCCAGTACTTCCTGCAGTCTGGTATGGACATGAGGGATACTGGCGTAACTTGAGCACCTTTCGCCGGACCGATTTTAAAATAGTTGTGGGAAAGCCATTTCGAGTCAATAACCGTGGACAACCGCTCTCTCGAGAGGTGCGCGAACTCATTATCACTGAGATGATGTACCAACTGGCAGTGTTATTACCACCGCAATATCGCGGGTGCTATGCCGACATGGGGGCGATGACGGTAAGATACCTGGATTTTCTTAACTGAAACGGTCTTTTCTATAGGGGGAAAATACAGCACGCAGGTTTGCAAGGAACCTTGCAAAATCGTAAAGGGAATTATGCTTTTTCTATTGGATCGAAATGATACAATGATTCAATAATCTTTCTGACCTGGAAATTTTTATGCCTGATTGGATCACGCTTAACTGCCCAAGCTGCGGGGCGAAGATCAGTGTGAACGCAAAGTCAAACCGCTACGTGTGTGACTATTGCGGAAACGCACATATTTTGCCTGGAATGGTTAATGCCAGTCCGGAACCAATACCTCCTCCGGATGGCGATTGGTTAACCGGGATGCCGGAGCTGGAGTCTAGCCCGGTGAAGACATCCATATTACCTGTGCCAGATGGGGTGCAGGTTAAGGAAGATGGGAAATGTTTACGCATTGTGCGACGCTGGTTTTCCTGGAAAATTATTCCCATGGCTTTTTTTTGCATGATCTGGGATAGCTTCCTGGTTTTTTGGTATGGCACGGCTTTTTCAATGAGGGCGCCCTGGATTATGATCGTTTTCCCTTTGCTTCACCTGGCGGTGGGCATTGGGTTAACTTATAGTACATTGGCAGGTTTTTTCAACCGTACCTACCTGGAGGTCACGCCGGTGGACCTGGCGGTCTGGCATGACCCGCTTCCCTGGATGGGAGAGGTGACTCTCCCAATTGGAGATGTGAAACAACTTTACAGCAAGCAGTCGATCCACCAGGGGCGCAATGGGGGAACCACATTCACATATGACTTGTACGCGATTACCGGAAACGGAAAAACGCGTAAATTGCTCTCAGGTCTGGACAACCCCGATATTCCACTCTTTTTCGAGCGAAGAGTCGAAGATTGGTTGCATATCACTAATCGGCCAGTCGCTGGTGAACTGGCTACCAGGTGAATTTAGTCTGGAAAACACTGGCTATCCTGAATCCGTATCTGGAATTGGATAGATTAATATCAGATTTATTGCGAGGGAAAAATGATCAAGAAAAATACCTTTTGGATTGTTATTATTATTTTGGCAATATCGCAAGTGTTCTGCTCTATCATGCCTGCCGAGCGACCAACAGGGGAAGAACCGACCAGGGCAGTTAAAGCACCCGAGGATACCCGACCTCCCGAACCAACCGGTACTTCTGCTCCGACTGATACGCCATATCCTACAGAAACGCCCGCTTTGCCAACGCCCACACCAATCCCTTCGGTTACCTGTAATAATGGCGAGGCAATCTGGATCGGCTCACAGGGCTTTGGTTTGAGCTGCCTGGATGGACAGGGCTGGCATACCTTTACTAAAGAAAACTCACCTCTGCCCGGAGACTGGATCAACGACCTCACGGTCTGCCCGGATGGGAAAACCTGGGTGACCAGCAGCAGTGGCATCAGTTATACAGATGGGGCGAACTGGGTCGTTCTTGGGTATCCACTGGACTACAATAGCACAAATAGTATTGCCTGTGACTCGAAAGGGGGGGTTTGGGCTGCTCATTTCAAGGGCGTGAGCTACTATGACGGGCAGGGATGGACAAATTATGATCCCGCAAAGCTGGGTAGCAGTGACAAATATAATAATGTAGTGGATATCGCAGTTGGCCCAGATGGAAAGGTATGGGCACTCTTGAACAACAGCATCCTTTCTTACGATGGGAATACATGGAGTGTATTTGAGAGAGATAAAGGATTTAGCGAGCAATTCTTCTTTGACCAGATCATCGTTGACTCCAAGAGCCAGGTATTTGCCAGTTACACCAGCGGTCTATTGACCTATGATGGCAAATCCTGGCGAAAGCTGGAGGGAAGACACCTCAGTCAGGTCAAGAGTATGGCATTAGACCCGCAAGGGCGGTTGTGGGTGGGTACTTTTGCGCGCGGTGTCAGCGTTTTCAATGGAAGCGGTTGGGTCACCTATAATACTCAAAATAGTAAGTTGAGCAGTGATAAAATCCGCTCAATAGCCGCCGATGGACAGGGGCGGATGTGGATAGGAACCTGGTGGGGCTTAAATGTGTTTGACGGTAAAGATTGGGCGGCCTACCGTATGGATAACGCGGACATTGTTGATAGCGACATCAATGCCCTGGCGGCGGGTGGGAATGGCCCTTCCTTACCACAACTGGCAAAGAAAGAGAATGGGAGCCTGTCTGGAAAACTCAATAAAGGAACGGACCCAGCCGCTGGAATTACCGTCGAAGTATGCCCGGAAACGGTGGGTATGTTATACAGTGGTGCGAGTCCCTGTGCTGATAATCCTGGTCATCGCACTGGAGTAACCGATAGTGCAGGAGAATTCTTGTTTTCCGATCTACCCTCCGGGCGCTATAGTATCTCATTTAAGGGCCAGGATGGAAAGTGGTATTACTTGACCGGCGCGTTTGGATTTGTGGATAAGAGAGTGCTGGTCAACCCAGGTGAGACCATTGAAGTGGGATCCATAGATATAACCAAGAAAGATTAACCTCCCGTGGGGTTCTTAAGCAGCGAATCGGGGTAATAATTCCTTGATGAAGAATTCAACGCCCTGGGTGCGGGGGAAGTCGGCGAAACGGAACATGAAATGTCGGACGCCTAAATCTACAAATCGCTGAATCTGTGTGGCAACCTGTTCAGGTGTGCCTACAATGGCGCCTTTCGAGTCGTAAAAAGGGCTGGCCTTGGCGATGCGCTCGGCGGCAGAGGGATCAGCTGCTACTGCCACGCATTCTGTACTCCAGGTTTTGAGTATATTATCGTAATTTCGACCCAGACGCTGGCAGTGGCTTTTCAGGATTGCCAGTAGATCGCGATATTCATTCGGATCACAGTTAGGAACGTTCCACCAATCAGCATACTGGGCCACCAAACGCAAGGTGATCTTCTTTCCACCTCCGCCAATCATCAAAGGAGGAATAGGATCAGGTTTTGGAGCGCAATAGGCATTCTCAATATGATAATGTTTCCCATGGAAAGTCGCTGCTGGTTCGGTCCACATTCGGCGGATAATCTGGACTGCCTCTTCGAGCTGCTCCAGTCGGGTGACCGCGGAAGGATATGCGTAACCATAAGCCAGGTATTCATTTTCTTTCCACCCGGCGCCAAGCCCCAGGATAAAACGCCCCTCCGACAGAGTCTGTAGGGTGGCTGCCATTTTGGCCAGTAGCGCTGGATTGCGATATGACTGGCACAGCACAATGCTGCCCAGCCTCATCTGCGGGTAACGTCCTAAGAAATAGGTGAGGGTGGTCAATGCCTCAAAGGTCGCGGTTGCCTGATCCTGACGATCCAGCCAGGGGAAGAAATGGTCTGCTACCCAGGCAGTAGGGAGATGTCCCTGGATAACGTCCATGTAGTGAAGTAGCTGGTTATTAAATTCCTTGCTCGAGCTTCTATCAACCGGAAAATCGGGTACACGCCAGCCGAATTGAATGTTCATTACACCTCCAAAAGATCAATCCAGGAAAAAAATGAGTAAGAGAATTTATGTCATTGCCGGGATCGGCAGGGCACTGGCCTGAAAAAGAAGAAACCTGACAGATCCGTTCTGATTATACAGGATGTATATGATGGCAAGCATTAGGGTGTAGTATACTGGAAACAGATGATAGTTTATTGGTTGTAATTTTAACGATGACCTGATGATGTGGAGGTGCATGTATGGCGGACGAGGTGGTTTTATGGGAAAAGCCGAAAGCGGAAATAATATTCATGTTCGTTGGTTGGAGGCAGTGGGCTGATGCAGGATCTGTCTCCTCTGGTCTTGTGAAATATCTGGCTGAGCAGGCTGGTGCCCGGCTGATCGGCCAGATTCGTGCCGATGGATTTTACTTGTTCCAATTCCCAGGTACCCATGACTTGGTGCGCCCGGTGATCAAGTTTGAGGAGGGTTTTCCGAAATCGCTAAAAACGCCAATCACTGAACTGTTCTATTCTGGAGACGCGCGCCAGGGGATCGTTTACTTACTGGGTGACGAGCCGCATCTGGATATAGATCGCTATGCGGCGGCCATTTTACAGTTGGCGAAATCCCTGGAAATTAAGCGCATCGTAGGTTTTGGAGGGGTCTATGGAGAGCTACCTTACGACAAAGAGCGCATGGTTCAAGGGATTTATAGCCTTCCGGAAATGAAGGAGGAGATGAACGGTCTGGCAATCAGCCTTTCAGACTACCACGGCGGTGCGAGCATCGAATCGGTCATCTGTAAACGGGCGAGTGAACAAGGGATAGAGTTTGTTTCTTTCTATGCCTTTGTGCCCACTTACGACCTGTCTAATTTGACACAGCAACTTGAAAATCCGCTGACCAATTCGATCCGCATTGAGAATGATTTCACTGCCTGGTTAGCGGTGATGCGGCGTGTTAATTACATGCTCAAACTCCACTTGAACCTGAGCGATCTGGAAAAGAAAAGTCGCCACTTGCAAAAACTGATGGATTCCAAGGTGGAGGAGCTGGAAAAAGCTGCGCCACAGCTCGGACTGAAAGAGTACCTTCGACGTCTTTCGGAAGGTTATACCGAGACGCCGTTCGTCCCCTTGGATGATATCTGGGAGGAAGAACTCAAGCGACTGTTGGATAAATTTGACGACGAGGACCAAAGTCAGGAACCGGGGAACACTAACCCAGAGACTTCTTGAAATCCTGCCTAACTTTCCGCAGAAATCGAGGATCCGTCAGCAGGTCATAACCACATAAGGCCAGTCCTTTGGCTGAGCGAAGCATGGCGATATCTGCAAACGGGGTTTCAGCCGCCTGGCAAAACTCGTGAGTGTGAGGATGGAGGACTTTACCATCGGCGATATCAACCAGGGCATGAATGGCGGGGACAACATGAGAGACGTTGCCCATATCCACTGAACCGAAAGAATCGGGGGAACGTTGGAATGAAGCTGAGCCTAGCACTTTGACCATGTAATCTTTGAAACGGGTTGCCAGGGGGAGGTTATGGATCATCTCATCATAGCAATTCTCGTATTTTTCAATTTCTACTTGGCAACCTGTTGCTTGGGCTGCGCTGCGAGCACAATTGAGAAATTGCTCTACCAACTGATCCAGGTAGAGGCGGGTTGTGGCGCGGACATAAAATCGGCCTTCGGTATATTCAGGGATGATATTCGGGGCACTTCCTCCCTGGGTGATAACACCATGCACTCGTGCCTCTGGCCGAATCTGCTGCCGAAGAGCATTGACATTATTAAATGTCAGCAGGATGGCATCTAGAGCATTGATGCCCTCCCAGGGGGCTGCGGCAGCATGCGAGGGTTTCCCAAAAAATGACACTTTGAAGGCATCCATAGCAAGTGATTGGGGCAGCATGTAATTTCCTTCGTGCGGGTGGATCATCAGTGCTGCATCCACATTCTTAAATACTCCCTGATTGACCATGCCCGCTTTCGTTCCCTCGGTCTCTTCGGCAGGGGTGCCTATCACCCACACCTCCCCTTGAATATCCTCGAGGACCACTCCCAATGCAATTCCTGCGGCTGTGGAAGCAGTGCCAATAATATTATGCCCACACCCGTGCCCGAGATCTGGCAAAGCATCATATTCTGCGAGAAAAGCGACGCGTGGTCCGTTTCCGTTGGATTTACGAGCGCAAAAGGCAGTTTCCAGCCCAGCAAAGTTCCGCTCGACGATAAAACCAAAATCCTGCAGAGTGTTGGCCAGTAATTCGGATGAACGATATTCCTGGTTCCCTAATTCTGGATAATCATGGATCTGGTGAGAGATCTTCAAAAAAACAGACTTATGTTGGTCGACTGTATCCATAATGCGTTGTTGCATTGCATGTATCTGCATTTTTTCTAACCTCTCAATAAACGGGATTTTCTCGATTACTTCAGTTTAGATTCACTCGAGAACATAGGGGTGTGGGTGTTCACGGCGTCAGAAAATAAAGGGAATAAACATCTTCGTTTTCTGCATGTACTCACGATAAGCTGGACCAAAGAAATGGATGTTCTCGATTTCCTCCATTCGGGCAGTGATTGTCAGGAACAAGAAGGCTGCGAGTAGCAGGCTACCACCCGGTAATGAAGGGGATTTGAAGAATACCCCGATTGCTAGGAACACTAGAGAGCTGTACAGCGGGTGACGGATATAACGATAAGCGCCGGTAGTGATAAGGTGGGTCGTCTTTTCGAATTCAAGCAACGGTGCGTCATCCCGCTTCACATTCTGTTTCCCTAACTGGTGAAGAAGATAGAACCCATGAATGGCAAGCAGAAGTGAAATGATTAAGCAAACCCACGAAATAACCTGATACCAGGAATAAGGGTCACGAAACCAGACCATAACATTCAACAGGATCAATCCCAGGATTGCCTCCCAGCCAAAGAAGCGGTAGAAACCGTGGGAGCGGGGAACTCGCAGCGAGGCACGCGATAGGTAGCTTAAGCACGCAGTTACTGCCAGAAAGATGATCCACTGGATGGACATGTTCGCTTCCTGCTTTTCAGAGCCTGGAGAGTGGAATGCTAGAACTCAGTAACCGCAGCAGCCACCAGGTCCATAAACACAGGGTAATCCCGATTATAGATCCACTCTGGCGGGTTGCTGCGCCGGTTGCAAAGCTTGACTGCCACCACATCGAGTTCTGGCATGATGACTAGCAGGCTGTGGGCGATCCCGCCATGGCAATAAGTTCCATTAGGCACCAGTTGACCCATCTCCGGTGTATCAGGTTCAGCTTTGATCCACCAAAGCAGACCGCGATGGGAGTACTTGGCCCTGGCTGGCAGCGGGTACTGGCAAGAGGTCATCATTCGCACCGTCAGTGGTGAAATTACCCGCATGCCCTCTAACATTCCTTCATGCAACAACATCAGGCCAAAAGTTGCCAGGTCGCGGGCATTGCTGATCAACCCACCAAATACAGAGACATCTAACCTGGCATCCGCCGTGCCAGCCCGGGGTGGGTCCTCGTACGACCATCCACCGATATCAGAAGCAATCTCCGCCGGGAATTCCCATCCGATTCGTCGCAATCCCAAGGGTTTGAACAACCGTTTCTGAGCGATCTCGTGCACGCGTTGACCTGTGGCGCTGTAGATGACCTCGCCCAGCAGGCAAACACCCGGATCGGAGTAAACATGCCAGGTTCCAGGTTCGTAAGCCAGATCGCGCATCAAAGCATGACGAACAAAGGTCGCCTGAGGGTGTTCTCCTGGTTGCCGGTCGCGATAGGATTGGTAAAAGTCCTGATCCCCAGCTGGAAGACCGCTAGAATGGGTTGCCAGATGGCGGATGGTGATTCTGGATTTCCCTTCTTTTCTCAATTCAGGGATATATGCGCTTGCAGGATGATCCAACCACACTATTCCATCCTCAACCAACAGCGCCAGAACTGTACCTGTGATGCCCTTAGTTACCGAAGCCAGTGGGATTAATGTATTAACATCCCACGCCCGGGTATCAAGGGGACCGCGCTGGCCCCAATACCACTCGCCTGCGATCTTGTCCCTTCGGATAACGACCACCGCTCCACCAGTGGCACCAATCTCCTCGCCGGCGCGCCGGGCATATTGCATAGACCGCTCCAACTTAATTGCCGACATTCCCACATCTTCAGGAATAACATGTTCAAGGTTCATTTTTACCTCTCTTATAGGGGTGTAAGTACCATTTTAGCAGTGAAGAATAAAAACACCATAATTGTAGAGAGTTGCTGATCACAAGTGAAACTGATTTGGGAGGAAACTTCACCATGTGGTTTTGTTTATTATTGAAGTATTTCCCCTAATTTCATACCGCATTGTGTATGAGTCAATGTCAAAGACATAGATTAGAGCATTGGGATAAAATACAACTCTAGGCGTACCGGAGACACCACGTCAGGATGGTCTGTAGCTGTTCATGCTTCCGTTCAAGATATACTGGTAAAATTCTATGAAGATGATGCCAGTCGGGATGAAAATATTCGTAGGTGCAATGTGAAAAAGAATATCAGCTTTTTTTTGCTCATAAGTGTAGTGACTTTTATTGGTTCCTCCCTCTTCGGCTTTAACCCTAAACGGATGCCATTGCCGATTGATGAGGGAGGATTTTTTTATATATCTACTAATGGCAGTGATGCCAATCCTGGCACTGAAACGCAACCTTTCCGCACAATTAATAGAGCGACCAGGGTAGTGATGCCAGGCGATACAGTGCTTATTCGCGCAGGGATTTATTATGAAGATGTAAAGCCTTCAACTTCGGGACTACCTGGAAAATACATCACATACAAGGCTTATGGGGATGGTGAGGTCATCATCGACGCCCAAAAAGGCAAGCGTGCAGGGTGTATTGAGATCAACAACCAAAGCTACCTTAAGTTTGTCGGATTGACGGTGCGTGGTGCGAATTCGTATTCAACCTGGCCACGTGCGGGAATCTCCATTACGGATGGTGCAAAAAACATCATTCTAGATAATATCACAGCCTATGGGAACTATTTCGGTGTGATGGCATACGGTAAAAACACACCAGTAAGCTTTATTACGATTAAGAATAGCCGGACGTTCAATCCTTCAACAAAGGCTGGCAACACGCATTATGGGATTTTCTTCTACAAGAAGGTTTATGACTCCAGCATCATCAACAATCATGTTGCTTATGCTCTTCCAGAAGCTCAATCCTACGGCATCGAAATTGGCACCGAATATCCAGGTAAACAAGCCAACGGCCCGCGCCGCATCCTAATCACTGGCAACGAGGTGGATCATAATGAATCACAAGGTATTCATACCTGGAACGCAGTTGGAGTGCTTATCAGCAGTAATTCATTGCATGATAATGGAGCAACGGGTATTCAAATTGAAGATGGCTCCGAAAATATAGTTATTGAAAACAATGTCAGTGAAAACAATGCACAGAAGTATGAATACGAGACAGGTACATGGATACATAGGTCTAAAAATGTCCTCGTGCGGGGGAATATTTTACGCAGCAATAAGATTGGTTTGAATATAACTTCTTCTCAAAGAGTTATCGTTCATGATAATTATGTGTACTTAAACAATCGCGGCGCGGAAAGTCTGGTGAATGCTGCTGGATTAATTGTTGATAATTCTGTCTTCAACCTGTCCATTACACAAAATACATTCTATAAGAACGGCGTAAGTGGGATGGCACGTGGTGGGGTAAATTTCGGCAGTGATGATAAATCTGGAAAGTTACTGCCCTTATGCAACCACATAAGATTTATCAATAATATTGTCTCGGAGACCGCCAACAACTGGGATTTAGTATTTTTTTACCAATACCAGAACGGTCACAATCTGGTTCAGGATTCATGTTCGGACTTTGTGTCGGACTATAATGACTTTTTCAACATACGGGATTTATTGTTGAGCTGGAATGGTCATGACTTCGCCTGGTTACCTTACCTTACTGCAAGCAGACAGGATGCCCACTCGCTTACCCAGGACCCATTGTTCGTGAATCCTGCTAAATATGACTTTCACCTGCAACCTAACAGCCCCCTGATTGCAAGGGGCATGATACTTGCCAGGACGATAGGTGCTGGCGATGGGAATATTGTCAATATAACAGACGCAGGTTATTTTAGTGACGGTTTTGGGATTGGCGATGGCGATACAGTTGTTGTCGGGGGCACCGAGGTGAGAATTGTTGCCATAGACTACATCAAAAATACTATCACAATTGACCACACCATTACATGGAACACCAATGATGCGGTAAGCTTCCCCTTTTCAAATGCAGCCCCCGACATAGGAGCGGGCAAGTCAAATTAATCCTAAATCTCGAGTAATAAAAAGAATCCGTCTTTCAACGGTTCTTTATAATGAGTCGGGGCGAAAGGATTTGAACCTTCGACCTCTTGCACCCCATGCCGGCCGCCGTAAACCGAACCTTCGACCTGTTACCCCTCGAATTTGGCACTGTAATAGGTCGATGATCATGGCCTTCCGAGGTCGTTGAATAAGGTCGGAGGTCACCATGAAATTGTCGAATGCAGTCGAGGGATTTGTGTTTGCTCTCAAAGCAGAGGGCTACGCTGCCTCGACCATCAAGATGTACATCTATGTGTTCGATGTCCTGCGGGGTTTCCTGGGGGACGTCGAGGTCGAGGCTATCAAACCGGCGGATTTGACCAGGTACTTTGCCTATCTCAGGACCAGTTACACCCCCAACCGGATGAACGGGGATCTATCTCCCCTGTCCGGAGGAAGCTTGCAGAACCATTGGAAGGCCATCCGGCGTTTCTTCCGTTGGGCCGTGAGCGAGCTGCGCCTGAGAAGACGCCCGGACGCTGATCTGAAGCTCCCGCCGAACAAGAACCCGAAGGTCGTCCTGCCGCTCTCCGAAGAGGAAGTCAAAGCTCTGATGAAGGTCGCCGAGTACTGCAAGCCGGCTGAAACGCACGGGCGCAAGTCCTTTGTGATGCGCAAACGGACTGGCGACCGGGACGTCGCTCTGTTGTTCGCGCTCCTGGACACCGGTCTCAGGGTTGAAGAGATGGGGCGTTTGAATATTCAAGACGTGAATTTTGAGACCGGCGAGGTATTTGTTGCACCGTTTGGCAACAGCGGTTATAAGAACAAGAGCAGGACAGTGTTTTTCGGCAAAGTCACCCTGCGGGCTGTCTGGCGCTATCTTACTACCCGGGAGGATCGACAGCCGACAGACCCGCTGTTCTTATCCACGATGGGCTATCGGATGGACAATAACTCGATCCGCTTGCTCCTGGCAGACTTAGGCCGGAGATCGGGGGTGAAGAATGTCCACCCCCACCGCTTCAGGCACACCTTTGCGATTGAGTTCCTGCGCAACGGCGGGGATGTGTTCAGCTTGCAGCGACTGTTGGGCCATTCCACGCTGGCGATGGTCGAGAAATACCTGTCACTCTCCACAACAGATATGCAGAATGCCCACCGCAAAGCCAGCCCGGCGGACAAGTGGAGGTTGCAGGTTCGGTAGAGAAAGAGCAGTCCCCTGGTCTGGGGTGCAGCCAGGGGACTGCAACTACTTATGCGGTGGATCAAACCTGGTCGACTGCTGGAAGCTGAAGTATAGTCTCACGGCAATAAAAAAGTGTCCCACAGATGATTTTGTGGGACACTAGAACCGGCATACATCCAATATAGGAAGTGGAGAATTGTCTCATATTCAATATTCTACCTGCCTGGCCTCGCCCTATCCACAACGGCCCGGTGGATAACCTAGACCTGTATAACCTCAAGCATGTTAATTTTGCGTGGCATCCACGACGACATAATCGCCGTCGTGGATGCCGATATAGAAAAGATTGACTATAGAAGATTTCTTGTACAAGAAGCAGCGTTAATTGCCCTTCAATGACTGTTCACCCGCCTTGCACCGCACCTGCTCCATATAAGCGGCGTCTTTTTCGGCATCCGGGTGGCCGATGGAGCGTTCGTAATCAACACATACATGCATCAGCTCAGCAGCGCGCTCCAATTTGCCTAACTTCTCATAGGCCAGTCCAAGATACCAACTCCAAATGCCGTCAAGGCGTCGGATGCCGATCTCCTTTGCAATCGCTAATGCCTGCTCTTGATACTCAATTGTTTTTGAAAGCTCGTTCAAGTTCCGCCAGGCATTACCAATATTCCAATTCCAAATGGCTTCATTGTGACGGCTTCCGATCTCGCGGTGGATCGCCAGAGCCTGCTCATAGAACTCGATCGACTTGAGCGACTCACCTAGATCTGCCCAGGCATTCCCTAGATTACCAAGAGCTAGTCCTTCACCAGTCCGATCACCGATTTCACGAGCGATTGCCAAATGCTGCTCGTGATACTCAATTGCTTTATATGGCTTACCTAGGCCGCGCCAGGCACTTCCTATGTTGCCTAAGTCTTCTCCCTCACCGTGACGATCGCCGATTTCACGAGCAATCACCAAATGTTTCTCGAAATATTCAATTGCCTTGTTCTGCTCGTTAAGATCCGCCCAGGCCAATCCCAGGTTGCCCAGAGCGTTGCCTTCACCGCGCCGATCACCGATTTCACGAGCGATTGCCAAATGCTGTTCGTGATACTTAATCGCGTTGCGCGGCTCGCCCAGGTCCCGCGATGCTATCCCCAGGTTACCCAAAGAATTGCTTTCGCCGAGCCGGTCACCTAATTCACGTTGGATTAATAACGCCTGCTCAAAGTATTTGATTGCCTCTTGTAAGTTGCTCAGGTTAAGCCAAGCGTTTCCCAAGTTTCCTAGGTGATAACTCTCTGTTTTCCGATCTCCTAGCAAGCGTGCCGAAACCAGCCCCTGCTCCTGCCAGGCGATGCGCTGGTACGGGTGCAGGCGTAAAAAAAGCACATACGCACCAATGATCGGATAGGCACTGCATAGCTGAGATGCTTCTTTGTTTGCTCCCGTTTGCTCAGTTGCCCAGGCTTGCCCGCTACTGATATTGTGCGCCTCCTGGTCATACAGCTTCAACCCCTTCAGCATCTCTCTCCCACCTTGCTTGTAGAGGTTGTTCGCTTGGTCTAGCACCTGGCAGTAGTGCCGGGCATGTCGCCAGGCCGTTTCCTGCACTTCCCCCCCGCTCCAACGGCTTTTGGCAAAGTCGCGGCACAGGTCGTGTAGCCGCCATCTATTGGAAGCCGGGTCGTACTCCACCAGGCTGTAGGCGTAGAGCTCATCCAGCGCTGCCATGTCGGCATCATCTACCAGCCCCCACACCGCCCGCGCTGCCAGGGAGTCAAAATCACCCGGGAAGACCGCCAGGTATCGCCATTTCTCCTGCAGTTCCTCGGTCAGCAGCGCGTAGCTGGCCTGAAGCACGGCCTCCACACTGCTCTCCTTCTCCGGGTCCTCCAGCCATAGCCGTTCGGCAGCTTCCGCCAGCCGCTAACACAACTTCTCAGCGCTCAGCGAGGGCCGCTGCTGCAGCAGGGAAGCCGCCGCCCGCAGCGCGAGCGGCAGGTAACCGCATAGTTTCGCCAATAGTTTTCCTCTACCCACCAGCCGTCGCTTACCAGCGATCGCTCGTAGTAGTGTCACTGCCTCCTTCATCGGCAATGCTTCCAGCTCGCAAGTGTGCATTCCAGGTAAGGTGAAGCGACGCCGTGAAGTAACCAGTACCAGGCTACCGGGCGGGGGGATCAATGGTCGTACCTGGGCATCGTCGCGGGCATCGTCCAGGAAAACTAACACCTTTTTACCTGAAAGCAACGTACGGTATTTGCTTCCCAATTCCTCCAACCCCTCCGGCAGCTTGGCTTCCGGTTCAAAGGCACGGATGGCTCGCGCCAATACGTCCTCGGGACGCATCGGTTGAGCTGTAGAACCTCCCAACGTGATGAATAGTTGTGCATCCGGGTAGAGGTCTTTGATCCTCTCCGCCCACATCAATGCCAGGGCAGTCTTACCCACTCCGCCCAACCCACGCAACCCCGTCAGCATGTTGCCCTTGCCCTCTGCCAGCGCATTATCCAGCTCCTTTATCTTCCTAGTACGCCCGGTAAAGTCGATGGGCGGGGCAGGAAGCTGATGCAGGGCGTGAACACCAGCAGCGGGCGGCAGGACCTGAACAATCTGATCATGCCCGATAAAGTCTCCCCCATCGGTGCGGACATTCCCTCCGACTACGCTTCCCTTGACCCGGGTGGTGCTGGTCGCTTCTACCCCGATCACTTTTCCGCACGTCACCTGCCCCACCTGCTGGACGGTAGAACCGGGAGAGGTTTCGACGCTTTGTTTGATGACGGGCGCGGGTACGGAGGACTTATCTTCCGATTTTTCGAAGGCCCTGCGAAAGTTGGCGATGAAGCTGACCACGCCCACGATGCCAGCCAGCGCCTCTTTAGGATCGTTTGGGAGGGGGCCGCCAACAGTATCAAATTTGCGGGAGAACCAGTGTGGGTCAATTGCCTCCACCCTTTCTCTCGCATTTTTCCCAACCAATTTTGGGACGAACACTCGCGTAAATGCCTATTGACTCGGTGCTTTATTTGTGCTATTATTGATATGTAGGTACATTACTACATTCCAATTAATTTTAACAATTGTCTTTCTAACTGGTAAATCCCCGCTCTTAGAGGAGCCGCGAATATCACTTCTTCTCCGGGTGAAAGGAGGTGACTGCCTGGTACTGGTTTTTGGAAACCTGCCAGGATTAACTTTGTTTGAGTTAGAGCCTACAAGGGCAGCGTGATTGATAACAGATAATTTTTCAACACTGGAGGATAAAATGAGTAATCAGCAAGAACCTGGACGGAAGGTAAATCGCCGTCAATTTCTCAAGTACGCGGCTTTGACCGCGGGTGGGGCTGCTCTGGCTGCATGTGCCCCAGCCACTCCGGCTGCACCCCCCACACCTGTTCCTACCACACCCCCTCAAATTGTTGAGGTGACCAAAATTGTTGCAGGCACTCCTGAAAAAGAATTGGTGGTCATAACCGCCACCCCCGAACCGACAAAGGAAGCCCCTCCAAAGGGCAAGCAGCCCATCATCTATTGGTCTATGTTTGGTCTGCAAGAAGCTGCTCAGGCCCAAATGCAGGTCGACCGCTTCAACCAGGAAACCGGTGAAGAAGCCATCTTCATGTCGATCGGCTGGGGCAACGTCGCCCAAAAAGCCCAGGTCGCGATCCAGGGTGGTAACCCGCCTGACCTTGTTTCACTCTGGTCGCAAGCCTTCTCCTGGGGCCCGCGCGGCCTGCTGATGCCCCTGGAGGACTACGCCGCGGCGTCTAAATGGAACGGTGAAGGTTGGTGGAAAGGTGTCTTCGAGTCGCTCCATTCCGACGGGCACCTCTGGGGCACCGGTCACACTCTCAATATGGCAGCCTTCCACATGAATAAGGACATTGTGGAAAAGGCTGGCTTCAGCGTGGACAAGCCACCTACTGATATTGACACCTTGGACATGTGGGCTGAAAAGCTGACGACCACAGACAATAGTGGCAACCTTACCCGGCTGGGCTTCCTGCCCTGGCAAGAAGCAGGTCTCTGGGAGTGGGGCTGGGCCTTTGGCGCAAATTTCTACGATCCAAAAACTGACAAGGTTCTGTGCGGCACCGACGCGAAACTTCTGGAGGCCCTGACCTGGATCCAATCCTATGCCAAGAAGTACGATATCGACAAGATCGACCGCTTCCGCTCCGGATTCACCGGGAACAAGATGACCGTCTCAGATCCGTGGTATGTCGGCAAGCTCGCCACGGAAATCGCCGGCAGTTGGGCGCGCAGCTGGATCCCGCGCTATGCCCCCAATCTAAAGTGGGCTGTATCGGCATTCCCATCCAAACCGCCCGTACCGCCCACCAGCTATACCGAAATCGGGGCCATGTTCAACATCCCATGGGGTGCCAAGAACCCGGACGGTGCCTGGAAGTTGGCATTGGAATTCGCCAGCAAGCGCTGCCAGATCGAGTTCGGCAACCTGGTTGGCGATATTCCGCCACTTCAAGCAGCCGCTGAGGATCCAAGCTTCATCAACGCCTTACCTTATAACGACGTTTATATCAAGATGGCTAAAAGCGGCGGAACGTTTTACCCGCGCATGCCCGTCCTGGATATTTACCAATCCGAGATGGATCGAGCTACGGATGCGGTCGTGCACGGCAAGACTACGCCTGAACAGGCCCTCAAAGATATGAACGATAAGGTCCAAAAAGAGCTGGACGACTTCCGCGCGCAAACCAAGACGTAAGTTCTTCTTACACGATGAGGCTGTCCAAAAAGAGCAATTTGGACAGCCTCATCCGAGAAATGTAGATTCTTATGTTAAATAATCGCCATATCGATATTTGACCATTAAAACAGGTAACCATCTCTCCGTTCTTTGCCGGTTTTGAAAATCAAATCTCATCATGGCGATGAGATAACGATCCAAAATGCCTTCTGGTTTTCCCCACGGAGTTGCGGGAGGTGTTTGTATGAGAATACGCATGAACCCAGGCGACTGGCGCAATCTGCGACAAGGCCTGTTGTTTGCTTCGCCCTGGATCATTGGCTTTCTTGGATTCACGCTCTACCCGATCGTCTCTTCTTTTATTTATAGCCTGAATGTATTTACCATCATGGGTCAATCTATGCGGTGGGTAGGGCTGGCCAATTATAAGGACCTCATAGAGGATCCCCTGTTATGGAAATCGCTATATAACACGCTTTTCATGGTCGTCCTCGGCACACCTTTCCATATTTTCATTGCGATCCTCATTGCCTTGTTATTGAATTTGAAACTTCGGGGCATGGCCTTTTACCGCACCATTTACTATTTGCCGACGATCGTACCGGTCATTGCCACATCGGTGCTCTGGCTGTGGATCTTCAATCCCGAGTACGGGCTGATCAACTCATTTCTGGGCATAATCGGCATCCGCGGTCCTGGCTGGTTGACCGATCCGACCCTGGTCAAGCCCGCATTTATCCTAATGGGGGTTTGGACGATCGGCGGGACAATTGTGATCTTCCTGGCTGGAATGCAAGATGTCCCGGTGAGCCAGCTCGAGGCAGCCATCCTGGATGGCGCCGACTGGCTGCAGCGCGTGGTCTATGTGACCCTTCCCCTCCTCTCGCCGGTGATCCTGTTCAACCTCATCATGGGCGTGATCGGCGGGTTCCAGATCTTCACCCAGGCTTTCGTGATGACGAATGGCGGCCCCCTGGATGCCACCCTGTTCTATGCCCTTTACCTGTACCAAAACGCTTTTGTATTCTTCAAAATGCCTTATGCCTCGGCCATGGCCTGGCTGCTGTTCCTTGTCGTGCTCTTGGCCACGATGATCATCTTCCGGACGTCCGCACGCTTCGTATATTACGAAGGTGAAGAAAAGCGCTAATCCTGCCGACTCTCGAGCTGATGTATAGAATTGGGAACGGTTGTCAACCAAATTAAGGATACCAAGTATGCAGCAAACAACCTTAATCAAAGCCGGGCCGAGTAAAGCGAGGTTTCGCTTTAACCCGGCCTCTCAGTCAAGCCAGCAGCTCCTTGGCCACACAGCCGCTCACCTGGCTTTAGCTTGTGTGGGCATCCTTTACTTCTTGCCTTTCTTCTGGTTGATCTCGACTTCGTTAAAAGAATTGGGGCAGATTTTCCGGTTCCCACCGGTTTGGATTCCGAATCCAATCCGCTGGCAAAACTACCCCGAAGCGCTCAGTTACTTCCCATTTGTGCGCCAGCTGCTCAACACCTTGTTCGTGTGCTTGACTTCTGTCGTGTTGTCTCTCAGTTCCAGCGTATTGGTCGCTTACAGCTTTTCGCGCCTGCGCTGGGTGGGCAGGGACATCCTTTTCGTGCTCATGCTGTCCACCATGATGTTGCCCTACCAGGTGACTATGATCCCGCTCTTCGTTATTTACCGCCACCTCGGATGGGTGAACACCTTCCTTCCTCTGATCTTGCCCAATCTCTTCGGCAATGCCTTCTTTATCTTTATGCTGCGCCAGTTTTACCTGGGACTGCCCAAGGAATTGGATGAAGCCGCCATTATTGATGGGTGTTCGCCCCTGGGCGTCCTCTGGTATGTGGTCCTGCCCCTTTCAAAACCCGCCCTGGCCACGATCGGCTTGTTCCAGTTCCTGGGAAGCTGGAACGATTTCCTCGGCCCCTTGATTTACCTCAACGACCCGCAAAAATACACCCTCTCGCTGGGCATCCAGGTATTTATCAGTACCAATGGTGTTCAATGGGCCTGGATGATGGCGGCGACCACCGTCTTGACCGTGCCCGTCGTGATCCTTTTCTTCTTCACCCAGCGTACCTTTATCCAGGGCATCGCGCTGACCGGCCTCAAAGCTTAGGTTGCAATCGCTTATCAGGTCATGTCGCGCAAAGGAGTGGAAACCTATGCAAGTGCTAACTGAAAGAGCCGGCCTGGCGGTTGAAATTGACAGCCGCCGTTTACAATTCAAGGAGCCAGTGACCGAGCCCAGGCTATCAGTCCGGACTCGTTCCAACCTGGAAGCTGTCTGGCGTGAACCTTCCCGGGATCCCGCCGACCCTGAGCTGTACTCCGTTTACTGGGGAACAGTGCCCATCCGAGATGAAGCAGCGTTTCGCCAGCAAGACCTGGACCACGCCTATGTCATGATCCTCCCAGGGACCTGGCAGGGTGAATATTTCAAAACCCAAGGGCATTATCATCCCCCGATGGGCGAAAACCACCTGGGCCATCCCGAGCTGTATTATGTCCTGTCTGGGCAAGGTCTCTTCCTTTTGCAGCACGCGGCACCTCCGGACTGGCAGGTGGATGATGTGGTTGTGGTTGACGTGGAGCCGGGCGGCATCGTGATCGTGCCCCCCAATTACGGCCACCTGACCATCAACACCGGTGCCGAGCCGTTAGTCTTTGAGGCCTTTCTCGCCAACTGGCTGCAGCCGGTAACGGCTTCCTATCAGGCCCGCCAGGGTGGAGCTGCATACTGCCTGCAAACGCCGGAAGGCCCTCAAATCGTCCCCAATGAACGTTATGAACGGCTTCCCCTCATCCGGCGCATCAGTGCCACTTCCTGGGAACTTGCCACCTCGGGCGTCTTCTACTCCGCCGTCGCCAGCCACCTCGACCGCTTCGCCTGGCTGCGCGAACCGGACTCTTTCCATTTAGCTCAGGTCGAGAGCGAACTGCGCGAGCTGGCTGGGGCAGGAGTGGGACACGCATGAGGCAGCAGGTCATCGGCGTCGATATCGGGGGCACCAACATGCGCGGGGCGCTGGTCAACCAGGACGGCCGTATCACAGGCGTGCACAGGCGGCCTCGTCCCGAGCCGAACGGTGGGGCAGGCCTGGATGAGATTGTGAATTTCATCAAGCACATCGCAGAAGAGGCTGGTTTGTCTGTCAATGACCTGGCCGGGGTCGGGATCGGAATTCCGGGCTGGGTCGACCACCTCACTGGGGAGCTTGTCTTTGCTCCAAAATTTGCCGGCTGGCAGGATTTGAACATGCCATCTTATCTTCGCCAACGGCTGGGCTGTCCGGTGTACTTCGGCTGCGACCCGCATATGGCCGCCCTGGGCGAGTGGTGGTTGGGGGCCGGGCGTGGCCGCTCGAATTTCGTCATGGTCACCATCGGCACCGGCATTGGCTGCGGGATTGTGATCAACGGCAAGCTGTATACCGGCCATCATGGCTTTGCCCCCGAGCTGGGCCATACGCTGGTGGCCGATGCGGTCGAGACTACTTGCAGCTGTGGCACGCCTGGCTGCCTCGAGTCGTTGACCGCCGGGCCAGCGCTTGCTCACGCGGGCCGGGAGGCAGCCCGCGCCGGGCGTTCACCGCGCCTGCTGGCCCTGGCGGGCGGCGAAGCCGACCAGATTACCGCCGAAACCGTCGTCGCTGTTGCACGTGAAGGTGACCCGGCGGCGGTCCAAATCCTGGATCGCGCCGGCCGCTTGTTGGGGCGGGCTTGCGCCAACCTGGTCACGCTGCTCGAGCCCGAGTGTATTGTTGTGGGGGGCGGGTTATCGTCCGTGGGCGAGCTCCTCTTGACCCCAATGCGCCAGGCCATGGAGAAGGAATCCTATCTGATTTCCCGCGGCTATGTGCGGGTTGATTTGGTCAAGGCAAAGCTATTGGATGACGCCGGCATGGCCGGCGCTGCGTTCCTTGCATTTGGAGGTGGATGATGAAACAGGATGGCATTCGCATTGGCACGCATTATGAATATCCCTTCGGCGGGATGGCCAGCCGCCCGGAATGGCTGCCGGATGGGCCGGTTGCCTGGCGGCGCGATCTGGCGATGATCAAGGATACTGGTTTTGATTCGATTCGCATCCGGATCGGCTTCGACAGTAGCCTGGACGAGGTGGCGCAGCTCCTGGATCTCTGCCAGGAGCTTAACCTGCAGGTGCTGTTTGGTTTTGCCACCTTCTACGTCAATGACCAGTTTCTGGCCGAGTTCCCCGACGCCAAGGTGGTTGACCGCCAGGGTCAGGCCTACCCCATTGACGAAAACGACTACCGCTGGCAACGAGCCTGTATCAATCATCCTGAATACCGCCGTCGGCGTGATGCGCTGGTGCAGGAATGTGCCACCCGATTTGGCCACCATCCGGCGGTTTTTGCCTGGGATATTCACAATGAGCCCAGCGTCGGCCCCGGCGACCACGCCTGCTACTGCCAGCACACCCAAGCCCTTTACCGCCGCGACCTGGCTGCCCGGTTTCAATCCATTGAAGCGCTCAACCAGCGCTGGGGCACAGCTTTTCGTGATTTCGACTCCGTAACCGCCCCTACCGAGGTGTCCACTTCGCCAGAGAGCTTCTGGCGCGATTGGCGCGAGTTCATGGCGCGCAACCTGAACGAGTTTCTGCTCTCCGGGATCCAGATCATCAAGGGGATTCTCCAAGAAGCCCAGGCCAGTTTTAACTTTACCTCCGCCTTCCACAGCGAATGGAACGGCCAGGACTGGTGGGTCGCGCCGCAGCTCGACTATCTTTCGCACAGCAATTACCCCGAAGGCGCGCCCGAAAATGCCGCCGAAACTGGCTCGCGCATCGATCTGCTCAAAGGGTTGGCCCCCGGCAAGGATGTCTGGGTGGCCGAGTTCCAGGGGGGCCCTTTCCATCGCTATGTGCTCTACCGTGGGATCCATCTCGAGGCGGAGGTCAATAAAATATTCAGTCACGCCTGCCGCGCACTCTACTTCTACCGCTGGGATCCGCTCATGTGCGGCCCCGAGCCGTGGATCAATGCCATGACCGAACCCGACACCTACGATACGGAACGCCGGCTGGCCGCCAAACGGGTGATCGCTGAGCTGCGGCAGTACGAAGGCATCCTTGCCAGCGGGCAGACTGTCAAGCCGCGCGTCGGCATTTACCTGGCGCGTGAGATGGTCTGGGCAGCGAATGCCCGCAAGGCTCCACTCTACCAGACCGTCCAAGGCTTGTATGCCCTGCTGCTCGACCTAGGCTTTGCTCCCTCTTTCATCTCCGGGGCATTCCCTCCTGCCAGCGATCTGACCCTGATTGCGGTTCCCAACCTCCTCGAGCTGACCGGGACGGATTGGAAAAACCTGCAGGCTTATGCGGAAGGCGGCGGGCGGGTCATCGCCGAGTTGCCCATGACCGATCTTGCGGAAAGCCAGAAGGCGGCGCAGCGCCTAGGATGGGAATGTAAATCCTGGGTGCGTCCCATCTACTTCATTGCTGGCTGGAGCATAAACGACGCCTCGGGCCACTTCAGCGGTTACGCCTTCCACGACCGCGTGCTGCTCAAATCTTTCGGCGGGAATCCCATCGCCACCTATCGCGACAACCAGGAGCCCGCCCTGATCGAGACCGGCTCCGGAGGCAGGATTCTGATCCCTACATTTGCCCTTGGCCGCTCCTATTTCTCGTCCTTCCACCAGGGCGTGCGCCGCCTGATCGAGGATTGGCTGTCCCCGGTCCTGGAACCCGATGTACGACTGGATGGCGTGCCAGACGAGTATCGTGCATTGGTAGAGGCTCGGGTAGTTGAGAGTGATCAAGGGAACCTACTATTTGTGATTAACCGGTCCGGGTATGCCTGGGAAATCGAGGCGAGCGCGCGCGGTTATCTTCCCGTCAAGGTTAGCCCTCCCGCCTACGGCGCAGTCCGCCAATTGCTGACCAAGGCGAAGGCTTGACGCGAGGCGATGGACTTTTTGGCGACTGCAAGGGAAAAGGCAAAATCTAGATGAGCAATTACCTGGAGCTGACGTTCGTATCGCACAAGACATACTCCGATCCGTTCAACGAGATCGAGCTGGATGTCGAGTTTACGGATCCTAGGGGCCAAATCCGGCGGGTGCCAGCCTTCTGGGCAGGCGGGAACACCTGGCGCGCCCGTTATCTCCCAACAATGGCTGGGCAGCACCAATACCGGTTGGCGTGCAGCGACCCGGCCAACCATGACCTGCATGGCCAAACCGGCGATCTCGAGGCCAAAGATATGCCGGTGGATCCCCTCCTGCGCCACCTGCGCATCAGCGAAAACCGCCGGTATCTCGAGCGCGCCGACGGCTCGCCTTTCTTCTGGTTGGGAGATACCTGGTGGCTGGGATTGTGCGCTCGCAAAGGGTGGGGGCTACCCGAATTCACCACTCTGGCCCGTGATCGAGTCAAGAAAGGCTTCACGGTCGTTCAGATCGTGGCCGGTCTCTATCCTGATCTGCCACCCTTCGACCCGCGCGGCTTCAATGAAGCCGGGTATCCCTGGGAGCCCGAATACGCCCGCATAAACCCGGCCTATTTCGATATGGCCGACCGGCGCATCGAATGCCTGGTCGAGGAAGGTCTGGTGCCCTGCCTGGTTGCTGCCTGGGGCTATCACCTACCCTGGCTGGGCATTGAACGGATGAAAAAACACTGGCGCACGATGATCGCGCGCTGGGCGGTGTACCCGGTGGTGTGGTGTGTGGCCGGCGAGGCAGCCATGCCCTATTACCTTTCGCAGCATCGCGAGGAGGAAGCGGTTTTCCAGAAAAAGGGCTGGACGGAGATTGGCAGCTACGTCCGCGAGATCGACCCCTATCACCACCCCATCACGATTCATCCCTCGGCGAATTGCGTACACGAAACGCTGGATGAAGTGTCCATGCTGGATATTGATATGATGGGAACCGGTCATGGTGACTGGCAGAGCGTTCCCAGCCACGTGGATACAGCCCAGCGCGAGTACGCCCGCAAGCCAGCTATGCCGATCCTCAACGGTGAAGTTTGTTATGAAGGTCATATGCAGACTTGCTGGCACGGCGTGCAGCGCTTCATGTTCTGGTCGAGCATCTTGAACGGGGCCGCCGGGCATACCTATGGCGCCGGCGGTATCTGGCAGATGAACACCCGCGAGCAGCCGCACGGCCCTTCCCCGCACGGCGGCACCTACGAAAATACTTCCTGGGATGAAGCGGCCCAACTTCCCGGCGCACGCCATCTTGGCCTGGGCAAGGCCTTGCTCCTGCGCTACCCCTGGTGGCGCTTCGAGCCGCACCCGGAATGGGTCGAGCCAAGGTGGGACAGTAGCAATTATATGCTGCCCTACGCCGCCGGGATTCCCGGCGAGGTGCGAATGATCTACATCCCGGCCTGTATCTATCAGTGGCAAGGGCCGTTGATCAAGGAATTGGAGGAAGGTGTAACCTACCATGCTTTTTATTTCGACCCGATCAAAGGCGTCGAATACGACCTGGGTTCGGCGGCAGCCGGCGAGGGCGGCACATGGCAAGCACCCTGGGTCCCACTAGCACAGGATTGGATACTGGTGCTGGAGCGGCGTCCATAAACTCGATCACAGGCTGAGAAAGGAGAGAAAGCTATGTTAACAGGTAAGCGCATCATCGACTTAAGCCATGAAATGTGGCCGGGCCGGGAGGAATATGGTCTGGAGATTGAGACCCGCCTGATTGAAGAGGTTTACCCGCAGTATAAACGACGGGCAGATGTCTGGTATACCCTTCAGACGATCCGCATGTCAAGCCATGTCGGCACCCATATCGAATTTCCACTTCATTTCGATCCTAAAGGCATGGACAGCGCAGAGTACCCGATCAAACGGTTGATCGGACCCGCTTGCCGTCTCGACTTCCGCCATAAGTCTGACAACGAATTGATCACTCTGGAAGAAGTGAAGGCTTATGACGGTCTGATCCGACGCGGAGATATCGTTTTTATCTGGACCGGCCGGTGGGTAAAACGCGAAACCCCGGAGGCGCATGCCCGTCCTTGCCTGAGCCCGGAGGCGACTGAATGGCTGGCGCGCGAGAAAGATGTTCCAGCGATTGGGGTCGATGCCACGGGAATCGAAGTCAAAGGAACCGATTTCCATCCTGATCACACGATTCTGCTCAAGCAGTACCGGCGGGCGCTGATTGAGGAGGTGGGCGACCTTGGGAAGCTCCGCGGAAATCGTTTCCAGGTCTGGATTCTCCCGTTGCGGATGCATGGACTTGAGTCGAGTCCCATTCGGCTGCTGGCTGTCGAAGACGAGGAGGTTATGGAATGACAGTCAATGATCAAGCGATTACAAGCATTCCGGCTGCCCAGCTTAAAGCGATGTTCCGCACCATGGTTGCCTGCCGTGAGTTCGAGAACCGTCTTTACAACCTTTTCCTGACCGAAACCATGCCCGGCACGATGCACCAATATACTGGCCAGGAAGCGGTAGCGACCGGCGTTTGTGCTGCCCTTCGCCCCGACGACTATATCACGAGCACCCATCGCGGGCATGGCCACGCTGTTGCCAAGGGCGTGCCTTTCTCCAGCTTGATGGCAGAGATGTTTGCCAAAGATACAGGGTGTTGCCGGGGTATGGGCGGCTCGATGCACCTGGCCGATCCCGCCGTGGGAATGTTGGGCGCGACAGGGATCGTAGGCGGCGGCATACCAATCGCAACAGGGGCCGCCTTGTCGGCACAAATGCGAAATTCCGATCAGGTCTCAGTAAGTTTCTTTGGCGAAGGTGCTGCCAATGAAGGCGCATTCCACGAAAGCCTCAACCAGGCCGGGGTTTGGAAGTTGCCAGTGATCTACGTCTGCGAAAACAACCTATATGGTTTCTCAGTTCCATGGTCGGCCGCTTCAGCCGTGCCCGATGTCGCTGACCGGGCAGCCGCTTATGGCTTTCCAGGCGTGATCGTGGATGGAAATGACGTTCTGGCCGTCTATACAGCAACCTGCGAAGCGGTAGCAAGAGCCCGACGAGGCGATGGACCAACGCTAATTGAGTGTAAAACGTACCGGCAGCGTGGTCATTCGCGCTTCGAGAAGTCAAACTACCGCACCGACGAGGAGGTCGCAGAATGGATGAAGCGCGACCCGGTCCCGCGCTTCACTCAATATCTTATTGAGGAGAGAGTGTTGACGGAGGAAGAAGCAGAGGGAATCCAGCATGAAATTTTGAATGAGTTGGAAGAGGCAGTGGCCTTTGCCCGGCAGAGCCCCGAGCCCCCGCCAGATGCGGCATTGCGTTACGTTTATGCTCCCAACGAAGATCCGCTGAGCCGTTAGCAGGCCATTGGAAAGGACATGTAAATGCCATACATAACAATTGCCCAGGCCTTACGCGAAACACTGCGCCAGCAGATGCAGCGGGATGAAAGGGTTTTCATCCTCGGCCAGGATGTGGGAAAATTTGGCGGTGCTTACCGGGTAACGGAAGGCCTATATGAGGAATTTGGACCCCAACGCGTGCGTGACACGGCAATCTCGGAAATTGCCATTGCCGGCTTGGCAATGGGCGCGGCGATGACTGGATTGCGTCCGGTCGCCGAAATTCAGTTCAACGACTTCCTGACAAATGCCATGGACCAGATATGCAATCATATGGCCAAGTTCCGCTTGATGTCTGGAGGTAAAGTTTGTGTCCCCGTAATTATAAGAGCGCCGTGTGGTGCGGCTGGTCGGGCTGCTCAGCATTCCCAGAGCCTGGAAGCTTGGTTCGCGCACGTCCCAGGCCTCCAGGTAGTGTTGCCGTCGACACCCTATGACGCGCGCGGTTTGTTGCGCTCGGCTTTCAAGAGTCTTAACCCTGTCATCATCCTCGAGCACAAGCTGCTGTACGGATCATCTTCACCCGGGGGCAAGGCGGCCAGTGCGGTCGGAGAGTACGCGCGCTCGATGACACCCGCGCCAGAGGAAGATTATGAGGTGCCGTTTGGGGTAGCGGAAGTGAAAAGGGCGGGCAGTGATCTTACCATCGTAGCAACTTCGCTGATGGTTCACCGTTGCTTGCAGATCGCTGAGACCTTCGCAGAGCGGGATGGGGTTAGCATCGAAGTGATTGATCCCCGCTGTGTGTTTCCGCTGGATATAGCTACTATCTGCCGTTCGGTGCAGAAAACACATCGCTGCATGGTGGTTACAGAGGAGGTCGGTTTTGCGAGCGTAGCTGCAGAGATTACCGGTCAGGTATCAGAATTGGTCTTTGACTACCTGGACGCTCCACCCATTCGCGTTAATTCCCTACACTCGCCCATGCCATTCAACTACACCTGCGAGGCTTATGTGCTTCCCAACAGCGGGCGCATCGAGGCGGCTATCCGGAAGTTGCTGGAGGGAAAGTAAACATGACTACTGCAATCCTGATGCCCACCTTTGGCATGACGGAGGGCGAAGCCACAGTCCTGCGCTGGTTTAAAGAGCCTGGACAAACGGTGGTTGCCGATGAGCCGCTCTTTGAAGCTGAAATGGAGAAGGCCACGATCAAGGTTCCCGCCCCCGGCGACGGCGTTTTACTATCGATAGTGGTAGAAGCTGGCCAGACTATCAAGTTGACGGGCGTGGTCGGCTGGCTAGGCCAGCCGGAAGAAATCCAAACGCAAACGGTCAGCGTGCCAACGCCTCAGAGGGCCAGCGAGCCTATGATCCCAGAAGCAAGCCGGACCGCGGAACAATCCTTCTCGCCCACCCCTACCGAAGGCGGGGAAAGCACCTGGATCAAAGCTTCGCCGATTGCCCGCAAAATTGCGTGCGAGCACAGTATTGACCTAGCCAAGATTAAGGGATCCGGACCCAGCGGGCGCGTTTTGGAAAAGGATGTCCGAGAGGTGGTTGCTACGCTTATGACGAAAGAACCAGCCAGCCCAATCGCGCCCTCCGATCTACAGCCCTTAAGTTCCGTACGCAGTACGACCGCCCGACGCATGACCGAAAGTTTCCAGTCGGCCCCCCATTTTTACCTTCAGGTCGAGATCCTTGCGAAACGCCTGGTAGACCTGCGAGCTCAGTTATCTAAGGATGGGCCGGGAGGGCTGCCAGGAATTTCATACACAGCGTTGTTTGCCAGAGCTATCGCCCTCACCTTGCCAGTCCACCCCCTGCTCAACGCGGCCTGGGAGGACGGGAAGGTACGAGTCTACCGGGAAACACACCTCGGAATTGCAGTGGCAGCGCCCCAAGGCCTGGTGGTTCCGGTCATCCACCGGGCAGAATCCCTAGCTCTTGGGAAATTGAACGAACAGATCGCCAGACTGGCCGGCCTCGCCCGGGAAGGACACCTTACGCAGGCAGACGTGACTGGCGGCACTTTCACCCTCACCAACCTGGGTATGTTTGGGGTGGATGAATTCATCCCCATCCTGAATCCGCCTCAGAGCGCGATCCTGGCGACTGGAGCGATCGTTGAACGGCCCGTTGGCCAGTCAGGGCTGGTAGTCCTTAAACCCACCTTACACCTGACACTGACAGCTGACCACCGGGTATTGGATGGAATCGAGGCTGCCCTGTTCTTGCGGGACCTTCGAGAGTTACTTGAAAACCCGGCCCGTATGCTGGTGTGAATCCAGGCTTTTTAGCAATTTACGGTGAGACTGTAAGTGGGCGGCACATTTGGCGTTTTGCGTAAGAAATACTTACAGGTTCCTGGCACCGCAGAACACCAAGAATCCAAAATTGTATTCGAGGTAAAATTAGTGCTAAAATAGATTTTATTATATCATTCCAACAATTCAAGAAAAGACGATGGCATACTTGTCCCAAGCAAATGGTGTTCCACTCTATGTGCAACTTCGCGACCTGTTGCAGCAGAAGATCGCGTCTGGCGAGTGGAGACCATACGAGCAGATTCCTACCGAGGAAGAGCTGGTGCGCGAGTATGGCATCGCCCGGACGACAGTCAGGCGCGCTTTGAGTGATATGGTTCAGCGAGGGTTGCTATATCGCAAATCGGGCCGGGGCACCTTTGTCCGAGAGCGCGAGGTGCACTACCACCTGAGGCGTTCGGTGAGTTTTAGCCAAGACATATTGAGCAAAGGTATGAAACCGGGCGCCCGGCTTTTATCTGCCAAAATCGATCGAGCGGAAGACGCCATTGCAGCAGCGATGAATGTGCCAGTTGGAACACCGATGGTGCATATTGTGCGGTTGCGTCTTGCCGACGCCCATCCAGTCCTGATTAACGACCTTTACCTGCTCTGTAAAGACTGCCCCAGTATGGAAAAACGGCCCGAGTTATTGGCACCCCAATCTTCTGTTTATGAGATGATGTCACGCGATTATGGAATTCAGATCGCACATCTCAAGGGATATATTCGCCCCGTGATCGCAAGCAAGTACGAAGCCAGGTTGTTAGAGATCCCGGTTGATTCGCCGGTGTTCAAGACGATCGTTGTTGGCACCAATGCAGAAGGACGGGCTGTTATTTACGCCACCGATCTGGTCCGCGGAGATTGGGCTTTCGACATCAATTCGGAATAGACAGTTAAAAATAATTTCTCGATCCAGATCCGTTATGCGATCATTCTCCCATAGATGGCTGACGTAACCGGTATTTTCACATTGCCATCGCAAGTAAAAGGGCATTCATTCATTGTAAAAAAAGCGATTCCTGATCATCATTGACGATGCCCGGAAAATAGATCACCTCCGATTCTTCGATCTCCAGAGCTGCGGTGGCTACCTATGTCGTCCATGAGAAAAACCTAATAAATGGGGGAGTGGCTAAAAATGGGCTAAATATAGAGGAATGAACAGCTGTCCAAAATGTCAACGAACCGATCGACAAAACCGTGCAGGGAAAACCAACGCTGGTAGCCAAGGGTACCGTTGCATGTATTGCCAGATCAAATACACGCCTGAACCCAAGGAGTGGGTCTATGAGGAACAAACTCGGCAGAAAGCGCTGGAGATGTACGTGGATGGAATTAATCTGCGTCGCATAGCCCGTCATCTGGGTACCCACCATCGGACGATCTCCCTATGGGTCAAAGCGAAGGTTGCCATCTTACCCAAAGCGCCTGTTCCCGTAGAAGTCAAAGACGCTGAAATGGATGAGCTTTTCACTTTCATTGGAGAGAAAAAAAGCAAATCTACATCCTCACTCGTAGATCGAGCTACGCGCTATTTTCTGGGCTACAAAGTCGTCTGGGAACGCACCCAACAGGTTATCTAAGAGATGGTAGACGAAGCTGTCAAAGCGAAACAGTATCATAGCGATGCTTTTGATGCTTATGATCACCTCTGGTATCACTACGGTCGCCATGAAGTTCCGGATGGCAAGACCGATACTTATTCGGTAGAAGGTGACAACGCTGAATTGCGCCATTACCTGGCTCGTTTGGCACGCCGCTCGCGATGTTTTTCCCGGTGTGTCGAAGCTTTGGAGTGGGCTGTGCAACTCTTTGTCTTCAGCTTCAATCGGCGTCAGCTTATGAAATAGCATTTTCCCAATTATCCCGCTCATGTCTTCCAGTTCGTTTAGACCACGATTTAGCCACTCCCAATAAATGATAGGTAGAAGGGGGCGAATTTTTAGGGTATCATGCTGCTTTATCCTAAATCAGCTATTAGGCAGCATGATATTCAATCTGTTTATCCAATACCTTCGCCAAAAATAACGTAAGTGGATAGGGCTTTTTGTAGTAGAGTTTAGTCGACCAAGACGAAAACTCACCCAAAAAGCCCATGACAAACAT